>Ga0268386_10002376_pt1 | contig 13375 bp, 6 predicted proteins | sample RVTome_15_FD_200260 | JGI IMG/M metagenome (GOLD analysis project Ga0268386, IMG submission 200260) | Soil microbial communities from uranium-contaminated site in the Upper Colorado River Basin, Wyoming, United States - RVT150D86... ...
AACCCGGGCACGACCTGGCCGAAGACCCGGCCGTCGCCCTGGAAGGTACGGTTGGTCGAGTTGGCGATCGGCTCCGCGGAGCCCTCGAGGGTCTCGATGAAGACGAACCCGGAGATGTCCTCGCGGCCGAACAGCCCGGCCATCGCGTCCGCCACGTGCAGGGTGGCCCCGGCCGGGATGGTGCGCTCGACCGACGGCGGATCGGGCTCCGGCAGGCCCCGCTTGCGGAAGGTGATTTGGACCGTGAGCGGGTCCTCGCCAGGGTTGTGGACGTTGAGGTCGCTCGACTGCGGCAGCCCCGCCTCGTTCGCCGAGTGGGAGATCCAGGGCACCACGACCTTGCGGATCGTCGGCTCCGGCTCGCCCTCGACCAGGAAGTCCCTGGACACCGAGGAGGACGCGTTCCCGTTCTCTACGGTGAGCGTCACGACGTAGCTGCCGGGCTGGGACCAGACGTGCTTCGGGTTCTTCCCGGAGGCCGTCGTGCCGTCGCCGAAGTCCCAGGCGCGGGTGTCGGCCTTGCCGGTCGAGGTATCGGTGAACGCCACCTCCTGTCCCGCCTCGACGGAGCACAGCAGCGAGAAGCACGAGGCGTCGGTGGTGAAGGCCGCGGTGAGCGGGGGCGGGGGCTTCTCGCCGGTGACCGTCACCGTGCGGGTCAGGGTATCGGTGCACAACCCGAAGGGGCACGACGAGCCGGACTTGGACACACTCAGGGTCACCTGGTACGAGCCGGGCTGGGCATACGCGTGGGTGGCCTGGACACCGCTGCCGGTGCCGCCGTCGCCGAGCTCCCAGCTATAGGCCGTCGGGCTCCCGGTCGAGGCCGAGGCGTTGAAGCTGACCTGCTGGCCCACGCCGGGAGAGGCCGGAGTGAAGCTGAACTGGGCGTCCAGGGTGCCGCCGCTGGGAGGTGGCGGCGGAGAGGGCGGCGGCGGAGGGGGCGGCGGCGGCGGCGGAGGGGGCGCCGAGCTGGTGACGACGATTCCCGAGAGGTCGCGGAACTCCGAGACCTCGGAGCCACGGGTCACCTGCACGCAAGGGAAGAAGGTGCCAGCAGAGCTATAGGTGTGGCTGGTGCTGGCCGGATTGCCCGAAGGTGCTCCCTGCGGCGATCCATAGCCGCTGCAGGAGCTACTGCTGGTGTTGGTGTAGGCGTAGCGCCAGGAGCAGGTCTGGCCCGAGCCGCATCCCTGGGTCTGGTCGTTGAAGGTGACCGACTGGCCGGTGAAGATGAAGCAGCCGAACCCTCCCGGACAGGCCGGCACGAAGCCGGCGACGAGGGGAGAGATCTGGTCGATGTTGATCGTGAGCTCCGGGCTCTCGAGCTCCGCGTCCCGGCAGTTCCTCACCTTCAGCTTGACCTTCTTGGGACCGGTCGAGACGTAGCTGTGCACCGGGTTCGGACCGTTGACCGGGTCCGAGGTCCAACCGGTGTAGCCGGCGCCGTCGCCGAAGTCCCAGTTCCACTCCGTGGCCCCTACGGCGGTGCCGTGGAACTGCACGGTGCCGGCCGTGAACGCGTCGTTCGTGGGCGCGGCGGGGGCCTGCAGAGTCGGCACCGGCTGCACGTTCACCGTCGTGCTCTTGGTCGCCGGATCGCCGGTGCCGCTCACGGTGACCGTGGCGACATAGGGTCCGGGCGGGGTCGCCGCGTCGACGTTCCAGATGAAGGGGTTCGAATTGGTCGCGGCCGGGAAGTTCGGTGGCGTCTGGTCGCTCCCGTCCTTCACCGTCCACGAGTAGGTCAGCGTCGGCTTCCCGGAGACGCCGTTCGCGGTGAGCGTGACCGGCTGGCAGACGAACGGGCTGCTCGGGCTCGCGCTCACGCTCCCCACCGCCGGCGCCGGGTCGAGGATCTGCACCGTGGCCGGCACGACATCGGCCCCGGGGCAGCCGCTGTTGGTGGCACTGACGCTCCTGTTGGTACCGATTGTGGGCCAGGTGACGTTGGCCGTGGAGTTGGTGCTCCCCCCCGTGCTGCCGTCGGGGGTCGCCGTCCAGCTCCAGCCGCCGGCGGTCGGCGTGCACGCGGTCGCGGTGGCGGTGAAGCCGAGGGACTCCCCCTGGTAGCCCGTGGCCGGCCCGGTGACGGTGATGGTCGGGTTGAGGTTGACGAGCTCGTGGACGTCGAAGATCAGCACCGCCGCCCGGTAGAAGTAGCTGCCGAAGACCTTGCCGCGCCGCGGCGCCACGCCGTTGAAGCCGGTCGGGGTGTTGCGGTAGTACCAGGTCCAGTAGCCGCTCGGCTGGCCGCCCACCTCGGTGAGGTCGAAGGGGTTCTTGGGGTCCGTGACGTCGAACAGCCACTCGCTCTGGGGCGCGGGCGTCGTGTCGCAGGTGTGCTCGGTGCCGAAGTAGACGAACTGGCGGCCGCCGCTCTGGGAGTGGGTGACGTAGAAGACGTTGCCGCTCTTGTTCAGGTTCCGCGTCCAGAGGGGCGCGCCCAGGGAGCAGGAGCCCCCGTTGGCGATGCAGCTCACGTCGTAGATCCGCGCCTGGCCGGAGGAGACCCGCGTCGCCAGGAAGTACTGGGCGCCGCTGCGCCACAGCGCGACGTCGAGGACCACCGGGGCGCCCGGGAGGCCGCTCAGGCGGAGCTGGGGGGCGGCGGGGTTCGACACCTCCCAGATCTCGAGGCCCTGGAGGAACCCGGCGGTGGAGCCCACCACCCAGTGCCGCGAGCCGTCGGCGTTGCCCGTGCCGCCGACGAAGGAGAAGTTGGTCTTGGTCCCGAGGCGCCCGGCGTAGACCCCGGGGCAAGCGATCTGCGAGGGGGAGTTGTCGAGGCAGGCGCTGGGGTCGACGCGAGCCGCCGCCACGCTCAGGTTGTGGGCCAGCAGCCCCTGGCCCGCCGTCGCCGTGAACGCGTAGTCCGCGCCGTTGATGCGCGCCGCGTGGACCTCCTTCGCCATCTTGCCGCTGTCGCCGTACTTGGCCTTGGGACTGCTCTTGTCCGAGGTGGAGAAGACGGCGAGCCCCCCCCGGTTCACCGCCAGGGCGGCGACGGCGTCGTTGCCCGGAGGCACCGCGACGTCCTGCACCGGCCAGAACTCGTGCGGATCCGTGGGCCAGACCGGGAAGCTCGCCCGCCCGAGCTGCGCCACCCGCTGGGGGTCGGCGGCCTTGCCGTCCCTGGCGTCCCAGACTTCGAAGCCGAAGCGGGCGGCGGTGAAGATCCAGCCGTTCGCCCCGTCCAGCGACAGCCACTGGGGATGGGTGTGGTTGAGGCCGTTCTTCTCCTGCCAGTAGGTGGTGTCCCGCGCCGCGGGGAGCTGGCCGGCGTCCGTGGGGACGAGCTGCGCCCCCAGGACCGGCGCGCTGGAGGCCCCGACGCGGCAGGAGGTAAAGCCGCAGGCAAGGTTCTCGCTGCACTCGTCGGCCTCGGCCGGAGCCGAGAGCGCGGGCAGAAGCAGAAGAGAGACGAAGGCGAATAAGCCGATACAGCATCGGCTGCGGCAGAGGGGTGTCGGCTTCGAGGTGCTCATCGGCTCATGCTCCATGGGAAGACTGCAGTGAATCCACTATCCGGGTCGTCGGGACCGACCTCTCTAGGCTGCCCCGCGGAGGAGGGGCAGCCTACAGGGGTCGGAGGAGAAGCGGGTGGGCCCGGTCGGAACCGGGCCCACCCGTTGCGAGCTACGACGTTACGGGCACGGGCCAGCCGCGCCGGCGTCGCCGATGCAGATGTCGGTCCGCCCCGGCGCGATGACCGGAGTCGGGCCTTCGAAGGTGACGTTGTCGAACTGGATGGCGTCGAAGCCGACGCTGAACAGCCCGTCGGCATCCCAGACCGCCGTCACCCAGTTCTGCGCGGCGGAGCCGAAGGGCACCGTCGGGGCCGCATTCTGGGTGAAGTTCAGGTTGAGGTAGGCCCAACCGAAGTCGAACGGCGTCGGCAGGCTGGTGCTGCCCACGAGGGTGTTGTTCACCTCCCACGGGAACGGCACCAGGACGTCCTCGACCGGCGGTGAGAACGGCGACGGCGGGACCACGCTCGGGTTCTCGTCCTCGTCGAAGAGGACGATCTGGTTCTGTCCCAGGGGGAAGCCCGGCCGCGCCGTGTTGCAGACCTGCGGCACTTGGATGTTCTTGCTGTCGCGCCAGACCTTCAGCGTCGTACCGCCGGTGAAGGCGCAAGCGGGATCGAGGGGGTCACACGCGACGTACCGCACCCCGAAGGTGCTCGCGAGGCCTTCGCGCTGGTCGCTCGCAGCCTGGCAGTACCGGCGGTAGAAGGTGTAGTCCGTCAGCTCGAGAGACGCATCGGCCTCGATGTGGACCAGCGTCTCGCCCTGGGCGAAGTTGTTGGCCGGGTCGACGTAGAAGTAGTCGCCCCAGATCTGGTTGACGTTCTCCAGGATGGCGCTGTAGCCGTCGTCGCAGTCGAACGGCGTCTGGATGGTGCACTGGCTGACGTTGTCCATCGTGATGTAGCCTTCCGCGAAATCGGTCGCGAAGGCGTAGCACGCTCCGCCGTCCTGAGGCAGCGGCGACGGGCCACCACGATGCACGCTGCGGATGAAGTCCACGAGGATCCCGGGAACCGGGCCCACGGGCAGCGAGCCGTCGCAGCTATCCGGCGCGCCGTTACCGACGAGGGTGATCGGGTTGACCAGCGTGGAGAAGGACCCGACCGGGCTGATGGCGTCGGCGTCGGTCACGTGCTCGGTCTGCGGGACGATGCCGTTGAACACGTCGCGCATGTTGACCGTGACCACGTCGTAGCCGGTCAGGAAGATGGAGAAGTCGAGGGTCGGCACCGACGCGTTGGTCCACAGGGTGACGTGGACCAGAGCCGGAGCCGCCGAGGCGTTGTTGACCGAGAACAGAGTGGTCAGGCCACCGGGGACCGGTACGCCGTTCTGATCGGTCTCGACGACGAACTTCGGCAGCAGCAGCGTCGCCGCCGGCACATCGTCGATGGTGCCGATGACGGCAAAGGCCTGCCCGCCCAGGCCGAATAGGGCCACAAGCGTGGAACAAACCAGTAGTCGTTTCATTTCAGTACTCTCTCCTGAGTGAGTTTCATCTGCGTTCGTTGCAACGGGCCACCGGCCGAGCTTCCCGCCGATGTCCGCTCGATGTTCAGGCTTCCTCTCCTCCTGCAGCTGCGTTTTAGCATCACCTCCCGTTCAAGGGCTTTTTTCCGTCTCAGCTATGTCAAGGCCGCATCGTCTCCAGTCGCGCGATCGCGCCTCTCCGAGCGCCTGCAGCCTGTCATCCGACTCTATGCTGCGTGACTATAGAGTGCCGTGGCCGACGTGTCAATACCCTGGGATATCCTCTGGCCCGAGCACCATTTCCAGACCCGTGATGCGCGGCTTCTCCTGGGTGGTGGCACGTCTCACCTGAGCTGGGCTCGCACTATCGCACAACGCCGGCAACGATGCAAGTGCCATCCCGCAGTCCGTGGTGAGACCCCGCTCCATGTCACCGCGGCATGGATCGAACCGCGCGCGCCGGCCCGCGCTCAACCCAGGGGCCGCACCACCGGCAGGCCCCGCTCGTAGAGGCGTAGATCGGCCTCCAGCCGAGCCGCCAGGGGCGCCTGGCCCGCCTCGCGGACCTGGGCCAGGAGGGAGCGCTGCCAGTCGGCGGCCCGCGAGTACTCGCCGGCGGCGGCGAGGGCCATGGCCACGGCCTCGGCGTGGAGGAAGGTGGGCCGGGCCCGGTAGAGACGCTCGGCCAGCTCCAGGGCCCGACGCCCGTCCCGGAGGGCTGGATCCGGGCAGGTGGCCAGCAGGCGGGCCAGGGCGAGCGAGATCGCGCCGTCGCCCGGGAGGCTGGCCGCGCCCTCCTCCAGCAGCGCCAGGGCTTCGCGCTGGCGGCCGGCCTGTGAGAGGGCCACCGCTCCGCCCGCGATCGACTGGCCCGTAGCGGGCTCCACCGCGGCGTACTCCGACGCCGCCTCGGCGAAACGCCGGGCGGTGAGGAGGATCTGGGCCAGGCCCTCCCGGGCGGCGGCGTGGCCCGGGTTCTCCGCCAGTAGCCGGCGCAGCTCGGCCTCGGCGGCGGCCCGGTCACCGGCCTGGTAGCGGTCCATGGCCAGCAGGTAGCGGGCGTCGTGGTCGCCGGGATCGGCCTCGACGAGGCGCTCCAGGTGCCCCCGGGCCTCCTCCCAGCGGCCGAGACGGATCAGGGCGTTGGCGAGGCTGAACCGGGCTCCGGTGAAGTCCGGAGCGAGGCGGGTGGCGCGGCGGAAGCTCTCCACCGCCGCCTCCACGTCGCCGCCGGCCAGCCGCGCCTGGCCGAGGTCGAAGTGGAGCCAGACGTGGTCCGGCTGGCGGCGGAGGCCTTCCGTGAGCTGCTCGGCGGCCTCCCCCGCCCGCCCCTGCCGCAAGAGGGTGAGTGCGAGGTTGCGCCGGGCGTCGGCGTAGTCGGGGTCGACGGCGACCGCCCGGCGGAACGACTCCTCCGCTTCGGCCAGGCGGCCCGCGATCAGGGCCTCGCCGCCCCGGCGCATGTGGGCGCCCGAGCCGGCGGGCAGGTCCCGGAGCGCCTCCACTTCCGGGTCCGGGAAGCTCACCTCCCCGGTCCCCGGCCGCTCGAGCTGCCTGCGGGCCTCATCGAGGCGGCCGAGCTGGCGCAGGACGAGCGCCATCGGATACCTCGCCCTTCCGGCCTCGGGGCGGGCGGCCAGCACCGCCTCGAGCTCGGCGAGGGCCACCTCGGGCTCGCCCAGGGCCTGGGCGGTGCGGCCCAGGCCGAACCGGGCGGCCGGCTCGAACCGTTCGCCCGCGTCCCGGGCGCGGGCGAACGCCCTGCGGGCCTCGTCCGGGCGCTGGAGGGCGAGCAGTGTCTCGCCGAGGCGGAGCGCCGCCGGCCCATGACCGCGTTGGCGGGCCAGGACGCGCTCGAAGGCGGTCCGGGCCTGCTCGAAGTCGCCGCCCTCCTGGGCCAGGACCCCGGCGAGGTAGCTCCAGCGGACCGCCTCGGGCGCGAGGCTCTCCGCCGCCTCGTAGGACCGCGCCGCCACCTCGCCGAGACCGTAGGCGTGGCAGAGGCGCCCCATCTCGCCGTAGGCCTCGGCCAGGGCCTCGCGGTCCGCCCGGGGCGAGCCGCGGAGCCGGTCGAGAGCCCGCCGCTGCGCGTCGAGCTGCTCCCTCGCCGCCGGCTCGACTCCGTCCAGAAAAGGCAGGCTCACCTCCGGCAGCTCCAGCCCGGCACCGGCAGGGCCCCGCGGCCCTGAGGTCTCCCGGTCGGAGCAGCCGGCGACCATGGTGACGGCGAGGGCGGCCGGCAGACACCACCCGATGGCTCCAGGAGACGCCGCGCACCTCATGGCCGGTCGGGGCCGGCGACGGGCTCGCCCGTCCCGCGCCGCAGTACGGCGTACGCACCCGTCTTCAATCCGGAGAAGCGCTCGCGCAGGCCGTCCGGCCAGGCCACCAGGGCGCCGTAGGACCTGTCGCCGGCCGGGCCTGGCCCGAGACCGAAGAGAAGACGGGGGTCGTTGGAGGAAGCGTAGCTCGCCGCCGTGCGCACCCGGCGCCAGGCTACGGCCTCGCCGGCGAGCTCGAGGGTGCACCCGGCGCCCAGGGCGTCCCGCGGGAGATCGCCGTGGACCAGGCGCAAGCCGACCCAGGGCCGCCGGTTCCCGACGCGGTTGCGCAGCAGGCGCGCGGGCCCGTTGTTGTTGCTGAACACCACGTCGACGTCGCCGTCGTTGTCCAGGTCGCCGAAGGCGGCGCCCCGGCTCACCTCGGAGACCGCGAACGGCGCGCCCGCTTCGGCGGTGACCTCGGCGAAGGTGCCGTCGCCCCGGTTGCGGAACAGTTGGTTGGTCTGGTGCAGTGGAAACGGATCACCCGCCCGGGCCAGCGTCTCGATGACCCGCACCGCCCCGTTGACCGCCAGCACGTCCAGGTGGCCGTCGTTGTCGTAGTCGAGCCAGGCGGTGCCGAAACCGGTGAACTCCCAGCTCGGCAACCCCAGGCCGGACTCGAGCGAGCGGTCGTCGAACAGGGCGTCGCCTTGATTGACGAACAGGGCGTTGGTCTCCCCCGTCAGATGGGTCATGAACAGATCTTCGTCGCCGTCGCCGTCGAAGTCGCCGGCGTCCACCCCCATGCTCGCCTCGGCCCGGCCGGCGCGATTGACGCCGGAGCCGGCGAGCTGGGCCTCGTCGCGGAAGCCCCTGCCCCGCTGGTTCATCCACATCTGGTTCGGCACGCCGTCGTTGGCCACGTAGAGGTCCAGCCAGCCGTCGCCGTCGAAGTCCGCCGCCACCGCGCCCAGCGCCCCGCCGAGCTCGGTGCGGAGGCCCAGGCGCGCCGAGACCTCCTCGAACCTCCCGTCGCCCCGGTTGCGGTAGAGGGAGTCCGGGTAGGGCTGGAACGAGAGGGGGCCGCAGTAGTTGGGTTCGCCGAGGTCGGTGGTGCAGCGCTTGTGGGTGGCGAGGGTGAAGTCGACGTAGTTGCCGACGAAGAGGTCCAGGTGGCCGTCGCGGTCGAAGTCGAAGGGCACCGCCGGCACGCTCCATCTGGGGTCGTCGACGCCGCTCCGGGCGGCGACCTCGGTGAAGGTGCCGTCACCTTCGTTGCGCCAGAGCTGGTTGGGTCCGAAGTTGGTGACGTAGAGGTCCACCCGGCCGTCGCCGTCGTAGTCGAATGCCTGGGCTCCCATGCCGTAGCCGGTGGCCCGGATGCCGCTCTCCTCGGTCACGTCCGTGAAGCCCAGGACCCGCGTGCCGTCCGGCCGGGTCTCGAGGTCGTTGCGGAACAGGCGATCGCTCGGAGGCTCCGGCTCCGGCTCTCCCAGGGAGTGACCCTGCACGAGGTAGACGTCGAGGTCGCCGTCGCCGTCGTAGTCGAAGAGGGCCACGCCCGACCCCATGATCTCGTTGAAGTAGAGCTCGCCGGTCATGCCGTTCGTGTGGACGAACCGCAGACCCAGCTCGTCGGCGACCTCCTCGAAAGGCGCGATGGATCCCGGGCCGGCGGCGGGTCCGGGCGCGTCGGGCTCGGCGCCAGGCGGATCGGCGGCCGGCGGCTCGCCGCGCCCGCAACCCACGAGAGCGAGGCCCACGAGCAGAGCCGCGGTGGCGCCGAAGGTCCCGGAGAGGAAAGACGACGGCGGCGAGCTCGTCAACGGCATCGGGGCGCGGACAACGGCGCGATCCTAACACCGCCCCGGCGGGCGGGGCCGGTTCAGCGAATCGTGGCGTCGAACGGGACGATCACCGGAGGCACGTGGTCGCTGTCGGGGATGATGCGAATCTCGCCCCGCAGCCTGCCCTTGGGGAGCGCGGCGGGGAGGTGCAGCAACACCTGGTAGGTGCGTCCCTTCTCGATCTCGATGATCTCCGCCGCCGGGACGCCCGGCAGGTCGTGCTCGACGGCGGCGATGACCACCGGCTCGGTGGTGAAGATGCGCACGCGCATCGTCTCGACGGCGTCCTCCCGGAGCTCCGCCTCACCCTTGATCTCGTGAGGCGTCACCGCGACCATCGGCCGCACGAAGCCCGAGACCGGGATGACGACCTTCTCCTGCCGGGGGTGGGTGGTGTGCACCACGACCTCGCCGGTGATCGGCCCGACGGACGCGTCGCGGACCAGGGTGAGAGCGACGACCCGGGAACCGTCCTCCGCCGCGGTCGTCTCCTCCCGCAGACCGGGGTGGGGCAGGTCCACGGCCACGATCTCGAAGGGCTCGCCGTCGGTCGCTCGGAGGGTCTGCTGGATGGTCCCGTCGGCCTCCCCCCGGGTCACCCTCCAGCGGGCGCGGCCGGGATGGACCTCGACGTAGGTCACCACCTCCCCGGACACGCTCAGGGTGAGCTTCTGCTGCGCCGGGTCGTCCGTCGTGAGCTCCACCGGAAAGGCCACCGGACCGTGCTGGTCTCGCAGGCTCGCCTGCACCACGAGCTCGCCGCTCTCCCCCGGAGCGATCGACTCCGGGGCCGACGACAGCCGCAGGGGCTGAGCCACCTGGGCCTGGACGTTCAAGGGCTCGGCCCCGGTGTTGCGCAGGGTGAATCGAACCTCCACGCTCTCGCTGGGAGGCTGCTTCCCGAAGCTGACCTCGGTGGCCTCCACCTCCAGTCGCGGCGGGCCCTCGCCGGCCGCCGCCATGGCCAGGGGCGCGACCCCCACCAGGATGGCCACCAGGCCGCGCCGGAACGCCCTCGCCGCCTTCATGGCCAGCTCCTTTCGGGCGCCGCCGCGCCGCTCCGCTGCCCGCCCTCAACCCGCGCGGGCACCGGCGTCCAGGCCGCGAGGCCGCCCTGGGAAGGGCAGCGCAGCGGGTCCCACATGGCATCCGCCGAGTCCGCGAAGTTCGTCACTACCTCGGCCCGGCCGTCGCCGTCGAGATCCGCGAGATCGATGTCGTAGCCCCGGCAGCGCTCGCTCGGGGGACCGAGCTCGGGCGCCTCCTCACGCACGAAGAAGCCCTCGCCGTCACCGAGCCAGACCGGCAGGTTCCCCAGGACGTCCACCGCCACCAGGTCCAGGCTGCCGTCGCCGTCGAGGTCGCCGTGGGCGATGTCGACGAGCAGCTCGCGGCCCTGCCTGGAGAAGAGGGTCCGGCGTTCCCAGGTGCCATCGGGACGGTTGTAGAGGATGTCGACGCCGTTGCGGTAGGTAGCGAGCTCGAAGCTCAGGTAGGTGAGGGCCAGATCGGTCCGGCCGTCGCCGTCGAAGTCCGTGGCGGTGACCGCGTGGACGTAGGCGAGGGGGCGGATCTCGGGGAGCCGCTCGGCCTTCCAGCCGGCCCCGTCCCGGTTGTAGTGCAGGATGTCCTTGCGCGTCATCATGTAGGTCGCCGTTGCGAAGTCGGGACGGCCGTCGCCGTCGAAATCCGCGACGGTGAAGGTGTCGCCGAAGACCTCGTGAGCCGAGGTGTCCTGGGAGTGCTTGACCCAGGTGCCGTCTCCCTGATTGAAGTAGACCACCGGCCCGGGCATGACGAAGATCATTCCCTCCAGCTCCTCGGGCGGGAGCCGGTCCCGGGCGGTCGCGGCGGGGATCGGGCCCTCGCTCACGGCGAGGACGTCGATCCGACCGTCGCCGTCGAAGTCGACGGCCTCGAGCGCCCGCGAGGAGAACTCGGCCTGGGCCACTCCTTCACCGGGGACCGCATAGTCGGTGCCCTCGCTCCACTCGGTGAAGCCGCCCCGGCCGTCGCCCACCAACACCCGCACCCCCCGCAGGTGGATGGCGAGGGCGAGGTCCTGGTGGCCGTCGCCGTTGAAGTCGGCCACCGCCACGTCCCCGTAGTCGTAGCGCCGTGGGAACCTCGCCCGCCAGGAGCGCCAGTTGCCCTCGCCGTCGCCCAGGAAGATCACCGGCAGGCCGTCGCCGCGCCGGGGGGGCGAGTGGACGATGTCGAGATGGCCGTCGCGGTTCATGTCGGCGATGGCGAAGCCGTTGCGCCACATGTTCCGCTTGGGCAGCCCGCGGTCGAAGGACTCGAAGCGAAGGCGATCGGCCGCCGGGGTGGCGAAGCGGTAGGTGGCCTCCACCGCCTCGATCTCCTCGAGCGTCGGCTCGTCGGACACCGGCTCAGGCGCCGGGGGAGTGTCGTAGACGTGGAGGTAGAACCACTCCTCGTCCTCCCGCTCGAACTGGACCTTGATCCCGTAGTACTTGACCAGCTTCTCGTCCCTGTCGATGTAGCCGCCCCAGCCCTCGAACTTCGGCAGCTTCTCGACATAGAACCGCTGGCCCTCCTCGTCGGCTTGCCAGGCCCGGTCGTCGGGCTCGGCCGCGCTCGCGGCCCCCTCCCCGGTCGGCGTCGCGGCGGGCTCGGCGCCGGAAGCCGGCGGTGCGGCAGCTCGATGGCCGGCGCAGCCTGCCAAAACGGCAGCCAACAGCAGCGGCATGGCGCCGCCGCCGAACGCCGAGGGGCGCATTGCCAAGATCCAAGTCCTCATCCAGATACCTCCAGGTCGTGTGCGGTCGCAGTCGGGGCGCGAGCCGGCGGAGCCCACCCCGGGAGTGTTACGGGCGATAGCCTCGCTGCAAGGGTCGGGCCAGAGGGCGGCGTGGAGACCCGGGCGGCCGGACCGGGCTCATCGGTCGGGGCGACCCGCGCCGGAGGGGCGATCGCCGGCGCCGGCCGGCCGCCCCTCGGGGCCGAGCGGCTGCCCGTCGGGCTCCTGACCCTGCTGGGGCTGAAGCCCCGGCGGAAACGGCCGGCCGATCCACTCGGCGCGGACGAACGGGATGGCCCCGGTGCGATCGAGGCCGGTGGACACCCGGCCGCCGCTCATGATCCCACGCGTGAACTTCTCCGCGGTGAAGACCCAGGCGTCGTAGCTCTGCTCGTCGAACAGGATCTTGATCGACTCCTCCTGGGACAGGCTGCGGACGCCTACGATCGGGCCGACGGTCCGCTGCTCGCCGGGACGCGGGGCCCGGGGGCCGCGGTCCTGCCGGCCGTCGTCCAAGCCGCCGCCCCCCCCGAGCTCGCGCCCGCCCTGGCCCGGCGGCGCGACCCCGCCCTGGAAGACCAGGCCCCACTCGCCGCTCTCGGTCATCGGGTCCTTCCAGAGCTGGCGGATCGAGCGCGGCTTGACCTCGATGAGCTCCTGGAGCCGGGTCGGATAGCGGCCGTGGCGCTGCTGGAAGACCCGGATCGCCTCGGCGTACTGCCAGCCGCGGAAGATGAGGTCCTCCTCCTTCTCGCGCTGCATGGCGTGGCTCCACATCGGCAGCGCCGCCGCGGTCATCACCGCCAGCAGGGTGACCGCGACCATCAGGACCACCATGTTGTAGCCGGCCTCGGACCGGCGGCGGAGGGAGGAGGGCGGGTGCACGTCTTCTCTAACCCGGCCTCCCGGCCGCTGATTCCCCCGCCTCATGCCCCACCCTACGGGGCTCGCCTTGGCGGCGTCTAGATCTCGTCCACGAACACCGGCTTGAGGCGGCGGAAGAGCCAGAGGCCGAGGGCAAGGAAACCGGCCGCGGCCAGGATCAGGCCCAGGGTGCTCGGGCCGAAGGCCACGGCCGTCCCGAGGAAAGCCAGCCGGTAGAGCCCGACCAGCGCCGTCAGCGGATTGGCCTCGATCCACGGCGCGATCCTCTCGGGCACCATCCCCAGCGGATAGACGATCGGCGTCAGGTAGAACCAGCCGGTCAGGACCATCCCCAGGACCTGGGCGGTGTCGCGGAAGAAGACGTGGCTCGAGGCGAGGAGCAGGCCCAGGCCGAGGGTGAGGCCGACCTGCAGGGGGAGCGCCACCGCCAGCCAGGGGAGGCTCGTCCAGGAGAGCTCGCCGAGCAGCGCCAGCACGACCACGAAGACCCCGGCGGCGATCGCCTGGTGGAGGAGCGCGCCCAGGATCACCGACAGGACCAGGATCTCCGACGGGAAGCGGAGCTTCTTGACCATCTCGGCGTTGTCGGTGATGGCGGTGGTCGAGCGCAGC
>Ga0268386_10002377_pt1 | contig 13374 bp, 9 predicted proteins | sample RVTome_15_FD_200260 | JGI IMG/M metagenome (GOLD analysis project Ga0268386, IMG submission 200260) | Soil microbial communities from uranium-contaminated site in the Upper Colorado River Basin, Wyoming, United States - RVT150D86... ...
GGCGGCTTTGAGTTGCCGCAGCAGCTCCTGCAACTCGTCGAGCGCCGCCATCCGCGACTCGTGCCGGGCCAGCAGTTCCGGCAACTCGACGTCGGCCTGTTCCCGGATCCTTCGATACTTCGCGGCTTCTTCCGGGGTGAGGCGTCGGTCGCGGGTGATGCGCCGCGTGCCACTGGCGGCTGGCCCGCCAGTGCGGAACGGAGCGGTTGACGTTTACGACCCTCGGCGTCGTGAGGCCCGCCCGCGCTTGTCCGTCGGGCCGGCGGCGATTTACTCGGTTGCGTCCCTGAAGAACTCCCGATCGCGAGTCGCGCCCCGCGCCAGTCCGCAATACAGAAGATCATTCTGCCGCCCAGTCATTCTGCCATTCCCTCTTCCGCCGATTCGTCGCGTCTCGTTGTCTTGATCCGCTCGAATCCGCTCAACCCGCCGCATCCGCGTTCCGCCGAGCGGCGCGGAAACCCCTCTTGACGCCCCTCCACTACCAGAGCGACGATCCCGCCGAATTGTGACCCGCGGGAACGCAACCCGCGAAAGGAGGTGCGAACAATGCGACGGCATTGTGGCGATCATCGTGCGCGCCGACGGCGGGGAGGGGCCCGCGATCAGAGGCCGGGGGTGGGCGTGAGAGGAGCGGCGTCGTTCATGATGCACTCTTCGTTTTCGACAGCAGCATCATCATGGATGACGACACCGCCCACGTTGGGGACGCTAGCGCAGGATCTCGACCAGATTGTTCCGCGAGTCGGTCCATTCGATCGTCGGGCCGTGGTAGGGTCGGCCGGCTTTCCGCAGGGGGGCGAATTCGGGGCGGGCGAGGTTGGGGGCCATGACCATCCACATGGCGTCTTTGGTGCCGGTGTCGCGGTCGCCGAGAGAGACGACGACCAGCGACTGCCAGCCGAGTTGGCCGGCGGCGGAGGCCAGCACGGGGCGGAGGTCGAAGTACAGGTTCGAGATGTGAAACGCGAGCACGCCGCCGGGTTTGAGGTGCCGGCGGTAGACGTCGAAGGCTTCGCGCGAGACGAGGTGCGTGGGGATGGCGTCGCCGGAGAAGGCGTCGACGACGAGCACGTCGAACTGCTGGGGGGGTTCGCGTTCCATCATCTGGCGGGCGTCGCCGGTGACGATCGAGACTTCCCCGCGGCACGAGGCGAGGAACGTGAAATGCTTCCGCGCCAGGCGGATGACCTCGGGGTTGATTTCGTAGAAGCGGTAGCGGTCGCCCGGCTTGGCGTAGGCGGCGACGGTGCCGATGCCCAGGCCGACGACGCCGACGTGCAGCGGGCGGTTCGGGCCGGCGTTTTGCAGGACGTGGCCGACGGCGGATTGCCGGCCGTAGTAGCTGGTGGGGATCAGCCGCTTCTTTGGCGCGTGGAACTGCAGGCCGTGGACGATGTGGCCGTGCATCAGCCGGTAGCAGCGGCGGTCGGGGTCGTGGGGGTGTTTTTCCTGCACGCGGAGCACGCCGTAGAAGTTGCGGGCAACTTCTACGGCCCCGTTGAGGTTATTGTTGGCCTGCGCCCGGAGCAGTGCCGCGAGCACAAACACGCCCAGCAGCAGTCCGCCCCAGGCCCACCGCGGGCGGCCGGCGTGGAGCACCCAGCGGCGGTCGCGGAAGAAGACCAGCATCATGAGCACCCACACGCCGAACAGGGCAACGTGCATTTCGAGATAGATCGGGAACAGCAGCGGCGCGACGACCCCCACGAACAACCCGCCCGCCGCCCCGCCCGCGGAGATCACGAGGTAGAACGACGTCAGATGCCGCGGCGACGGTTTCAGCCGCACCAGTTCGCCGTGGCAGACCATTGCGGAGATGAACAGGCCGGCGAAGTAGACGAGCACCTGGGCGATGAGCGAGCCGGCGGCGCCTTTCATCATCACCACGCACACGCACAGGACCGAGACGGCCAGCGAGATCGCGTACCACTTCCGCGAGTACCAGCGGTCGCTGTCGAAGCAGAGGATGAACGTCATCAGGTACAGCGTCAGCGGCAGCACCCACAGGAAGGGGACGGAGGCGACGTCCATGCAGACCTGGTTCGTCGTCGCCAGCAGCATGACGGAGGCCGTCATTGCCAGCAGGAACCACAGCAGTCGCACGCCCCAGGTCGGATTCTCCGCCACGTCGGCATTGGTTTCCTCGAAATTCTCACGAATTCCGCTACGGAGCGGCGGTTCCATGCTTCCCGCCCGCATCGCGCAGAGGGCGCACAAGACTCCGAACGCGACGAAGCCCCAGGACCAGATCACCGATTGCAGCGCCGTGTCGAAGGCCGGCTCGAACAGGAACGGGTACGTGACCAGCGCCAGCAGCGAGCCGATGTTCGACAGCGCGTAGAGCCGGTACGGGGACGTCCCGGCGTGCACCCGGCTGAACCAGCTCTGCAACAGCGGTCCGGTCGCCGAGAGCGCGAAGAACGGCAAGCCGACGCTGGCGGTCAGGAGTTGGAGAATCAGCGGCGTGGGGTCTTCGCCGCCGGTGGGCTTCCAGACGTCCGAGGGGGAAACCGGGCACGACAGCGCCGCCGCCAGCAGCACCGACAGATGCACGACCGCCTGCGAACGGGGTGCCAGCCGTTGCGTCAGAAAGTGGGCGTAGGCGTAACCGCCGAACAGCACGGCCTGAAAGAACAGCATGCAGGTGGTCCAGACCGCGGGGGTCCCGCCGAACCAGGGCAGGATGGTCTTGCTCAACAGCGGCTGCACCTGGAACAGCAGGAAGGCGCTGAGAAAGATCGTGGCGGCAAACGAGGCCGCCGAGATGCGACGGAAATCGGACATGGGTGGAGTCGAGAGTCGAGGGTCAAGAGCCAGACACTTTCACCCTATGTCCGCCGGGAAATCGGGTTGCCGAATCGCAACGCCGATCGGGGGGTTCGCCGCGAATACGCATCCGGTCGGACCGATTCTGACGGATCGGCGGGAAATTCGCACTCCGCCTTCCAGCCGTCAATCCAGAAACACCGCCGACAGGTCGTACCCACTGCCGGAATCGGCGGCGGCGTGCTCGAAGTGGGACGTGCTGCTCTCGTCGGCTTCGTCGTTGTCATCTTCGAACGAGCGGACGACGTGCAGGCCGGGGCAGTGGATGATGTCCCCTTTGACCTCGACGGCGAGCTGCGGCCAGTTTTCGGTCGGCGTCAGCCATTCGAAGGCGGACTTCCCGACGAGAATCGTGTCCCCCGTCGGGGCCGGGCCGACCGAGGGGTGCCAGAACACCGGCATCCCCGTCGCCAGTTGGAAGTCGCTCTTGGGCGTCAGCGGCATTTCCGACGTGCCGTAGCCGAACACCTCCGCCTGGCGGTCGAGCTGCCATTCGTCGGCGACGCCGAACTTTTCGTAGATGCGTTTGACGCGCTTCCAGACCTCGCACAGTTCCCACTCGTGCTGGCTGAAAGCGGCGCCGGTCGCCAGCAGCAGCACGGCGCGGTGATGCGATTGGCGGAGCTTGTTGGGCGGATCGTTGAAGCAGAACGTCCGCGTCACCCCCAGGCACAGGCCGTGCCAGCGGCCGATGGCCGAGATCGTCGCGAACTGATGCACCGGCTCGTTGTCGAACCCCCAGTGGCGGAACCGCTCGGTGCGGCCGTCGCCGGCGACCTGAATCCGCAGCGGCGTCACGCGGCGCTTCGCCAGCCGGTGCGCGACTTCGCCGGCCAGCTCGGCTTCGGTCTTCATCGGCCGGCAATTGCGGCAGGTCGCCTCGACCGAGTGCACCAGTCGTCGGCCGAGCTCGCGCATCCGCGCGATCTCCAGGTCGGTCAGCGGCAGCCGCATCGCGTTCAGATGGGGCGTGACGTTTTTCGTGCCGGGGAAGTTACCGTCGCCGGCGACGGTCCGCCCGCGGCAGAGGTCTTCCAGCAACAACGGCTGGGGTTCGTACCAGGCCCGCTGCTTCAACTGGAACCCCAGTCCCGGCAGGTGCTCCTCGAACAGTTCGACCGAATCGACGTTGTTCGTCGCGACGACGCGGGCGCTGTCGGTGATGAACAGCGCCGCGGTGGTTTCAGCCGTCAACCCGCGGGTGTTTTCCGCCCCCGAGGTGAACCAGGCGAAGTTGCCCGGCTTTTGCAGGAGCAGGGCGTCGAAGCGGTGCTTGCGGAGGAACTCCGCAACCAGCCGGTGCTTCGCCTCCACGTCGGCGACGCGGTCGGCATGGGCGGCCTTGGCGCTATCAAGGTCTGGAAGTCGGTCTGTTACCTCTGTCAAGCCCGTCTGCCGCTCTGAATCGAGTGAAACGGTTTCGAGGACCGGCGATGGGGGCCGCGACCGGCCACTCTCATCATATCCAGGCGCGAATCATCTGTCTTGCGGAAATCCGGCGAATGCTTTCGATTGTCGCCTTTCGCTCCTTGAAAGGGCGTGGTTTGCGATTCGATCCAGGTCGCTCCCACCGGCGTCCTTTCGCGAAGCGAAAGACGACGATGTCTGCCGATTCTACGGAATTGCGAATGTCGGGGAAATCCGCCCGGCGAAATGTTGACCGCCCCCACCGGGTCTCGTTACGATCTGCGAATGATGTCTTCCTTCGGCCACGTCCCATTCCCCGCCGCCGCTCTGCCGCGGTTCTGGTACGGGTATTGGTTTTTTCCGGGTCGGGCCGGAGGGCATCGGTTCTGAGCAGACTTCAGAACGTTCGCGACATCCTTCGGCTCTGAAATCCTCGCGATTTCAGGGCCGTTTTCGTTCCGTAGGTCAGGCTTTCCAGCCTGACCGGATGGCCGAGACGTCCTCGAAATCACAGAAACCCGGTCAGGCTGGAAAGCCTGACCTACGAAAGGCACAGCGATGATCGTCGTCATGAAACGGGGCGCGACCGAAGACATGGTCCAGCAGGTCGCCCAGCGCGTCGAGGAGATGGGGTTGAAGGCCCACGTGATCGTCGGCACCGAGCGGACGGTCGTCGCCGCCGTCGGGGAGAAACGCAACGGGGAGCGGGAAGCGCTGGAATCGCTCCCCGACGTCGAAAAGGTCGTCCCCATTCTCGCCCCGTATAAAGTCGCCAGCGTCGAGACGAAGCCGGAGCCGACGGTCGTTCGCGTGCTGGACCTCGTGATCGGCGGCGGGCACGTGGGGGTGATCGCCGGGCCGTGTTCGGTGGAAAGCGAGCAGCAGATTCTGGAATCGGCGCGGGCCGTCAAGGCGGCCGGCGCACGGGGGCTGCGGGGCGGGGCGTTCAAGCCGCGGACCAGCCCGTACTCGTTCCAGGGGTTGAAGGAAGTCGGGCTGCAACTGCTGGCGCAGGCCCGCGAGGAGACCGGGCTGGCCGTCGTCACCGAGGTGATGACGCCGCAGCACGTCGACCTCGTCTGCGAGTATTCCGACGTCCTGCAGATCGGGGCCCGCAACATGCAGAACTACCACCTGCTGCAGGCCGTCGGCGAGACGCGGAAGCCGGTGCTGCTCAAACGCGGCCCGTCGGCGACGGTCGAGGAGTTCCTGCTGGCCGCCGAGTACGTGCTCGACCAGGGGAACGCGCAGGTCATTCTCTGCGAGCGGGGCATCCGCACGTTCGAAGCGCATACCCGCTTCACGCTGCCGCTGGCGACGGTGCCGTGGCTGCAGCAGCGGACGCATCTGCCGGTGGTGGTCGACCCCAGCCACGGGACGGGGATCGCGTCGCTGGTGCCGGCGATGACGACGGCGGCGGTCGCCGTCGGCTGCGACGGGCTGATTCTCGAGGTGCACCCCGAGCCGTCGAAGTCGTTCAGCGACGCCGCCCAGACGATTTCCCCGCAGGTCTTCGCCGAAACGATGCAGCAATGCCGCCGCGTCGCGGCGGCGGTAGGGCGGGGAATGGACTGAAACTGATGTAGTGCGAAATTCATTTCGCACGATTTCGCACGGTCTACGATTCTTGCGAAATGAATTTCGCACTACATTCTTTCACAACGACTCAGCGGCTTTCCCCCTTGCGGTACATGCGGTAAATCACCGGTTGAAACAACTCGTTCACCGGGACGTCGAGCGGCGACGTGTCGGCGGCAAAGCGGACGGCGGCTTCCATCACGCCGGGCGTCAGGTACTTCGTCTCGACCGTGAACCGGAACGGCCCGCTGACGGCCGATCCGTCGGCGGCGGCAAGCTGGAAGCCCCAGATGCCGAACGTCGGGATCCCCACGTGATAGCTGAAGGGTTTCATCCCCGCCGCTGCGATCGTCCGCGCCACGCACCAGTACGACTCGCGGGTGTTGTACGGGGACGAACTCTGCGTGGCGAAATAGCCCTTCGGCGTCAGGCAGCGGACGAGCATCTTGTAGAACGTCACCGAGTACAGCTTCGACAGCGCCTCGTTGTGCGGGTCAGGGAGGTCGATGATGATGCGGTCGTACTTCGTGTCGGTGTCGAGCACGTAGTTGAATGCGTCGGTGTGGTGCAGGTGCAGCTTCGGATGGTGCAGGGCGTCGCCGTTGATGCGGCGGATCGCCCCGTGCGTGCTGCACAGCGTGGTGATGGCGGGGTCGATGTCCACCAGGTCGACGCGGGCCACGTCGTCGTACTTGAAGACCTCGCGGGCCGCCATGCCGTCGCCACCGCCGAGAATCAGCACGTTGGTCCGCGGCCCCGGCAGCGCCATCACCGGGTGCACCAGCGATTCGTGGTAGCGGTGCTCGTCGGTCTCGGCGAACTGCAGGTGGCCGTCGATGTACAGCCGCAGCTTTCCGCTGCGCTCGTTCTGCGTGAGGATGATCCGCTGGTACGGCGTCTGCTTCGTGTACACGATCGAGTGCGCGAACAGCCGCGACTCGGCGAAGCTGCGAATCGCCTCGGCATACGCCAGCCCGGCCACGAGGGATATGGTCACAAAGACGGCGGCGAATTGGAACCACCGTTCCCGCGGCAATCGCCCGCGAAACGTCGCCAGCGTGAACAGCACCACCGCCACGTTCAGCAGGCCGATGGCGAACGACGAACGGAACAGCCCCAGATGCGGCAGCAACAGCAGCGGGAAGGCGACGGAGCCGATCAGGGCGCCGATGTAGTCCAGCGAGAGCACGTGGGCGATCGACGTCCGCAGCGTGCGAACTTCGCTGAGAATGCGGGTCAACAGCGGGATTTCGAGTCCCACCAGGGCTCCGATGACGAGGATCAGGCCGTACATCACCGGCTTGTAGTACGCATAGAACGGAAAGACCACGAACAGCGCCGTCGAGCACAGCCCGCCGACCAGCGCCACGGCCAGTTCGATCGCCACGAACGCGGCGACGAGGTCCCCGTCGAACCGCTTGGTGAGGTACGAGCCGATCCCCATCGCGAACATGAACAGCCCGATGGTGATCGAGAACTGGTAGACGCTGTTCCCCAGCAGGTAGGACGAGACGGTGGCGATGATCAATTCGTAGGCGATGCCGCACAACGCGACGAACAACACCGAGACAAGCAGCACGGTGAGCTGCGTGGGGCTGAGAGGGGGCGATTCCGTTGGTTCTGACATACGGGTTCGTACCGGAGAAGGGAGGTTTATGGTTGATGGTTTATGGTTGATGGACAGATCCTCCGTCGATCAACCATCAACCATCAACCCTTCCACACATCCTTCATCGTCGTGAGCGCTCGTGGCCGGATACGAGAAGACCGCTGACGGGATGGTTCCGCGTCAGCGGTCCGAATCGATGAAGTCGACGACGTGCCGTGCTGAAGGAGTTGCGGTTACTTTCCGCCGCGGAAGCCGCGCGACCCGCCGCTGCGGGAGCCGCGGAAGAATCCCCCCTTGCTGCCTCCCGTGCGGGCTCGCGCCGCCGTGCGGGCCTTGGTGACCGCCGAGGCGTGGTATCCCTTGGGGCTCATTCGGGTCGCGCCGAACTTCGGCTTCAAACCGGAGCGGGCGCCGCTGTAGTAGCCGCTCTGCCGGCCCATCATGTTGCCCAGCATGTAGCCCATGAAGAACCCGCCGGGGCGATAGTGGTAGGGGCGGTCGCGGTGATAGGTGCTTCCCTCGACCGTCTGGCTGGCGACGAGCCGGTTGCGCTGCGTGTCGATCTGGATTTCGAAGAGCTTCGTCTCGTCGGCGCCCCCTTTCTTCATGTTCTTGTCTTTGTCGACGAAGCCCTCGATGGCCCCGGTCGTGAGCATCTGCACGCCGATCGGCTCCTCGATGATCTTGGCATTGTTGAGGTTCCTGGCGAAGCGGGTGAGGAACTCGGCCGTCGTCTTGGGGTCGTTTTTCACTTCCTGCAGTTGCGACTTGTCGCCCGTGGGGGCGGGCTTCTGCTTCGGGTCGGCTTTCGCCTGCGCCGCGCCGGCGGGAGCCTTCTCCTTCAGCGTGTCTTCGAAGATCTGCAGCACCTTGTCGAGATCGGCCATCGTGACCTTGGGGTCGCTTCCCCCCCCGCAGCCGGCCGTCACCAACAGGCAAACCGGAATTCCGAGTGCAAGCAATCGTCGCATTGTCTTGACTCCGTCTTTAAGAATATCGTCGAGAATCATCGGGCCGGCGGGCCGTCCCGCTACCGTCGCTGGGTGAACCCATCGACTCCCGCCCATATCGCTTTCGGCAGTTTACACTGCCGGATTTCGGTGAACAACCGCGTTCCGCGGAAAATGCTGACGAATCCGCCGATTGGGGGGACGTGGCGGATGCTGCCAGTATTCGCACGGACGCCGGCAGCGTCCGCCACGGAAATCCTACCTCACGTCGTAACGGAAGTGCACATCGTCGATGCCATCTTCGTAGAAATCCTCCAGCCGGCCCTCCTCCACGAAACCGGCCGACTTGAACAGGCTCATCACGCGGCTGGCGTCCGACGGGGCCGAGGCGAACACCACCCGCCCTCCCTTCCGGGCCGCCTCCTGCACCAGGTCTTCCAGGTCCTGCGAGCGCGACCCGCCGCCCCCCTCGGCGAATTCCCAGTCGACGGCGAAGGAGTCCTCGGCTTCGGGGACTTCGCCGAACCCGACGATCGCCCCCGCCCGCATGTCGGGTTCCGGCTGGGCGCCGTGCACCGGGTCGGGACCGAGCCGCAACCCGAGCACGATCTGCGACTCGTTGCGCTCGTAATAGTCCTTGTGGCGGACTTCCTCCTGGAAGCCGAGCCGCTGGTACGCCTTCAGCGCGTCGCGATAGACCTCTCCCTTCTGCAGGTCGACGAAGTCGCTGGTGCTGACGAAGACCTTGCGGGCCTCCAACTCGCGAAGCTGGTCGAGCATTTTAACGAGCATCACCGCCCCGAGGCCGGTCCCCTGATGCTCCGCCGCCAGGTAGGTCCACGAGAGCCAGTACGTGTTGTCGGTTTCTTCGGCGTACTCGGCCCCGGTCGACCCGACGACGCGGCCGTCTTTGGCGAGCACGAACTGCCCTTCCAGCGACTCGCGATAGGTCTCTTTGGCCTCCTCATAATCGTCTTCGTCGTGCTGGCCGATGATCTCCAGCACCGTGGACACGTCGTCGCGACGCATGGCACGAAATTCAACACCGCTGGGAAGGGACTGGCTCATAGTCGTTTCCGATTGCAAATTGAAAATTGCAAATTGAGAATTTTCAATTCTCAATTCTCAATTTCTCCACTGCCGCGCTGACGCGCACTGCCGCGCCGACCGGCGCCGAGCAGCCCCGTTCGAGTTCCAGCACTTCCACGCGAGCGGGGCGGAAGTGGCGGCGAAGGACGTCGATTGCCCTGGCCGGGTCGACCCGGTCGCCGCAGGTGAACACGTCGGCCGCGAGGTAGCGGTGCTCGGGCCAACTGTGCAATGACAGGTGCGACTCGGCCAGCACCGCCAGCCCGGTGACCCCCTGCGGGCTGAAGGTGTGCACGTGCAGGTTCAGCAGCGTCGCCCCGATCGCCTCGACCGCCTCGGGAATCGCCGCCCGGAACACATCCGGCGAATCGACCGCCTCGTTGCAGCCGAAAAACTCGATAATGAGATGTCGTCCGAGAGACTGCATGGCGGATATTGGTTCTATCGGCCGGATTTCGACGGAATCGCGTTCCCAAATGCTACATCGGCGCTCCGTGACGAACAAGACGGACGTAACGCAGTGTAGCCGCGGCCGCCCGTCATTTCGCCGCGACGAGGATCGGCAGAACGTTTCGCGGCGTGTGCATCACAGGGATTCCTTATGGATGGCTTTCCGGCGCGAGCGGCGGATCGCCCACCACATCGGAACGACGATCACCGCCAGCACCGGCAGCCAGGGTACCAGCGCGACGAGGAACAGCGTTACCCCGCGGCCGAACGCCGCCAGCCCATCCACGCTGCCGCTGAACGTATCGCTGATCCGCGTGGCGAACGTCGGTTCCTGCGGGGGCTGGTAGTTCTTGCGTTCGATGAGCGTCAGGTTGACGGTCGTCAGCGCCGTCAGCGTCTGCCAGACCTGCAACTGGCCCTTCATCTCTTCGATCGTGCCGCGAACGCGATCGAGTTCCTTCTCGATCGCCAGCGTGTCTTTGGTTTCGATGCTTTTTTCGAGGTGAGCGAGCAGCCGCTTCTCGGTCGCTTCGGCGTTCCGCATGCGGCTTTCGAGGCTGTAGTATTGGCGTGTGATGTCTTCGGAGCTCAGCGCGTTCAACTGCGGATAACCGAAATCCAGGATGGCTTTGCGAAACGCATCGAATTCTCCGACGGGCAGCCGGATCGTCCACGTGCCTTGTCGCTGCGAGCCGGTCTGGCCGGAAATGTTCGCGTTGGCGACGTAGGCCTTGTGGGTCTTCCGCAGCGCGTCGAGCTTTTTCCGGGCGGCGTCGAGGTCTTCGACGAAGACCTGGATGGTGGCGGTGTAGATGATTTTGCGTTCGACGTTCGCCGGCTGCTTCTCCTTCGCGGTCTTCGGCTTGGCCAGGTTGGCGTCGTGCACGTTGTGCATCGCCATGCCAATCTGCTTCAGCGAGTTTTCCGCGCTCGCTCTCGGCGCGGTTGCTGCGGTCTTGGCCGCGTCGAAGTAACCGGAATTCGCTTCATCGGCCGCCTTCTCTTTCATCGCCGACTTCGCGCAACCGCAAAGGCAACCGGCCGCGGCACTCATCAGAGCAAGACAAACGATGGACGCACGAGAAACATACATGGCCGGCTCCTTTTCGGGACGGGACGCGGAAGGACGGGAAATGAGAACTCGCCACCAGTTATGATGCGGATTGGAGCCGGAAAATTCCCGCGAATTGGTTCGCAGACGGCCCAAGGCCGACGTTCGGCCGCAATGCGGTCGATCCCGAAGGGATCGCAGCCATTAGCCGGCGGTTGAGCGCAGCGACACCGCCGGAATGTGGTCGACGACCACGAAACCGACCCCGGAGGGGTCGCAGAGAGCGGCTGCGACCCCTCCGGGGTCATGAATTGTTCGCGACGACTGCACCGGGGGTATCGCTGCGCTCAACCCCCGGCTAATGGCTGGCATCCCTCCGGGATGCGGTTGACACATCGATTCGCCGTACGGAGGCGCGCGGGGAATCCAACATCGCGATTCCAACCTACGCGCCACTACCTCGAACGGATTGGCAATCCGTCCTACATTCCGAAACGCCGCTACCCCGCCTTCTTCGCCCGCGCCTTCAGGTCGAACAGCCCGAAAATTTCCGACGCATTCAAACTCAGCGACGCGTTCGACGTGCTGCCGTCGCCCAGGATCGCTTTGAACAGCTCGCGCTTCTGGTGCAGCACGCGGTCAATGCGTTCTTCGATCGTGTTCTTGCAGATGAATTTTGTGACGATGATCTGCGAAGCCGTCGACCCGATGCGATGCGCGCGATTGATCGCCTGGTCTTCCACCGCCGGGTTCCACCAGCGGTCGAACAGGAACACATAGCCGGCGAACTGCAGGTTCAACCCGACGGCCCCGGTGCCGTAGCTCATCAATAAGAGGTGCGAGTCGGGGTCTTCCTTGAATCGTTTCAAGATCGGCTCACGCTGTTTCGTCGGGACGCCGCCGTGGTAGATCAGCGAGCCGCAACGCTCGACCCGGCGGTCGACCTGCTGCTTGATCCAGTCGAGGCACTTCGTCCACTGGCTGAACAGAATCGCCTTGCCGCCGCTGGCCGCGATTTCCTCCATGTCGGCGGCGAGGCTGTCCATCTTCGCGCTTTCGCCGGTCAGCGGGTCGAAGTTCGTGATCTGCTTCAGCCGCAGCACCAGTTCGAAGACGTGTTGAATGGTGACCGATTCCCCCATGTCGTTGAGTTGGATGACCCCTTCCTTCTCCGCCGTCCTGTAGGCGTATTCCTGCGCGGGGTTGAGCTCGAGGAATTCGTCCCGGTCGAGCCGCGGCGGCAGGTCGGTCATCACCAGGTCTTTCGTCCGCCGCAGCACGTACTCCCGCGAAAGCTGCGTGAGTTGCCGCAGGTCGGGCGTGCTCCGCGGCGGAACGACGTCCAAAAACTCGAACAGCGTTGCCATTTCTTCGGGGCGGTTTTCGATCGGCGTTCCCGTCAGCGCCCAACTGCGACGGCGGGGAATCTCGCGGGCCAACTGCGACGTGCGCGAGTCTCGGTTCTTGATCCGCTGCGCTTCATCGAGCACCACGAGATCGAACTGCGGCGGCGAGTCGTCGAGAATTACCTCTTCGTCGCGAATCAGCAGCTCGTAGTTGCCGACGAGAATCGGAATCGACGGCATCGTCCACAGCATGCGGCGGCGGGGGGAATCGCCTTCCAGCAGCGTGACCGGCAACTCGTCGGCCCAGAGTTTGAACTCCCGCTGCCAGTTGGGAATCAACGGCTTGGGACACAACAGCAGCAACCGCCGGATCTGCCCGCTGCGAAACAGCAGCCGCACCGCGGTGATGGCCTGCATTGTTTTCCCCAGCCCCATTTCGTCCGCCAGCAACGCCGCCCGCTGCGAGAACAGCCACGCGATGCCTTCGTACTGGTAGCCGAACGGCTCGAAGGGCATTACCAGTTCCTGCCCCGACAGCCAGCTCTGCAACGGCGGCTGCAAGAGGTAGAACAGCCGGTCTTCCAGCGAGAGGGCATCGGCCGGTGGTTTGAGCCGCGTGGACTTGGCCGGGTCCTTCTTCGCGGCGTTCGGCGGCGGGGCGGGGGGAAGGATCGATTCGAGTTCGGACCGTTCGCTTTCCGGTTCGTCATTCCGCTTCGTGAATTCGATCCCGTCGGGAAACACGAACCCGAAGGTCTTCACCCGCGGTCGCCGCGGCCGCCACGCGGGTTGCAGGCGGATCGCGCGTCGCGAAAGCAAATCCGTTTCGGCAGTGCGTACCGCCAGCGGCCGTTTCAGCGCACCGTTAATGCCGGACGTGTAGACCGTCGCGGCGATGTCGACAGAAACGGATCGGGTCGGGACGGTCGGCATCGGCGGGTCGGAAAGTCGAAGGTCGAAGGTCGTCCGCTTGCGGCTTAGCCGCAATACCGTTCAAGTTATCATAACAACCGTGTCCTCAAAGGCTTTCGCCAGCGGCGGTCGTCGGCGGTGTTCGGGGCGGGC
>Ga0268386_10002378_pt1 | contig 13371 bp, 19 predicted proteins | sample RVTome_15_FD_200260 | JGI IMG/M metagenome (GOLD analysis project Ga0268386, IMG submission 200260) | Soil microbial communities from uranium-contaminated site in the Upper Colorado River Basin, Wyoming, United States - RVT150D86... ...
ACGCCTCGGTTGCCGAGCTCGGCGTCGCGCTCCTGGCGGTCGGCTTCGCCGCGCTGCCGGCGATGCTCCTGACCGGTCGGCTGGTCGACCGGGTCGGCGCACGGGCCATGCCGGCCGCGCTCGTGCTCTTCGGCCTGGCGGCGCTCCTGCCCGGCTTCGCCGGCTCCGTGCCGGAGCTCGCCCTCGCGCTCGTCCTCGTGGGGGCGACCTCCGGCGCTCTGGACGTGGTCATCAACGTCACCGCGAGCGGTCTCGAGGCCTCGGGCGGAACTCGGCTCATGCAGCTCGCGCACGCGGCCTTCTCCGCGGGGTTCCTCGTCGCCGCTGTGTCGGTCGGTCTCGCGCGGGCCGCCGGCGCGGAGCCCGTCGCCGTTCTCGCGGGCACGGCGGTCCTCCTCTTCGCCACCGCTCTTTTGAACCGCGACCATGCTCCCGCGACGCCGGGGCCCCGCGAGGACCGGCGGCTCCGGTTCTCGCGGCGCCTGCTCTTGCTCGGCGTCCTCTGCGGCGTGGCGTTCGTCGTCGAGAGCGGGATCGAGAACTGGAGCGCGCTCTTCCTCGAGACAGAGCTGGACGCCTCGCCCGCCCTCGGCGGTCTCGGCCCGGGCCTCTTCGCCGCCGCCATGGTCGCCGGGCGGAGCCTGGGGCACTGGCTCGAGGCGGTCGTCGGCGACCGCCTGCTGCTGACGAGCGGTGCCGTCACTGCCGGCGGGGGGCTCGCGCTCGCGGCCGTCGCCCCGGTCGTGCCCGTCGCCCTCCTCGGCTTCGCCATCGGCGGCGCCGGGATCTCGGTGGCGGCGCCCACGCTCTTCGGGGCAGCGGGGCGGGGTGCCCCGGACGCCGAGCGGGGGAGCGCGGTCGCGTCCGTGACCACCGTTTCCTACCTCGGCTTCCTCGGCGGGCCGCCGCTCATGGGGGTCGTCTCCGGGGCACTGGACCTCCGCGCGGGCATGGCAATGCTCGCCGTAGTCGCCCTGCTCCTCGCCGTCGCCACGGCATCATTCGCAGGCAATGCTCTACCTCTTCGACGGCTACAACATCCTTCACGCGGGTGACTTCGCCGACCGGCGCGAGCTGGTCGACCTCCTCGCCAGCTTCGTGGCCGTCCGCGGAGGCCGCGGCGTCGTCGTCTTCGACGGAGTGGGCGAGGACGTCGCCTACGGCGCGCTCGAGGTCCGCTTCACCTCGCCGGCCGACACGCTGATCGAGCGCCTGGCGGCCGAACGCCGCGCGCACGAGGAGGTGTGGGTCGTCTCCTCCGACGCGGCGGTCCGCGGCACAGCCGGGCAGGAGACGAGGCGCGTCTCGTCGAAGACGTTCCTGCGCGAGCTCGCCGCCGAGGTCAGGCGGGGGCCCGCGCAGACCGGCCCGGGGCGCTCCCAGATCGAGGATGCGCTCGACGCCGAGACGCGGGAGCGGCTCGAGCGCCTCCGCCGCGGCGGACGTTGAAGTTTCGGCAGGTCCTTGCTACGATCGAGACCTCAACTTGAGGGTTAGGGTTTGCCCGGAGAGGCCGGCATGGCTCTCCTGACACCGATCCCAGGAGGAAACCGCCGTGGCCCGCCGTCAGCTCGCAACCGCTCGCACTCCCCAGGAACGAAGCCGGCGAGAGCTCGAAGACCTGCAGCTCGTCCTGCGCGCACGCAACGACGACGGGGCGGCGCTCGACGCCCTCATCCGCCGCTACACGGGCTTCGTGCGGCTGAAGGCGAGCTCGTACTTCCTGGCCGGAGGCGAGTCGGACGACCTCATCCAGGAGGGGCTCATCGGCCTCTACAAGGCGGTGCGCGACTTCCGCCCCGACAAGGAGACGTCGTTCCGCAGCTTCGCGGAGCTCTGCATCACCCGCCAGATCATCACGGCGATCAAGACGGCGACTCGCTACAAGCACGCGCCTCTCAACACGTACGTCTCGTTCAGCCAGACGCCGGCCGGGCAGGACGACGGCGAGTGCACGCTCGGCGACGCGCTGCCGGGGCCCGGCGTGCACGACCCCGCCATCTGCGTCATCTCGACGGAGGAGCTGCAGAGCCTCGTCTTCTGCCTCGGCACGGGCCTTTCCCCGCTCGAGGCCGACGCGCTCAAGCTCTATCTCGAAGGCAACTCCTACGACGAGATGGCCGAGCAGCTCGGCTGCGACACGAAGACGATCGACAACGCGCTCCAGCGTGTGAAGCGCAAGGTGCTCCAGCACCAGGGCGGCCGCCAGGTTCTCGACTAGAAGCTCCGCGGCTACGATTCGTCGCAGCCGCCGGAGTAGCTCAGCTGGTAGAGCAACCGCCTTGTAAGCGGTAGGTCGTGGGTTCGAGTCCCTCCTCCGGCTCTCGGCGCCCTTCTCAGCCGTCGGCGGCCGCTCCGCCGCCGTCGCGCTCGGCGGCGCGGATGCGGGCTATGCCCGACTCGTAGGCCGAGGCGAGCCTGAGCTCGATCCGCAAGAGCTTGGCGCGCGCGTCGCGCACTCGCTCCAGAGCCGTGTCGAGCTCGTCGAGCGCCAGGTCGAGGATCTCGAACCGCTCGTCCGGCGGGAGCCCAGGCCCGTACTTCCTGGCCAGCTCGAGGAGGCGGTCCTGGACCTCGCCCAGGAGCGCGGGCAGCGGCCGTCCCTCATCCAGCTCCTCGCCGAAGAGGACGAACGTCCGCGCGCCGGGCTGGATCTCTTCCACCGGCTCGGCCATCGGGTTCACGGTAGCGGTTCGTGCCGCTTCGGGTAATGGTGCCCCGAAGGAGGCGTTCATCGCCCGGAGGGCACTAGGCCGCGATCCCCGCGGTGAGCCGGGCCTCAGGGCGGGCCCGCGCGGCCTCCACCAGCCGGTCGACGGCGTCCTCGAGCTGCGCCCGGGCCTCGTCGTCGATCAGGCGACCGTGCTCGTCGAAGCTGGCGGCCGCGTTCCGGCAGGCGACCTCGCAATCGAGCACCCGCGCGCCGATCGCCGCGAGCACCTTGCGGAGCTCCGCCTGCGACCAGACCGCCCCGAAGGCGCCCGTCGAGGCGCCCACGACGGCGACCGGCTTGTTGCGCAGCGGGTTCGTCGCGATGGGGCGGGAGACCCAGTCGAGCGCGTTCTTGAGCTGGCCGGGAATGGACGAGTTGTACTCGGGCGTGGCGAAGAGGATGGCGTCGGCGCCGGCGATCGCGTCGCGGAGCTCCGCGACGGCCGCCGGCGCCTCTGCCACGTCGTCGTCGGCGTCGTAGGGCGGCACCGCCTTCAGGCCCTCCCACAGCTCGAGCTCCGTCTCGCCGTCGACCAGCTCGGCCGCCGCCCGCAGGAGGTTCGTGTTGTGGGAGTCCCGGCGCAGGCTGCCGGAGATGCCGAGGATCTTCACTCGGTTACGCCTTGACGAACGCGAGCTCGCCGACGATGCGGACCTCGTTCGCGAGGGCCGGCTTGCCGCCGGGGAGCGGGTTGTTCCAGCTGACGCCGAACTCGGTGCGGTCGACCGTCGTGGCGACGGCCAGGCCGATGCGCTCGTTCCCGTAGGGATCCGTGAGCGGCTCGGCGACCGTCCCGGCGACGACAACCGGCTTGGTCACGCCCTTGATCGTGATCTCGCCGTCGACCGTCACGGTCCCGCCGTCGATCGCGATGTCCTCCGCCGAGAAGCGGAGCTCCGGGTGGTTCTCGGCGTCGAAGAAGTCAGGGCTCTGCAGGTGGGCCGCGAGGTTCTCGTCCTTGACGTCCACGCTCGCGACTCTCGCGCGGCCCTCGAGGCTCGCGCCGGCGTCGCCGACGTGGAGCTGCCCCTCGACGTCGCGGAACTGGCCCTTGAACGTGCCGGCCAGATAGGCGACCTCGAAGCCGACCGTCGAGTGGACGGGGTCGAGGGCCCAGGTTCCGGCCGGGGCGCTCGTGGTCTCGATCGTGCTCATTCGGTCCTCCTGTTGAGTCGTGTACTATTGAGTACACAAATGAATGTAGCAGGATCAGGTTGAGAGCGCAAGTTATCTCTAGGGCTGGTGTTCCGGCCCATGTCCCGCCCGCGGCGCGGGCGTGGACGCGGCTGCTGCGGGCGCACGCGGCGACCGCGCGGCAGCTCAGCGCAAGCCTCCAGGCCGAGCACGGGCTCTCGATCAACGACTACGAGGCTCTGGAGCTGCTCGCTCGGGCCGACGGGCGGCGCCTGAAGCGGGTCGACCTGGCTCGCCGGCTGGTGCTGACGCCGTCGGGCGTCACGCGCCTGCTCGAGGGCCTCGAGGAGACGGGCCTCGTCGCCCGCGCCTCGTGCCCCGAGGACCTGCGCGTGACGTACGCGCAGCTGACCGACGCGGGCGCCGAGACCCTCGAAGCCGCGTCCTGCGGCCACGTCAGCTCGATCCGCGCCGTGCTCGAGGAGCATCTCTCCGCGGAGGAGATCGAGGAGCTCGCCGAGCTGCTCGGGAGGCTGCCCGGCGCTACGGACGGCGACGACGGCGCCGCCGCGCCCGCGGGGTTCGGTTAGCCGCACCCCCAAGACGCGGGGTGGCCGTCTGGCCTCGGGCCGCGCGGCGCGCGAGGCTCTCGGCATGGTCGAGCGCAAGACGACGCCCCTCCTGGCGCTCCTCGAGCAGGTCGCGGCCGCGCAGCGCCTCGCGCCCGGCACCACGAGCTTGACGGTGGTGGAGAGCACGCTCGCCGCCGGCCTCATGCCGCCCCTGCACACCCATGAGGAGGACGAGGCCTTCCACGTCCTCGAAGGGAGCGTCGTCGTGTATGCGGGCACCGAGACCGTGCAGCTCGACGCAGGCGAGTCGTTCGTCGCCCCGAGGGCCGTGCCGCATACCCACCACGCGGCGAGCGAGCGGGCGCGCTGGCTCTCGATGACATTTGCGTCGTCCGCCGGAGGCTACGAAGACTTCGTCCGCGCGGTCGGCACGCCGCTTGCGGACGGGGGCGCCGCGCCGACGGGCGAGGAGGAGGCGGCGCTGCTCGCCTTCGCCGCTCCCAGCGGCATCGCGGTGCTCGGCCCGCCCGGGATGCTCCCCGCGGAGCTCGAGCCGCGGGCCGAGCGCGCCGCCTGACGACCTTCGAGCGCAAGCTGGAATGACACGCGCCGGAGAGGCGTTTAACCGATCGTGATGCGAACCATCGAGCACATCAGGGACGAGCTCGAGCGGGCCACCGAGCGGCGCGCCGAGCTCTGGCACGAGCTGGGCGACGGCGTCGACCCGGCCAAGTCGGCCGAGGCCGCCGAGCTCTCCGATCGAATCGACGAGCTGTGGGCGGAAGCACGCGCACTCAAGGCGCACCACCGCTTCGGCCCGTCCGACGCTATCCGCGCGCGCGCGCGGGCCGAGGAGCGGCTCGAGCGCGACTCGCGGCGACTCGAGAAGGCGGCGTAGCCGGCCTGAACCGATGATTGATCGCCGGGGTGCGCCTACGGGCGCGCCTCGGCGTCACAGGCGACTTCTAGGCGGCCTTGTCCGCTTCGGACGGTGTCACGCGGTCGACCGCGAGCGGCATGAGGAAGCCGCAGCGCTTGCAGACGACGATCACGGCGGGAATCGAGTCGCTCGCGCCGTTGGCGGACTGGATCGTGCACTGGTGCTGCCCGACGCCGAGCTGGTCCACCGCCTTGCAGAGCGGGCAGGAGACCGCGTAGCGCGCCAGATGTGCCTCGACGGCGGCGACGTCGACGCCGGGAGCCGCAGATTTCGCCATGCTTCGACGGTAGCGGGGTTCCCCTGCCCCGGCACTCCCCCGTTCGAGCTACCTCGCCAAACGTCAACATGCGCATCCTCGTCGTGTCGCAGATGTATCCGGGGCCGGACGCACCGGACCTGGGCGTCTTCGTGGCCGACCTCTGCACGGAGCTCGAACGGCGGGGTCACGATCTTCGTTACGCGGTGATCGACCGCCGCGGCGGCTCGCGCGCGAGGTACGCGCGGCTCTTTGCCGACTCCGTGCGCGAAGCTCGGCGCTTCCGGCCCCAGGTCGTCTACGGCCACTTCCTCTTCCCGGCGGGCGCGGCGGCCGCAGCGGCGGCCCGGGCGTCCGGCGCGGGCCTCGTCGTGACCGCCCACGGGCGCGACGTCAGGAACGTGGGCGAGATCCCGGGGGTGGGGGCGGCGACGCGGCTCGCGCTCCGCTCGGCCCGCGTCATCGCCGTGTCGGACTTCCTGCGCCGGGAGCTCGTCGCCCGCCTGCCGGGGCTCGACGGGCGCGTCGAGGTGATCGACTCGGGCGTCGACCTCGAGCGCTTTCGGGGCCGGGACGCCGCCGGCCTGCGCGCCCGGCTCGGGTGGGAGGGCGAGCCGCCTTTCTACCTCTGCGTCGGCACGCTCGAGGAGCGCAAGAACCCGGTGCGGCTCGCGGAGGCGTTCGCGCGGGCGGGGCGCGGGACTCTCGCCTTCGTCGGCGACGGGCCGTTGCGCGGCGAGCTCGCCGGGCGTGCCGGCATCCGGCTCGTGGGCAGGGTCGCGCACGAGCAGGTGGCCGACTGGATCGGTGCGTGCGACGTGCTCTGCCAGCCGAGCCTGGTCGAGCCCTTCGGGCAGGCGCTCCTTGAGGCGCTCGCGTCCGAGCGCTCCGTCGTGGCGACGCGGGTCGGAGGTCCGCCGGAGTTCGTCTCGCCGGAGGCCGGCGTCCTGGTCGATCCGGCGAGCGTCGCCTCGATCGCCGAGGGCCTGCGCGCCGCGGCCGAGCTTCCGAGTCCGAATCCAGCCGCGCGCGAGGCGGCCGCCGGCCACGACGTCCGCCTGCAGGCCGAGCGTGTCGAGCGTGTCCTCGAGGAGGCCTCGGCACAATAGGAGCCGTGCACCACCACGGCGACGCGAGGACGAGCGGTGCGGCGGACCGGCGCCTGCTGGGCGTGTCGCTCGTGATGCTCGTCGCCTTCATGGCCGTCGAGGTCGTCTTCGGCATCCTCGCGAGCTCGCTGGCGCTCCTAGCCGACGCCGGGCACCTGCTGACCGACGCCGCGGCGCTCGCGCTCGCCCTCGTGGCGGCCTCGCTCGCGGCGCGGCCGGCAGGCGGCCGCTGGACGTTCGGATTCGGCCGGGTCGAGATCCTCGCCGCGCAGGCGAACGGGCTCACGCTCGCCCTGCTCGGCCTCTGGATCGTCGTCGAGGCCGGGCGGCGGCTCGTCGCGCCGCCCGAGGTGGATGCCGCGGTCGTCGGCCTCGTCGCGGCGGCCGGCATCGCCGTGAACCTCGTCGTCGTGGCTCTCCTCGCGCGGGCGCAGCGGCAGAGCCTGAACGTGCGCGGCGCCTATCTGCACATCGTCACCGACCTCGCCGCCTTCGTGGGCACCGGGATCGCGGCCGCGCTCATCCTGCTCACCGGCTGGGACCGCTTCGACGCGCTTGCGTCCCTGCTCGTCGCGGCACTCATGCTCTCCGCGGCGTGGACGCTCCTGCGGGAGTCGGGGCGCATCTTCCTCGAAGGCGCGCCCCCGTCGGCGCCGCCCGCCGACGTGGGCCCGGCGATCGCCGCCCACGCCGGTGTCGTCGAGACCCACGACCTCCACGTGTGGACGGTGACGGACGGGTTCCCGGCGCTCTCGGCACATGTCCTCGTCCAGCCGGGAGCCGACTGCCACCGCATCCGCCTCGAGCTGGAGCGCCTGCTCCACGAGCGCTTCGGGATCGACCACACGACGCTCCAGGTGGAGCACGTCGGTTCGGCCAGAGGGCTCGAGATCAGCCCGTCGAGTCCTGCGCGTCCAGATCGGCGAGGCGCAGCTCGATGAGCGCGCCGAGCGATCCGTCGATCCCCTCCTCGCGCGCGAGCTCGAGCGCTTCCGCGTAGCTCTCTCGCGCCTTCGCCGGGAGGCCCTGCGCGAGCCGGTTGTCGCCGAGCACGATCAGCTTGCGGATCCGCTCCTCGGCCTGCATGCGCCGGGCACCGTACCACGGGCCGCGGAAACCCAGCTGCTAGCCTGGGGCCGTGCTCGGCGTCCTCGCGGTCATCCAGGTTCTGCTCTCGGCTCTCCTCATCGGCCTCGTGCTCATGCATTCGGGCCGGGACACCGGCTTCGGCGGGCTCGGCTTCACGCCGGCCTCCCAGGGCGGGCAGCACATCGTCGAGCGCAACCTGACTCGGCTCACCGTCGTCGTGGCCCTCGTCTTCGCCGCGAACACGGTCGCGCTCTTCTACCAGTTCGACTAGTAGTAGCGGTCCGGCTAGCCGCCGGCGATCGCGCCGACCAGTCGCACCGTCTCGGTGCCCGCCAGCGGAGCGTCGAGGCCGCCTCGGTCGCGCGCGTCCTGCCCGTCCACGTAGACGTTGACGAGCGGCCGCAGGTCGCCGCGCTCGTCCAGCACGCGGTCGGCGACGGGAAGCGAGCGGAGCGCGTCTCCCACCGTCGCGGCGTCGAGCTCGAACCGCTTCCGCCCGCCGGCCTCCGCGGCCAGGATCCCGGGGAGGACGACTACGACCACTCGGCCGCCTCCACCGAGAGCACCGGCGGAAGCTGGGCTGCGGCCTCCACCCACGTGTCGCCGGCGTCCGGCGAGGCGAAGAGCGAGCCGCTCTGCGTGCCGAGGTAGATTCCGGGCGGGTCGAGCCGGTCGGCGGAGAAGCCCTCGCGCATGACCGCTCCCCAGGCCGGCGCCGGAAGGCCGCCGGTGAGCAGGTCCCAGGATGCGCCGCCGTCTCGCGTCCGGTACACGCCGAGCCGCCCGGCGCACGTGACGCGGTTCTCGGCACTCTCCTCGGGAATCACGAAGGCGGCGTCCGGGTCGCGGTGGTCGAGGGCGAGCGGGAAGCCGAAGCCGCTCGGGAGGCCGTTCCCCTCGAGCCGCTCCCAGCTCTCGCCCCGGTCGTCGGAGCGGTAGACGCCGCAGTGGTTCTGCTGCCAGAGGCGTCCCGCCCGCCCCGGATGGAGGAGCAGCTTGTGCACGCACTGGCCGACCTCGACCCAGGGCTCCGGGAGGAAGTCCGCGGCCGTGCCCCTGTTCGCGGGCGTCCAGCTTCCGCCGCCGTCGTCGGTGCGGAAGACCCCTGCCGCCGAGATGCCGACGTACATCCGCTCCGGATCCTCCAGGTCCAGCTGGATCGAGTGGCAGCACATGCCGCCGGCCCCCGGATACCAGCGGTCGCGGGTCTCGTGGCGGAGGATTCCCTCCACCGGCTCCCAGGTCTCGCCGCCGTCGTCCGTGCGAAAGAGGACGCCGGGAGCGGCGCCCAGCCACAGCCGCCCGTCCTCGCCCTCGCGGCCTGGCTCGACGTGCCACGTCTTCTCGAGGGTCAGCCCGCTCTCCTCCGGGAGGCCGAGCTCCTGGGAGCGCGTCCACGTGCGGCCGCGGTCGGACGAGCGGTGGACGGTCGCGCCGTAGACCTCGCTGTTCGTCGCGGCGTGGATCGTGCCGTCGCGCGTGTCGAGAACCGCGTGGAAGACCGACCAGCCGGTGAGGAACGGCCCCTCGAGCTTCCACTCGCGCCGGGCGTCGCCGCCCTCGAGCAGGAAGAGCCCCTTGCGCGTGCCGAGGAGGACGAGAACGCTCATCAGAGGCCGGGTCCGGAGCCGGTTCCGACGATCGTGAACGCCTCCGTTGCCACCGCGGGCACGAGGGTCCCGTACGGATAACGCTCGTCGTAGAAGTCGCTGCGGTTCACGAGCGTCACCTCCTTCGTGAGGCCGAGGAGACCCGCGGCGAGCGCCGGGAACGAGGTCGTGAAGCGGAGGTTCACGAGCGGCTTCGTCACCTTACCGCCCTGCACGAGGAATGTCCCGTCGCGCGTCATGCCGGTGATGATGCCCTCGCGCGGGTCGACGACGCCGAGGTAGTGGAGTCGCGTGACGTAGATGCCGTCGCCGACGCGCTCGGCGAGCTCGTCCACCGAAGCTGCGTCGCCGCCGGCCATGGCGAGGTTGAACGGGATCGGCCCGAAGCCCTGAGCCGGGGCGCTGAGGCCGTGGCCTGTCGAGACGTGGCCGTCGTCCGCCTGCTTGGCCGTACGCCGGTCCCACACGACGTCGCGCGCCACCCCCTCCTCGACGATCGTCACGCGCTGCTTCGGCACGCCCTCGAGGTCGAAGGCCTTCGGGTAGCCGCGCGGGTCGAGCCCGTCGTCCCAGAGCGTGAAGTCCGGGTGGAAGAGGCGCTCTCCGAGGCGGCCCGAGAGGTAGCTGCGGCCCTCGAGGAGCGCGAGGGCGTTCAGCGACGTGAAGCCGAAGTAGAAGAGGAGCTCCGAGATCGCGTAGGGCTCCAGGACGGCGCGGTACGTGCTCGCCTCGACCGTGTCCGCTCGCTGCGTGCGCGCCGCCTTCTCCGCCGCCTCGCGGGCGACGGCCGCCGGGTCGAGGTCGCCGGCGCGCCAGGAGGTCGCCTCCGCGTAGCCGGAGGCCTCGTCGGAGGCGGCGAGGGCGAGCACGCTCGCATCCGTGATCGCCTGGGCGACCGCGTGGCCGGTCGTGGAGGCGACCGCCAGCTCGGTGACCGCGCTCGTGTAGTAGCCGTACAGGCCGAGCTCCGGCGCCGCCGCGATCGCAGTGGCCGCCGACTCGGCCTGCTCCTCGGGCGTCAGGGCGGCCGTCGGCTCGTCGAACCCCTCGGCGTCGGGCGGGGGCGCCGGCTCCTGGAGCCCCGGGAAGCCCGGGTCGACGGGGGAGCTGTCGGCCGCCTCCCCGGCTCGGGCCGCGGCGGCGGCCAGGCCGTCGTCGTCGGTCCGGTTGGTCGTCGCGCAGCCGACGCGGCCGTCGCGGACGACCCTCACCGTCACGCTCTCGTCCGTGATCAGCGTCGGCTGGTGCACGGCCGAGTCGGCGAAGCGCGCGAAGCCGGAGCGCTCGACGTGGACGGAGGCGTCCGCCTCGTCCCCGTCGGCGGCCCGGACGGCGCGCTCGGCCAGCTCGAGGGCGCGGTTCACTGCCTGACGCCCACCTGGACGTCGCGGAAGCGCGCCGGCGCCGTTCCGTGGGAGACGTGGGCGTGCTGCCCGGGTTGTCCCTTGCCGCAGTTCGTCAGGCCGTGGAGCTCCCATGCCTCGGTCCCGGCCACGGCGTCGAGGCGGCCCCAGAACTCCGGCGTCACGCCCGTGTAGGTCGGGTCGCGGAGCATGCGCCCGAGCTTGCCCTTCTTGATCTCCCACGCGACCTGCGTCCCGAACTGGAAGTTGAGGCGCTTGTCGTCGATCGACCAGCTCTTGTTCGTGCAGAGATAGAGCCCGTCGTCCACGTCGGCAAGCAGGTCCTCGAGCGTGCCCGCGCCCGGCTCGAGATGGAGGTTCGTCATGCGGACGAGCGGCATGCGGCTCCAGTTGTCTGCGCGCATCGAGCCCCCGAGCTCGCGGCCGATCAGCGCCGAGGTCTCGCGCGAGGCGAGGTAGCCGGTGAGGACGCCGCCCTCGACGACCGGCTGGCGCCGCGCCGGCGCGCCCTCGTCGTCCCACCCGAACGTGCCGAGGCCGACCGGCGTCGTCGGGTCGGCGGTGATGTTCATGTGTTCGGAGCCGTACCTGAGGCTGCCGACGTCGTTCGGCTTGAGGAAGCTCGTGCCGGCGTAGGCGGCCTCGGTGCCGTAGACGCGGTCGAGCTCGGTCGGATGGCCGACCGACTCGTGCACCTGGAGCAGCATCTGCTCCGCGTCGACGACGATCGTCGTCACGCCCGCCGGGCAGAGGTCGGCGGTGAGCAGCGCGGCGGCCTCCTCGCCGACGCGCGGCGCCTCCCGGTCGAGGCCTAGGCCGAGGACGTACTCCCAGCCGGCCTGGCCGCTCGAGCCGCCGTGCGCGCTCGGGTAGCTGCGGTTCTGCACGCGTCCCTCGTCGGAGACGGCCAGGGCGTCGATTCCGCCGCCGCACTCGACGAAGCGCTGCGCGATCCGCGCCCCCTCCGACGAGCGGAAGACGCGGTGCTCGCGCATGGCGCGCACCATCGCCTCGGTGATCGTCACCTCGGGACGGCGCATGCCCTCCTCGGCTTTCAGGCAGAGGGCGATCTTTTCCTCCAGCGGGACGTCGACCGGATCGCGCTCCAGCGGCGCTGAGAACCCGCCGCTCGCCGCGGGGAGGGGAGCGAGCTCGACGCGGCGCCGGGCCCGCAAGGCGCTGGCGCGCGCGAAGGCGACGGCGCGCAGGGCGGCGTCGCGCGCGCCCTCCTCGGACATTCTCGGGTCGCCGGCGAAGCCCCAGGCGCCGTCCACGAGGACGCGCACGCCGACGCCTTGAGTCTCGGCGTCCGAGACCGTGTCGACCTCGCCGTTCTTCGTGGAGACGTGTTGCGCCCGCCGCTGCACGACCCGCGCGTCGGCATAGCCCGCGCCGGCCGCGATTGCTGCGTCGATTGCGTGATCGGCGAGGCGCTCCACGGGCCGCGCGTACATTACTCAGGCGAGCGAGCCGCCCGCAGGACCAGCAAGAAGGCGCCTCCGGAGAGACGCCTCAGTGCGCTGGAGAGGACTTGAACCTCCACGGCCCGTTCGGGCCACAAGGCCCTCAACCTTGCGCGTCTACCAATTCCGCCACCAGCGCGTGACGGGACGGATTGTAGCGAGTCGTCCCCGCTTGACTCCGTCCGGCCGCCCCGCTACCTTGTCCGAACAGACGTTCGATTCCGACCCGGAGGGGAGCCAGATGCTCACGCAGCGCCAGCGGGAGGTGTACGAGTTCGTGGTCCAGTACGCGGACGGGCACGGCTATCCGCCGACCGTGCGTGAGATCGGGGAGGCGGTCGGGCTCGCCTCGCCGTCGACGGTGCACGCGCACCTGGCGAACCTCGAGCGCGCGGGCTACCTGAGGCGCGACCCGACGAAGCCGCGGGCCCTCGAGCTAACGCGGCGCGAGCGCGCCGCCGCGGGGGCGACGGCCACCCTGCCGGACGTGGGCGAGGTGCGTGTCCTGCCGCTCGTCGGGGACATCGCGGCCGGCGGGCCGCTCCTCGCCGAGGAGAACATCGAGGACCATCTCGCCGTCCCGGACACGGTCTCGCGCGGAGGCGAGGAGTTCCTCCTCCGCGTGAAGGGCGACAGCATGATCGAGGCCGGCATCCTCGAGGGCGACTACGTCGTCGTCCAGCGGCAGCAGACGGCGCGGAACGGGGACATCGTGGTCGCGCTCGCGGGCGAGGACGAGGCGGCGGACGAGGCCACGGTCAAGCGCTTCTTCCGGGAGAGCGGCCGCGTGCGCCTCCAGCCGGAGAACTCGGCCCTCGAGCCCCTGTACCCGGCGCACGTCAGCATCCTCGGCAAGGTCGTCGGCGTCTTCCGGAGGGTCGGCTGAGTGGGGATCCACGCGCTGAACCGGACGCTCGACCAGGAGCTGCTCGCGCTCATGCGCGGCGCGAGCCTCGAGTGCCCGGCGTGCGGGGAGTTCGTCCTGCACCGGGATGGGACGGTCGCGTGCCCGGAGTGCGGCTCGGGGCTCCTGAAGGCGGGCGAAACGACGCTACACTTGGACGTGCAGGCCGGGTGACCGCGGGCCGCGCGAGCGGCTCGAGGAAAGTCCGGACACCGCA
>Ga0268386_10002379_pt1 | contig 13370 bp, 12 predicted proteins | sample RVTome_15_FD_200260 | JGI IMG/M metagenome (GOLD analysis project Ga0268386, IMG submission 200260) | Soil microbial communities from uranium-contaminated site in the Upper Colorado River Basin, Wyoming, United States - RVT150D86... ...
CATGCGGTGGCGTGAATCGGGAACAACGTCGCTGTGCCAACTGCGGGCGATGTACAAGAGCAGACTGTGGAGCACCTACTGGAAACGCACCGTCAGCTGATTACCGATTTTTGTGATGCACACACGTCGAAATGTTCCGCCTTCAGGCTCGACTCTTCATGGCCGTCGTAGCGTGGACTTCAGTCCACGCGAGTGACGCGACGATTCATCAGCCGGCTGGTTCGCGTGGACTGAAGTCCACGCTACGCCGGCCGGCCCTGGCCGAAGTTCCCTCGACTCCGAACGGCAAGACGACGAAGCCGCTGAAACCGGCCTTGAAAACCGGCGACGAAGTCGCCTCGTTCTACTCGCGGGCCGTCACCGGGCCGCTGATGAACAAGTCGATCTGCTACGTCTGCCGCAATGGGGAGCGGCCGGTGGTGATGGTCCTGCTGCGGCGGATCGACCCGGAACTGAAGCCGCTGATGCAACGCATCGACCGTCTCGTCGACAAGAACCGGGCCAACGGGCTGCGGGGGTTCGGCGTGCTGATCGGCGACGATTCGGTCCAGGCAACGTCGACGGTGCAGACGTTTGCCTTCAACAACAAACTCTCGCTGCCCATAACGGTCGCCGGCGAAGCGGCCGCCGCGGGGATCGGCAGTCTCCCCAAAGACGCCGCCGTCACCGTGGTCCTGTACCGCAAGCGGAAGGTCGTGCAGACCTGGTGCTACCGCGCCGGGGAGTTGAAGTCGGCGGCGGTCAAGGACGTCGTGAAGCGCGTCGAACGCTTCGCCGGCGGATCGTAACGGGCGCTGTGGGGGTCGGGGTCGTGTGTCCAGAATTCAATTTTCCGTGAGCGTCTCCCAATGATTCGAGAGCTGTCCACGGAAAATTGAATTCTGGACACACGACCCCTTCCACCTTCGGATTGCATCCCATCAGATCACGCGGCTCTCTTTGCCGCATCGTCGGATTTTTTCTGCGCCGCCCGCTCCGCGGCGAGTTTCTTCTGATGTTCCTCGGCCAGCTTTTGCAGCGTCAACAGCCGGTGGCGTTCCATCAGCGTCACCAGCAGCCGCAGCGCGAGGAAGGCCGCGAAACCGTAGAGGGCGAGTTGCCAGACGTCCATGTCGGGTCGAAGGGTCGAAGGTCGGAAAGTCGAAAGGTCGAAGGTCGGCCGTCGGTCAGCCAATTCTCAATTTGCAATTCTCAATTCTCATTTTTCAATCTTTTCCCGTCGCCGCGCTCCCCTCCGCAAAGCGCCCGAGTCGGGGCTCAACGGCGGATCGTTACGACTGCACGCGTTCCAGGTACTCCCCCGTGTCCGCCTTGATCTTGATCTTGTTCCCCTGCGCGATGAACGCCGGGACCTGCACGACGGCGCCGGTTTTCAGGGTGGCGGCTTTGGTGACGTTGGTGGCCGTGTCCCCGCGGGCGGCCGGTTCGGTGTAGGTGACTTCCAGCACCACGTTTTGCGGCGGGGTGATCGAGATGAGTTGGCCGTTCCAGTACAGCAGGTTGATCGGCATGCCTTCGAGAATGAACCGCATCTGCTCTTCGACCTGCTCGACCGGCAGGGCGTGCTGCTCGAACGACTCGTTGTCCATGAAGTTGTAGCCGGTGCCGTCGCGGTAGGAGTAGATCCCCTCGGAGCGGTGCACGTCGGCCTCTTCGAGCGATTCGCCGCTGCGGTAGCGGTTGACGACCATCGTCCCTTTGAGCAGGTTGCGGATGCGGGTTTCGTAAATGGCGGCCCCTTTGCCGGGCTTGCGGAAGCTGATCTCGACGACTTCCCACGGGTCGCCGTCGATGATGAATTTCATCCCTCTTTTGACGCTGCCGATGTTGATCTGCGGCATTGGAGTTCGTCTCGCGAGTTCGTTACGCTGGTGAGTCGAAGGTCGGAAAGTCGAAGGTCGATGTGACGGCAATGCTCGTCCCATCGCTGCGTGAGGATAGCACAACGCCTGAAACTGGGGAATGGCGACGGCTATCGAGCGATGGGCAAAAAAACCGCTAATGTTCGCTGATGAACGCTGATGAAAAAGGGATGAGGATAAAGGATGAAGAATGCGGGGATGAAGGATCGCGCTGTCCGTGTCTCATCGGTTTATCTCTCATCCTTCATCCCTCATCCTTCATCCTTCATCAGCGTCCATTAGCGTAAATCAGCGGTTGGCATTCTTCGAAGGAAACTGGAAGTTGCGATCACGTGAAGCTGATTCTCTTCTGATTCGCGACGATCCGCCGCATCCGCGCGAATCCGCGTTCCCTTCGACACGTCCCGTCGCGACTACCGACTGGGGACGGTCGCTGGCGGAGGCGGTTCGCGACCCGGCGAAGTTGATCTCGCGGTTGCGACTGCCGGAATCACTGCTGGAACCGGCGAAACGGGCGGCGGAGTTGTTTCCGCTGCTGGTGCCGGAGAGCTACCTGCGGCGGATGGAACCGGGGAATCCTCGCGACCCGTTGTTGCTGCAGGTGCTACCGCTGGGGGTTGAAGAACGCGACGTGCCGGGCTTCAACGCCGACGCCCTGCACGAAGCCGAATTCCGCCGGGCGCCGGGGCTGCTGCACAAGTACGCGGGGCGGGCGCTGCTGATCGCGACGGGGACGTGCGCCGTGCATTGCCGGTACTGCTTCCGCCGGCATTACCCCTACGGCGAGGAACCGCGGCGGTGGGACGACTGGCAGCCGGCGCTGGAAGCCATCGCGGCGGACGACTCGCTGCACGAGATCATTTTGAGTGGCGGCGACCCGCTGATGCTCTCCGACCGCCGGCTGCTGGAGCTTTGCACGGCGCTCGATGCGATCCCGCACCTGCAACGGCTGCGGATTCACACCCGGCTGCCGATCGTCCTGCCGGAACGCATGACGGGCGAGTTGCTCGAGGCGCTGTCGTCGCTACGGGCGACGGTGATCTTCGTCGTTCACGCGAACCATCCCAACGAAATTGCCGGCCCGAAAGACACCCGGTCTTTTGGAAACGCCGGGTGTCTTGCCGGCGACTGCGCCGAGACGCTGCGGCGGATGGTGCGGTCCGGGTTTACGGTGCTGAATCAGTCGGTGCTGCTGCGGAACATCAACGACGATGCCGACGTGCTGGCGAAACTGTGCGAGAACCTCGTGAATCTGGGCGTCCTCCCGTATTATCTGCACCAGTTGGACCGCGTCGCCGGGACGGCGCATTTCGAGGTGCCGGATACAGTCGGCGTGGCGTTGATCGCCGAATTGCGAAAGCGTCTGCCGGGTTACGCGGTGCCGGAGTTCGTCCGAGAGATGCCGGGGGAGCCGCACAAGGTGCCGATCAGGATGGAATATCGAATGTCGAACAGGGAATGATGAAGGGCGAAGGCAGGCAACGCGGGCTTTGCGCGACTTCTTCCTTCGCCCTTCATCATTCCGTGTTCAATATTCATGATTTGACCCGACAGGCAAAGGATTATCCCTTCCTTCCTTGAACCGCTCAAAACGAATCGATGTGACATGTGCGCCGACCACGCCGCCCCCCCGATTCAGTTCAAGTTCTACTGGCTCAACGACCAGGGCCAGCAGACCGGCGTGCTCCGCAAGAAGGGGTCGTTCGACGGCGAGACGCTCGTGCTGGAGGACGTCGAAATCCCCGCCGCGGTGATGACCGACGTGCAGTTCCGCGACAACCGGCTCGTGGTGTCCAGCGTCGATGAGAACGGGCAGCCGGTTTATCTGGCGGTGCTGCTGTCGGGGGGAATCGCGGCAAAACTGAAGGCCGGCCTCGACCACGCCCGCAGCACCGCCTGGGCCGAGATGCACAAGCAGGAACTCGCCAAAAAGGGTAAGGCCCACGAATTCCGCGAAGAACACTGCCCGCAGTGCGGCACGTCGGTGATTCTCTCCGGCATGCCGAAAACCCCGCAGTTATACTGCCATTTCTGCGACACGCTGACCACCACCGGCGGCTACGAAGAACCGCCGGCCGGCGAGAAGGACCTCCGCATCTGCCAGGAATGCGGCATGTACGCCCGGCCGACGAAGTTCACCACGTTTTACTTCGTGTTTCTGCTGGTGGTCTACTGGTTCAGCCACGGCAGCACGTGGCGCTGCCCGGCCTGCATGCGGAAAGAAGCCTGGAAGATGCTCTTCGGCAACCTGCTGTTCGTGATCGGCGTGCCGGTGGCCATCGTGCAGCTCATCCGTTCCTACGGCGGCAGCAGCCCCGGCGGCGCGTTTAAGGGGCTCGACACGGCGAACATCAAAGCCCGCAAGGGGAACGTGCTGGGGGCGCTGGAAATCTACCAGTCGATTCTCGGCCGCGTGCCGCATTCCGCCGGTCTGAAGTACAACATCGGCCTCGCCTTGCTGCAGCAGAACGAGCTGGAGCGGGCCGCCGAGTCGTTCCGTCTGGCGCTGGAAGACTGCAGCAACTACGTCCCCGCCTACCACGTCTTGCGGGCTCTGTACGAAGACCTCGACGAGCACGAGAAGCTGAAAGAGCTGAAACGGATATGGGAGGAAGAGGAGCCGGAAAAGCCGGCGGAGGTTCAGGAGTTTCATTAGACGGATAGAAGCCTGAAGCGCAAGCGAAGCAAGTCGCGTCTCGTCCTTCGCTTGCGCTTCAGGCTTCGATGGTTGCAACCCACAATCTGATTCCACTCGTTACCGCATTCCCGCGTGGCAGGAGATGCTGTGGAGCACTCGATGCAAGTCACGACCGACGACGAATCGCACGACATGGAACATCGGCCGCTGCCGCTGCGCGAGCGGCCGATCATCACCGTCCAGCAGCACATCCTCGAGGAGCAGAAACGGTTTCCCGGCGCGTCGGGGGAGTTTTCGTGGTTGCTGTCGGGGATCACGCTGGCGACGAAGATGATCCAGGCCCAGGTCCGCCGCGCGGGGCTGACCGACATCCTCGGCTCGCACGGCCGCGAAAACGTGCAGGGGGAAATCCAGCAGAAGCTCGACGTCTACGCCAACGACGTGCTGCTGCACTGCCTCAGCCTGCGGGAGAGCATCGGCATCCTCGCGTCGGAAGAGAACGAGCGGCCGCTGACGGTGCATTACGAGTCCCCCAACGCGCGGTACGCCGTCATCTTCGACCCGCTCGACGGGTCGTCGAACATCGACGTGAACGTGAGCGTGGGGACGACGTTTTCCATCCTCCGCCGGCCGGAAGGGGCCGGGCTGAAGGACGTCGAGCAGTGGGTCCTGCAGCCGGGCAGCGAGCAGATCGCCGCCGGATACGTTGTCTACGGGTCGTCGACGATTCTCGTTTACAGCGCGGGTCAGGGCGCGCACGGCTTCACGCTCGACCCGTCGATCGGGGCCTACGTCCTCAGTCACGAGAACATCCGCATGCCCGCGGCGGGAAAATACTACTCGGTCAACGAGGCCTACGCCGGCTCGTTTCCGAAGCCCTACGTTCAACTCATCGAGCGGCTCCGCAGCGGCGCGGCGGGGCGGAAGTACTCCTCGCGATACATCGGCTCGATGGTCGCCGACTTCCACCGCACGCTGCTCAAGGGGGGAATCTTCCTCTACCCGCCGACGGCCGAGCATCCCCGCGGCAAGCTGCGGCTGATGTACGAAGCCAACCCGATCGCCTTCATCGCCGAGCAGGCCGGCGGCATCGCCACCGACGGCGAACGACGGATTCTCGACATCCGCCCCGAGAGCATCCACCAGCGCACGCCGCTGTGTGTGGGGGGCGACTTCGAAATGGCGGAACTGCGGCGGTTGATGGATTTCGGATCGTAGGTCGGATTGCTAATCCGACCGAGAGACGGGTGGCACGCCCTGAGTCTTCGAAGGGCGTGGACGGAACGCATGAACCGATCGCCACGCTCTTCCCAAAGCGTCAGGGCGCGCCACTCGACGGACGGATTGGCAATCCGTCCTACAGCGATTTCCCCGCGTGCAGCCCGGCGATCACCGTTTCCAGGAATTCCCGCGCCCGCTTCGCCAGCGCGTCGACGCCGTCCGGTTTCGTCGGCCGAGCGATCAGCGGGGCAAAGATGTTTTCGCAGCACAGCGGCATCGTCAGCCCGGTGAAAGCGACTGGGTGCAGCAGCCGGTAGTGGTCGATCTCGCCGAAGCCGGGGCCGCAGTCCTGATCTTTGGGCCAGTTGCGGTGGTCCTTGATGCAGAAGCTGCGGACGGTGCCGGCGCACTTCTTGATGTCGGGGATCGGGTCGACGTTGAGGTAGTCCATCACGTTGCCAGCGTCGTAATTCACCCAGATGCCGGGGTCGTTGACCTCGCGGACGATCTTCGCGCACGCCTCGCCGGTGCCGGTGGTTCCGCCGTGCTGCTTGACGACGATCATCACGCCGTGGTCGCGGGCGATCGGCCCGAGTTTCTTGAACCGCTCAATCCACAGCTTGCGGTTGCCCCCTTTGGTGTGGCCGAACGTGAGCACCTGGGGGATGCCGGCCGCTTCCGCCTGCAGGATCCGCTGCTTGAGGACTTCGAACCCGCGTTTGTTTTCCGGGTAGATGGTGGAGAACATCATCACGGGTTGGAGGCCGAGATCGCGGCAGCGTTTGGCGAGTTCCTTCGCCTTCGCCGGTGCGGCATCGGCGGCGATAACGGGATCGCGTTTTCCGTCGGCCTCGCGATGGCTCGTCCCCCACGCGACGTAACGGTACCCGGCGGCTTTCAACCCCGTCAGCGCCCGCTGCAACGGGAACTGCGCATAGGGGAGCGTCATGCAGGCGATCTGGAAGTTGGTTTTCCTTCCGGCCCGCGGTCCCCCGCTTGCCGGTTTCGCACGCGCGTTCTGCGCCGCTGATCGCGAACCGCTCCAAAACAGCGCTCCCGCAGCAGCGCTGGCTTTGAGAAAGTCTCGGCGCCCGATCGAATTGAACTGAATCGTCATGTTGTTTCTCCCGCGTCATTTGACGTCGGCGATGGACGGTCCATTCCACTTCTGAGCCAGATGTTTCGACCCACGATGACAACCCAGCAGAGGCCTGTCCACAGAACGAAGTTTGTCGCCACGAGGAGCAGCTCTTTCCAGAGCGCATCATCAAGGGCAGCCGTCTCAACGCCAAAGAGCTCCAAGAGCAGCACCGCCGGCAGAGACGGGTAAACTCCAAGGTATCCAACGGCGAGCACGCAGACGTTGATCCACAAAGCCACCACTAAACCGAGCAACAGGCCCTCGCGACTCCCGGCAGCTTTCTTCGACAGAATTCGGCCAATGAGCATCAGCAGCACGACTGGACCGGCACCAAGGATAAAGAACGCCAGAATAATGTACGGTATCCGGCCGAGGTGATTCACCAGGAATTCTGTGACGTGTTCGCTGATCATCATTTGCGGCCCTCCTTGAGCGGAGACTGGCGTCAAACCATCCTTATGGATGATAGTGTCTGATTCTGAACTGCGGCGCTCAATGAAAGCGGCCCAGATTGACTTGCGGGTCGAGGCCGATCAATCTGAACGCACATTGCAAACCGAATTGATCGAACGCAATTAACGGTCATTCAACGGATACGACGTCGATGCCGATCAGAATCACACTGATTCAATTCCTGCTCACGCTTCTGTCAGGGCAGCCCGCCGTCGCGCAGGATTCCGCAATCGCGCCGACGAAACCGATCCGCCCCTTCGACGACAACCATCTCGACGAATTCACCACCTGGCTCAAAGCCACCGGCCGCAAAGACCCCAAGCACGTCTTCACGATCCGCGATAAGACGCTCCGCATCTCCGGCGAAGGAGCCGGCTACCTCGCCACGAAGACGGCGTATCGCGACTATCACGTCTCCGTCGAATACAAGTGGGGGAAGAAGACCGACGGGTCGAAGTTCGTCCGCAACTCCGGCATCCTGCTGCACGGCACCGGGCCAGACGGGGCAAGGAACGGCGTGTGGATGGCCAGCATCGAATGCCAACTGGCGCAGGGCTGCGAAGGTGACCTGATCGTCATCCGCGGGAAAGACAACGACGGCAATACGATCCCCGTCACGTTCACCAGCCGCGTCCGCATCGCCGAAGACAAACGCACCCGCTGGGACCCGAAGGGGAAGCCGACGAAATACAACGGCCGGCAGTTCTGGTGGTCGAAGCATCAGCCGTTCTTCAAGGAACTCCGCGACACCCGCGGCAAACACGACGTTGCCAGCCCGCTGGGCAAATGGACGAAGGTCGAATGCATTTGCCGCGGGAAGAAGATCACGATCAAGATCAACGGTACGACGGTCAACGAGTGCTACGAAGTGTTTCCCGCGGGCGGGAAGATTCTGTTGCAGAACGAGGCGAATGAGGTGTATTTCCGCAATCTGCAGATCCGGCCGTTGAGGAAGGAGTAGAGGGGACTGGTCCATTTTTCGGCTGACAGCGTGATTCGCGAATGAAGCGTCACTCCGAAAAATGGACCTGTCCCCGTCAGGCGTTGAGGTAGGATGAAGGCGGAAGGACGCCGCATGAAAGGTGGATGATGGCAGGCCGCGGCAGTAGAATCGCAATGAGTTGACGCCGACGTCTCGATGCTCTGGGAGAACACGCCGTGGAAGACTGGTTTGCCGAGTACGGGTTGGCGACCGTTGTGGTCGTTGCGGGGGTCGTGGTTTCGACGCTCGGCGGGTTGCTGTCGCTGACGCCCGACCCGGAACGGCCGTTGCGGTTCGTGCCGGTCTACATCGTCTCGCTGGCGATCTTTCTCGCGGGGTTGGGAATGATTCTGTGGTGCGAGCAGGTTTCGGAGTTCGTCCGCGATAATTATCTCAGCGGCTGACGGCGGCAATCGGTCGTAGCGTGGACTTCAGTCCACGCGAGTGAAAGCGGAATTCGATACCCCGCAACTGGTGACGCTCGCGTGGACTGAAGTCCACTCTACTTTCCGCTCTTACGAGGGTTCCCTTCATGGCAGAACAGGGACAACGCAGGCGGTTCTGGGTCATGTGGTCGGCGCTGGCCTTGGCGTTGGCGGTGACGGTGGCCGCGCTGCTCATGCGGAAACCAATCGGCGAGGAGACCAATGGGACGGGCCGCATCAGCGAAGCCGACGCCCTGCGATTCCTCCGCCTCAAGAACCTCGGCATCGCCCATCTGGAAAACGCCCGCTTCCAGGAAGCCGCCGACGCTTTCTCCACGCTCGTCAAAGAGTTGCCGGACGAACGGCTGGGGCATCGCAACCTGGCGATCACCCGCGTGCTGCAATTGAAAGACGCCTTCGAGGAAAAGCCGGGGCCGCAGACGCAGCAGCATATCGAGCAGGCGCGGAAGAACGCTGAAGCTGCGGGCATAAAACTCATGGAAGTCGAGCCGAATTCCGCGATCCCGAACCTGCTCGCGGCCCGATATTACGCCGAACTGGCTGAGAAGGACCCCTTGAAGCCGATCAACCGGGAGATCGTCGTCGCGCAGCTTGAAGGGGCGGTTAAGATCGACGACAAACAGGCCCATCTGTGGTTCGAGCTCTCGGCGGCACAGGCCCTCTCCGGTGACCCGAATATTCGGAAGCACACGGCGGAATCGATCCGGCGGGCCTACGAACTGCGTCCCACGAACCTCGTCCTGATCCGCGAACGGCTGCTGGTGCTGGCCCGCGCCCGCGACCCCAAAATCGTCGCGACGCTGCAGGCGGCGCGGGACGTCGTGCGGCCGCTGGCGCCGGGCGTCCTTAAGCGGTCGGGGCAGTACGACCTGCTCAAGATGATCGACGACGCCCTCGCCGCCGCGAAAGGGAAAACCAACGCCGACTGGCAGAACGTCGCCGGCCACGTCGCCGGCTTCACCAACGTGTTGAAAGGGGAGCACGCCTCGCGGCTCGACGGGCGCGAGCTGGTCCCGCACGAGATGGAGTTCATCATCGCCGACTATGGCCCGCAGTTCTACGAGCGGGCCGAATTGCCGCAGGCGAAGATGCCGCCGAGGATCGAGGTCGTGTTGAAACCAGTCGCCGGCCCGAAAGCGCTGCCGCCGCTGGCGAACGTCAAAGCCGTCAAGCTGGTCGACTTCGACCTCGACGGGCGGACCGACGTCATCGTCGCCCACGGCCGCAGCGTGCAGGTCTACGGTCTGCCGGAGACGGCCAAGGCGTGGCAACTGATCGCGGCGATCGAGTTGCCATTCGAGGTCACGGGAATCAAGGCGGCCGACCTCGATTACGACGTGCCGGGGCCGGTGGCCGCCAAACCGGAAGTCCCGGTGGAAGCCTCAAAGCCGAAGCCCGCGCGGAAAGACGAACCGGCCGGTTCCACGTGCGTCTCCGCCGACGTCGACCTGGTGGCGTTCGGTCCGGGGGGAATCGTCACGCTGCGGAACGACGTCGATCCCAAAACGCAGAAGCGAACACTCACCGTCGTCAAACAGGCCGAGGCGTTCCCGAAGCTCAAGAACGTGCTGGCCGTCGGCGTCGGCGACCTGGACCACGACAGCGACCTCGACCTGGTCGTCTCGACGCAGCAGGGCATCACGCTGTGTCTCAACCGCGGGGACATGACGTTCGAAGACGCGACTGCGTATTCCACCCTGCCGGCGGCGGACTTCAAAGCAGTGAGCGTCGTGCCGATCGATTTCGACCGCAACATGCACCTCGACGTCGTCCTGGCCGATGGAAATGCCCCCGCTGGTTACCTGCAGAACATCCGCCACGGGCAATTCCGCTTCAAGTCCTTCGACAAGGAATCTGCTGCGATGGGGAGCGCCCGCGTGCTGGCGCCGATCGAGGCCGACGCCAACGTTTCGTGGGACTGGATCGCAGCCGGCTCTCAGGGGATCAAACTTTCCCGCACGCGAACCGTGGGCAACGGCGGGTACACGTTCCTGAAGTCGGCCGTGATTCACAAATCGGCCGTCGACGGCGTGCTGGCGTGGGACTACGACAACGACGGCTGGCAGGACCTGCTGGCGTGGGGGAAGAGCGGCTTCGTCGTCTACCGCGGCGGGCCGGATGGGCAGTTCCAGGCGGTCCAGGACCTGTTCCAACCGGCCCCGAAGGCCGTCACCGCGGCCGACGTCGCCGACGTGGACGGCGACGGCGACCTCGACGTCGTCGCGGTCGCCGACGGAAAGCTCGTCTGGTACGACAATGCCGGCGGCAACAAGCACAACTGGAGCTCGATCGCGCTGCACGCCCACGAAGACGCGAAATTCAAAGAGCAGCGGTGCAACATCCACGGCGCCGGCAGCCTGCTGGAACTCAAAGCCGGCCCGACGTACCAGGTCCGCGTCGTCACCGACCCCGTGACGCATTTCGGCCTGGGGGAACGCCAGCAGGCCGACGTCATCCGCGTGTTGTGGACCAACGGCATCCCGCAGAACGAGCTCCAGCCGGCCGCCCGGCAGTCGATCTGCTCGCTGCAGAAGCTGCTCACCGGCTCGTGCCCGTACATCTACACGTGGACCGGCTCAAAGTTCGAGTTCTTCACCGACTGCCTGTGGGCCGCCCCGATCGGGTTGCAGTTCGCCGACGGCGTACTCGCGCCGTCCCGCGAGTGGGAGTACCTCCGCATCCCCGGCGAGCGGCTCGTGCCGATCGACGGCGAATACCGCGTGCAGATCACCGAGGAACTGTGGGAAGCGGCGTATTTCGATTCGGTCAAGCTGATCGCGATCGACCACCCCGCCGACGTCGCCGTCTACTCGAACGAAAAGGTCGGCCCGGCGGCGATCGCGGAATTCAAGATTCACACCGTCCGGCACCCGCGGTCCCCCGTCGCCGTGCGCGACCAGACCGGGCGGGACGTGCTGCCGCTGCTCGCCAGAGAAGACGGCAAGTACCTGCAGGCGTACCGCAGCCGCATCGCGCAGGGGCTGACTCCGGAGCACTACCTGGAGCTGGACCTCGGCCTGAAGGTCGGAAAGTCGAAGGTCGAAGAGTCGAAAGTCGAAAGTCGAAGGTCGAAGAATCAGCGGAAGACCGATAACGCCGACCTTCGACCTTCGACCTTCCGACCTTCCGACCTCAAGACTCGTCGACCGCGGATCACGCTGTTCCTCACCGGCTGGGTGTTTCCCAGCAGCACGTCGATCAACGTGTGGCTGTCGCATCACCCGGAGATGAAGGCCCCGCAACCGCCGTCGGTGTGGGTGCCGGACAAGGACGGCCGCTGGAAGAACGTCATCCCGTACATGGGGTTCCCCGGCGGGAAAACGAAGACGATCGCCGTCGATCTCACGAATGCGTTTCTCACCGACGACTACCGCGTGCGGATCAAGACGACGATGGAACTGCGGTGGGACCACGTGTTCTTCACCGTCGACGAAGCCCCGGCCGAAGTGCGGACGACGGACATCCCCGTGCATCACGCCGAGCTGTTCTATCGCGGGTTCTCGAAGCGGATCTACGGCTCGCCGCAGGCTCCGGAATCCTACGACCACACGCAGACCGACGCCGCCCCGCTGTGGCCGCCGATGGACGGCCGCTTCACCCGCTACGGCGACGTGACCGTGCTGCTCCGCGCCGACGACGACCGGCTGGTGGTGATGGGCTCCGGCGACGCGATGACGCTGCGGCTCAAAGTTCCCGCGAAGCCGCTGCCGGCCGGCTGGAAGCGCGACTTCTTCCTCCGCAACGTGGGCTGGGACAAAGACGCCGACCCGAACACGGTGCTCGGCTCCTCATCCGAGCCGCTGCCGTTCCGCGCAATGAAATCGTACCCCTTCGGCCTCGCCGAGCGCCGGCCCGCTGGAGGCGTGCGGGCCGGCGCATCCATCCGGGGCCGGCCCGATTCGCCGGCCTATCGCGAGTATCTGCGCAATTTTCAGACCCGGCGGCAACCGGCATGGCGGTTCTGGCGCGGCATGTCGGGGCACCGCCGTTGATTCTTGGAGTGCACCGCACTCCAAAAAAAGAGGAACTGCATCTCATGGCTGAAACAACGATCGCCGAACGGCTGGGCATGCTCGGCATTCCCTGCGACGACGTGCCGACCGACCGGCTCACGTCGGCCACGACCGCGCTGGCCTGCTTTCCGATGTACATGGTCGCCAACATCCACGCCTGGACGAAGGAATCACAGTGGACGCTGCCGCTGCTGGACATCCCCGGCTGGGAGGCGATCCGCGAGGCGTTCGCCATCGGCCGCGAGGAGAAGGCGCTGCACCTGGCCCCGGAGCACCGCCACGCGCTGGGGACAATGCTGGGCAAGGCGCGGCCGGCCGACCGCATCATCTACGAGTACGCGCTCGACACGCTGGCGATGTTCCTCTCCCAAGCCGCCCCCGACGTCGCCGAAGGCATCCGCACCGCCGTCGCGAAAACGGTGATCGCCGTCGCGCGGGCCTCCGGCGAAGGGCTGTTCGGGACGGGCGAGAAGATCAACCGCCACGAGTTCGAGCTCATCCAGCAGATCGCCGAACGCCTCGACCTCGCCGCGGTGCCGGAAGCGAGGAAGCTGCTGGACAAGATCGACGAGTGAGCGGTAGTGCGAAATTCATTTCGCACGAGATCTGGTTCG
>Ga0268386_10002380_pt1 | contig 13368 bp, 11 predicted proteins | sample RVTome_15_FD_200260 | JGI IMG/M metagenome (GOLD analysis project Ga0268386, IMG submission 200260) | Soil microbial communities from uranium-contaminated site in the Upper Colorado River Basin, Wyoming, United States - RVT150D86... ...
TCCCGCCGCCGCGCTGGGCGGTAACGACGATCGAAGCCGCGGCGATCGAGAGGAGGGTCGAGGCGAGGAGGCGTCGAATCGTGTGGGACATGGTTCCTCAGCTTTCAGGTATCGGCTTTCAGCTGTCAGCTCGCTCTCAGCTTGCAGCTGGCTGAGAGCTGAGAGCTGAGAAGCTGAGAGCTGATGGCTGAGAGCAGACAGCTTCGTGATTATAGGAGATTCACCCCCTAAAAGACGGGTTTGAACCCGCAGCATCCAAACGGTGGTGTACTCGCCACACGTTTCCGTAGCGCAGGACTTTCAGGCCTGCCCGAAAGCGTTTCAGACGGTCAATCGCAGAGAGCGCCGAGCACGCAGAGGCGCGCCATCGGTCCGACCCGGGGACGGCGACCGGGCGCGGCCGCGCTCCGCGATAAGCGCGAGTCACCGTTCCACCATGCTCATCATCACCTCCGGGAAGTTCTTCGATACTTGCTTCGCGCCACGCTCCCCGAGGACCGTGAGCGCCGTCGCCAGCGCGTCGGCTGTCGCCGCATCCTCGGCAATCACCCTTGCCACTCTGGTCGATGTCACCCCCAGCCCAGTCCGGGGATCGACGATGTGCGAGTAGCGGACACCATTGATTTCGACGAACTGCGAGGAGGGGCCGGACGAGGCCAGCGCCGCGTTGGTCAGGTGCGCCGCGCGCCTGGCGAACGCGGTGTCGGCGCCCTCAACCTCGACGTGCCATCCCTCACGGCCTGGAGGCGGATCGCCCGCCACGATATCTCCCCCGCTCTCCACGAGCGCACGGGTAACCTCCAGCGCGCGCATCGCCCGCAGCGCTTCCTGTAGGATGTAGCCCTTGGCGATGGCGCCAAGGTCGAGCCGCATGCCGGGACGCGTCAAGCGGACCGTCGAGCGCGCGGGATCCAGCTCGATGCGCCGCCACGAGACGAGGGCACGCGCCGTCATGAGGCTGGAGCGATCGGGAAGCCGACCGCTCTTTCGCGACTGGCGCCAGAGCGCCACGAGCGGCCCGGCGGACGGATCGAAGGCGCCGCCCGTCGCCGCGGCGATTGCCACGGCACGGCTCAGGACGCTCATCAGATCGGGCGATACCTGAACGGGCTCGCCAGCGTGGCGCTCGAGCTTGCGCAACTCGCTGTCGGGCCGATAATCGCTCATGACCTGATCGAGTTCGGCGATCCGGGAGAAGGCAGCCCGCGCAGTGTCTTCCGCGAAGGTCCGATCCGGTGCGTAGAGCACGAGCCGGACCGGAAGGCCCATGTGGACCTGGGTGAATTGGTGGGGGTGGAGTACTGCCGATAGCCGCAGCCCGCGGGGCGCGGGCCGGGGCGCGCTTGCGGCGGCGAAGTGCACCGCAAGCACGGAGGTCGCGAATATCAGTGAGCCGACCGGCGACATCCTGGTTCTCACGTCCGCTGCGCGCAGCCGTTGCGCTCGCATGGGTCGGCGTATCGACGTCCAGCGGCGCGCAATCCGGGCCGCACCAAGCCTACCGCGAAACCATCCCGGGCACGCTCGTGACGTTCGAAATGGTGCCCGTCCCCGACGGCAGCGTGGAAATCGCCGGCAAGCGCGTCTCCATCGCCTCGTTCTCCATCGGGCGGACAGAAGTGACCTGGGACATGTACGACGTCTTCGCCCTCGGCCTCGATGCACCCCAGGACCGGGGCGGCGCGGATGCGATCGCCCGCCCCTCGCAGCCTTATGGAGCGCCGGACTACGGCTGGGGACATGCCGGCTACCCCGCGATCAGCGTGACGCGCGCGGCGGCCGAAGCATTCTGCGCATGGCTGTCGGAGAAGACCGGAAAGCGATATCGTCTGCCGACGGAGGCCGAGTGGATGTATGCTGCCGCGCTGGCGGCGGAGGGGCCGAACCTCGCCGCCCAGCGCCGGGACGAGGTGGCCTGGCATCGGGGCAATTCCTCCGGCCGGACACACCCGGTGGGCGCACGGCGGCTGGACGCTTTGGGCCTCTTCGATCTTTTCGGCAACGCAGCCGAGTGGGTAACGTCCTCGAACGGTGCGATGATCCTGCGCGGCGGATCGTTCAGGGATCCGCCGGAGGGGGTGGGACCCGCCACGCGCGCCGTTCAGGATGATTCGTGGAACGAACGCGACCCGCAACTGCCGAAGAGCCGCTGGTGGCTCTCGGATGCGCCGTTTGCGGGATTCCGCGTGGTGGTGGGGAACTAGGATCATGCCGTGGGTCGCAGTTCGCGGGGCGACGGCTCGCGGGCCGGGCGCTGCGATCGGCATGATCTCTTGGTCCGCGGTCCTTTGCCTGGGGCGTGATTTGCCGGCCCGGTCCGCGGTCCGCGGCACTTCACTTGCGACTGAGAGGCTGCCATGACAGACCCCGTCTCGCGCCGATCGTTCATCCAGACCACGGCCGCGGCCAGCGCCGCATTCGCGCTGCACGGCGGCGTCCCGGTGGCGGGCTCCGACATCATCCGCGTGGGCGTGGTCGGGTGCGGCGGCCGCGGCACCGGCGCGGCACGCGATTGCCTGCGCGGATCCAGCGGGGTGGAACTGGTCGCGCTTGGAGACCTGATGCCCGATCGCCTGGCTCGGTGCCGGGCCGAACTGGCGAAATCGGCGGCCGCCGACCCCGCCATCGCCGCCGGGCTCAAAGTCGCCGACGACCGGTGTTTTACGGGGTTCGACGCCTATCAGCAGGTCCTCGCGTCGGACATTCACCTCGTGATCCTGGCCACGCCGCCGTTCTTCCGGCCCGAGCATCTCGCAGCAGCGGTGGCGGCCGGCAGGCACGTGTTCGCCGAAAAGCCCGTGGCCGTGGACGCGGCGGGCATCCGATCCGTGCTCGAGACCTATCGCTCGGCAAAACAGAAGGGGCTTGGGATTGGCGTCGGCACCCAGCGCCGCCATCAGGCGGAGTATCTGGACGCCATCCGGCGAATTCGTGACGGAGCGATTGGAACCGTGGTGAGCGGCCAGGTGTTCTGGAATCAGGGCGGCCTCTGGAATCACGCGCGCCAGCCGGAGTGGACCGACGCCGAATGGCAGATCCGCAACTGGCTCTACTTCACCTGGCTCTCCGGCGATCACATCGTCGAGCAGCACGTCCACAACATCGACGTTGCCAACTGGATTCTCGGCGCACATCCGATCAAGGCGATTGGCGTCGGCGGACGCCAATCGCGGATCGAGCCGCGATACGGGCACATCTACGACCACTTCGCCGTCCATTTCGAGTACGCCAACGGCGCGCGGGTGATGAGCATGGCACGGCAGATCCCCGGAACGCACGGGCGTGTGGGGGAAGACTTCACCGGCACAGCGGGGCGGGCCGAGCTGCGGGACACGGGCACGTCGGCCATTCACGGCTCCCGCGCATGGGCGTGGCAGCGGCCCGAAAAGCGCATCAATCCGTACGTCCAGGAGCACACCGATCTGATTGCGAGCCTCCGTGCGGGCTCACCGCTCAACGAACTGGAAACCGTCGCCGAGAGCACGCTCACCGCGATCATGGGCCGCGAGGCCGCCTATACGGGCCAGGAGGTCGGCTGGGAGGCGATGCTGGCCGCCGATCAGGATCTGGCCCCGCCGCAGGTCGCGTTCGGTCCGCTCGACGTGCCGCCGGTCCCGATCCCGGGGGTCACGAAGCTGGCCCGCCGGTTCAATGAGTGAGCGCGCGCAGATGAATCGCCGACTCTTTCTTCGATCGGCGCTGCTGGCCGGCGGCGCCGCCGCCGCGTCGCGCGTGTGGCCCGTCCAGGCGGCGCGACAGGCGCGGCGCGCTTTCCGGCTGAACTACGCACCCCACTTCGGCATGTTCCGCGAACATGCCGGCAGCGATCTGGTGGCGCAGCTCGAGTTCATGGCCGGCGAGGGCTTCACCGCGCTCGAAGACAACGGGATGCGCGATCGGCCCGTGGCCGATCAGGAGCGCATCGGAAGCTCGCTCAGCCGGCTGAAGATGCGCATGGGCGTCTTCGTGGCGCACACGATCAACTGGCGGGAGCCGACGCTGACGCTCGGCGACCCCTCGGCACGGGAGAATTTCCTCAAAGAGGTCCGGGAGTCCGTGGAGATTGCCCGACGCGTCAGCGCGACCTGGATGACCGTCGTCCCGGGCCATGTCGATCGCCGTCCACACCTCGATTACCAGACGGCGAATGTCGTCGAAGCCCTGAAGCGCGCCGCCGCAATCCTGGAACCGCACAAGCTCGTCATGGTCCTCGAGCCGCTCAACACGCTGCGGAATCATCCCGGCATGTTCCTGACGACGACGCCGCAGGCGTATCTGATCTGCAAGGCGGTGGCGAGCCCTTCGTGCAAGATCCTCTACGACATCTACCACCAGCAGATCACGGAGGGCAATCTCATCCCCAACATCGACGCGGCATGGGACGAGATCGCGTACTTCCAGGTCGGCGACAACCCCGGGCGGAAGGAGCCGGGCACCGGCGAGATCAACTACCGCAACGTGTTCAAGCACATTCACGGCAAGGGCTTCACGGGGATCGTTGGGATGGAGCACGGAAATTTCGCGCAGGGCCGGGCCGGCGAGCGCGCGGTGATCGATGCGTACGCGGCCGCTGATGCGTGGACGTAGCGCGATATTCGCGCTTGTCGCCGCGCTGATTCTCGGCGCCTGCGCCGGAGGGCGGCCGCCGGAGGGACCCGCGCCGCAGGCGCCATCCGGCCCTTTCCAGGACAGCGGCGGCGTCAACCGGCCGGAACATCGCTCGAAGCCGCACGCGATCCTGATTTCCTTCGACGGCTTCCGCCCGGACTATCTCGACCGCTTCGACCTGCCGAATTTCAAACGGGTCCTGGAGCGAGGCGTTCGCGCCCGCGCGATGATTCCCGTGTTCCCGTCGATGACGTTCCCCAATCATTACTCGCTCGTCACGGGCCTCTACGCGGAACGTCACGGGATCGTGGGCAACTCCTTCTACGATCCGGTTCGCGATAGAACGTACTCGCTCTCGGACCGCACGGCTGTGGCGGATGGCTCGTGGTATCGGGGCGAACCGATCTGGGTGACGGCGGAGCGGCAGGGCATGGTGACCGCCCCGTATTTCTGGCCCGGTTCGGAGGCGGCGATCAAGGGGGTGCGGCCAACCTTCTGGAAGCCGTTCGACAACTCGCTCCCCAATGACGACCGCGTGAAGGACGTGCTCGAGGCGCTGCAGCTGCCCGACGAGACGCGCCCGCATTTCCTGACGCTGTATTTCAGCGAGCTCGATTCCGTGTCGCACCGCAATCCGCTGGACTCGCCAGAAATCGAGCGGGCCGCCCGGTCGCTCGATCGATCGCTCGGCCTGCTCCTCGACGGAATCGAGCGGCTCCCCATCCGCGACCTCATCTACCTGGTCCTCGCGTCGGACCACGGGATGGCCGAAACGGGGAGGGCGCAGACCGTCCAGCTCGACGCGATCCTTGGCGCCGGGCGCGTCCACACCTCGTTCGGTGGACCCGTTGCCAGCCTCCACGTGAAGGGCGCCGCTCGGGTCGCGCAGCAGATCCGGGACGAGCTGAACGCCCGCCTCGACCACGGCCGCGCGTATCTGCGCGCCGAGGTGCCCGACCGCTATCGCTACCGTGATGATCCCCGAATCGGGGATGTCGTTGTCGTGATGAACGAAGGGTGGACGCTGGAGACTTCGCCCCTGCGGAGCAGGCCGGTGGACCGCTGGGGGATGCACGGATGGGATCCCGCGCTCCCCTCGATGCACGCAATGTTCGTCGTGTCCGGACCAGGGACGCGGCGAGGGGCCACGGTGTCAAACGTGCTGAACGTGGATGTATATTCGTTTCTAGCTGAGCTGCTCGAACTCCAGCCTGCGCCGGATCTTGATGGCCAGGCCGGACGCATCCGGCCGATGGTCATCGCGAAGGAATGAAAGCAGTGATGAACGACCTCCGTGATGCGCTGCGGGCGTTGAAGGCCTCCCCCATCGTCAGCGCCGTCGCGATCCTGTCGCTGGCGCTCGGCGTGGGCGCCAATACCGCGATCTTCTCGCTCGTCGACAGCCTGATGCTGCGCAGCCTGCCCGTCCGAGAGCCGCAGCGGCTCGCGTTTCTGGAGGGTGGAGCGTGGACCAACCCGATCTGGGAACAGATCCGCGAACGGCAGCACGAGTTGTTCGACGGGGCGATCGCGTGGTCGCGACAGCAATTCGATCTTGCAAGCGGGGGCGAGTCGCGGCTGGTTGAGGGACTGTGGGCGAGCGGCGGGTTCTTCGACGTGCTGGGGGTGCCGGCTGTCCTCGGGCGGACGTTCACGCCGGCCGACGACCGGCGCGGCGGCGGCATGGATGGCCCCGTTGCGGTCATCAGCCATCGCTTCTGGCAACAGCGGTTCACCGGCGCCGCCGACGTGATTGGCCGGCCCCTGACCATCAGTCGCGTGCCGTACACGATTGTCGGCGTGACTCCACCGGAATTCTTCGGCCCGGAGGTGGGTACTGGGTTCGACGTCATCGTGCCGATCGGCACCGAGCCGCTCGTGCGCGGCAGCAACTCGGGACTCGACATCCGATCGATGTGGTGGCTCGACGTCATGGTACGGCTGCGGCCGGGGCAGGGCCTCGACGAAGCCAACACCGCGCTTCGCGGCGTGCAACCGCAGATCCGCGACGCGACGCTGCCACAACGCTGGCCGCCGTCGGATCTGGCGAATTACATCAAGGAACCCTTCACCCTGGTCGCGGCCACGACCGGCCCATCGTTCATACGCGCCCGTTACCAGCGGCCGCTTCTGGCGATCATGGTCGTCGTGGCGCTCGTGCTCCTCATCGCCTGTGCGAACCTCGCGAACCTGATGCTGGCGCGCGCGAACGGGCGCCGCCACGAGCTGAGCGTGCGGCTCGCCCTTGGCGCCTCGCGCCTGCGGCTGGCCCGACAGTTCCTGGCCGAAAGCCTCCTGCTGGCCGTCCTCGGCGGCGCGGCTGGCCTCGCCCTGGCCTACTGGGGGGGCCGCTTGATCGTGCAGCAGCTCTCGACGTGGCGCGGGACAGTGTTCCTCGATCTCTCGCTGGACTGGCGCGTGCTCGGCTTCACCGCGGCCGTGGCCATCCTCACTGCCGTGATCTTCGGGACGGCGCCTGCGCTCCGTGCGACGCGCGCGCAGCCGAACGATGCGCTCAAGGAACAGGGACGAGCCTTCGCAGGTGAAGGACGCGCCGCGCTGGGCACGCCGCTGGTGGTCGCGCAGGTGGCGCTGTCGCTGGTGCTCGTCGTTGCGGCGGGACTCTTCGTACGCACGTTCATGGCGCTGGCGGATCGCGATCTTGGATTCAATCGTGAATCGATTCTGGTCGTCTCGATCGATGCGGAGGCGAGCAAGGCCGACCAAACGGCGCGGCCCGCGCTGTTCGAACGGGTGACCGCGGCGGTCGCCGCCGTTCCCGGCGTCGAACGCTCCGCGGCGTCCGCCATCACGCCGGTCAGCGGCATGATGTGGAACGGCCTGTTCGAGTTCCCGGAGTTGCCGGCGCTTTCGCGGCGGGATCGGATCATCAGCCAGAATTTCGTCACGCCCGGATGGTTCGCGGCGTACGAAACCTCCCTCATGGCCGGACGCGACTTCGGCGCGACCGACCGCGCGGGCAGCCCGCCGGTTGCCATCGTCAACCAGGCGTTTCTCAGGAAGTACATGGCGGAGGGGGCCCCGCTCGGGCGTACGCTGAAGCCTGCGCCGCGGCCGGGCGAGCCCTCGGCGCCGATCCAGATTGTGGGTGTGGTCGAGGATGCCGCGTACCGCTCGGTGCGGGACGCCGCGCCGCCCATCGTCTACCGCCCCCTCGCCCAGGCGGATCGGTTCCCGCCGTTCCTGAGCGTCAGCGTGCGTGCCGCGAGCGGCGCGCCGGCGGCGCTCACGCGCGGCATGGTCGACGCGATAGGCCAGGTCGATCGGGATCTCGCGATCTCGTTCAGGCCGCTCTCGGCGCAGGTGAACGACGCGCTGGCCCAGGAGCGCGTTCTGGCGATGCTGTCGGGATTCTTCGGCGTGCTCGCGCTGCTGCTCGCCGGAATCGGGCTCTACGGCGTCACGTCGTACGCCGTGAGTCGGCGTCGCACGGAAATCGGCATCCGCATGGCGCTCGGCGCGGATGCAGCCGGCGTCGTCCGGCTCATTCTGAAGCGAGTGGCGCTGCTCGTGGCGGTGGGCATCGCGGGTGGCATCGGCGTCAGCTTGTGGGCAGCGCGATTCGTCAGCACCCTGCTCTACCAGCTCGAGCCGCGCGACCCCGTCACGCTCGCAGGCGCCGCCCTGGTGCTCGCCGCGATTGGCGCGCTGGCGGGCTGGCTGCCCGCCCGGCGCGCGGCGCGCATCGAGCCCGCCGAAGTCCTGCGTCAGGGCTAGCAGCCGTGATGCTGGCGTCGCGACAGTTCCGAGTACGCGTGCTCGCGGCGCTCGAACGCCGCGCCAAGGCGTTCAGAACCCGCGGGGACCTCTATCCGTGCCGGATACCGCGGGAGCCGGTGCCGCTCAGCGACGTGATCGAGGAGGCGATCCCGGACGCGCACCATCGATTCGATCCATTCTCCCTCCGATCGCGCACGCTGCTCCACCTCGCATGGCAGGACGGAAGCGTGTGGGAGGTGTGGGTGATCATGCTGCCGTCGGGGCTGAAGTTGTTCTGTGCCTCCGGCGAAGAGGAGCCGCACGTCCTGGCGTCGGGGGGGCGGCACGCCTCGGCTGCAACCGACCGTCAGTTTCTCGAGCTCCTCTCGGAGTCCGCCGGCCAGCACTTCGGCATCGAGATGTCAGGGGGCGCGCCGGCCAAGGTGCGAACATCCATCACGGACGAGGAGTTCCTGACCGACGTCTTCGTCAATCTCTTCGAAGTCACAGGCAACGAAGCGTCCGTACGCGAGCACCTCGTGCGCGCCCGGCACACTCCCGGGCGCAAAGACGACGAGGCCGATGGAAGCGACTTCCGCTCCGACGTGCAGGAGTGGCTGGCGCTGGCGTTGCGGTGAAGAAACCGGGCGGCTCCTTCATTCTTCATTCTTCATTTTTCATTTTTCATTTGTTACTCCGCCGCGGCGCGCAGGCGCGCCACCACGTCGCCCGGCAGATCGAGCGCCTTCAACGGCCCTTCAGGCGGCCTGCTCACGTAGGCCGTCGTGATCGTTCCGACGGCAACCACGGTCTCCGCCTTCGTCAGCGTGAATTCGTACTGAATCGTCCGCGCCCTCACGTTCGCCACGCGAACGGCGACCTCGAACTCGTCTTCGAATCGCAGCGGCGCCTTGAAGTCGCAGTTCGCCGCGAGCCGCGGCCAGCCGGTGATCTCGCCGGCACGCGCGATGCTCATGCCCGCCGCACGCCAGAGCGCGTGCTCCGCTTCTTCCATGTAGCGGAAGAAACAGGTGAAGTGCACCAGCCCCGCCAGGTCGGTCTCGGCAAACTGCACGCGCCGGCGGTAGACGAACGCCATCAGGGTCGCCGGCCGTCCGGCAGCACCAGCTCGCTGGCTTTCCCGGGTGCCGCGTCGAGCGGCGCGCCCGCATGCCACGGCGGAATGGGCTTCTTGTCGGGGGGATGCAACGATTCCAGCGGCCCCCAGACCTTGTCCACGCGGTCGTTGAAGAGATCCCCGATCAGCAGATCCGTGACCGTGCCGCGCAGTTCCGGGTACTGCCGGACGAAGCGGCCGAAGCTGAAGCCGTCGTAGTACTCGCACACCAGCCGGCGCATCCGATCGACCCCCCGGTTGAACGAGGGCCCCCACCGGCCAAGCTGTGCTGCGCTCAGGTCGCCGCGTTCGAGCCCCTCCACGATCGCATCCGCCGCGAGTTCTCCTGACTTGAGCGCCAGCAGGACCCCGGAGGAATAGAGCGGGTCGAGGAAGCCGAACGCGTCTCCCACGAGCACCCATCCATTGCCGGAAACGGCCGTGGAACGATAGGAGTAGTCGCGCGTCACGAAATACCCGGTCGCACGCCTCCCAGGACTCACGCGCTGCTTCACGGCCGGGCACCGGTCCACTTCCTCCTGGTACGTCTGCTCGTGATTCCGCCGTCCCTTGAACAGGTCGTCGAACGGCGCGACGACGCCGACGCTGACGATGTTGTCGTGAAGGGGGATATACCAGAACCAGCCGCTCTTGTCGGCGGTCTGGAGGACCATCGTGGCGCCTTCGTCGGGTCCGGTATCGCGGTACGCTCCTTCCCAGTACGTCCAGATCGCCCCCTTGTTGAGCACGGGATCCCAGATCCGGAGCTTGAAGCGGTTCTGCAGGAGCGCCGCCTGGCCGCTGGCATCGACCACCACCCTGGCGCGGACCTCGCGGGTCCCCTTCGCGTCCTGGATTCGGACGCCCACCGCGCGATCGTCCTCGAAGAGCACGTCGCGCACGTGCACGCCCTCGTGGGCGTCCACCCCGTTCTCGCGGGCGTGATCGAGCATCATCGCGTCGAATTCGCTGCGGACGACCTGCCACGTCTGCGAACATTCGTGCGGCTTGTTGTCCCAGAAGTAGAAGGGGGCGGACAGCTTGCCGCTCGCGTTGACGAACTGGACGCTGTACTTCTTGACGAAGGGGCTGCGCTGCATCTTCGGCAGCATGCCGAGCCGCTCGAGGACCCAGTAGGTTTCGGGGATCAGCGATTCGCCGATATGGAAGCGCGGAAATCGCTCGCGCTCGAATAACCCGACGCGATGGCCGCGCTGTGCGATGAGCGTGGAGGTGGTCGAACCGGCGGGGCCGCCGCCAATCACTACAACGTCGAATTCAGTTTCCAGTGTCCAGCTCCCAGGTGCCAGTGACCGATGCGCGCTTCGAGCTGTCAGCTCGCAGCGTCCGGTTCTTCATTCTTCATTCTTCATTCTTCATTTTACGTGTACCTAATCCCCGTGTGCTGCGGCAGGAAGAACCGATGCAGCAGGACGTCCACCCGCAGAAGCCCTTCCCGCGTGAGGGCGAGTCGGTCCTTGCTGCGCTGCGACAGGTACCCTTCGGACTGGAGCGAATCGAGCTGATGCGCGAAGCGCGCGAGCACGTCGACGCCGTACTTCTGCTCGAAGTACGCAGGCGTCGTCGCGCCGCGCTTCAGCTGCAGGACGAACTCACGGATCATCCGTTCTTCGCTCGTCGGCCGGTAGGCGCGGCCGAGCGGCAGCTGGTCCCGCTCGAGCGCCGCGCTGTACTTCTCCCACGTGTCGAGATTCTGGACGTGCACGCCGTTGACGTGGCCGAAAGAGGCGACGCCCAACCCCACGAGATCCGCCCCCTGCCAGAGCTGATCGCGATACACGAACGTGGTGACGGCTGGATCCTTGACGGCGGTGTACGCGCTGCCGACGTGATAGCCGGCGCGCTCGAGCGCCTCGAACGCTTCGTCGACCCAGCGCCGCTTCGTGGACCAGTTGGCGACGGGCTGGGTGAACACGCCCGTGCCCTTCAGGAGATCGCCGCTGATCGTCGTGTTGTACGGCAGTTCCATCTGGTAGATGGTGATGCTGTCGGGCTCGAGCGCCAGCGTCCGCTCCACGCACGCCGTCCAGTTTTCGTCGGACTCGCCGAGCATGCCCGCGATCAGATCGATGTTGATCTGCGGAAAGCCGATCCGGCGGGCGTAGCGGAACGTCCGCCCGATCTCCGGCGACCGGTGCGCGCGCCCGTTCAACTCGAGGATGCGGTCGTCGAAGTTCTCGACGCCGAGGCTGAGGCGCGACACCCCCATCCGGCGGATCCCGTCGAGCTTGCGCTCGGTCAAAGTCCCCGGCTCGCACTCGAACGTGATCTCCTCGGCGGTCGTCCACGGCGTCACGGCCGTGAGGCGCATCACCAGCCGCTCCAGCTGCGGTGTGGACAGGAAGGACGGGGTGCCGCCGCCGAAATAGACGAAGTGCAGGGGACGCCCCGCCACGGCCGGCGTCTCCGCGTACAGCTCCCATTCGCGGGCGAGCACATCGAGATACTGTTCGACCTCGCGCGAGTTCTTGTCCGTGTACACGCGGAAATAGCAGAAGTGGCACCGCTTGCGGCAGAAGGGAATGTGCAGGTACAGGCCGAGCGGCACGGCGGCCGGGGCCGACGAGAGCGCCACACGCGCGTCGGCGTCCACCGCCTCCGCCGTCCAGACGGAGAACGGCGGATAGTTGGCGACGAAATAGCTGCCAATATCGGTCTGATCCTGCTCGAGGATCGGGGGAGTATCAGCCATTACGTACTATTACGCACCCGGTCCCCGATCCGCTACATCGGGGACGAATGGCCTGAATTCAGGGGGAATTCGCGGTTCGGGTGGGACGGCGCGTGGAGCGCCGTCCGCCAATTACGAGTGCGCGGCCTGGCGCTCCTTGGGATCGATCGCCATGAGATCCGCATGCGCGTCGACGTGGGCCTTGACGATCGCCTCCGCCTGCTCGATGGCCGCCGGCTCGCCGCTCCGGTACACGTCGTTGGCAGGAATCAGGTCCTTCTGGCTCGATGGAGTCGAATCGTGGCTATCGTAGATCGCCGCCACCGGGCAGGCCGGCACGCACGCCCCGCAATCGATGCATTCCTCCGGATGGATGTAGAGCATCGTGGCCGTGTCGAACTCGGGCTCGTCCTTGCGGGGGTGAATGCAGTCCACCGGGCACACGTCCACGCAAGCGGTATCCTTTGTGCCGATGCACGGGTCCGTGATCACGAAAGGCATGAATGCACCTCGAGGGAGCGCGGGGTTTTACGCTCGATCCTCGAAATGCTACCCCAAATGGGCAGGAGGTTTGAAGAGAGGGGTGCGGGGGCCGCTTCCCTCAGCTCATCGCGCAATCCGGCGTGATCGCGGGGTGGGTTACGACTGCGTGAGCGATCGCACGCCGGTCAATACCGGCGCACAATCGTTCGTCCACTCACCTTCCGGCCTGCGCTGAACAGCGGCGCGAGCACCATCCCCGCTGCAAAGCCGCCGATGTGCGCGAGGTAGGCGACGCCGCCCGTCTCGGGCGTGTTGGCCACCGAGCCGAACCCGTTCACGAACTGGAGCAGGATCCAGAGCCCGAGCATCAGCACCGCCGGGACGGCCGCGACGCCGCCCCACGTCATCACGTACACGCGATTGCGCGGAAACAGGATCAGGTATCCGCCAAGGACGCCGCTGATGGCGCCCGACGCGCCGACGGTCGGGATCATCGAGCCGCTGTTGAAGACGATGTGCGCGAGCCCAGCCGCCAGGCCGCACACGAAGTAGAAGACGATGAAGCGCAGGTGGCCGATCCGGTGCTCGATGTTGTCGCCGAAGATCCAGAGAAACAGCATGTTCCCGCCCAGGTGCCCCCAGCCGCCGTGCAGGAACATGGAAGTGATGAGCGTAGTCCAGTACGGGTACGGAATGGCGGGCGGAAGATCCCGCCCTTCCGAGTACTCGACCGGCACGACGCCCCACG
>Ga0268386_10002381_pt1 | contig 13365 bp, 10 predicted proteins | sample RVTome_15_FD_200260 | JGI IMG/M metagenome (GOLD analysis project Ga0268386, IMG submission 200260) | Soil microbial communities from uranium-contaminated site in the Upper Colorado River Basin, Wyoming, United States - RVT150D86... ...
AAAACCCAGGAGCAGGCACTGCAGAAAGGGGTGGACATCCTCGTCGCCACTCCGGGCCGTCTCCTCGACCTCATGGGGCAAAAACTCATCAACCTCTCCACCGTCGATATCTTCGTCCTGGACGAGGCGGACCGGATGCTGGACATGGGCTTCATCGTCGACATCCGCCGCATCATCGAGAAACTCCCCGCGAAACGCCAGACGCTGATGTTCTCCGCGACGATGCCGCCGGAGATCGTCCGCCTTTCCGCCACTCTGCTCCACGATCCGGTGCGGGTCCAGGTCGCCGCCGATGCCGCGCCGGCGGACGACGTGGAACATCGTCTCTACTACGTGGAAAAATCGTCCAAGGCGGATCTCCTGAAAGCTCTCCTCACCGGCGACGAGATCAAGAACGCCCTCGTGTTCACCCGGACGCGGCACGGCGCCGACCGCGTGGAGCGGACCCTGAGCCGCGCGGGAATGCGGGTCGAGGCGATCCACGGAGACAAGTCGCAGGGGGCGAGGGAGCGTGCCCTTTCCGCCTTCAAGAAGGGGACGATCCGGGTCCTGGTGGCCACCGACATCGCCGCCAGGGGCCTCGACATCGTCGACCTCTCCCACGTCGTCAACTACGACCTCCCGAATGAGCCGGAGGCGTACGTCCACCGGATCGGGCGCACCGGGCGCGCCGGCGCCTCGGGTACCGCGATCTCCTTCTGCGGCTTCGAGGAGCGACCGCTGCTCGCGGAAATCGAGCGCCTGATGAGCAAGCACCTGACCGTTTTCACGGACCACCCGTTCGCCTCTCCTGCGAGGCCGGCGCCCCCGACGGTTTTCCACACCGGCCGGACGCCGGCGAAACCGCGGCCGTTCATGATCTCCGTGGACGCCGCCTTCCTCTCGGCGGGGCGAACCGCCTCCTCGTCTCCTCCGGAGCGGGTTTCCCGCCACACCGGAAACGAGGCGCGCCCGACCTCCGGCCCCGGCGGCCGGAAGAGCGCGCACCGGGACCAGTTCTCTTCCCGGGGACGCTCCCAAAGGTAAGCGATTCCCGATCGGACCGCCCCCGTGGACGCGTATCGTGTATCATCTTGACAACGCCACCCGGGGGCCGGTCCGCTGCAGGATAAACTGAAATTCCTCGTCAAGCCGCTCGTCTTCCTCTTCGCGTTCCTCGCCCTCAGTTTCCTGCTGTACCATCTCGGCCTCTTCCATTTCTTCATGAACCGGGAACGCCTGGTCGCCTGGATCCACTCCCTCGGCGCGTTGGGATTCGCCGGATTCATCCTGTTGCAGGTGGTCCAGGTGGTCGCCGCACCCATCCCCGGGGAAGCGACGGGCGTCCTCGGAGGGTACCTCTACGGACCTGTCGTCGGAGTCGCGCTCTCCACCGTCGGATTGACGCTCGGATCGTTCTTCGCCTTCAGCCTCTCGCGCTACTTCGGTCGCCCGCTGACCGACAAGTTCGTCGACGTGAAAACGATGGAGCGGTTCGACTACCTGCTCCACCACAAGGGGGCGTTTCTCGTCTTCCTGCTGTTCCTGATCCCCGGGTTTCCGAAAGATTACCTCTGCTACATCCTCGGACTGGGGCATCTCACCACGCTGGAATTTCTCACCATCGCCACCACGGGGCGCCTGCTCGGGACCATTCTGCTCACGCTCGGGGGATCGTTCCTGAGGAACCACCAGTATTACCGTTTCTTCCTGCTCAGCGGCGCGGCGGTGGTCGTCGTCTTCTTGTCCATCGCATACCGGGATCGGCTCGAGCGGATCTTCCAGAAAATTCACGAACGTCACTCCCGGAAGAAGAGGAAGTGACCCGGCGCGCCTACTTGATCCGGAAGTCGACCCGGCTGTCCCGCAGTTTTTCTTTTCTCTCCGGAGGGAGGGTTTTCGGCTCTACGAGGAAGACCCGCCCGGGGTCCACCCCCCCCATCGCGACGAGGTGGTCTCTCACGCGGGATGTTCGCTCGATGGCGAGCCGCCGAAGGTCGTCGTCCGTCACCTGGAGGTGCGTCAGCATCAGCTTCTCCATCTCGGGAACGGGAAGGTTCTTGGCCATACCGATGAAATTGCGGGGCTTCGGGAATTTCTCCACCTTATAGGCCTGGGCGAGATACTTCGGGTACTCCGCCGGTTCGACGCATACGTTGTCCAGCGCCGGTGCCGGTTGTCCCGTTTTCGCGAGGTCCGCCAGCTTCCGGGCCGCAACCTTCCGCCGGAAGAGGAGCTGCCGCAACTCCTCCCGGTCCTTCACGATATCCACGTGGCCCTCGATATCCAGCTTCAGGGCGGGTCGCTCGGTGAGCACCTTCCCCAGGTTCCCGAGCTTCGCGGCACCCGATTCGGGAATAACGGAGGATCCCGGGTCGAACTCGAGGTACGAAAGCTCCTCGCCGCCCCCGAAGATCGCCCCGAGCAGCGCGAACGGCGAGGTCGCCGCCTTGACCAGCAGGTTCCGGATGATCTTCCAGACAACTCCCCAGATGCTGAATTTCGGGTCGTCGATCGACCCCGCGACGGGGAGGTCGAGGTGGATCTCCCCGCTCCGGTCCTTCAGGAGCGCCACCGCGAGCCGCACGGGGAGCTTCGTGGCGTCGGGGCTGTCCACCGTATCGCCGAAGGTGAACTGGTCGAGGAAAACCTTGTTCTCCGATTCCAGCTTCCTTTTCTCGACATGGTACTTGAGGCTCAGGGTGAGCTTCCCTTTCTGGATCCCGTACCCCGCGTACCGTCCGGAGTAGGGGGACAGGGGCGACAGGTCCATGTCCCGGAATTCCACCTTGAGGTCGAGGAAGAGATCTTTCGCCAGCGGGTTGATTTTCCCGACGATCTCCAGGGGCGCCGAGTTCTCCAGGTTTCCGCGCAGGTCGATGTCCGCGAGTCGGCTCTCCTCGGAGGAGAGGCCGGAGACACGCCCGCCGATCTCCACGAGGCTCGCGGAGTAGTTCGGCTTGATGAACTTGTCGCTGAAGTTCACGGCTCCGCCCTGCAGGGTCAACGTATCGATCCGCACGGGAACCGCTGGCTCCTGCGCCGCGTTGTCCGCGGGTGCGGCCGCCTGCGCCGGCGTAAGCGCGGCGTTGTCCCGTCCCGCACCATCCTTCGACGCGATCCCCTGGACATTCAGCGTGCCGTCAGGGAACACGATGATCCGGGAATAGAAGTCCGACAGGGAGATCTCACGGATGGCGACGCTCGTCGGGTTGTACCCCACCTCCACGCCGCCGAAGTGGAGGGTGGAAAACTTCAGGAACTCCTCCTCGAGGGCCTTGTCCAGGGAGGAGAAATCGTTGACGGACACTTCCCCACGGAACCCGGCGCGCACCGGCTCCCCCTTCGGGGCATCGAGCGAAACATCTCCTTCCGCCGAGATCGTCCCCCCCGTCAGGAGGATCTTCACCTTCTCCGCGTAGTACGGTTGGATCGGCCCGATCGGAAGAGCCTTCGCCTGCAATCTGGCGCTCATCGACGGGGGATCTACCGCGACCGCACCGTTCAGAGAGACGCTCCCCTGTTGGTTATAGAGGGAAGCGAAGGAGAATTTCCCGCGCTGTTTTCCTCCGGTGGCGATGTTCTCCGCCTTCAGCCGGAGCCGGTCGAGGGCGATCTCCACCGGCGGATCCGTGGTGCGATCCTCGAACCTCGCGGAGTACCGGTCGACGACCGTTTTCCTGATGGTGATCTTCCACGGCGGCGAAGGCGGCCCTTTCCCGGCGGCCGGTTTCCCGGCGATCCCGATCTCCGCGGCCGGCTCCGCGGGGTGCGGTTCCTCCGCCAGGAGGCGGGCGACGTTCGTCTCTCCCATGGCGGAGCGGCGAATGGCCACCGTTCCCTTCGACGTGGCAACCTCCCCGATCACGACCTCTTTCTTTCCCGGGTCGACCTCGGCCTCTTTCACATGGAAGCCGGGGATGACGAGGAATTCCTTCTTCTCTTCCCGCTGACGCAGGCGAAGATTCGACACGGAAATTCCCAGACCGGAAAGCCGGAATTCCTGCCCGCCATCCCCCTTGGCGAAACGGTAGACGGATCGCGCGTCGAGGGACCCGCGGTGGATTTCGAACCGCACGGCGTCGCTGTAATACGGGGCAAATTTCTTCAGGACCACCTTCCCGAGGGCGATCGTTCCTTCCGATCCGAGTGGGGAGAGGGAGAGGTTCCCCTTCAGTTCGACGGACTCCTCCGCTTCGGTCGTAAAGGAGACCAGGGCGACCGCGATCTTCCCCGTCTCGGTGCCGAGGCCGTCCATCTCGACGCGGATACCCCCCAAATTCGTCCCGAAGGGCTTCCCCCGGGAGGCGTCGGAGAACCGCACTTTCCCTCCGGTGACTCGTAGGGAATCAACGGTGATCTTCTGTTCCATTCCTCCGTTCTGCCCCTCTTCCGGAGCGTTTTTTTCCTCCTTTTTGTCCCCATCACTTTCCGTTTGTTTTTCGGGGACGAAAGCCATAATATTCAACGTTCCGTTACGATCCTTGGAGACGTCGATTTCGGGATCCTGCACCTGCAGGGACGCCAAGTGGAAATCGCGTGCGGCAAGGTCCGAAGGGAAGATCACCGCCTTCACCATCGGAAAACGGACCATGGGACTCCCGTCCTTACCCGTTATGCGGACATCCTTCAGGATCACGTCCCCTTCCGCGCGGAGGGTGGGCGCCTTGTCCTTGTGCTGTGTGAACGAAACGACTGCCTTCACGTCCAGGAAAGCGGAGGGGATCCCGTATTCCCGCTGCAACGGGACGTATTCGAGATAATGCGGGATGTCGAGGCCCGAGATGTCCATATCGAAGGCGGTTTCGAGCGATTCGCTGAACGGCTTGCTCCTGCCCTTGAACGAGACCTCCTTGCCGTTCACTACCGCAGCGAAGGCAGGTTCCACGTACCGGTCGACGTAATACCTCAGGTTCGAGATGAACGGGACGGAAATCCGGATCCCCCGGATCGCGTGATGGGTCTTCTTCGGCCCGTCGTCGAAGTCGATGCTCCCGCCAACGATCTGGATATTATTAAAGGAATACCTTAACGGTTTACTTTCAACAGCCGATTTTTTTGTGAATTCATCAATTAAATCCGAGAAGTTGTAGGTTCCGTCCGGGCGCCGCGCGATATTCACAAACGGCTTGGACAGGCGGATCTCGCCAAGCACGGGACCTCCCCGGATCACCGACGCCAGTTGAAAGTTCGCGAAGATTTCTTCCGCGGAAATCCAGGCTCCCGGAGCGTCCCGCTCCGGGATCGTGAGCCCCCGGACGGCGATGGACAGCGCAAGAGGATTTATCCGGATGTCGCGAATCTCCGCCTTCCGGTGGAGGGTTTCCGAGAGCGTCGTTGAGAGGACGGATTTGAGGATGGTCGGGAGGGCGAGGAAGCCGAAGAGGGTGTAAACGAGGAAGGCGCCTCCCCCCCCGATCAAGCCTTTCCGGACCATCGGCTTCGACCGGACGTACTCCAGCCATTTCATCAAGGATCCCCTCCACGGTCCCGGCTGCGCCGCCTCGGAGGGCGGGGCTCCGTTCGTGGCTCGCCGTGCGATGAACCTGCACGGCTGCGCTTTACCTCACTGCGCCCCCCCTCCTGCGGCGACTCCGCCGGACCCTCCTGTTGTGCCCCCCGTTCTTCCTACTGCGGGGGTACCCCGGCAGCGCGAAGCTCGTATTGGGGTGTGCGCCTTCCGTGCTTTCTTCCCGATACGTTACCGTATTTTCGAATGGGACCACTAAGCGGTCGGCTCCATTGCCGGGGAATAGTTCCCGTGCCGTGCAGCCCCGTTCAATTTCGCCCGCAGGAAGAACGCCTCCTTCGCCGCCGGAATGTTCGCCGCCTTTCCTCTCCACGCTTTCAACACCGGATCCTGGAGCGCCCTCCCGTAGGAGAAACTCAGTTCCCACCGGGCCTTCCCCATCGCGTTCATGACACCCAGATTCTCCGTGGCCTGACGCGGGGTCTGGCCGCCGGAAAGGAAGACGATGCCATGGACGGCCGGCGGGACGACGCGTGAGAGGGTTCGAACCGTAGCTTCCGCCACCTGCCCCGCTCCCGCCTGGGTCGGACACCCCTTTCCCGAAACGATCATGTTCGGCTTCAGCAGCGTTCCCTCGAGCGCCACGCGATGAGCCGTCAATTCCGAGAAGACCAGCGAGAGCACTTCGGTGGTCACCTCCTCGCACCGCTCGATCGTGTGGGCCCCGTCCATCAGCACCTCCGGTTCCACGATGGGGACGAGTCCCGCTTCCTGGCACAGCGCGGCGTATCGGGCCAGCGCGTGGGCGTTGGCCTGGATGCAGTATCGAGTCGGGATTCCGGCACCGATGTCGATCACCGCCCGCCACTTCGCGAAACGCGCGCCCAGCTCCCGATATTCCGGCAGGCGCCTCCGCAGCCCGTCCAGTCCCTCGGTGATCTTCTCCCCAGGGAACCCGACCAGCGCCTTCGCCCCTTCGTCGACCTTGATCCCCGGAACGATCCCCTGCCGTTCAAGCACCATCGCGAACGGCGTCCCGTCGGAGGAGTGTTGCCGGATCGTCTCGTCGTAAAGGATCACGCCGCTGATGAACTCCGAAACGCCCGGGGTCGTGAAGAGTAGGTCCCGGTACGCCCGCCGGTTCTCCTCCGTGGACGGCACCTCGATCGCCTTGAACCGTTTCTCTATCGTGGGGGCGCTTTCGTCCGCCGCCAGGATCCCCTTGCCGGGGGCGACGAGGGACCGTGCGACCGCTTCGAGTTCGCCGACGTTCATCTTCACACCTCCAGGATGAATTTGACTCCATCTACAGGATTCCCCTGCGGACATCCGGGTTTCGTAATGCCTCCGCTGCAACGGTCCCGCCCTCGACCGCTGATTTCCCTGTTATAGTCCATTGAGAGGTCGGAATCCACCGCACGGAGGGTACGGCGTGGCGGGACGGCGGGACGATCCGGTGCTGGTCTACTCCACGGAGGGTGGGGTCGTCTGCCCGACATGCCGCCTGCCCACAACAAAATGCCGCTGCGGAAAAGAGGAGCCGGCCCCCGCGGGGGACGGGATCGCCCGCGTCCGCAGGGAGACGAAGGGCCGCGGCGGAAAAACGGTGACCACCGTTTCGGGCGTCCCGTTGGCGGGGGAAGCGCTCCGGAACCTGGCAAAGGACCTGAAGCGCCGATGCGGCACCGGAGGAACGGCGAAGGACGGGGTGATCGAAATCCAGGGGGACCACCGGGAAACGATCGTGGCGGAACTTTCCCGCCGCGGCTTCATAGCGAAGCTCGCGGGGGGGTAGAGGAAAAAAGGGCCGGGAGGAAGTCCCCCCGGCCCGGATCCGGATGTCCCGCGGGATCGTGCCCCCCCGTTATTCCTACAGCGGGGGTACCCCGGCAGCGCGAAGCCCGTACTGGGGCGGGTTACTCGTAGATCCCCGCGCCGACGAACAGGTCCTTTCCCGGCACCCGGTAGATATAGGTGACCTTCTTGCGCGGCTTCGGATCGCCCGGGTTGATCCACATGTAGTCGACCCAGCCCTCGCCCTTCCCCTTCGCGACCGCGACGAACTCCTTGAAGAGGAGCTTCCCCGGCTCCCCCTTGTCCTTCATATCGAGCACGTTCTTTCCGATCAACGCCGGACTCATCGGATGCGCAAGCATCTTCCCGTCGAGGTCCATCAGGAAGACGTAGGTGTCCTTCCACACGAACTTTCCGTCCTTCTTGTTGATCTCCGCGATGGTCGCGCCGATCCCCTTTTCATTGATCATTGCGGCGGATTCCTTGCTCTTGGCCACGCACTCGTCCTTCGTGGCGCCTTGCGCGAACGCGTTTCCGGCGAGGCACAGGCTGACGGCGATACCCAAGACGGCCAGCGCGATTCTCCTCATTTCGCGGCCTCCTCTTACGGTTCGTGAAACGGGGTTATCCACACCCTGCCATTTTCCCCGGGCCTCCTCTCTCTTTTATAAATTTACCAGAGGGAGACCCCGTTTGCGCATCGGTCCGCGTGAATTCCCGGACGATCGGAGCGCCATGTTCCCCGCGATCAAACGAGATTCCACTGCAGTATCTGTTGTATACAGTATAATATTGTATGTGGTATAGTCGCTGTCATTGAATTCCGTTCTTCCCAACCCCACTTCCCGAAGGAGGCAGACATGGCGAGGAAGAAGATTGCTCTTATCGGCGGCGGTCAGATCGGCGGCGTGCTGGCCCAGCTGTGCGCCCAACGCGAACTCGGTGACGTCGTGCTGTTCGACATCGTCGAAGGGTTGCCTCAGGGAAAATGCCTCGACATCGCGGAAGTCGGGCCTGTGGAAGGGTTCGACGTCTCCCTGAAGGGGACCAACAACTACGCGGACATCGCCGGCTCCGACCTCGTGATCGTCACCGCTGGGCTCCCCCGCAAGCCCGGGATGAGCCGCGACGACCTGATCGGCGTCAACTCGAAGATCATGTCGCAGGTCGCCGAGGGGATAAAGACGTACGCTCCGAACTCCATCGTAATCGTCATCTCCAACCCGCTCGACGCGATGGTGACCCTCTGCCAGAAGATCACGGGGTTCCCCAACAACCGGATCATCGGGCAGGCCGGGGTCCTCGATTCGTCCCGCTTCGCCGCATTCATCGCCTGGGAGCTCGGCGTCTCCGTACGGGACGTGACGGCGATGACCCTGGGCGGACACGGCGACGACATGGTCCCCCTCATCCGGTACGCCTCCGTCGGAGGGATCCCCGTCATGGAGCTGCTGGAGCGGAAATACGGCAACGCCGCCAAGGCGAAGGAAGTCATGGCCGCGTTGGTGAACCGGACCCGGAAAGCCGGCGGCGAAGTGGTCGCCCTCCTGAAGACCGGCTCCGCCTTCTTCTCGCCGGCCTCGGCGGCGATCGCCATGGTAGAGTCGATCCTGAAGGACCAGAAGCGGGTCCTGCCGTGCTGCGTCTACCTGGACGGCGAGTTCGGTGTGAAGGGATACTTCGTCGGCGTGCCGACCGTTCTTGGGACCGGCGGCGTCGAGAAGGTGATCGAGTTCCAGCTCGACGCGGAGGAGCAGGCGATGTTGGACAAGTCGGTCGCCGCCGTAAAGGAGCTGGTCGGCACCCTCAAGTAGACGATTCACCCATCGGACGAAGCGCGCCGGCCGGGACGGGGTCTCCCCTCCCGGCCGGCGCCGTTTTCCCCCTGCGGCAAGGGACTCTCGAGGGGCCGATCAATCGACCTGGAGAACGAGACCCAGAACGACCGTCACGTTGTCGTGTCCTCCTGCGTCGCACGCATCCCGGACCAGGAGGTCCGCCTTCTCCCCGAGGGAGAGATCGGACGCGAGCCTCTCCTCGATGAGGTGATCCCCGACCATGTCGGTGAGACCGTCCGAACAGAGGAGGAAGAGATCGTCCGGGAGCGTTTTCCCGGAGAAGACGTCGACGGCCAGCGCGTCGTCGATACCCAACGCCCGAAGGATCATATGTCTCAAGGCGTGAACCCGTGCCTGCTCGGGAGTGAGCAACCCCCGGTCGACCTGTTCCTGGACGAATGAGTGGTCCTTTGTAACCTGCCGAAGCCGACCTCCCCGGAAGTGGTAGATGCGGCTGTCGCCCACATGGCCAACAACGTATCGATCGTCGGTGAAAACGACCATCTCGCCCGTGCAGCCCATACCACGATGCTCCGGCTCCCTGGCGGCGAGTTCGCGGATACGCCGATGGGCGAGGAGGAACGTTCTCCGGACGATCTCCTCGGGCTCTTCCACCGCGAAAGGCCGCACGCGGGAAATCAGTTCCCGCACGGTGTCCGCGAAGATGCCGCTTGCCACCTCGCCGGAAGGCGCCCCTCCCATCCCGTCCGCCAGGGCCAGCAACCCCGGATCGGGAGACGATACGAACGCGTCCTCGTTGTTTACGCGGCGCAACCCGACGTCCGTCCTGCCGCACGATTCGATCCGGATCATACCCATCCTTATAAAACAGGACAAGTTCCTCCTCAAGCGACTTCTTCCCCACCATTCAGCCATTCGAATCTTACAGAAACCGTCATCCGATCATTGACACTCCCCGGGGGTAGAGGGGTATAAAATGGGATAATGGAATCCGGGAATCCGGAGGGGGGAGCAAGATGAAGAACACCGTGGCCGCCATTCTCCTGTTGAGCGCCCTGTGCCTCCTGACCGTTGTCGGTACAGCCATCGCCGGAGAGACGATCGGCTTGGTGCGAACCGTGTCGGGCGACGCCACCGTCACCCGCGGAGAAAAATCACTCCCGGCCGCCCCGGGGTTGAAGCTCATGGTCGGGGACACCCTCCTCACCGGTCGGGACGGATCGCTCGGCGTCATCCTTCGTGACGAATCCACCCTCTCCATCGGCCCGGGGAGCCGTCTCGTCCTCCGAAGCTTCCTGTTCTCACCCTCGGAGGGAAGGTACGGCCTGGTGGCCCGAATCTCTCACGGGACGATGGCTTACCTCTCGGGCCTGATCGGCAAGTTTGCCCCCGAACAAGTCCGCTTCGAAACCCCCACCTCCACCATCGGCATCCGGGGAACGCGCTTCGCCGTTAAGGTGTGGGAGCCTTCCTCCCGATGAGCGCGTTCGCGCGGTGGACCCGGGGTCTATCGTGACCCGGCGGTCCCTGGTCCTTCCGATCGCGGTCCTCCTGCTGGCGGCCGCCTGCGCCACGGCTCCGAAGAGGCCTCCCCCGCCGTCGCGTGACACCATCGTTCTCCTTCCCGACGACCAGGGGAAGACAGGAGCCATCGTCGTATCGAGCGCTGGGGTCGAGCGGCGCCTGGACCGTCCGGGGCAGACGGTGACGGTCGAATCGGGATCCCCTCCCGGGCGCCCCACCATAATGTCCGGGCAGGAGGTACAGGCGATCGCGGGTTCCGCCCTCGCGGCCCTCCCGAAGCCGCCTGCACAGTTCATCCTCTACTTCTATCACGACTCGATCGAGCTCACGACGAAGTCGGAGGCGATGCTGCAGAAGATGTTCGTGACGATCCGCGACCGCTCCCCGGTGGACATCAGCGTGGTGGGTCACACCGACACGATGGGAAAGAAAAAGTACAACTACGCCCTCTCCCTGAAACGCGCCAGGGTGGTGGCCGCCATGCTTCGCGAGCACGGGATCGATCCCTCGATCCTCGACATCACGTCCCACGGGGAGGGTAACCCACTCGTCCCCACCGGCGACCAGGTCCCCGAACCGCGGAACCGCCGGGTTGAGATCACGGTCCGGTGACCGGAACGGTGAGAGGTCCGTCCCGCTACCCCACCCTACCAGCGATCCTTGCGGGCGTCGTCCTCACCCTCCTCGGAGGGGCCCTCGCCGTCTGGTCTCCGCCCCTGGCCGATTCCATCGAGGGGAAAGTCTACGACACCTTTCTCCGATCCGCTCCGCGGCATCCCGCTCCCGGCCCGATCACGATCGTGGATCTCGACGAAACAAGCTTCGAACGGCTGGGCCAATGGCCATGGCCGCGGTACCGGATCGCCCGGCTCCTCGATCGGATTCGCGAGGCAGGCGCGACGGCGGTGGGGCTCGACATGGTGTTCGCCGAACCCGACCGGACATCGCTCACCCCTCTCTCCGCGGAGATCCTGCGCGACCTCGGGACGCGGATCGACCTCGCGGGATTCCCGCGAGAAGCGATGGACACCGACCTGGCCCTCGCGGCGACGCTCACCGGCGGTCCCTTCGTCCTCGGCTACCAGTTCGACTTCGAAACGGCGCGGGGGAACGCGTGTGTCCTCCACCCGCTACGCGCGGCGGTTCTCACCGGCGGAGGAGCGGGAGGCGCCGACGGCCTCTATGAGGCCCGAGGGGTCGTCTGCAACCTGCCCACGCTGTCGAAGGCGGCCGGTTCCTCCGGCTTTTTCAACGCCATCCCCGACCCGGACGGAGTCCTGCGCCGCGTTCCCCTGGTGATTCGTCACAAGGGAGCGCTCTACCCGAACCTCGCCCTGGAACTTTACTTGAGGGCTCGCGGAGGCGACGCCGTCCTCGAAACGGGACCGGAGGGGGCCGAGGCGCTACGTCTGGACGGGAAGCGGATCCCCCTGGATCGCCGCGGAAATATGCTGGTGAACTTTCGCGGGCCCCATCGGACCTTTCCCCACCTGTCCGCGGCGGCGGTCCTCGAGGGGACCGCGGACCCGGCGATGTTGAAGGGAAGGATCGTCCTGCTCGGTACCACCGCCGCCGGGCTCAAGGATATCCGCACCACCCCGCTCGACGCCGCCCAACCCGGGGTGGAAATCCACGCCAACGTCCTCGACAACCTGCTTTCGGGAGACCCGATCGCGGCGCCGCGATGGGCGCGTGCGGTGAGGGTCCTCCTCGTCCTGTTCCCCGGGCTCCTGCTGACCGGCCTCCTGGCGCGGTCCAGCGCCGCATGGGGGCTTGCGCTGATCATCCCTTCCGCGGCGGGGATCTGGCTCGGGTCCTGGGGACTCCTCGCGTATCGGCAGGTCTTCCTTCCCCCTCTCCTGCCCGTGGTCACTCTGGCGGTCGTCTTTACGGTCCTCTCCTCCATACGGTACTTGCAGGCCGACCGGCAGGTCCGCGAGCGAACCCGCAAACTTGCGCTCACACAGGACGCCATCATCCAGAGCCTGGCCGCCCTGACGGAGACCCGGGACCATGAAACCGGCGGCCACATCCAGCGCACCCGGCACTATATACGGGTCCTTGCCGGACGCCTGCAGGCGCGTCCGGTGTTCCGGAACCGACTGGACGACGCCACCGTGGATCTCCTTTTCCGCCTCGCCCCCCTCCACGACATCGGCAAGGTCGGCGTGCGCGACCGGATCCTGCTGAAGCCCGACCGGTTGACGCCGGAGGAGTACGAGGAGATGAAACGGCACACGCTGTACGGGTCCGAGACGATCCGGCTGGCGAAACGGATGATGGGGGAAGACGCCTTTTTCCAGATCGCGGACGATCTCGTGCTCAACCACCACGAGCGTTGGGACGGAACGGGGTATCCGAACGGCCTGAGGGAGGCCGCGATCCCCCTGCCGGGGCGCCTGATGGCGGTGGCCGACGCCTACGACGCGATCATCTCCGCCCGCGTCTACAAGCCGGCGCAGACCCACGAGGAAGCGGTCCGCGTCATGCGCGAAAGACGGGGGACGTACTTCGACCCCGACGTGGTGGACGCTTTCCTGGAAGTCGACGAGGAGATCCGCGAGATCGCCGTCCGCTTCTCCGGCGCCGGCGTGGAGCCCGAACTGCCCCCGGAAGGGTGAATTGTCCCGGGGGTACCCCAGGGAGCGCAATTCGTACGGGAGTGGGGCGCCTCCCGGAGTCTAAGTGTCGCGTTTCAATAATTTACGGTAACGTATCGGGAAGACAGTACGGAAAGCGTATGCGACGGGAGGGTCCGGCGGAGTCGCCGCAGGAGGGGGGGCGCAGTGAGGTAAAGCG
>Ga0268386_10002382_pt1 | contig 13364 bp, 10 predicted proteins | sample RVTome_15_FD_200260 | JGI IMG/M metagenome (GOLD analysis project Ga0268386, IMG submission 200260) | Soil microbial communities from uranium-contaminated site in the Upper Colorado River Basin, Wyoming, United States - RVT150D86... ...
GGCCTTCTGAGTGCCCAGGGGGAGAGTTGAACTCCCACGAGCCGTAACGGCTCAAGGGGGTTTAAGCCCCTCGCGTCTACCAATTCCGCCACCCGGGCAGGTGCCTTTTCCCGTTCTGTGTCGATTTTGGGCGCTCTCAGCGCCCTTTTCCGACACAGAACGAGTTGGGATCAGGGTAAAGCCAGTAACTCGGCGGCGAGTCCGTCGAGAGTGTCGCGCTCGGAGACCAGGACCGACCCGGTCCCGGTTGCCGTCATCACCGCCTCGGCCACCACCGCTCCCGCCAGGATCACCGGCGCCCGTGCCGGGTCCAGGGAGGGGATGGCGGCGGTCTCCTCCACCGTCAACCCCGCCAGCCGGGTCAACAATCCCCTCAGGCGGGCGGGAGTGAGACGGTGATGATGGACCAGGTCGCGGTCATACCGCTCCAGTCCCAGGTCGATGCCGGCCAGGCTGGTCCAGGTCCCGGCGACACCGACCACTTCGCCCCCCGCCGGCATCTCGACAACCGCGAGGAGCTCGGCCACGTGCTCCCGGGCCCGGGAGAGCATCTCCGATGGCGGCGGGCGCTCGCCCAGGATTCGGTCGGTGAGCCGGACCGAGCCGATGTCGATGGAGGTGACCCGACACCTGTCGACGAATTCGGTGCTGCCGCCACCGATGTCGGAGACGACCGCGACAGTCTCGGGATCGAGGTCCGACGTCGCACCAGCGTAGGCCAGCCGGCCCTCCCTCTCCCCCGAGATCACCTCTGGCCGTACCCCCAGAGCCGACTCGGCGCGGCCAAGGAAGTCGGCACGGTTCTCGGCGTCCCTGGTGGCGGAGGTGGCGATGGCGGCGCGCACGTCGACACCTGAGGAGTCCATCTCGGCCCCAAACATCTGCAGGGCCTCGAGTGTCCTCTCGATGGCGGGCTCGGCCAGCCTCCCGGTCTCATCCACGCCTCGTCCCAGACCGGTGACCTCGACCCAGCGGCCATCCTCGGCCCGGCCGTCGGTGATCAGCAGACGCATCGAGTTGGTGCCGATGTCGACGACGCCTGCCTTCAATGCCGATTTACCCACTCCGGGTTGAGAGCTCCATCCACGACGCACGGGACGACACAGTCGAGGGGCTCGACCCACTGTGAGACCAGCTCACCGACCGGGTTCTCTCGCCCCGCCCTGAAGTGGGCATAGTGGGCGTGCAAGCACTTCACCCCCGACTCGGTCCCACCAACGCCACCGGACGGCTTGGGCCCGGACAACCCGGGGTCGACCAGGCTCTCCCGCTCGGCAGCGTAAGAGTCGTTGGCTTGGGCCAGGGCACGGCCGAACTCCACGTCGGCCTCAGCCTTCGACTCCATCCTCTTGACCCCACCGGCCCCCTCCAGCCGTCCGATCCGGGTAATCGCCAGGGGGCACGTCAGCCAATAGAGGGTGGGGAAGGGTGTCCCGTCGTCGAGGTTCGGGGGGACTCTGACCACCACCGGACGGTCGAGATGACAGCGGTTGACCACTTCCGACTCGGCACGCAAGGGACGCCCGAGTTGGGCTTCGATGACCTGGCGGTCGTCACTCATGTCACGACCCGAGGTCTGCTCCGGTGAGGAACTCCCACACAGCCTCGACCCAGGTGCGGTCCACGCGTGTTGGAGGCGCAGCCGGCGCCGGCTCCTCGTCGGGCGTTCCCGGCGGGTCGAGCACGACGTACGCGGTCTCTCCGGGACGCACGTAGCCGAGCTTCTCTCGAGCCAGCTTCTCCACCTCAGCATCGGTGTGCAGCGCCTCGACGTCGGCCCCGAGCGCGGCATTCTCCTGCTCGAGCTGGGCGAGCCGGGAGCGGGCGGATTCCACATCGTGACGCGAGTCGATGATCTGCCGGTAGGGCACCACCTGCGTGAGGAAGGCGGCACCCATCAGCACGAAGAGCAGCGCGGCGAGGGCCGGCCCCGGTCGGCGAATGAGCCTCATCGGCGAAACGCGTCCCATCCGGCGAACCTGGCCTCCTCACCGAGCATCTCCTCGATGCGAAGGAGCTCGTTGTACTTGGCGGTCCGCTCGCCACGAGCGGGTGCTCCAGTCTTGATCTGGCCGGCGTTCGTCGCCACCACCAGATGTGCGATGAAGGTGTCCTCGGTCTCGCCGCTGCGATGACTCACCATCTGGGCGAATCCCGCCCGCTTGGCGGTCTCCATGGTGTGGAGGGTCTCGGAGACCGATCCGATCTGATTGACCTTGATCAGGATGGCGTTGGCCGCCCCCTCGGAGATCCCCCGTCTCAGCATGTCGGTGTTCGTGACGAAGAGGTCGTCCCCCACCAGCTGGGTGTTGGCCCCCAGCCGATCGGTGAGTGCGACCCAGCCATCCCAGTCGTCCTCGGCCATGCCGTCCTCGATCGAGACCAGCGGATGCGCTTCAGCCAGGCCGGCCAGGAAGTCGATCATCTCCGCCGAGTCGAGGTCGGATCCCTCCAGCCGATAGTGGCCCTCCCGATGGATCTCGCTCGCCGCCACGTCCAGGGCGAGAGCGATGTCGTCACCGAGCCGATAGCCGGCGGCTTCGATCCCCTCGATGACCAACTCGATGGCGGCCTCGCTGGTGGGGAGATCCGGGGCGAAGCCACCCTCGTCTCCAACATTGGTGGCGAGCCCGCGGCCCGCCATCACCCGCTTCATCGCCTGATACACCTCGACCCCGGCGCGGAGAGCCTCTCGGTAGGAGGGGAAGCCGGCCGGCACCAGCATGAACTCCTGGACGTCGATCGAGTTGGCGGCGTGGGCCCCTCCGTTGAGCACGTTGAGACAAGGGACAGGGAGCACCCGGGCCGCCGGGCCGCCCAGATAGCGAAAGAGTGGCAGACCGACCGATGCCGCAGCGGCCCGGGCCACGGCGAGCGAGACGGCGAGGATCGCGTTAGCGCCGAGCTTGGCCTTGTTGGGAGTGCCGTCGAGGTCCGTCATCGCCAGATCGATCTCCTCCTGCCTGGTGACGTCCCGGCCGACGAGGGCGGGAGCGATCAGCTCTATGACATGCGACACCGCCGTCGACACACCCTTCCCACCAAACCGGTCCTCGTGGTCGCGAAGCTCCACGGCCTCGTGGGTCCCGGTGGACGCCCCGGACGGCACGATGGCACGACCGAATCCCCCATCGGTGGAGACCTCGGCCTCGACCGTGGGGTTGCCCCGGGAGTCGAGGACCTGTCGTGCGTGGATTCGCTCGATCTTGAAGCTGCTCATTGATTTGGGCCCGCTGCCTGGCCGGGCCAAGCTACCACTGGTGCCGGGATCGCCTCGGACAAGCCACTCAAACCGACTTGGCCCGCTCCCATCGTGCGTCGAGCTCGCCGAGAGAAAGCCCTTCGAGCGGCCCCCCGGCCTCCATCTCACGAAATCTCGACTCGAACCGCTCGGTGGCGCGACGCAGCGCGATCTCGGGGTCGACCCCGAGATGCCGGGACAGGTTCACGACCGAGAAGACGAGGTCACCGAGCTCGTCCTCGATGATCCCGCGGCCTTCTAGGGCTGCGCGTAGCTCCGAGAGCTCCTCCCCGACCTTGGGCAGTACCTGATCGGCGCCCGACCAGTCGAATCCCACCTTCGCCGCCCGATTCTGGATCTTGGCCGCCCGTTGCAAGGCCGGGATCGAAACGGGCACGCCATCCAGAGACGACATCGACTCCCGTCCCGGCTCCTGTTCCTTGATCCGGTCCCAGTTCCTCTTGACCTCCTCTGCGTCTGAGACCTCGACGTCGCCGAACACATGAGGATGACGACGGATCAGCTTCTCGGACATCACGGCTGCCACGTCGTCGATGTCGAATGCTCCGGCCTCCCGGGCGATCGCGCCGTGGAACAGCACCTGGAGGAGGACGTCGCCGAGCTCGTCCTCCACTCCGGCGTAGGCCACCCAGTCGGGCTCGCCTTCTGGAAGGCGCGCAATGGCATCGATCAGCTCATAGGACTCCTCGACGAGGTTCTTGACCAAAGAGCCGTGGGTCTGTTCCCGATCCCAGGGGCACTCGGTGCGCAGGCGACGCATCACCTTGACCGCCCCCACCAGTCCGCCCGGTTCGGTGTCGATGAACAGCGAAGTCCTGATCCCGGCGAGCGACGAGTCCAGGTCGGCCAGACTGTCGGTGACCACCACCGCATCGTCGGATCCGAGGCCGGTCAGGATGGTGGCCACCGCGTCCTCTGGGGTCACCCGCCCGATCGCGACCAGGGTGTCGGCCAGGATCTCGGGACGATCGAGATGCCCGATGACGGTCGGCTTGTCCAGGATCAAGGGATCTGGCAGCTCATGCCCGTTGAGGATGGTGAGGCCCCGGTCCATCGGGTCATAGCCGATCTCATGCAGCACGGCGTCGACGAACGACTCCCCGAGGATCATCTCCGCTTCGGGGGCTGCGGATTGGATCCTGCGCACTGCGAACTCCCCGACGAGAGGGCTCCCGGGGACGGCGTAGACGACGGGGCCAGAGGTCGAGGCCTCGATCACCCGGTCGGCGATGGCCGTGTACACATCTTCGAACTCGCTCGCCGCCTCGTAGAGGTCGTCGCAAAAGACGACCGGCCGTTGGGATGCGAGCTCGGAGGCCGCGGGATGGTGGCTGGTGCGGGCGATGACCTGTCTGGTCTCGTCGAGGAGGATCGACATCACCGGTTCGGAGACCCGCTCCAGAGAGCCGGGGCCGAGACCGATGATCGTGATCATTCCTGGGTCGTGGTGGGAGGTATCACCGTGGGAGGGTTGGCCTGCCAGACTCCGTACTCCTCCACCACGATGACCTCGGCCGCCTCGATCGACTCGAAGAACCAGGACTGGAACTGTGCCGCCGCCAGGTTGTCGTTCGTCGACGCGGTGACATCCTCTTCGGCGGCATCCTGACGCTCGGTGACCAGGATGATGTGATATCCGAACTGTGTCTCCACCAGCTCGGGATGGATCTCACCGACCTCGGCGACCAGCACCACATCGCGGAATGGGGCAGCGTAAGGGGCCGGCGAACCACAGCCGAGAGCGCCTTGGTTGGCCGCACTGCCCGGGTCCTGTGAGACCTCGGTGGCCACGGCGCCGAAGTCCTCGCCTCCCTGCACCCGGGCCAGCGTCAGCAGGGCGTCTTCCTGGGTGGGCACCAGGATATGGGAGACACAGGCCGTGGTGAGCTCGGCCTGGGCGGCGTTGCGCGCTTCAGCGACCTCCTCCTCGGTGGCGGTGCCGATGTCCTCGAGAAACCGCGCACGCAGGGCCGAATCGATCAGAGACTGATTGGCGACCTCGCTGAGGAATGTCTCGGTGATGCTCCGCTCGGCGAGGAAGTCCTCACGGGTTTGGCCGTCTGCGACCAGGTCGGCCACCATCTGCTCGGCTCGGGTGGCGATCTCCTCCTCGGTGAACGACACCCCGAAGTCCTGCTCGGCGGCGGTGTCGAGTATCACGAACTGGATCGCGTACCCGAGGTACTGGGCGAAGGTCGTCTTGTCGATCACGGAGCCCTCGGTGTCGATCAGCGCCTCGACGTCGGCGACGGTGATATCCGTCTGGTTGACGGTGGCGGTCACAGCGCCCGTGGCGTTGCCACAGGCGGCCAACATCGCGCCGCCGAGCATCAGTAGAGCGAGAGCCTTCTTCACGGGGAACCCTTTTGCGTCAAAGAGGATGAGCAGGAAATGGTAGGACGTTGCTCCCTCTTACAGGAGATCACGCCTCCCACATCCGACCGATGAAATCGATCAGCCGGGGCACGATCGGACGACCTGCCGGGATGAAGATCACGCCGTCGTTGACCCGTAGCACTGCGTCTGGCTCGAGACGCTGCAGCCGCACCTCCTGAGACGGCTTCAGGTCGACGGGGCCGAGTCGGATCTCATCACGAAGGGCCACTATCTCGTCGAGCCCCACCCGAATCGCCTCGACGCGGAGGCGGGCCAGGGAGATCAGGGACTCCGCCTCCTCGGGCAACGGTCCGTAGCGGTCGGACCACTCGGCGACGACGTCCTCGACCTCCTCTTGGGTGGTGGTGCCGGCCAATCGGCGATAAGCCTCGAGACGCAGCTCCTGATCCCCGACGTAGCCATCGGGGAGGTGGGCGTCGACCGGAAGATCGATCCTGACCTCGGGTGGCCCCGACTCCGGCAACGGTCTCCCTTCCATCTCGGACACCGCCTCGGCAACCAGCTCGGAATAGAGGTCGAACCCGACCGCGGCGATGTGGCCGGATTGGATCTCTCCCAGGATCGAGCCGGCACCCCTGATCTCCAGGTCGCGCAGGGCCAGCTGGAACCCGGATCCGAGATCGGTCGCCTCCCCGATCGCCTCGAGGCGGCGGTGGGCGTCCTCGGACAGGGACTGATCGGCCGGGTGGAGGAGGTATGCGTAGGCACGCTGGCTCGATCTGCCCACCCTGCCTCGGAGCTGATAGAGCTGGGCAAGACCGAGCAAGTCGGCCCGCTCCACGATCAGGGTGTTGACCTTGGGGAGGTCGAGACCCGACTCGATGATCGTGGTCGCCACCAGGACGTCGTACTCGTGGTTCCAGAAGTCGATCATGACCTGCTCCAGACGGCCCTCCGACATCTGGCCGTGGGCGACCACGTAGCGGGCATCCGGCACCAGGCCGCGGAGACGGGTGACCGCCCTCTCGATCGATTGCACGCGGTTGTGGACGTAGAAGATCTGGCCCTCGCGGAGCAGCTCCCGTCGGATCGCAGCGGAGACCGCCTGATCGTCCTGAGGCCCCACGTAGGTGAGGATGGGGTGCCTGTCCTCGGGGGCGGTCCTGATGTGTGACACGTCCCGGATCCCGGTCAGAGCCATCTCGAGTGTCCTGGGGATGGGAGTGGCGGTGAGGGTCATGACGTCGACACCGACCTTGAGCCTCTTGATCGCGTCTTTGGCGCCCACCCCGAACCTCTGCTCCTCGTCGATCACCAGGAGACCCAGGTTCTTGAATACGACGTCCTCGGAGAGCAGGCGATGGGTCCCGATGACCACGTCGACCTCGCCGGAGGCGAGCCCGGCCACCACTCTCCTCGCCTGGGCGTTGGTGAGAAATCTCGACAACACCTCGACCCGGACCGGATAGGGGGCGAAGCGCTCGGCAAAGGTCTGATGGTGCTGTTGGGCGAGAAGCGTCGTCGGGCAGAGGACCGCGACCTGACGCCCGTCCTGGATCGCCTTGAATGCGGCCCTGATCGCCACCTCGGTCTTCCCGAACCCGACATCACCGAAGACCAGTCGGTCCATGGGTCGATCCGACTCCATGTCCGCCTTGACCTCGACGATCGCCCGGAGCTGGTCGTGGGTCTCCTCGTAGGGAAAGGCGGCCTCGAGCTCCCGCTGCCACGGGCTGTCCGCTTCGAACGAGTAGCCCTTGGCCAATGCTCGCTGGCGATGTAGCTCGACCACCCGGGCCGCCACCGCGGCCACCTCTCGCCGCACCCTGGACTTCTGCTCCGACCAGTCCTTGCCGCCCATTCGTGAGATACGGGGGGTCTCCCCGCCGGTGTAGCGCCTCACCGCGGCCAGCTGCTCCACCGGCACGTAGAGCCGGTCCTCACCTGCATACGCCACCACGAGGTAGTCACGCTCGACACCGACCATGGTCCGACTGACCAGACCTTCGAACCGGCCAATGCCGTGTTGATAGTGGACGACGTAGTCGCCCTCGGTGAGGTCCCGGTATTGCTGCGGCGTGTCGGATCGGGAACGGGCCGTCTTGCGATGGGCCCGGCGTCTCCCGGCGATCTCTTGCTCACCCAGGACCGCGACACCGATAGCGGGGGCGACGAATCCCCTGTGGACCCCGATGGGGACGATCCCCGAACGTCGGCTGGGGAGCCGTTGCATCCTCTCCAGGGCCAGCCCGTGTGAGGCGAGGGTCTGAGCCACCCGATCGGCCGCGGGCTCGCCGTCCATGGCCACCACCGTCGTGACGCCATTCGCCAGCAGCCGGCCGAGGCCCTTTGCCACCGACTCGGGATCGCCGGGCACGGCGTCGAGCGAGCTGAGTTCGAGGACCATGTCATGCGGCCCGGTGGGAGCGATGGGCATCCGGAGGTGGCGGCGACCGGCCAACATCGTCTCGAGGTCCAAGAAGAGCGCCGGGTGGTCACCGGCCTCCGGCGCCGTCTCCCCCCAGGTCGGGGCGAGCGCCGCCGCCAGCTCGGCCTCCTCTTTCATCAGGTCGCGCGCCCGGTCGAGAGCCCGTACCGGGTCGACCATCACGATGTGGGCCCTCGGTCCGAGCTCGTCGAGCAAGGAGCGCTCGTCGGCGAGCCAGGGCAGCCACGACTCGATCCCGGCGAAGATCTGACCGGCAATGATCCGGTCCCAGGTGGCAGCCGCCCACGCCTCCGCTCTCAGCAGGCCACCAGCCCGGCTGACCAGGTCCTCATCGGGTCGCACCTCACGTGCCGGGTAGGCGACGAGCCCGTCGACACTCTCCTCTGAGCGCTGGGTGGCCACGGAGAAGGCGCGTACCTCCTCTACCCGGTCGCCCCAGAAGTCGAGACGGACCGGTTGCTCCGACTGAGCCGGGAACACATCGATGATCCCTCCCCGGATGGCGAACTCGCCGCGCGCCTCGACCCGATCGGTCCGCTGGTACCCGATCCCCGCCAGATCACGGGCGAGCTCGTCGAAGTCGGCCTCGTCGCCGACCCCGAGACTGAGCGGGCTCACGCTCGAGGGGCTGAGTCTCTGGATCGCGGAGCGGACCGAGGCCACCACCAGGACCGGGCTACCAGAGGCCAGTTGGTGCCGGGCTTCCGCCCGGTGGGCCATGGTGGCCAGGTTTGGCGACACATGCTCGAAGGGCAGCGTTTCCCAGGCCGGTGCGAGCACGACGTCCTCGACATAGAGACGCAGGTCGTCGACGAGCTCCTCCGCGTCACTCTCCCCCGGCATCACGACCAGCATGGTCTCCCCCACACCGTCGAAGAGGGCGGCGAGGGCGAAGGCACGCCCACCCGTCCCCACGGCCCAGCTCGAGCCGAGATCGGGGAGGGGTTGGGACCGCCAGGCGTCTAGTAGCGGAGAGAGCGGGGACGACATCGGGGAGCCGGATCGTAACGATGCCCTATGTCTACCGTTCCCGGTGTCCCCGACCGGAGAGCCCGAATGAAACCCGAACGCGTAGTCCGTCTCATCGTCTTCATCGCCGGCGCAGCCTTGCTCATCACGCTGATCGCGATGGCCGTGACCGTCCTCAGTGGGCTGGTGGGCATCCTGGCACTCCTCGTCACTGCGTTGCTCTCCCTGGTGGTGATGCGTCTGCTCGGCCGGAGAGTGCCGCGCGGCACCACCCTCGAGGTCGACCTCGACTCGGGCGTGATCGAGAAAGTGGGGTCGGACCCGATCTCCCGAGCCACCAGTCGGAACGCCGTCGTGGTCCGCGATGTCGTCGACGCGCTCACGCGAGCCGCATCGGACGACCGGGTCACCGGGTTGGTGATCAGGCTGGGGAATGGCGGGATCCAGCTGGGGCACGCCCAGGAGCTGAGGGACGCGGTGCGGATGTTCCGGCAGGCGGGCAAGAAGACCGTCGCCTTCTCGGAGGCCTTCGGTGAGTCGCGTCTGGCCACGGTGGACTTCTATCTCGCCTGCGCCTTCGAGCAGGTGTTCCTGCAGCCGAAAGGAGTTGCGTCGATCCAGGGGATGCTGGCCAAGGGGCGCTTCGTGCGGGGTGTCTTCGACAAACTGGGAATCGTCCCCGACTTCGACCATCGCAAGGAGTACAAGGCGGCGATGTACACCTTGACCGAGCGCGAGTTCACCGAGCCGCACCGTGAGGCCACAGCAGCGGTGGCCGGGGACCAGTTCGACCAGATCGTCACCGGGATCGCCCAGGACCGCGGGCTCGACGAGGGCAGCGTCGCGGCGCTGATCGACAGGTCTCCCCTGACCGTGCAAGAGATCCTCGATGCAGGCCTGGTCGACCGGCTCGGCTATCGGGACGAGGCCTACCAGGCCGCCAAGGAGAATGGCTCGGGATTCATGTTCCACGATCACTACCTGAAGCGGGCCGGACGCCCCCACCGCAAGGGGACCCGGATCGGCCTCGTCTACGGGACCGGATCGATCAACCGGGGAAGCTCGAGCTTCGACCCCTTGACCAGGGGACCTTCACTCGGTGCCGACGACGTCGCCAAGGCGATCCGATCGGCGGTGGACGACGACAAAGTCAAGGCGATCGTGTTCAGGGTCGACTCGCCGGGAGGGTCAGCGGTGGCGTCCGAGGTCGTCCGTCGTGAGGTCGTCAGGGCCCAGGAGGCCGGAAAGCCGGTCGTCGTCTCGATGGGGAACGTCGCCGGCTCGGGTGGGTATTGGATCTCCACAAACGCCGACCGCATCATCGCCCAGCCCGGCACGATCACCGGGTCGATCGGGGTGGTCAGCGGCAAGTTGGCCAACCGGGAAGCATGGGCCAGACTCGGAATCACCTTCGACGAGATCGGGTTTGGCCGCAACGCCACGTTCGAGTCCTCCCAGGACGTCTACACGGAGTCGGAGCGGGAGCGACTCGAGACGATCCTCGACACCATCTACCGCGACTTCACCGGTCTGGTCGCCACCAGCCGCGGGCTCGAGCCGGAGCATGTCGAGGGGATAGCCCGGGGCCGGATCTGGACAGGAGCCCAGGCCAGCCGGAACGGTCTCGTCGATGGGCTCGGTGGCATGGAGATGGCGATCGAGTCCGTCAAGGAGGTGGCCGGCATCGACCCCGATCAGCCGGTCGAGCTGCGTCTCTTTCCCCGGAAGAGGGCTCTGCCACTGCCCGAGCGTCGGACGAGCAGTGAGCCGGTCCGGGACGCCTTCTCCGCGATCTTCGGGGCCGTCGATAACCTGGCGGGTGCGGTCACCGGCATTCAGCTACGGATGCCGGGCGGCTGAGCTCAGGAGGCCCTCTTCGCTGAACCAGGCGACGGTTCGCCGGAGCGTGTCGTCGAGAGGCGTGTATTGGATACCGAGCTCCTTGGCGGCCTTCGACCCGTCGTAACGGTGACCATGAAGGAGCACCCGGGCCGATTCGGCGCAGATCGGTGACGACTTCCCCACCAGGGCGAAAGCGCTGGCCACGATGGGGGCGAGGAACGTCAGCAGGGAGGGGCGCACGTAGGCCGGGGACCACCTTCGCCCGGTGATCTCGTTGAGCATGAGGACCAGCCGGCGCACCCAGACGGTCTCACCAGTGAGGAGGTAACGCTCACCCGGCGTCGCTCGCTCAGCGGCGAGGAGGTGGCCCCGGGCGCAATCGTCGATGTCGACGATCGAGATCGGTGTGTCGATGAGGGCAGGCAGACGTCCCCGCGCCGCCTCGAGTAGAAGCGCACCACTCCCGGTGGCCCTGCCTGGTCCCTGTACAGAGGAGGGGTTCACCATCACCACCTCGATGTCGACTGTTGCCTCGAGCAGTCGCGTCTCCGCCTCGTGCTTCGAATGTTCGTACTCGGAAAGGAAGTAGCCCCGGTGAGTGGTGTCCTCGGTACCCGTCATCCCCTTCGCCTCGCCGATCGTCACCGCCGACGAGGTGTGGACGAATCGGCCGACTCCTGCCCGGTCCGCGGCCCGCAGCATCAGGATTGTCCCTTCGACGTTGACCCTCCACATCAACCCGGGATCTCTGGGGCAGAGCTGGTTGACGCCGGCGACGTGGAAGACCGAGTCGGCGCCGTGGGCCAATTCGTCGAGAGCTGACCTGTCGAAGATGTCGCCGCGGACCACGTTGGCTCCCAATGACTCGAGACGTCGGGTGGCGATCGTGGAACGAGCGAGCGCGGTCACATCGTGGCCAGAAGCCACCAGATGTCTGATCACTGCCGTGCCCACCACTCCCGACCCGCCGGTCACGGCGGCCTTCATGAGGTGATTTCGGAAGGCTCCGACCTGACAACCGAGGAGAAGGCTGTGATGTAGCCCCAGGCCGAGCCGACGGTGGCGATCACCGCGATCAGCATCAGCCACTGGTCGAAGTACCAGGGCCCCCAGCGCTCGGAGAAGCGGAGAAAAGCCCAGAAAATGGCTGCGTATTGGGTGAACGCCTTGATCTTGCCCCAGGTGGAGGGGGCGATCAGCCGGCCCCGCTGCGCCACCACACCGCGCAGGGCCATCACCGCGAACTCGCGGAAGACGATGATCGCGGCAGGCCAGATCGACACCCGGCCCACCGACACCAGGGCCAGGAGGGTCCCTGTGACCATGATCTTGTCGGCGGTGGTGTCGAGAAATGCTCCCAGGACGGTGCCGCCGGTGGTGCGCCGAGCCCAGTACCCATCGAGGAAGTCGGTGAAAGCGGCGACGAGGAATAGCCAGGCGGCGATGGCGAAGTGACCGTCGATCTGGTCGGCGCGGGTGAACGACATGATCGGCAGGACCATGACAATGCGGAACACCGCTAACGCGTTGGGGAAGCTGATCGACATCCTCGCCTCGGCTCCGATCATAAGCGGGAGGGTGGGCTTCAGGCCCAGCCGAATGAGCGCTCCACCGCCGCTCGCCATCTCGACTGGAGCCGATCACGGTCCGCCGAGCTCATCATCGGGGACCACCTGGCCGACTCCTCCCACATCCGACGGATCTCATCGAGGCCGGACCACATACCGATGGCCAGGCCGGCGCCATATGCGGCTCCCAATGCCGTGGTCTCGGTAATCCTCGGCCTCACCACGTCGACTCCCAGCAGATCCGCTTGGAATTGCATCAGCGCCTCGTTGGAAGTCATGCCCCCATCGACCCTCAACTCGGACAGGACCACTCCCGAGTCCTCCGTCATGGCATCCAGCACGTCTTTGGTCTGATAGGCGGCCGCCTCGAGGGCGGCACGGGCGAGGTGGCCCTTGTTGCTGTACCGGGTCAGGCCGATGATCAAACCGCGTGCATCGGTTCTCCAATGAGGGGCGAACAGACCCGAGAAGGCCGGGACGAAGTAGACATCCCCGTTGTCTGTCACCGTCGCCGCCAACTCCTCGACGTCCTCTGCCGTGGCGATGAGCCCGAGGTTGTCACGGAGCCACTGGATGAGAGCGCCGGTCACGGCTATCGACCCTTCCAGCGCGTAGACGGTGTCCTCACCGGCGATGGCGTAGCCCACCGTCGTCAGCAGCCCGCTGGCCGACTGCATTGGGGTGGTGCCCGTGTTCATCACTAGGAAGTTGCCCGTCCCGTAGGTGTTCTTGGCCTCACCGGGTCGAAAGCAGGTCTGACCGAAGAGGGCGGCGTGCTGATCGCCCAGCATCGCCGTCAGCGGGACCCCCTCGAGCGGCCCCCGGCACTCGGCGATCTCCCCGATCGAGGGGACGATGTCGGGGAGCATGTGGGTGGGCACCCCCATCTCCAGGGCGAGGTCCGAGTCCCAGGCGGTGGTGGCCAGGTCCATTAGGA
>Ga0268386_10002384_pt1 | contig 13360 bp, 11 predicted proteins | sample RVTome_15_FD_200260 | JGI IMG/M metagenome (GOLD analysis project Ga0268386, IMG submission 200260) | Soil microbial communities from uranium-contaminated site in the Upper Colorado River Basin, Wyoming, United States - RVT150D86... ...
AACCGGGAGACGGTGCTGGCACCAAGGACATTGAGCACGGGTTGGGTCACCCGCTCGGGTTCAGCCGGTCCACCATGACGAACAACGCCAGCGCGACCAGACCTATCACCACTCCGAGCCAGCGTCGCCATCTAATCGGGTGGCCCTCTCGCGCACCCAGACTCCGACCGCTGATGGCTGCAAGGTCGACGTCACCACTTTCCGCCAATCCGCGGCGAGTTGCTCGGAATCGACCTGATCTCGCAAGCGTGCGGCGAAGCGGTCGGTGATCTGCTCGAGGTCGTACGACGAACGGTTGAACCTGCGGTCGACCGATCGCATCACCCAGCGCCGCAACGGGTTGAACAGAGCAGCCACCGCCAGGGTCGATCCGGCGACGAAGAGCGGGGTCTGCTCGCCGACGATGCGAGACGGGAGCCAGACGGCGCCGAACCCGTAGACGACGGCGAGGGCGCCGGCCACCAACGCATAGGTGACGGTGCGACTGATGAGACGGTCGATCTCGAATAGTCGGTAGCGGAGGATGGCCAGGGTGACGGCGCCGCCCACGAACAGGCTGAAGACGATGTTGAGCAGGGGATCGAGCCAGACCGGACCTCCTTGGAGACGCGATGTGACGCCGAAGAAGATCACGGCGACGGCCCCCACCCACGTCAGGACTTTCACCTGCTGACGGACGACGCCTGCGCCGTTTCGGTAGCGCGCGATCAGAGAGAGGAAACCGAGGATGATCGTCACCAACAGCCCCGGAACGATGACATAGGCGAACAACATGTCGAAGAAGCCGGTCAGCGCCGGGATGCCAAGAGGGTTGGGGAGCAGGCCGACCACCGGTTCCGGCTCTGCGTAGAAGGCCGACGCGATGAATGTTGTCGCCACCAAACCGACGGTCAGCCAAAGGGCCGGCTTCCAGCGAGCTGACGGGAGGTGCCCGTCGGGATACAACAACAGGAGAAACGGAATGTTGAAGGAGCCAAGGATCCACACCCAAAGTGAGATCCAACTCGTCAGCACGACGATGGGGATCGAGCCCCATCTGTCTATCCCGAACCGGGTGAACTCCGCCGTCAGACCCTCCAGGGGGAAGGCCAGGCCGGCGGTCATGATCCACCACCCGGCGGCATTCCGCGGCTGGCTCAGCACGATGCGCAACCCGAGAGTTCCCACCGCGACGAAGGCGAGGTCTTCCAAAGCCTGGAGCCATGGGTCCACTGCGTCGACCGGATCTGCGACAGGGAGATCGACATTGGCGTACAGCAGAGCTACCTCGACCAAATAGGCGAGGATCGTCACTACCCATAGGGCCCAGGCCAGCCGACGCCGGCCCGGGTCACTCATTCTTCATCCGCGAAATCATGGCTCGGGCACGTCACGGGACCGTTACGACAGATGGGGCGCCCAGCAGGCCGTGATATCGCTGCTCGACGTGATCCTGCAACGCCGAAATCGTCTTCTTGGGCAGCTTCCCGAATGGTTGGAGGGCGATCACCCCGCCCTTCGACTCCCAGGTCCCGACTATCCGCCCGCTTTCCAGGATCACCGGCGCGATCCAGCCCGCGGCCTTGGATACCTCGTCCACTTTGCCTTTGGGGATGATGTGCTCACGATGGCTGAGCGGGGCCAGCGTGTAGGGGTCGAATCCCGGGAGGAGATGAACACTTCGTGCTGGGTCGGTGTTCCTCGCCGCTTTGGCGCCCCCGGTGGTCAGCCACCCTCGATATTCCTCGATCTCCACCGGCACCAGCCTCTCGATAACGGGGGTCATCAGCTCCCGGGCGGTCTTCGGATCGACTCCGAACCATCGGGCGAAGTCGGCGATCGTGGCCGGGCCGTTGGCATCGAGAAACCGCTCGACGACGATCCTCATCGCCTCCTCGGCTGAGGGCTCGGCGATGGCGGATCCAAGCCAGGCGCCAGGATCGACAAAGGTGACATTGCGCCCCCGTGTTGGTCCCTGGGCCAGGAGACCCTGGTTGGCCGCCGGTTTCAGAACCTGGCTCCATCCGGACGAGAGCGCCTTACCCAACCCGCGATCACGGGTCTTGGCGACGACCGCCGCGGTCAATTCCTCACGTGTCATCGGCTCGCCGGATATGACCGTCGGGATAGTCCCGGTCAGAGAGTCGAGTTGAGACTCGCTTATCCCGTGGTACTTCTCCCAAGCCCGTGTGATCTTCCACGGTCGCTGGCGAAGAGCTGCAAACCAGACACCGATCTCCGCTGCCGGCAGGAGATGGAGAGTTCCCCTCATCGCCCAGGTCTTCACCAGGCTCCGCTTCTCCCACAGCAGACGCTCGATGTCGGGACGGTGCTTGAACCTGATGGCGACTGCCTGAGTGGCCGAGGATGCAACCTGTGCCTGGACGCCACCTATTTTCGTGGTGACCTGCACCGGGTCCGCCCCGGGTGAATCGAGGAGCTGTTGACCCAGCCGCCAGGCGAGTGCCTGGTCCCATGTGAGGGCGAGCACCGAGTTGGTCTGAGTCATCGGGGTAGTTTCATGCCTACCGCTTCCAACCGGAGACCCCATGTGTTACAACGGTGATGCCTTACCGCCAGTCGATCCCATCGAGGGTGGTGCCTCGGGTAGCAACCTCGTGCTGGCCTCTGTCGACGGGAATCGGTTTGCCGCGTTCGCTGCCACCAGCGCCGAGAGCAAAGGCCCGGGCGTCGTCATCCTCCCCGACGTGCGTGGGTTGCACCACTTTTACGAGGAGTTGGCCCTCCGCCTCGCCGAGCATGGATATGACGCGGTGGCCATCGACTACTTCGGACGGACTGCCGGAGTGGGCAAGAGGGACGATGAATTCGCCTACAAAGAGCACGTCCCACGGACCACTCTGAAAGGTGTCACCGCAGACACCGCGGCCGCCGTGGATCATCTCCGCGGCTCCGACCCGGCACGGCCGATCTTCACCCTCGGCTTCTGCTTTGGAGGTTCTAACTCCTGGCATCAAGCCGCCGCCGGGCACGGCCTCGCCGGCGCCATCGGGTTCTACGGGAACCCGTTGCGCCCGCCGATGGGGCCCATGGAGGCGGTCAGCGATTTCGAGTGCCCCATCCTGGCCTTGATGGGTGGGGATGACCCCGGGATCCCCAACGAGGTTGTCGAGGGTTTCCGGCAGGCCATGGACAATGCCGGCGTGGAGAACGAGGTCGTGGTGTATTCCGACGCCCCCCACTCCTTCTTCGACCGGCAGCAGGAACGTTTCTCCAGGGAGTCGGCCGATGCTTGGAGCCGGGTACTCGAGTTCATCGGTCTCCACAACCAGAGCACATGACCCTCCCCGGTGGAACGGTCACGTTTCTGTTCCTGGACATCGAAGGATCCACTGGCCTGCTCGAACGGATCGGGGCCGGCTACCCCCAACTTCTCGCCACATACCGCGATATCACGGAGCGAGCAGTCAATCGGCACGGCGGGGCCATCTTTGGCAGCGAGGGTGACGGTCTGTTCGCAGCCTTTGGCGAGGCCAGTGGAGCGGTCTCGAGCGCCATCGACTGCCAGATCGATTTCCGGGGCGCCGACTGGCCGAATGGGACGCAGGTCAAGGTGCGAATGGGCATCCACACCGGGACCCCCACCCTCATCGGTGATGATTACACCGGCATCGATGTGCACCGGGCGGCCCGGATCATGTCGGCGGCCTGGGGCGGCCAGGTGCTCTTGTCCGAGGCGACCAAGACCCTGATCACCGACGTCGGCATCAAATGCAGAGAACTCGGGCTGTATGTCATGAAGGGACTCAGCCGGAACGAGCGTCTCTACCAGTTGGAAGGCCCCGACCTTCCGGCTGGCTTCCCACCGGTGCGGGCGCGTCGTCATGAAGTCGATCTGCCCGTTCCCCCCACCTCGCTCGTCGGCCGCGAGGGCGACATCGCGTCGGTGGAACAGCTCCTTCGCGACCCCGGGGCTCGGCTCATCACCCTCACCGGAGCCGGCGGGATTGGCAAGAGCCGTCTGGCCCTTGCGGTGGCTGGCGAGCTCGCATCCGAATTCGCCGACGGCGTCGGATACGTCGATCTGTCGAACGAGACCGCTCCCGACCGGGTTTTCACCTCGATCGCGGAGCAGCTCGGAGTGACCGGGGACCCCAGCCAACCAGCACTCCACGCCCTGATCGATCATCTCGCCGACCTGGATGTGCTCCTCGTCCTCGATGGATTCGAGCGGGTCAATGCAGCGGCCGTCGATTTGGCAGATCTCCTCACCAAGTGCCCGAGCTTGCGGGTACTGGTGACGAGCCGGGCCCCGCTCCGCATCGGCGCCGAACGGGAGATCCGGGTTCCGCCGCTGGAGTTTCCGCAGGAGGGGTCCGACTTCGAGGCGATCTCCGCTTCTCCGGCGGTCCGTCTCTTCGTGGAGAGGGCAATATCGGTCCGCCCCGACTTCCAACTAGATGCCTCCAACGCCGATGTCGTCTGCGACCTCGTCGCCAGGCTGGAGGGAAACCCGCTCTCGATCGAGCTGGCCTCGGCTCGGGCCCGATTGTTGCCCCCGGAGGCGATCCTGGAGAGGTTGGGCGGTGTGCTCGATCTCGCCACCAGCTCACCCGACCTCCCCACCAGGCAGCAGAGTCTGCGGGCCACGATCGAATGGAGCCACGGTCTCCTCACCGAGCCCGATCAGGCCTTGTTCCGTCGATTGGGTGTCTTCGTGGACGGATGGACTCTCGAAGCGGCAGAGGCGGTAGCAGGAGGCGACGAACCGGACGTGTTCCTCGGTCTGGAAGCCCTCGCTGCGCAGAGCATGATCTCGGTCGATCTCCAAGGCAGGATGAGCATGGGGACCGCGATGCGCGAGTTCGCTGTCGAGCACTTGGCTGCCGGCGGGGATGAGGACGGCACGCGGCTCCGTCATGCCGTGCATTTCGAATCTCTCGCCATCGCCTCCGAGCCGTTGCTCCGTGGCCCGGGCCAGAGAGAGATGATCAACACGCTGTCCAAGGATTGGCGCAACTTCAGGGCGGCGGCGGAATGGGCGCTCGATGCCGATCGAATCGAGCTCGCCGGCTCGCTCTACACGGGCACCTGGATACTGGCGTGGCAGGGCGATCATTGGCACGACACCGACAGGTACACCAGCAAGTTCGTTGGCGCGATCGACAGACTCGATGATCGGCTTCGGGCGCGAATCCTGTTCGTAGCTGCCGGTTTTCGCATGGAGACCGGCGACGGCCCAACCGCGATCACCTATGCCCGGCCGGCCATCGAGTTGGCGGCGCGGGTTGGAGACCGTGATACCGAGGCCTGGTCGCGGCTGATGCTTGCCGGGTCAATACTGTTCGCTGATGCCTCGGCTCCGGAGCCTCGTGAGCAGATCGCCGAGGCGGTGGCCCTGGCTCGCTCGCTGGACGACCCATTCGTCCTGGGATATTCCCTCAGCTTCCAGGCTGCTATCTCGACTCTCGATGGGGACATGGCGGTGGGCTTGGCCAATCATCGGGAAGTCCTGGACATCGCCAAGCGTCTGGAGAATGTGTCCCTGATCTGCCAGACCTACAGCCAGGCTGCGATGACGCACCTGGCCTCAGGTGACGCCGGTCAGGCGCGCTCGGCGCTCGAGGCGGCATCCGAGTACCTCGACCGCCTCCGGAGCATGGAGTCCCTGGCTGTGCTGCTCGACGGAGTGTCCTGGCTGGCCTTCGTCGAGAACGATCAGGTGAGGGCGATGACTGCCCTGGGGGCGGCCAACGCGGCCCGATCACGAGTCGGTCTCGTCCGGTGGGCACTTATCGCAGGCTTGTTGGACGCGGCAGGAGTGGCTGCTGAGGCCGAGCACCCGGCCCTCGCCGATGCGCGGCGCGCCGGAGCCGAGATGTCTCCCCAGGATGCGATCGCCTATGCCCTTCAGCCCCATCATGAGCTCGCTGTCGCCGGCTGACAGTGGGCTGCCAGTTGTCCTGAAGCAGGTCTAGGAGCCGTCTGGCGGGATGTTCTGATTGAGTCGGAAGACGTTCGTCGGGTCGTATCGGCGCTTGACTTCGCGGAGACGCTCCCAGGTCTGGCCCGGATAGGCCTGTCTCACCCGCTCCCGGCCCTCGTCGCCGATGAAGTTGACATAGGCCTCTCCGGTGTCGCCAAGGGCGGTGGCGAGACCGTCGACCCACGATTCATGGGCTCTGGCTTCGTCCGACTGCTGGAACATCGACGCCACGTTGAGCATGATCGGACGCTGGCGGTGGGCATAGGCCGTTGCATCGTCGGGCACCCGGGAGATGGCGCCGCCCAGGACCCTGATCTGAGTGACCGCCATCGCGGCGGTCGAGGCGTTGACCTGCTCGATGATCGTTTCGGCTGCGGCTCGATCGATGTCGTCGACGAATAGGTTGCGTACCGCGAACACCCCTGGAGGCGGCCCCTCCTCCTCTTCCTCATAGATGCCCGCGTAGCGACCTGGCTCGACCATGTCGAGCAGAGGGGTGGCCAGCTCCCGGAACGGGGCAACAACGCCCTCCCCGATCTCCGGGTCGCCCGAATAGACGAGCAGGCCGAAGAGAATCACCTGCCCGTGCAGCTCCTCGGGGAGAAACGGCATCGGTGGCGCTTTCATCACGTTGGCGATGGTGGAGAGCTCTTCGGGAGCGGCGGCGGCCAGTTCGACGAACCCATGCACCGTGTCGGCTGTGGCGGGAAGGATCAGCATCCCGCCCACGATCTGATCCACCTCATGGACCCGGAACTGGAATCTGGTCGCCACGCCGAAGTTTCCTCCCCCTCCGCGAATCGCCCAAAAGAGGTCCGGGTGGTCCTCCGCGTCGACACGAAGCACCTTGCCGTCGGCGGTGACCAGTTCGGCGGCGAGGAGTGAGTCGATGGTCAGGCCATGCTTTCGCGAGAGAAAACCGACCCCGCCACCGAGCGTGATTCCGCCGATCCCCACAGAACCTGCATCGCCGAAACCCACGGCGAGGTGATGGTCGCCGAGGGCGCTGGTGAGCTCAGCGGCGGTCAACCCGGCCTGGGCCCAAGCGGTGCGTTGCTTCGGATCGACATGGACTGCCTTCATCGCCGACAGATCGATAACAATCCCGCCATCGGTGCTCCCGTAGCCGGCGATGCTGTGGCCCCCGCTGCGGACAGCCAGCTCAGTTCCGGTGTCACGGGCGATGGACACCACGTAGGCGACCTCGTTGGCGTCTGTTGGTCGAACGATCACCGCCGGCTTGCGATCAATGCCGTAGTACACCGCCCGCGCCTCGTCGTAAGAAGCATCTTCAGGCGTGATCACCTCACCGTCGAGCACGTCGCGCAGCTTGGGGATCGACAACTCCGTCGTGGTTGTGGAAGGGTTCTGCATGGTTATTCCTCTCAGTTGGCGAGAGTGGACAGCTCCGGGGGTTACCCCATCGATTCAGACCGCAATCAGGACCAGAATTAATCGGTAGACATGCCAGGTCATCGGGCAAGGGGCGTATTCCTTGTCCGACGGAAGGCCTAGATGTCCCATACTGGGGAGCAGATGACCGAATCAACGGCGACCGAAGCCAGGAGCGACGCTCCGTCTCTCGAGGACCTGGAGCAGTATCGGCGCGAGCTCACCGGCTACGCCTACCGGATGCTGGGATCCTCATTCGAGGCGGAGGATGCGGTCCAGGAGAGCTTGATAAGGGCATGGAGGGCCAGCGACCGATTCGAGGGTCGTTCGTCCTTGAGGACCTGGCTCTACCGCATCACGACCAACGTCTGCCTCGACATGCTCGAAGGCAGGGATCGCCGAGCTCGCCCCATGGACCTCGGGCCCGCTTCCACTGCCGACACGATGCTCCCGGCTGCGTTGCCCGAGATCACCTGGATCGAGCCTGTCCCCGACAGCATCATCCTCTCCCCGAGCGCCGATCCGGCGGAGGTGGCGATCTCGCGGGAATCGGTGCGTCTCGCCCTCATGACGGCCCTGCAACATCTCCCTGCGCGACAACGGGCGGTCCTGATCCTGCGCGAGGTGCTCCGCTGGAAGGCCGACGAGGTCGCCGACCTGTTGGAGACCACGGTGGCCTCGGTCAACAGCGCACTGCAGCGGGCGCGGGCGACGCTGTCAAAGATCGAACCGGTCGAATCGGACCCCTTCTTGCCCATGGACGATGAGCAGCAAGCCCTGCTCAGCCGTTACGTCGACGCCTTCGAGAGATACGACCTCGACTCACTTGTCACCCTGCTTCACGACGATGTGGTGCAGTCGATGCCGCCATATGACCTGTGGCTGCGTGGTCATGCCGACATCAGGGACTGGTTTCTGGGCACGGGGATCGGGTGCCGCGGTTCGGTCGTCATACCCGTCGAGGCGGCCAACGGGCTACCCGCCTTTGGCCAGTACAAGCCAGGACCTGACGGCGGTTATGTGCCCTGGGCGATTCAGGTCCTCGAGATATCACGAGGCCGGATTGCCGGGCTCAATTTCTTCCTCGACACCACCCGGTTGTTCCCCCTCTTCGGATTGCCCCTCGTCTACGAGGGGTAGGACCCCCTCCAGTCCGCAAAGAACGAGCAACTCCAGCAGTCCGGGGGAGGCATCCCGGAGCTCGACCGCATATCCATGGTCGGCGACGGCGAGGCGGAAACGGCACAATGCCTCGATCGTGGCCAGATCGGGCGAGGTGACCCAGCCCATGTCACAGACGAGAGCAGTCCGTCTCGAATCGGTTTCCGCATCCAATGTGATTGAGACTGCTGATTCCGGGGAAACTCATCTAATCGTCACCACAGGAGGTGGATGTGTTCGAAAACACCAAGGCTTTCAGCGGCTTCTCCGTCGACGATGTGGCGAAAGCACGCGAGTTCTACGGAGAGACCCTCGGATTGGAAGTGAACGAGGAGAACGGGATGCTTGCCATCCACATCGTCGACGGGGGCGACATCATGGCCTACCCCAAAGAGGACCACACCCCGGCGACCTTCACCATCCTCAACTTCCCGGTGGACGACATCGATCAGGCCGTTGACGACCTGAGCGCGCGGGGCGTCTCGTTCGAGCGGTATCCGCAGTTCGAGCAGGACGAAAAGGGAATCATGCGTGGCGACGAGGGTCCACCGATCGCCTGGTTCACCGACCCGGCAGGAAACGTCCTCTCCGTCCTCGAAGACTGAGTGTCAGAGCTGGCCCGAGCTCATCGGGCCCGCTATCGATGCCACATAAGCGGGATCGTCGTAACGGTCGAGCAGGAACGCATTTGAGTAGGCGGGCAGCTCGGCACCGGTGACATGCCTGGCCACGAGGTCGGCCGCCCCGGCGGCGACCATGACCCCGAAGCCGGAGAGCCCGGCCATCAAGTTGAAACCGGCCGGGCCGGCAGGCCCCAGAAGTGGGCGGTTTTCCCTGGTCTTGGTGTAGTAGCCGCCATCGACGAACGACTGTGGGAGACGGTCCCTGTACAGCTCGAACCGGGGGACCATCGTCGTCAGCCCGCGCAGCACGACCTCGGGATAGAGAGGATCGTCGGGCAAGGGCCACGATGGCTCCTGCACCACGCCGTGGTATTCCCAGAGTCCGAGGAGATACGGGGAGCCTTCCCCGCCTTCGGGCCGGAAATGGCAGAAGATCGGCATCTCGCCCAGCAAGTCATCCCGGCCCTGTTCGGCCAGAGCCCCTCGTTCCTCCTCGCCCCAGACGAGATGCTGGGTATCGCTCCAGATGACCATCGGGGCATCCCTTGGCACGACAGCCAGGTGATCCCGGTAGGCAACCTTGAGATGAAGCTCCGAGAAGAGGGGCAGATCGACGCCGGCAAGAGATGCAACTCTTCCGGCCATTGGGCCGGCGGCGTCGACGACGACCTCGGTGGCGATCTCGCCGCCGCCGGCCAGGGAGACCGACCTGACCCTCCCTGCGGAGACATCGATCCCGGTGACTTCGTCATCCAAGATCTCCAGCCCTCGGTCCTTGCTCTGGTCGAGCATCCAGGCGCCGAGTTGCTGGGCGCTGAACCAGCCGGCTCTCCTGACGTGGACCACACCGACGACCTGTGGAGTCAGGTACGGGAAGTGCTCGAGCACCTCATCTGGCCCGACCATGATGTCGGCGCCTTCAGGGGCTCCGATGTAGCCCTCTGGCGGAGAGGCGCGATAAGGGATCGGTCCCGGATGAAGGCGGACTGGGCCGGCGCCGAGGGTCGAGGTGTGATGGGCATCTTCAACCATCCGGTGAAAGTTCTCCTCGTCCCCGGTGACAAAGAGGTAGCCACGGCGGTTCAGGGCGAAGGCACTCCCCGACTCGCCGGCCATTTTCTCCAGCAGATCGATTGACCGGCTCATCAAACCCACCATGGGAAGGTTCGGCCACCAGTTCCGATAACACTCGGTCGACTTGTCGGAGGTGAGGGACAGCGGCGGGCGGGGATCGACGATGACGACACTCCCGATCCCGTGCTTCACCGTGAGCTCATAGGCGGCTGAGACGCCGGCGATCCCGGCGCCAATGACGACGACGTCCGCCTTTCGGCTCACCTCAGGCCGAGAGGTGTTCCCGGACGCGGGTGGCCACGGCCGGGCCGGTGAAGCCGAGTTTCTCGGCGATCACGGTGTCGGGCGCCGATTCCCCGAAATGATCGATGCCCAGGATCAGCCCATCTTCACCCACGATGCGCTCCCAGCCGAAGGGGGAGGCAGCCTCGATCGCCACCCGGGGGGCAGACCCGAGAACTTCGGATCGGTACCCCTCGTCCTGCTCGAAGAACAACTCCCAGCAGGGGAGACTCACCACGCGTGCCGTCATGCCTTCACCGTCGAGGATCTCCGCCGCTTCGAGCGCGACGTGGACCTCGGAGCCAGTTGCGACGAGGGTCACGTCCTCGCCGTCCCGAAGCACATACCCGCCTTTCTTCACCCCGGCAGGATCGGTGTCCAGGATGGGCACGTCTTGACGGGTGAGGAGAAGGCCCACTGGGCCGTCGTTGCGACCGAGCGCGATCTCCCAGGCGGCGAGCGTCTCGTTGGCGTCGGCGGGCCTGATCATCCAGAGATTTGGCATCGCCCTGAGCGAGGGGAGGTGCTCGATCGGTTGATGGGTCGGGCCATCCTCGCCGAGAAAGACCGAGTCGTGGGTCCACACCCAAACGCATGGAGCCGACATCAACGCCGAGATACGGACGGCAGGCCGCATGTAGTCGCTGAAGACGAAGAAGGTCGCGGCGTAGGGCTTGAGCCCACCGTGGACCGCCAGCCCATTGGTGATGCAGCCCATGGCGTGCTCCCTGACCCCGAAGGGGATGTCCCGAGCCGACGGGTCGGCCGCCGAGTAGCGACGTGAGGCGTCGATCACGGTCTTGGTCGAAGCCACCAGGTCCGCGGATCCACCTAGGAAGCCGGGCCGCTTCTCGGCGATCTCGGCGAACAGCTTGCCCGAGGCCGACCGGGTAGCCATCTTCTCTCCGCCGGCGAATCCGGGTCCCTTCAATTCGACGGGGGCGGGTGAGAACAATTGGTCCCACAGGGCCCGCCTGTCTTCGGCAGCGGCCTCCAACCGCTTGCCCCATTTCGAGCGCTCCTCCTTGCCCCAGGCCATGGCCGATTCGAAGAACTCGTAGACCTCGGGCTCGACGTGGAACGTGGGCTCCAGCGGGTACCCCATCACTTCCTTGGCCAGGGCGATCTCCTCGTCGCCCAGGGGAGAGCCGTGTGATGCTGCGGTGTCCTGGGCGTTAGGGGCTCCGTGTGCGATGTGGGTGTGGCAGATGACGAGCGAGGGCCGATCCTCGAGATTGACCGCAGCCTCCAGCGCCTCGTCGATGGCCTCCAGGTCGTGCCCGTCGATCTCCTGGGTATGCCAGCCCTGAGCCTGGAACCTCTTCGCCACGTCTTCGGCGAACGTGATGTCTGTTGACCCGTCGATCGAAATGTCGTTGTCGTCGTAGAGGTAGATGAGCCTGCCGAGCCCGAACCGGCCGGCCAGGGACCCGGCCTCGGCACTGACTCCCTCCATGAGGTCGCCGTCGCTGACGAAGCCGAAGGTCCGGTGGCTCACGAGGTCCTCGCCGAGGCGAGCCCTCAGATGGGTCTCGGCGATGGCCATGCCCACCCCTGTTGCGAATCCTTGGCCCAATGGACCGGTCGTCATCTCGATTCCCATCTTCTGATCGATCTCCGGGTGCCCGGCGGTGCCACTGCCCCATTGCCTGAAGGTCTTCAAGTCGCCCATGGTGAGCGGGAAGCCGCAGAGATGGAGCATGGAGTAGAGGAGCATCGAGCCGTGCCCATTGGAGAGGACGAAGCGGTCGCGGTCCGGCCAATCGGGGACCGTCGGGTCCACCTTGAGGAATCGGCCCCACAGGGTCACCGCGATCTCCGCCATGCCCATGGGCATCCCGGGGTGCCCACTGTTGGCCTTCTGCACGGCATCCATGGCCAGCGCCTTGATCGTGTCGACCGCCAGTTTCTCGATCCCGTTGTTCGCCATAGGCCACGGGAGGCTACCGCCGCCGGTACAGGGCGGCTAACCGGGCCGGCACACCTCGCATGCACGGAAACCGGCCGATTGGGCGGCGGCGGTCGAGGTGAAGTCGACCACGTTCCATTGCCCCGATGCCCGGATGACGTGACAGGTGGGATGGCAGTACACGCCCGTGGCGGGATCGCCCTGGACCCGGACGTGGTGCTCGGCTAGCTCGACGAGACGCGCCGGCTCAACCCCCTCATGGGTGAGGAGCTCCCATTTGTTGTGGGGCCCACCCAGCGAGTACTCGCCGAGATGCCCGTCGGATCGCACCACCCGGTGGCAAGGGATGATGAGCGGGATCGGGTTGCGTGCCATGGTCGAGCCCACTGCCCGTGCAGCTCCCGGCTTCTCGACCTCCCGGGCCAGCCAGCCATAGGGCCGGACCTCGCCCCGCGGGATCGTGGCGGCGATTTGAAGAACTCGGCTCTCGAACGGGGTCCGTGACCTGAGGTCGACCGGGAGCCGCCCCGGTGTTCCTGCTTCCATCGCCTCCGGGATATGACGACCCCAGTCGGTCGGAGGGTCGGCCCGGAACAGGCGGCGCCCGTGCCGGCCGGCGAATCGCGTCTCGTAGCCCTTGGTGGCCAGATCGAGAGATGAGACTCCCTCGATGTTGAAGGTGACCACAACCTCGCCCAACGGCGAGGAATAGAGGTCGTACCCGTCCGCGAGCCCGGTGCCCAACGCAACCCCTTCGCTGATTCCGTCCGGCAAACCTCCGGCCAGCCCCGACAGTCGGTCCTCGATGCTCATGTTTCTTGCTCCATCACTCGTTTCAATCGGTCCAGTCCACGATGGATGTCTGCTTTGACCGTTCCCTCTGGACGCCCTGTGGCCTCCGAGATCTCGGCGATCCCAAGCCCGACCACATGTCGTAGCACCACCGCCCTTCGTTGATTCATTGAGAGGGTCGAGAGTCGGGTGTCCCACGCT
>Ga0268386_10002385_pt1 | contig 13355 bp, 13 predicted proteins | sample RVTome_15_FD_200260 | JGI IMG/M metagenome (GOLD analysis project Ga0268386, IMG submission 200260) | Soil microbial communities from uranium-contaminated site in the Upper Colorado River Basin, Wyoming, United States - RVT150D86... ...
CGACGCCTTGGGACGCGTCGTCGAGACCTTCGGCCGCGACCAGGACGCCGGCCGAGATCATCTCATCGTTGAACCGGCCCATGGCCTCCATGATCTGCTCGAAGTCGACGTTCTGGAACTCCGCGTAAGCCTCGTCGGTGGCCCGCATGATCAGCATGTACTTCACGGTTGTCTCCCTGTCTCGCAGGTCCCGGTCGGACCCTCTCACCCCTACGTCGAACGGCGGAACGCCCGATCAACACCAGCGCGTGGATTCTTCGCGTGTTGCGCTCCATGCTCGCGATCCGCGCTCCCCAGGCCAACCGACACCGCAGAACGCCCCGCCGTCGCGGTGGAGGCGAGCATGCCCGCGGGCCGAAGTGGCACAGCCGGACGACCGGATCAGGGGCAGCCTGACCCCTCCCCCGTGGAGCGCGATGAACCGAATGTGGCCTCCGGCAGCCTCGTGCGTCTTCGGCGCGCCTTCCCGGCATAGCACATCACCCGAGGGCATCGATCGGGCATCCGCGCGTTCCGGGGCTGCCACCAGTCCGGACCGATCGACGATCCGGCCGAACAGCTGGCTGATCGACCCTCGACGCGAATGCGAGTACGCGGCGACGGTCGACATCGATCGCCGTCAGGCGGTCAAGGGAGCGTTGCCGCGGAGGCGGGCGGCGTCACCACCGGGCGGTAGGCCGAATTGGCGTCTGTATTCACGGTTGAACTGGGAGGAACTGTCGTATCCGACCTGGTAGCCGGCTGTCGCGACGTTGTCCACTCCGGTCATGAGCAGCAGACGTGACTTTGCAGTCGGATCTGCTTCTGGAACTGGATAGGACTCAGGGCGATCACCGCGTGGAACTTTCGGTGAAAGGCTGCCCTGCCTCCGGTTGTGAGGGTTCAAGCCGGATTGTCGAAGACGAGTCCTTCTTCGAGTAGCCGGCGCAGGTCGGCAGCAAAGCGGGCGGCAGGAGCACCGTCGACGACGCGATGATCGACCGAGACCGTGACGTCGAGTAGCTCGCGCGGGCAGACGACGCCATCGCACACCCAAGGTCGGGTGCTCACCGCACCCACGACAACGGTGAGCGAATGTAGGCCCGGGGGGGCGATGGCAAACCCCGCACCACCCCCGAACATCCCCACTGCGGTCACGAGCACCGTGCCCGAGAGCTTCCTCCCACGACCAGACCGGCCCAGCATCACGTACAGGCCGGGGATCACACCGGGCACGGCCGCCAGCCGTTCGAGCCACCGCCGCTGGGCGGTGCGCCTCCCGTTGGACTCGTGTTTGGCCTCGTGGAGCTCACTGCTGAGGTCGGCGACCGTGCGACAGTCCGCGTTGCGAATCAGGCGCGCCACCGCCACCGGGCCACGCGCTGTGGCGACCTCGACCATGACGGTGGCGTCCACGTAACGGTGGGTCACGAGTCGCCCACGCCAGTCTCGGTACGCGTGGACCTCGGGGTGAGCGGCCGCCGCTCGAGCAACCGCGGCAACCACCATGGCCGTTAACGAGCCGGGTGGATCGAGGTCCCTCAGGTGTGCACGGGCAGCGGTGACATCGATGGTGAGCAACCCGTGCATCGGCGCCGCGTGACGGCCGGCCCGTACGGAGCCCAACACCAAGCGTCGATCTGGGGAGAACCTGCCAACGACAACCGCACGCTCACGACTCACCACACGCCTCCACGAACCGGCGGACTGCCCAATGGTCGCGCCATGCCCCGGTGTGCCGTGGATGGGAGACCGGCCCCGACCCATCGCCCAGTCGGCGTCCGACGACGGAGCCGGGACCGCCTGGACCGGGACCGCCTGGACCGGGACCGCCTGGACCGGGACCGCCTGGACCGGGACCGACTGGACCGGGACCGCCTGGGCCGCCATCTCGAGTCCCCCGCTAGCCGAGCGTGGCCGAACACGGTGCAGGCGGTCGCGCTCGGCCTCGTGCAAGGCCTGGGCGGCGGCCCACAGCAGCGTGCGCGGCGCCACCCTCGGCGATGGCGAGCGCGGCCATCTCGAGAACCTTGAACACCTCGTCGAGCACGTGCTGTTCGAGGCCGTGGCCACCACTCTTCATGGGCGTGGCCGAGCCACCCAGAGAATCGAGGACGCGCCAGCTGACGCTACGTCCTGACGTTCAGGCTGATGTCGACGCCGGTCAGCGCCTTGCTGACCGGACATCCCACTTTCGCCGCCTCTGCCGCGGCTTCGAACCGGGCCGCGTCGAGCCCATCGACGTCGCCTGAAACGGTGAGCGTGATCCCCGTCAGCCGGAAGCCACCGGCCGGATCGGGTCCGAGGCTTACGTCGGCCTCGACGTCGAGCGTCCTGGGCATGCCGCCCGCTTGGCTCACCTCGTTGGACAGCGACATCGCGTAGCACGCCGAGTGAGCAGCGGCGATCAGCTCCTCCGGGCTGGTCGTGCCCCCGGCGTCGTCGGCCGCTCGCTTGGGGAACGACACCTCGTACGTGCCGACCCCGGAGCTGGTCATCTCCACCTGCCCGGAACCCTGCTGCAGCGTTCCGGTCCAGGCGGTCTTGGCGGTTCGTGTTGGCATGGTGTCCTCCGTTCGGGCGTGCGATCACCACCGACGCTACGCCGCTTCACCTCGTTGCCCGGCTGGACTCATTAGGCCGCGTCATCCTGCCTCTACGGCGGTGTACTGGCGACGGCGGCGGTTGCCGGGCCACAGGAGCACGCTGCTCAGGTCCTTGGCTGCGCGCCTGAACGGCGATGAGTTCGCGTCTGTGCCATCGTCAACACGGCATGCGTATCGTGGTCAGCGAGTTCATCAGCCTGGACGGTGTCGTGCAGGCTCCCGGCGGCCCCGACGAGGACACGGACGGGGGCTTCCAGCACGGTGGGTGGTCGATGCCGTTCTTCGACCCCGAGGTCATGGGGTCGAGCATCGACGAGATGGCCGAGCGGACCGACGCGCTCCTCTACGGGCGGCGGACGTGGCAGGTCATGGCCGGCGCGTGGCCCGGGCGGGCCGGTGACCCCTTCGCCGACTGGATCAACACGGCCGAGAAGCACGTCGTCTCGAACACGCTGTCGGAGGCGGACCTCACGTGGGCGCCTACCTCGCTGATCCGCAGTGCCGACCTCGTTGCGGCCGTGACCGCGCTGGGCGAGCGACCGGGTCGCGACGTGAATGTCATGGGCAGCGCGCAGCTCGTGCGGTCGTTGCTCGGGGAGGACCTCGTCGACGAGCTGAACCTGATGATCGAGCCGATCGTGCTCGGCGGCGGCAAGGGCATCTTCCCGACCGACGGCGAGGCGCGCCGGTTCGAGCTCGTGTCCGCCACCACGGCCTCGACGGGCGTGCAGGTCTGCCGGTACCAGCGGGCGCGCTAGGAGCGTGACTCACGGCGGTTCGAGCGGGCCGCGCAGTCGGGGCAGGAGCCCCGGAACGTGATGTCGAGCAGTGGTCGCATCCGACGGGTGCATCGACTTCGCTACCGGACCGCGCCTGGTCAACCTGATCGGCGAGGCTGCGGAGGCCGCACACCTCGTGGTCCCGGGGAAGCGGTCGAACGGCACCCGACCTCGGCGCGTCCTGAGGACGTCCGCCACTGGTCGACGCCCGGGCAGATGGATGAACCTGGGAGAGACTGGCCTTCGAGGAGGAGGTGGCCATGTGGAGACCAATCGTCAAGCTGGTCGGCGGCTTGGTGCTGGCAGTGGCGGCGACCGGGATCGTGTTCATGGCCGGGATGCGGACGAAATCACCGCTCATTCTCAATGCTGTCCGCAGGATCCTCCGAGCCATGAAACCGCTCGCGCTGAAGACGGCAGGAACACCTGGCGCCAATGCATCGGTGATCCGACACGTCGGCCGGACAACTGGTCGACCCTACGACACGCCCGTTGGAGCGGTCGCGACCGAGGACGGATTCGTGATCGCGCTTCCATACGGGTCGAACACCGATTGGCTCAAGAACGTGCTCGCCAGCGGGTCCGCCACGATCGTCGATGAAGGAAGCACGTACCAGGTGGACCAGCCGGAGATCGTTCCTACTGCCGTGGTCCAACACCATTTCCCGCCCGGGAACCAACGGTCCCATCGATGGTTCGGCGTCGATCAGTGCCTCCGAGTTCGGCGAGTGGATCCGGACGAGACATCCGAGCAAGTCGCCCCTCCGGCCTGAGCCTGCCCCGCCCTCCCGAGACGGGGAACACCGGATCCGAACGGCGCCTTCCTGCGGCTGCGAGCCCAGATACCCGACTGCCACCGTCCCCCAGGGCGCGGGCCCCGTGACCTGAGCGCGGGTCCATGCGGCTCGCCCGCGGGGCGGCCTCGCCCAGCACGGCAGTCATTCCGTGGGCGCCTCCTCGAAGCGCCAGCCGGGATACGTGGTCCTCAGAAGGCTGAGGTGGTTGTTCCATCCAGAGAGTGCGAGCCCGTCAGGAGCGACAGTGTCGATCTGCCCGTCGTACATCCGGAACCCCCATTTGAAGGCGACCACGGGTCGGACTGCACGGTCCATCGGGCGGCCGGGTGACACGCAGAGGAAGGCGTGTGCAAGCCAGTCGAGTGTCTGCTGTCGGTCACGTCGTGACGGTGCATCGAACAGCGTCGGCAGTACGCCGTAGAAGCCGAACGGCATGTCGAGATCGGCGAAGACCTCGAGAGGGTCGACCTCGAAGCGACGCGCCGGGTCCGCCGGAGACTCGGTACCGACGACCTGCACCCATCCGAACAACGAGTCGTAGCCTCGTAGGTCGATCGAAACGGTGGCCTGGCAGGCCGGGAAGCCCTCGGCCTCTGGACCGCTACCGACGGCACCCGGGTCACTGTTCACCCAGACGCTGAGCCGGACCGTTCCCGGAACACCACGAGCTTCGAACCCCAGGCTGAGGTCATAGGTCAGCCCATCGCTCACTCCGCCCACAATGCCCGCGCTGGCCCGTTCCCGCCAACGACGGGGCCCCGCACAGCACGACCAATTTGATCGTCGCCGAGCGCCGGCTCGATGATGCTGAGTCAGCACTTGAAGGCGCGCCCGTGCAGTTCCGGTCCTGCCCGCCAGTACGCCTCGTCCCGGTCGAGGCTCATGAACAGCTGCACATGACCGACCGTTCGGAAGCCGAGCTGATGGAAGACCTGGATCGCGGACGAATTGCGCGCCACCGGCTTGATGTTCACATCCGTCGCACCCCGTCGGCGCGACTCCTCGACGGCGGTCTCGATGAGCATCCGGCCAACCCCGCTCATGCGGTTGCGCCGATCAACGACAACGGGCTCGATCGTGGACTCCCCACCCTCCCACAGCAGTCCTGTCAGACCCATGATCGAGTCGCCATCGGTGGCGACCCAGGTCACGACGCGCTCGGGTAGCGCCATGTACTCGTCGAAGCCGGCACCAGGGTCATCGCCACCGATCGTCGGGTCGCCGTAGATCTGTCGGTGGTGCTCCACGAGCTGCGCGTACAGACGGCGGCAAGCGTCGAGGTCAGTCGGTCCGAACTCACGAACATGCACGACTGAATCGTGCCATCGGCGGGTACGTCGGCGGGCCCCAGAACCCCGGCTGGGTGCTCGGGAGCCGGCGCTCGCCGCCGGCGCCACTTCCGTGGAGGCGCCGCTGGACACGCCCTTGGGCTCGGAACCCTGCATCGGGGATGCTGATACCGTGCTGCGATGCACCCGGAGGGTGACCGGTGAAGGCTGCAGTCTGCGAACGATACGGCCCGCCGGAGGTCGTGCAGATCAGGGACGTGCCCAAGCCTGTGGCGGCGGACGGCGAGGTGCTGGTCAAGGCGTATGTGACGACGGTCAATTCGGGTGACGCTCGGGTGCGAGCGCTGCGCGTCCCGCGCGGCCTGCGACCGCTGATGCGGATGAGCCTCGGCGTCACCAAGCCAAGGAAGTCGGTCCTCGGCTTCGAGATGGCCGGGGACGTCGAGGCGGTGGGCAGGCGGGTCACCCACTTCCAGCCAGGCGACAGGGTCGTTGCTTCACGCGGGTTCGACTTCGGCTGCCACGCGGAACACATGACCGTGGCCGAACAGGGAGCGATCGCCAGCGTCCCCGACAACCTCAGCTATCAGGATGCCGTGGCTCTCTGCTTCGGCGGCACGACAGCGCTCAATTTCTTCCGGCTGGGGAAGCTCACCGCTGGTGAAGCAGTGCTGATCAACGGCGCGTCGGGTGCGGTCGGCACCATGGCAGTGCAACTAGCCAAGCACCTCGGCGCCGAGGTGACCGCCGTGTGCAGCGGCGCCAACGGGGACCTCGTCAGGGGCCTCGGAGCGGACAACGTCATCGACTACACAACAGAAGATTTCACACGCAACGGGCAACTCTATGACGTGATCATGGACAACCACGGCAACGCGCCTTACGCGCGCGTCAAGGGTTCGCTGAGACCGGGCGGCCGCTTCCTGATGATCATCGGCGATCTCTGGCAGATGCTCGCCGCGTCGTGGCAGAAGGCCACCATCAGCGGCAGCAAGAACGATTCCTCGATCACAGCCGACAGCTACCGAACCCTCATGTCGCTGGCCGAGCGTGGACTGCTGAAGCCGGTGATCGACTCGGTGCTGCCGTTCGCGCAGATCGTCGAAGCGCATCGCCGGGTCGACAGCGACCACAAGGTCGGGAGCGTCGTGCTCAGGTTTGGACAGGCCGGCTGAAACATACGGCGCCGCTTGCCTCCTCCTCAGGCCAAGCGGACCTCGACACTGACTTGCTGCTGTCGGTTCCGGACTTCGCCCTGCCACGCACGCACGGCCCACACGGACAGATCCAGCCGCGTGGCCGCGGCAACGAACTGGAGCATCGGACGATCACGGACCACACCGACGTCGATGCCCAGTTCCTCAAGGAGTTCGCGCCGCAGCGCCTCTCGAGGTAGCTCGTGTTCCTTCGACGTGGCCGCCGGGAAGATCCCAGACACCCGGGTACCAGCGCCGTGAGGGCGAGCGGTGACACAGGAGTGCGAGCCCATCCTGAGGAAGCGCTGCTGCTACGACCTGGTGCCGGCTCACCGTCCACAGTCCGACCGTGGGTGTTGCGAGGGGTGCTCACCTCGGATCGGGGTCTCATTCAGTGGGCTCGGTGGCGATGGCCCCAGCCGCGGCAAGCGCCGCGATGTCATCGGCACCGAGGCCTCCCCAGGCCGCCAGCACCTCGGCGTTGTGCTCACCGAGCAGTGGGGCGCGGCGGCGGTAGGTGGCCGGGGTGCGCGACAGGCGGCACGGCAGCACCACCCACCGATGACTCCCGTTGAGGGGGTGATCGAGCTCGACCAGGCTGCCCCGGGCGGCCAGGTGCGGATCGGCCATCACCTCGGCCGCAGTCGCCACCGCAGCCGCCGCCACCCCGGCCTGCTGCAGGCGGCGGGCGGCCTCGGCCGGCTCGAGCTCGGCCGTCCACGCCGAGATGGCAGTGTCGATGCGATCGTGCTCGGCCCGGCGGCGGTCGACACCCCAGCCCGCCCAACCCTCTGCTCCCGGCCCATCACAGCCGAGCACCCCGCACAACCCCAGCCAGGCCCCGTCGTCGGTCACCGACACAGCCAGCCAGCGGTCATCCCCAGCGGCGGGGTACACGCCCTGGGGAGCCCAGTGCACATGGCGGTTGCCCCTGCGAGGCGGGTCTCCCTCGGCCAGGGCATGGACGATCTCAGCGCCCAGCATGGAGATGGCCGTCTCGAGCTGGGGGATCTCGACCATGGCTCCCCCGCGGGCCGGATCGCACTCCCGCTGGTAGAGGGCGGCGATGGTGGCCACAGCGGCGTGCATGCCGGCGATGGGGTCGGGCCAGGCAATCCCGCACTTGTGCAATCCCCCGCCCGCATAGCCCATGAGCGCGGCGTGGCCGGCGTGCCCGTCGACCGTGGGCCCGAAGGCCACCCAGTCACGGCATGGTCCGGTCAGCCCGTAGCCCGGCATCGTCGTGTAGGTGAGCGACGGGTTGAGGGCGGCCAGGCGCTCGACGTCGAAGCCCAGGTTGGGCATGACCCGGGGCGAGTAGTTCTCCAGCACGACGTCGGCGGCCGGCACCAGGCGGGCGAACGTCGCCGCACCTCCGTCCGTGGCCAGGTCGAGCACCAGGGAGCGCTTGTTGATGGCGTACTTGTGTAGGAACCCGCTGCGGTTCCAGGGCTGGCTGCTGGCATCGAAACCGGGGTAGTAGCCGGTGATCCCGACGTAGCTGTCGGGGAGGTGGCGGGCGCCGCGGCTCCACGGTGACTCCACCCACACCACGTCGGCGCCCAGGTCGGCCAGGATCCGCCCCGCTAGGGGCCCCGCCCACACCCTGGTCAGGTCGAGGACACGGATGCCGCTCAGCGGACCAGCAGAGGCATCGGGCGCGGCCTTGGGCGGCGCACCGGCGCCGTTGCGCCAGCGCGACAGCCGGAACGGCGGTCCTGGCGCGGTCAGCGGGCGGCCGTCCGGTCCGGTCAGCGGGCGGCCGTCCGGTCCGGTCAGCGGCGAGAAGAAGTCCCTGGCGGCCAGGTGCGGGTCGCCGGGCAACTGGCTGGGCAGGAGCAGCGGACCGGCCGGGATGCGAAGGTCCTGCAGGAGTGGCACCAGGTCGGCCATGGTCCAGCCGCCCAGCCACTCCAACAGCGGCGGCAGCAGCACCTCGGCCCGCAGGAAGATGTCGAAGAGCGACTCGTATGGCCCCTCGGCCAGCAGCGCATCGAGACCGGTCAACGCCGCCATGCGCTCCATCTGGTCCTCCAGGGCGATGGCGATGGAGATGGAGCCGTCCTGGCACGGGTACGCCCCGATGGGGTTGCCTGGCCCTGCGTAGCGGTTGCCCATCCGGTTCAGGTCCGTGCCTGTGTGGGTGTAGCGCAGCAGGGTGAACTGGTGGAGCGCCGCCAGGGTGTCGTGGTGGGTCACCTCGACCACCTGGCCCCGGCCCGAGTACAGCCGTTCGAAGAGCGCGGCAAACGCTCCGATGGCGCCGAAGCACCCTGCGGCCAGGGCCGGGATATCCGGCGGTCCCTGCAGGGGCTCGCGATCGGGTTCGCCGTTGAGGCGCAGGTGGCCGGCGATGGCGTAGTCGGTGCACGACGTCGAACGCCACGCCGAGTAGGGCCCACCGGAACCGAACGGGGACAGGCGCACAGCGATCTGGGCAGGGCCCGGCTCGAAGCGGGCGGTGAGCGGGTCCGGTGCCGAGCTCTCGATCACGAGGTCGGCCCTGGCGGCCAGATCCTCCAGCTCGTCGGTGGGTACGTTGGACTTGCCCTCGTCGAGGTAGGCGCTGCGCACCGGATCGGCGCTTGGCGGCCCTGCCCTGGTCACCGTCGCCCCCAACAGGGCCAGCAGGCGACCGGCGTAGGAACCGGCGACAGATCCCGCCACCTCGAGCACGCGCACGTCTTCGATGGTCACCGCCGCCACCAGACCAACCGGCGCCCCCTGGGCAACCAGCCGCGCCCTGCGAGCACCTGGGCGCGATCCACCCAGACGGAGTTCACGAGGGCCATGCCCACCACCAGGCAGGCGACCAGGAACAGGTAGAAGAGCACGGCGAAGGCCACCCCAAGGCCGCCGTAGAGCTCCGAGGCGCTCGCCACCTTGGCCGGGATGTACACCGCTGCGAACACGTTCACCGCCGAGAAGCCCAGAGCAGCCAGCGCCGCTCCGGGCGCGAGGTCGAGCCAGTGCGAGGTCCGCCGGGGCAGGCTCCAGCACACCAGCCACAGGCCGACGGTGATGACCGCCACCGACACCAGCCAGCCGCCCATGGCCAGTAGCAGGCCCTGGCGCTGGATGGCGGCGATCACCAGGTTGGCGGCCACGGCGACCACAGCGGCGCCGATGGTCAGAAGGATGGCCCGGACCATGTGCTTGCGCGGCCGGATCTCGAGGCCCCACACCTGCGCGTAGACCAGGTGGACCCCCTGTACCAGACTCCAGGTGGCGATCAGCAGGGCCATGCCGCCCACCACCAGGCTGGCGATGCTCTGCGCCTCGGCCTGGCGGGCCACGTCGGACGCGAAGTTCTCTGACACTCCGACCTCGCTGGCGTATTGCACCACGTTGATGTCCTGGGTGACCGAGATCCCAAGCACACCGGTGAACAGCAGCAGCAGCGGTGCCACCCACAGGAACAGCCGGTACGCCACGTGCCCGATCAGCACCGAGCCGTTGCGGCTTCGGTACCGCGTACCCAGCTCCCACACCAGGTCGAGCCCGGGGATGTCGGCTCGGAGCCGGTCGGTGAACGCCGTAGCCCGGCTGCGGGCCAGGTCGAGTCGCTGCCGCCAGTGCGGCCTGGGCGATGCTGCGGCGCTCACGTCGCCGGGCAGCGTAGGGCCCGAGGCCCGTCGACAAGTCGGCCGATCGGTTGGGCGTGCCACGCCCGGGATCTCCAGCTTCCGATGAGTTCTGGACGTCGCAGGACGTCTTACGATCGTGGAAGCAACGAATCTCGCCCACCTGTACGAGCTGCCGCTTCTCGACTGGGCTCGAATCGAGGCCCGCCTGGAGGAAGGTCTGTCTCAGGCGCCAGGGTCTGGCGGGCCGGACCGGCACACCTGCTGGCTGGCGACGATGAACCCCGATGGGAGCCCTCACGTTACGGGCATCGGGGCCCTCTGGGTCGATGGCTCATTCTGGTTCGAGACCGGCGAGCGCACGCGCAAGGGCAAGAACCTGGCCAGCGACCCCCGCTGCGCACTGAGCGTCGCTACCCATGACTTCGACCTCGTGGTAGAGGGCACGGCGCACAGGGTCACCGACCCGGCGACGGTCGCCGCCATGGCCGCCCGATGGTCGGCACAGGGCTGGCCCGCCCGTGTCGACGACTCGGGCGTCGCCCTCACCGCCGACTTCAGCGCCCCGTCCGCAGGTCCGCCGCCATGGCTCGTCTACCAGCTCACGCCACACCAAGCGACTGCACTCGAGACGATCGAACCTGGCGGCGTCACACGCTGGTCCTTTCCTCGCTAGCCGTCCTTTCGGTGCCCGCCCTACCGCGGCTTCTCCCAGACCGAGATGTGCGAAGTTCGACAGCTCATCCGGACTTCAGTCGAGCGTCCACTCCAGATCAGGTGGATCCACCCGGGCGCAGCGCGGTCCGCCGCGTGCATCGGTGAGCCGGACCGCGCCGACCAGTGGGCGTTGCTGCTGTTCAGCCGCGGTGACGAGTTCGGGATCGATTCGATTCAGCATCAACTTGGCCCGACGGAACATCTCGAAGGACCCGTCGTCGTCGACGTTGCCCCACGTCAGATACAGGAACCGATCGCCACGCTTGCCGTGAACTGCCGGACCCCTGAAGTCCAACGAGGCGTCCGGTCCGGTCACGACGCTGACGTCGAGGTTCCATCGGGCTCCAGCGGCATCACCGGGGACGAGGTCGTGTGGTTCTTGCCGGACCTGGACGCCGACGTGAACACCTTCGAGGGGATTGCCGTCGGGATCGCAGAACGTCCGGCCCGGAAGATCGAACCCTTCGATGACAACTCGCACGGCCTCAGTCTCCCACCAGCACATCTGGTCGCGACGAAGCCCGTTGTGGTCGCCGGCAGGGACCCGGCGTAGGGTCGCGACAGGGCCGTCGAGACACCGCCACCAAGGGGGCAGGAACATGGCATGGGACTTCGAGACCGACCCGGAGTACCAGGAACAGCTCGACTGGGTGGACGAGTTCGTCCGGACGGAGGTGGAGCCGCTGGACCTGGTGTTCGGCAGCCCCTACGACCTGTCCGACCAGCGGATGGTGACCGCCGTCAAGCCCCTCCAGGAGCAGGTCCGGGAACGGGGCCTGTGGGCCTGCCACCTCGGTCCCGAGCTGGGGGGACCCGGCTACGGGCAGCTCAAGCTGGGGCTACTGAACGAGAAGCTGGGCCGCTCCCGCTTCGCGCCGCGCGTCTTCGGCTGCCAGGCGCCCGACTCGGGCAACGCCGAGATCCTGGCCCACTACGGCACCGACGAGCAGAAGGGCAAGTGGCTGCAGCCACTGCTCGACGGTGAGATCGTGTCGTGCTACTCGATGACCGAGCCCCACGGCGGGGCCGATCCCACCCACTTCCGCACCACGGCCGAGCGCGACGGCGACGAGTGGGTCATCACCGGCGAGAAGTGGTTCTCCTCGAACGCCCGCTGGGCCAGCTTCCTGATCACCATGGTGGTGACCAACACCGACGTCTCCCCCTACCAGGGCATGTCGATGTTCATCGTCCCCGCCGATGCCCCTGGCCTGAACATCGTCCGCAACGTGGCCGTCGGCGAGCCCGACGAGGAGGGCAGCCACGCCTACATCCGCTACGAGGGGGTCAGGGTCCCCGCCGACCACCTGCTGGGCGAGGAGGGGTCGGGCTTCGTCATCGCCCAGACCCGCCTGGGCGGCGGGCGCATCCACCACGCCATGCGCACAGTGGCCCAGGTCCGCCGCGCCTTCGACATGATGTGCGAGCGGGCCCTGAGTCGCCACACCAAGGGTGAGCTGCTGGGCTCGCTGCAGATGACCCAGGAGAAGATCGCCGACTCCTGGATCCAGATGGAGCAGTTCCGCCTGCTGGTGCTGCGCACCGCCTGGTTGATCGACAAGCACCAGGACTACCTCAAGGTGCGCAAGGACATCGCCGCCGTGAAGGTGGCGATGCCCCAGGTGCTGCACGACGTGGTGCAGCGCAGCATGCAACTGCACGGCTCGCTGGGCGTGTCCAACGAGATGCCCCTGATGGACCTGTTCAACACCGCGACCTGGCTGGCCCTGGCCGACGGACCCAGCGAGGTGCACAAGATCACCCTGGCCCGCCAGGTGCTGCGCGATTACCAGGCCGGCCACGAGCTGTGGCCCACCGAGCACCTGCCCACCAGGCGCGAGGCGGCCATCGCCAAGCTGAGCGACTACCTCGAGCTCGAGGTGGCCGAGCTCTGAGGCAGGGCAGAAGGTACGACATCGGCCCGGAGGAGAAGCCATGAGGAGCAAGGTCAACGACATGCTGGGGACCGAGTTCCCCATCCTGGCGTTCACCCACTGCCGCGACGTCGCCGCCGCGGTGTCAAGGACCGGGGGGTTCGGCGTGCTGGGAGCGGTGGCCCACACACCCGAGCAGCTCGACATCGACCTGAAGTGGCTGGAGGAGGAGATCGGCGACCGCCCCTACGGCGTGGACCTCCTGCTTCCCACCAAGTACGAGGGGTCGACCGAGGGTGGCGTCACCCGTGAGGCGGTGGCGGCGCTGATGCCGCCTGGACACCTCGAGTTCCTCGACGACGTCATGGCCCGCTACGACGTGCCGCCCCTGCCCGACGGCGAACGCATCGTGGGCGCGCCCCTGAACATCTCCCCCGAAGGGGTGGCGCCGCTGCTGGACGTGGCCTTCAGCCATCCGATCCGGCTGATCGCCAGCGCCCTTGGCCCCCCTCCCCCGTACCTCGTCGAACGGGC
>Ga0268386_10002387_pt1 | contig 13354 bp, 11 predicted proteins | sample RVTome_15_FD_200260 | JGI IMG/M metagenome (GOLD analysis project Ga0268386, IMG submission 200260) | Soil microbial communities from uranium-contaminated site in the Upper Colorado River Basin, Wyoming, United States - RVT150D86... ...
TCTGCCTCTGGGTGGGCCTTTGGCGTAAATAAAGCGGACCGCAGGGAGCCATTCCGCCAAAGGCCCACCCTGAGGCAGAGACCGAAACGCTTAGCTAAGTGCCAATCGAACAATGCGGACGAACAATGCCTGTATATGCAATCGGTGACATCCAGGGCTGTTACGACCCGTTCCGCCGCCTCCTGGACAAGCTCGGCTTCGACCCTGGCAAAGACCGGCTCTGGCTCACCGGTGACCTCGTCAACCGCGGCCCGAAGTCGCTGAAAACCCTGCGCTTCGTCCGTAAACTCGGAGACGCGGCCCTCACCGTTCTCGGCAATCACGACCTGCACCTGATCGCGGTCGCAAACGGCATCGGCGATCCCCGGGAGCGGATGGGCCCGCTCGCGAAACTGCTGCGCGCCGATGACTGCGATGAACTAATCGACTGGCTGCGGATGCGGCCGATGGCGCATTTCAGCAGGTCGTTCAATACGCTCATGGTGCATGCGGGGCTGCACCCGAGGTGGACGGTGAAGAAGACGCTGGTCCGTGCGGCCGAAGTGGAAGCAGTGCTGCGAGGCGACGACTACCGCGAGTTCCTGCCAAACCTGTATGGCAACAGCCCATCGCGCTGGTCCGGAAAGCTTACGGGAAACAAACGGCTGCGCTTCATAGTGAACTGCCTGACGAGAATACGCATGATTTACGCGGACGGGCGTCTCGACTTCGAGCACAAGGGCCCTCCGGGGGATGCCGCCAAAGGCCTGATGCCTTGGTTCGACGCGCCGGATGCGCGCTGGCGCGGAGCGCGAATCGTGTTCGGGCACTGGTCGGCAATCGGCCTGATCGTCAAGCCGGAACTGATCGGCATCGACACCGGGTGCGTGTGGAACCGGGAGCTGACTGCAGTGCGCCTGGGCACACGTCCAAGGATCATTCAGGTCGAGTGCCGCTAGTGCACCCCGTCGCGAATAATCGACCATACGCCGGGGTACACTGGTGAAAACAAAGAAGAGCATTTTTGCAAGCGGAGCCGCACCGCCGGTGGGACCTTACCCGCACGCGCGGTGGGCTGGTAACCTCTTGTTTTTATCCGGGATCGGGCCTCGGCCTGCGGACAACGGCGCGATCCCCGGCACGATTTTCGACGACGACGGAACGGTGCTCGACTACGACATCGAAACGCAATGCCATGCAGTGTTCGCGAACGTGCGTGCCGTGCTCGCCGGCGCCGGTGCAACGCTCGATGACCTGGTCGACGTGACCGTCTTTCTCACGAATATCGAGCGCGACTTCGGCACGTTCAACCGCGTGTACGGTGAGTATTTTCCCGCGGAAACACCGTGCCGCACAACGGTCGAGATAAGCCGGCTACCTACGCCCATCGCTATCGAACTGAAATGCGTTGCTTTCGTCAACAACGTGCCGGACGATGAGGACGACCGATTGACATCGAGGAATTGATCCATGCAATCGTTGACAGCATTCAATTTTCGACAATGGATCGACGAGCATCGTCATCTCTTGAAGCCGCCGGTCTGCAACCAGCAGGTGTTCGAGGAGAACGATTTCATCGTCATGGTCGTCGGCGGGCCGAATTCCCGCAAGGACTACCACTGCGACGAAGGTCCCGAGTTTTTTTATCAACTCGAGGGAGACATGCTGCTGAAGACGGTGCAGGACGGACAGCAGGTCGACATCCCGATTCACGAAGGCGAAATGCTGCTGCTGCCGCCAAAGGTGCCGCATTCACCGCAACGCGTTGCGGACTCCATCGGCCTTGTCATCGAGCGTAAACGATTGCCGGAAGAACTCGACGGCTTCATGTGGTTCTGCGACAACTGCAATCACAAACTGTACGAAGAGTACCTGTACGTAAGCGACATCGTGGGCCAGCTGCCGCCTGTTTTCGAGCGCTTTTACGGCTCCGAGGAAAACCGCACCTGCGGGAACTGCGGCGCGATCATGCCTCTCCCGGGCCGCTGAGCGCGTGCTGAGCCATCGACGACGGCGCGGCGGCGGTGGCCGATCATGAAGATCGACATACACACGCACATACTTCCGCAAAACTGGCCGGACCTCGAAGAACGATACGGGTACGGCGGCTTTGCGCAACTCGAGCACCACGGACCGGGTTGTGCCCGCATGATGATCGACGGCAAGGAGTTCCGCCAAGTCGAGTCGAACTGCTGGGATCCCATCGTGCGCCTCCGTGATTGCGACACGTGCAGTGTCGACGTGCAGGTCCTGTCGACGGTGCCCGTGATGTTCAGCTATTGGGCCAAGGCGGAGCATACTGCCGACCTTGCCAGAATCCTGAACGACCACATCGCCTCGCTGGTCGACGAGCATCCGCGGCGCTTCGTCGGACTGGGCACCCTCCCAATGCAGGATGCCGAACTCGCGGTCGTCGAACTTGAAAGATGTTGCGGTCCACTGGGGCTCGCCGGCGTGCAAATCGGCTCTCATGTCAACGGCTGGAATCTCGACGATGCGCGGGTCTTCCCGGTGCTCGAGGCGGCCGCGGATCTGGGAGCGGCCGTGTTCGTGCACCCGTGGCAGATGCTCGGCCGCGAACGCATGGGCCTTTACTGGCTGCCGTGGCTGGTGGGCATGCCTGCCGAAACGGCGCTGTCCGTCTGCTCGCTGATCTTCGGCGGCGTTTTCGAGCGGCTGCCGACGCTGCGTGTCGCGTTTGCCCACGGCGGCGGCGCCTTTCCGGGCATCATCGGGCGGCTGGAACACGGTTTCCGCGTGCGGCCGGACATCGTAGCCACCAACAACGATCGAAACCCGCGCGAGTACCTCGGCCGTTTCTACGTGGATTCGCTGGTCCACGAACCGGCGATGTTGAAGTACATGATCGACCTCATGGGCGTCGATTCCATCGCGCTCGGCAGCGATTACCCGTTTCCGCTGGGCGAGCATCACCCGGGCAGGATGATCGAATCGATGGACCTGGAGCCACGGGCTCGCGATACGCTTCTCGCGGGCGCCGCGTTGAAATGGTTGAACCTGCGGCGGGAAAATTTCACGTGACAGAAGAGTTCGATACCCGGCGTGAATTTGCGCTTTCCATGGACGAAACCGACGAGCTCGCCTCCTTCCGCGAACGCTTCAACTTTCCGCAGGCCCTGCACGGGCATCGTCCCGTCTATCTCTGCGGCCATTCGCTCGGCCTGCAGCCGAAAGACGCCGTACGCTACGTGCAGGAAGAACTGGAAGACTGGGCGCGCCTCGGCGTCGAGGGGCACTTCAGGTCGCGACGGCCATGGCTACCGTACCATCGCTTTGCGACTTCGGGCCTGAGCGAGCTGGCCGGTGCGCGCGACGACGAAGTGGTCGCGATGAACACGCTGACGGTCAACCTGCACGTGCTGATGAGCACGTTCTATCGGCCGAGCACATCGCGCTACCGCATCCTGATCGAATCGACTGCGTTCCCTTCGGACCGCTTCGCGGCGATGTCGCAGATTCGCATGCGCGGCTTCGATCCTGCGCCCGCCTTGCTCGAATGGAAACCTCGCGCCGATGACCAGGTGCTGCACATCGATGACCTTCAGCAGATTCTCGATGACAGCGGCGACGAAATCGCACTGCTGCTGCTGCCGGGCGTCCAGTATTACAACGGCCAGCTCCTCGACATGGGAGACGTGTGCGCCCGCGCGCGCGCGAAAGGTTGCTTCGTAGGCCTGGATCTCGCACACGCCATCGGTAACGTTCCGCTCCAATTGCACGAGTGGGGGCCCGATTTCGCGGCGTGGTGCAGCTATAAGTACCTGAACGGCGGCCCAGGCGCCGTGGGCGGGGCTTTCGTGCACGCGCGGCATCTCGGCGGCGACGGGTCCGCGCAGCTGCTCGGCTGGTGGGGACATGCGGAAGAAACCCGTTTTGCCATGGCCCCGACGTTCGAGCCCGCAAGGGGCGCGGAGCTATGGCAACTGAGCAACCCGCCGATTTTGTCGCTCGCGCCGGTGCTCGCGTCGCTCGACATCTTTCACGAAGCCGGGATGGATCGCCTGCGTAAAAAATCGCTGCGCCTGGCCGAATACCTCGGCCGGCTGTTCGAGCATCGGCTGCGGAATCGGGTCGTGTCGATCACTCCACCGGATGCCCGCGGCTCCCAGTTGTCACTTCGCGTGACCGACGCGGGACGGGGCGCGAGGGAGGTGTTCCGCAGTCTTGAGCTGCAGGATGTGTTCGCCGACTGGCGCGAGCCTGACGTCATCCGCGTCGCGCTTGCGCCCCTCTACAATACATTCGCCGACGCGTTCGACTTCGTGGAGCGACTTCAGGCGGCCGTCGATGCTGCCGCCGGACGGCGCTGATGGCAAGGAAGTCCGGACAGGTCACGATCGTCGGGGCAGGCCTTTGCGGAAGCCTGCTCGCAATCATGCTGAAGAAACAGGGCATCGGCGTGTCGGTCCTTGAACGTCGCGGCGACCCTCGGACGAGCGCGCCTGTCGCGGGTCGGTCCATCAACCTGGCACTGTCTGCGCGCGGAATCCGTGCCCTGCGACACGCCGGGATCTTTGCGAAAGTCGAAGAACGGCTGATCCCGATGCGCGGACGCATCATTCACGACGAACGCGGCGCGACCGAACTGCAGCGATACGGGCAGCGCGAGCACGAGCAGATCTATTCCGTCTCGCGTGCCGAACTGAATCGCATCCTGATCGATTCGGCCGAGCATGACCAAGGCATTGCCATCGAATTCGGGCAGGAGGTGCGCGGATTCGACGCAGCCGGTGCACTGTCGGTAAGTAACGGTGTCGACCGGACCCTGCGCAGCGAGCCTGTCATTGCGGCGGACGGCGCGGGTTCGTCGATCAGGAGAGCGCTCGAGGACACCGTTGGCATCGGCGCGACGGAGGCGCTCCTGCCGCACGGCTACAAGGAGCTTTGCATCCCGCCGCGGACCGCGGGACGGCACCAACTCGACCCGGGAGGGTTGCACATTTGGCCGCGCGGAGGCTTTATGCTGATCGCGTTGCCGAATCCCGGCGGCGACTTCACGCTGACGCTATTCCTGCCGAACGAAGGCAAGGACAGTTTTGCCTCCCTCGGTACTGCGTCGGACATAGATGTTTTCTTTCGCCGGTACTTTCCGGATGTCGTTCCGCTGATACCGAACCTGGCGGAAGCATTCGTGGCGAACCCGGTCGGCATTCTCGGCACGGTGCGCTGCCGAACGTGGCATGACGGAGGGAAGGCGCTGCTGGTCGGCGACGCCGCCCACGCCATCGTGCCGTTCCACGGCCAGGGAATGAACCTGGCTTTCGAGGACTGCGTGTTGCTCGACCGGATCGTCCGCGACGGGCGAAGCTGGGAGGAATCCTTCGGCGCATTCGAGGAACAACAGTTACCGAACGCCAATGCCATTGCGGACATGGCGCTCGAGAATTACGTCGAGATGCGCGACACCGTTCGCGACCCGAAGTACAAGCTGCGCAAAGAGCTTTCGTTCCAGCTCGAGCGCCGTTTGCCAGGACGGTTCATCCCCCGCTATTCGATGGTGATGTTTCACGAGGAGATTCCCTTCTCGATAGCGCAGTACCGAGGTGCTTTGCAACAGGCATTGCTGGATGAACTGGTGCGGGATGCGCATGCGGTCGAGGAGATCGACCTTGACGCCGCGGAAGCACTGGCGAGAGAAAGACTTCCGCCTCTCAACACTTGAGCGCGTGTGGTAAAAGCGCTGTAGGAGCCAGCCATGCGAGCGACCGACAACTGCGATTCCGCTCGTCATCTTCGCAGTGTCGCCCGCATGGCGGGCTCCTACAGCGTTTTTACGACAGCGTTACAGTCTTTCCAGGGTTTCGAAGGTGAATGACAGCGGTTGATGTTTCGTCGCCGGGTGTGGCTCCGACCAGACAACCTGCCACTCCTCCAGCTCGAGCCCGGGAAAAAAGGCGTCGCCGTCGATCGTAGCGTGCACCCGGGTCATGTGAATGCGGTCCGTACGGGGCAGGAAGTCGCGGTAGATCCGCTCACCGCCGATGATCATGACTTCGTCCGCAAGGCGGGCAAGCGCCAGAGCTGCGGCCGGCGAACCGGTCACCTCGCAACCATCGATCTCCAGGTCCCCTCGCCCGCTGACCACGATGTTGCGGCGGCCCGGCAGCGGACGCCCGATCGATTCAAAGGTGCGCCGGCCCATCACGATCGGCTTGCCCATGGTCAGTTGCTTAAAGCGCCTCAGGTCCTCCGGCAACCGCCACGGAAGTTCGCCGTTTCGTCCGATGGCATTGTTGGTCGAAGCGGCAACGACCATGGTCACCGTGATCATCTGCTTCAGACCGCAACCTCGGCCCGCAGGTGCGGATGCGCTTCGTAATTGAGGATCTCGAAATCTTCGAAGCGGTAGTCGAACAGGCTGTCCGGCCGGCGCGCGATGACCAGCCGCGGCAATGCATAGGGTTCCCGGCGCAGTTGCACGTCCGCCTGTTCGAGATGGTTCCAGTACAGGTGGCAATCGCCGCCCGTCCATATGAACTCGCCGACCCTCAAGTCCGTCTGTTGCGCGATCATGTGCGTCAAGAGCGCGTACGAGGCAATGTTGAACGGCACGCCGAGGAAAATATCCGCGCTGCGCTGGTACAGCTGGCAGGAGAGCCGGCCCTCGGCCACGTAGAACTGGAACAGGCAATGACATGGCGGCAGCGCCATGCGGTCGAGGTCCGCGACGTTCCACGCGCTGACGATCATGCGGCGCGAGTCCGGGTTCTCGCGCAGCCTTTTGACGACGTCGCCGATCTGGTCGATGGTCCTGCCCTCAGGTGCCGGCCAGCTGCGCCACTGGACACCGTAGATCGGGCCCAGGTCGCCGTTTTCATTCGCCCATGCGTCCCAGATCGAGACCCCGTGATCTTTGAGGTAGAGGATGTTCGAGTCGCCGTTTAAGAACCACAGCAGCTCGTAGATGATAGAACGCAGGTGCAGTTTTTTAGTCGTGACCAGCGGGAAACCGTCCTCCAGGTTAAAACGCATCTGGTAGCCGAACACGCTCAGGGTGCCGGTGCCGGTGCGATCTCCCTTGGCTACACCACCTGCGCGCACGTCGCGCATCATGGACAGGTACTGGTGCATCTCAGGCTGTAGCCCTGTCCTCGCGGCGGCGATATGCCAGCAGAATCATGGCAGCACCCGCGATGATCATCGGCGCGCTTAGGGTTTGACCCATGGTCACCCAGCCGAAGGCAAGGTAGCCGAGATCCGCGTCGGGAAGCCTGAAAAACTCCACGAAAAAACGCAATATCCCGTACCAGAGAAGGAACATGCCGGTGACCGCCATGTATGGCCGCGGCCGGGATGAGTAGGTCCACAGGATGACGAACAGCACCAACCCTTCGAGCAGCGCTTCGTAGAGCTGCGAGGGATGGCGTCCGACGCCATTGATGTTGAAGGCCCATGGCACCTCGGTGACCTTGCCCCACAACTCGCTGTTGATGAAGTTACCGACGCGGCCGAAACCGAGACCGAGCGGCACCAGCGGCGCCGCGAAATCCGTCAGCTCGAACACACGCTTTCCGATCTTCCGGCCGTAGAGCCACAGCGCAACAGCAACACCGATCATGCCCCCGTGGAAGGACATCCCGCCGTCAGTGATCTTGAATATGTAGAACGGATCCTGCGTAAGCTGATCCCAGCCGTAGACGAACACGTAACCCAGGCGGCCTCCGAGGATGACGCCGAGCATCACGTAGAAAACCAGGTCATCCACCTGTGTGGGGCGGATCGGAGCATCGCTGCGAACCGACCGTCTGCGTGCGAGCCACCAGCCGAACACGAAGCCCGCGACATACATGAGCCCGTACCAGCGAACCTTGACGAAGCCGATCGAAAAAACCACCGGGTCGATATCAGGATAAGGCAGCATCAAGTCAAGGCAGGAATTCAGGAAGACAGGCCATGGGCCCTAGGGTCTGTTGACAATTAACCGATCACCGCAGCGGCGGCCATTTTTTCGCCAGGCAAGGCGCGGCGAGCGCCGTATAGCACGGCTATATAAGCGAGCCGCAACGCCGCCTGGCGAAAACATGGCCTGCCCCGCAGGGCTTGCGCCCGAAATTCCCTCAGGCCGCGTTGCTCGTCGTTCGTTTGGAATAACCAAACTTCTCTCCTCGCGCCTTGCCTGAGACAATTTCGGGCAGCAATGCGGCGATCGGTTAATTGTCAACAGACCCTAGTGTCCTGTCCCGCGCTGAAGTTTGCAAGGCAACCCCATCCCAACCGACGGCGAAGGTATCAATCCCGGCACAAGGCCGACCGACTGGATTCCCGCCGATCACGGCGATGATGTTCCAGCAACCGTGACGCAGTGAGACGCCCTCGAGGACAACAGCAAGGATGACGGTCCTGATCGAGCAGGGGCGCTGCCCGGGGGTGTTTCACAAAGCGAGTTTCCCGTGTTTGAGCGACTGAAATACCCACGGGCAGTGCCCCTGCGCTCACGATCGAGGGCAACCCTTGAACAGACCGCAAGCGATGGATTCCCGCGCCCGCGGGAATGACGCGAACGATACGCTATAGTGAGTTCATGAACGGCAAGCACGAACACCGCAACCGACTGGCCCTCGAAACGAGCCCGTACCTGCTGCAGCATGCGGAGAACCCCGTCGACTGGTACCCATGGAGCGACGAGGCCATGGCCGCAGCCCGCGAACGCGGCAAGCCTGTATTGCTGTCCATCGGCTATTCCGCCTGCCACTGGTGCCACGTAATGGCGCATGAGTCGTTCGAAGACGAGCGGACAGCGGAGCTCATGAACCGCCTGTTCGTCAACATCAAGGTGGACCGCGAGGAACGTCCGGACATCGACCGCATCTACCAGACAGCGCACCAGCTGCTCACGCAGCGGTCCGGCGGCTGGCCGCTGACGATGTTCATCGATCCGGATGGGCAGCGGCCCTTTTTCGGCGGCACGTACTTTCCGAACGAAGCGCGCTACGGGATGCCGTCGTTCACCGACCTCATTGCGCGCGTTGCGTCGTACTTCGCCGAACATCGTGAGGAAGTGCGCGGGCAGGGACGCCAGATGGACGATATTCTGGCGCAGCTGTCGCGGCTCGAACCGGACGGCGAAGCGCCGCTCACGCGCGCGGCGCTCGAGGCGGCCCGCCGCGAGATGGCGGAGTCGTTCGACCGGGAGTTCGGCGGCTTCGGCGGTGCGCCGAAGTTTCCTCACGCCTCGGGCATCGAGCGGCTCCTGCGTCACTGGCGCGCGAGCGCCCACGGAGACGAACCGGACGTCGAGGCGCTCTACATGGCGTCGCTCACGCTGACGCGCATGGCCGAAGGGGGCCTCTGCGACCATCTCGGCGGCGGCTTCTATCGCTATTCGGTGGACCGTCAGTGGCAGATCCCGCATTTCGAAAAAATGCTCTACGACAACGGCCCGTTGCTGGCTCTTTATGCACAGGCACACCTTGCGACGGGAGAGCCGTTATTTGCGCAAACAGCTGAGAGAAGCGCAGACTGGCTGCTGGCGGACATGCTTTCCGCCGAAGGTGCTTTCTATGCAAGCCGCGATGCCGATTCCGAGGGCGAGGAAGGACGTTACTATGTCTGGACCGATACCGAGGTTCGCGAGCACCTCTCCGATGCATTGTACGAGCCGTTCGCCCGGCGCTTCGGCCTGGACAGGGAACCGAACTTCGAGGACAAGTGGCACCTGACGGTGCGGAAACCGCTGGACGCAGTGGCAAAGGAGCTGCAGCGACCGGAACCGGACGTATCAACGACTATCGAACGCGCACGGACCATTCTCCTGGACGCGAGGAGCCGACGCATCGCACCGGCCCGTGACGAAAAACAGCTGACTTCCTGGAATGCCCTCGCAATTCGCGGCCTGGCAATCGCGGGCACGGCGACCGGCCGGGGCGACCTGATCCGGGCCGCGGTGCGAGCTGCGGATTTTCTTCAGGAGCACATGCTGCGGGAGGGGCGTCTCCTCGCGAGTTACAAGGACGGATCTGCAAGATTCAACGCTTACCTCGACGACCACGCGTTCCTGCTGGACGCGTTGCTCGAACTGCTGCAGGCGCAATGGAACCGGCGCCACCTGGATTTCGCGCAACGGCTCGCCGACATTCTGCTCGATCATTTCTTCGATGCGGACCCCGGCGGATTCTTCTTCACCGCCGATGACCACGAGGCTCTGATGCATCGTCCCAAGCCGCTGGCGGACGAGTCGATGCCGTCAGGAAACGGCGTCGCGGTCCTCGGGCTGCAGCGGCTCGGCTTCCTGCTGGGAGAGGCGCGATATCTCTCGGCGGCGGAACAGACCCTGCGTTATGCATCGGGAGTGATGACGAAGCATCCGCACGCGCACGTCACGCTGCTGACCGCACTCGAGGAATACCTGCACAATCCTGAAATCGTCATCATCCGCGGCAGCGTCGGCGAAGTGGGGCGGTGGCGCGACGCCGTGATGAAGATCTATGCGCCACGAAGGCTGGTGTACGCCATTCCCGGTGAGAGCGCGGACCTGCCGGGCGCGCTCTCCGAACGGGTGGCGCGTGCCGGCGAGACCGTTGCGTATCGCTGTCTCGGCAGCCATTGCTCGCTGCCTGTCACCAGCCTTGACGCCCTCGCCGACGAACTGAGCGAATCCGCCCGGCGAACCGCTTAGTGCTCCGTTCCGTAATTACGGTGACGTTCGGGTGTCGAGGCGCCCGGCTGGCAAGGCGCAACGACCGAGAATATCGGGACTTTTGAGGGGCGACCTGACGGAGCTTGCGGCCAACCCGCTCGACAACGTTCAAAAGAAGGAGCAACGCAGCCAGCCGGGATGGATCGGCGGCCGAACGTCATCGTAATTGCGGAACGGAGCACTTAGTAAGCGATCAGTTGCGCCCCGGTTTCTGGCACGACTTCGCTGCCGTTTGCGCCTTCGAAGACGATCGGAACCGACTCGACCCGCATCCCGAGGTTGCGTATTACGGCGAAATGCAGGTGTGGCCCGCTCGAGAAGCCGGTATTGCCTGAATCGGCGATGTACTCGCCGCGGCTCACGACATCGCCCGGCTTCACCCGGATCGAATTCCAGTTGAGGTGCGCGTACTCGGCATAGGTTCCGTCACCGTGCAGTATCCGCACCAGGTTCGCGGCTGCGGCATCCCGATCGGGGTCGACGCCGCCGCGGTAATTCGTACCCGCGACTTCGAACACGATACCGCCGCGTGAGGCATATACCCCGGTTCCGATCGGCATGACGATATCGACTGCATGGCGACTGTCGGCTCCAAGGTGCGTCGCTGCATCCGGGAATGCCTGCGATACGGTAAAGCCGCTGGCTACGGCAAACGGCGCGCGGTAGGCACGATCCGGTGCGTGTTGGGTCGCAGGATCGCCGGCAATCCACGTATACCTGTACGCGATCCTGGGCGTGCCGGTGTCGGGGACGGCGTTCAGACTCATGATTTCGGATTCGCTCTGCGGTTCGAGCACCCAGCGCAGCGCCTGCTGCGGATCCGGCCGTTCCATGTTCTGCAGCTCGTCGATGCCGAGGATCAGTTCAACCGGCGCGTAGTAGTCGTTTTTAGCCATGAGTTGCATGCGCCCTTCCACGAACTCGTGCTTGACGGTCACGCGCGGGCTGACGGGTGCTCCCGGAAGCTCGCGAACCTCGACTTCTTCGCCGTCTGGAGGCGCGCGATCGCTGTAGACCCAGTCGCCGTCGGGTCCGCGATACTTATAGAGCGACTGTGCGGGAGACGCGCCGCTGAGCCAAAGCAACGGTACTGCGAGCAACAGGCACGCTCGCAGCGACGGCTTGCGGTCAACCAATCGCCGCGCGCTGCCAGCCATCGTCCGTGCGCCTGATTTCGTAGGCCGGCCAGTACTGGTTGTCCAGCTTCAACGTGATCACTTCCACCGCTCCGTTCCACGTAACGGTCTTCAGACGCACTGGCGCCCGATCTTTCTGCCCCGCGACCGCGTCGATGAACGACTGCAGGTTCGGGGTCGCGATGTCATTGACCGCTACTATCCTGCGCCCCGCCCACAATCCGTAACGAGTTGCCGGAGACCCGTAACTGAAATACGCGATGTACACACCGGTTGGTTCTATGCCACGTTGCGCCGCAAGCGCGCGATGCGGATCCTGCAACAGGGTCCCGGCCCAGGAGACGGCATGACCAATACCGGTGCCGTTCAGAGCCACCGTCTCGATGTCGATCTCCCTCGCTTCGCCGTCGCGCCACACGGTCGCGGTGACCTGCGGCTTTTGCACCGCCTTTTCCAGCTCGCGAAACGACGTGACGACCTGGCCATCGACCGCAAGCAGCATATCGCCGTTTCGCAGAAGATCTGCGGCCGGAGTGCCGGCAACGATGCGATTGATACTCAGCGCGCGACGGCCGCGCGGATCGTGTTCTTCGAGCCTGTCGAGCCATGACTCTGCGAGGCCCAGCTTCCGCGCGGCGAACAACGGCGCGTAGCCGAACTCGGCTTCGAGAGAATAGAGCAGTCTGTCCGAGCGAGCGGCATCCAGCAGTTCGCGTATGAGGTCGCTGCCGATGCCCCGATTGAACTGCCCCGCGTCGCCACCCGGCTCGTATGCGAAGCTCGACCAGGTAGCCGCCACCCGACCATCGTCATCGATCAGCACGCCGTCGACCGACGGCACGCCGTCGATCTCCGACGGCGCATTGACGAGCGAGATGACTTCGAGGTTCGCGTCGCGGAAGCGCAAGGTTCGCGACAGCGGCAGCACCAACGGATCGACCGTGGCCACGGTCGTCTCCTGATGCACGAGCTGATGATCGCTCTTCAGGCCGACGACCCACACCTTGTCTCCCGGCTCCAGCGGTTCCTGCGCGATCCTGGCGGATTGTACCGGGGTGTCGCCGATGTGGGCCGGATCGTAGGACACGATGGCGAGATTGTGCAGCGGATGGACGTATTCGACCCTGCCCTTGACCTGCAGAGAGCCGGCGAAGGTGATGCCTACGTCTCCCATCGAAACCGGCACGGTATTTCGGTCGACCAGCACGAACCCGCGCTCCTTGTCCACGATCAGTCCGGTGCCGTAGTAGTGGCGGTCGGCGACACCCGATACCGCATACGGCAGGTCGAAGTTCACCATCACCAGCGACGGGGCGACGGCGTCGATCCGCTTGATGCCGAATTTCGGAAATTCGGTGCTGCCCGACTCCACATCGGCCTTTGTCGGGCCGGTTACCATGTCTCGGCAGGGCCAGGCGCCGGTCACGTCATTGCGAAAGCAATATTTCGCGGGGAACCAGGTGCGATCCATCTGCACCGACCGGACGATGCTGTTCTCCGGATCTTCCATCGTGTTGTAGCGGATCGTTACGCGGTCGCCGTCGGCGAGCTTCGCCAGTTCCTGTTCGAGATCATGTATATC
>Ga0268386_10002388_pt1 | contig 13354 bp, 12 predicted proteins | sample RVTome_15_FD_200260 | JGI IMG/M metagenome (GOLD analysis project Ga0268386, IMG submission 200260) | Soil microbial communities from uranium-contaminated site in the Upper Colorado River Basin, Wyoming, United States - RVT150D86... ...
GCGCGGGATCTGCTTCGATCCGTCGTGCAGCAGGAGAGCGGTCGGCGGGTGGCCATGTCCGATCTACGGATGCGCAAGTACCTCGCCAGGGGAATGCGCTGGATTCGACGCCGCAGGCGCCGCTCGCGGAGGCGCACGGGCTGGTTCTGATGTACCTTAGGATCGCCAACGCGACGAGCGCCAGGTGCTCCGTCTGCTTGGCGTCCCGCTCCGCGCGCTTCGCGCCTGACAAGCGCGGCCGGCGAAAATTTGCCGAAATCACGTCGGGGATGTGCGGCACGTAAGGCGTCTGAACCGGTCGGAGGCCGCTGCTGGCCGCCGTGCTGCCAAATCCGCTGCAGCTGCGGGTCGATGCGCCTTCCACCTACCTACGCAGCCGCCAGCACTGGATCCTCAGTCAGATGGCAGCGCTGGGCGGGCCCGCCGCGCTCGAGGGGCTGGACGACTGACCGCAGTTGCTACGAAGGCCGCACTTGGGGGGCGGAGGTTAGCTCGTGGCGGCGGACTGCTCGGTCTCGCCGCCAGTCGAGTGTTCGCCCGACACGGCCCCGGAGTAGCCCACGAGCTCGCGTAGATGGGCGAAGCGCACGAAGCGACCGACCTTGACCACCGTCGTAACGGCCGGTCTCAAAATCACGCACATGATCGGATCGGCATACAATCCCGCTCGCGATCCGTCTGACGGACGAGACGTCGTAAAGCCTCTGAACAAAACCGCGCATGCCGACAGTCAAGGAAATCATCAAGTCTTCTCTCAGGGCCTTCGACATCGGGATAACAAGATACAGCACACTTGAAAGGCTCAGAGAGGATTCAAAGGCGGCACGCGACATACAGATGCTACTGACTCTGCCGAACGAGCACGCCTCACAACTCATCAGGCATTTGAAGAAGTCGAAGTCGCAATTTCGACAGGATCTGTTTGTTCTGTCTCAGCTGGATTTCAAGACCAATGGCTTCTTTGTCGAGTTTGGCGCCACCAACGGAATCGACTTGTCGAATACTTATCTGCTCGAGAGGGAATTTGGCTGGACCGGGATATTGGCTGAACCAGCCAGGTGTTGGCATAGGGACTTGAAGAGAAACAGAAGCGCAAGAATTGACACGAAGTGCATCTGGAAGAACTCAAACTCTGCCATGACCTTTAACGAGGTCGTTGCCGCAGAACTTTCCACAATAGACGCGTACAGCGGAGCTGACCTGCACACTGAGGCGAGGAGGAAGGGCAAGACATACGAAGTCAGCACGATTTCGCTTAACGACCTGCTGTCAAAGCACAGTGCGCCAAAGCAGATTGACTATCTCTCTATAGATACAGAGGGGAGTGAGTTCGAGATCCTCAGCAACTTTGATTTCAGCAAACATTCATTTCGAGTCATTACGTGCGAGCACAACTTCACCTCCGCGCGCGAACGAATATTTGAGTTGTTGTCCGGGAATGGATACGTGAGGAAATATCAGGCGCTATCCGAGGTCGACGATTGGTATGTGAGGTCAGGCTGACTGCCGGCTCAGATACCAGCGGTAGGTCGCGCGGATGCCGGTCACGAGGTCGGTCGCGGCGCGCCAGCCGAGCGCCGTGAGCCGCGTGACGTCCAGCAGCTTGCGCGGCGTGCCGTCCGGCTTGCTGCGGTCGAAGACGATCCGCCCGTCGAAGCCGACTATCTCGCGTACGAGCCCGGCGAGTTCCGCAATGCTGATGTCGTCGCCGACCCCGACATTGATGATCTCGGGGGAATCGTAGCGTTCCATCAGGAAACAGACCGCGTCGGCCAGGTCGTCGACGTACAGGAATTCGCGCCGCGGCCGGCCGCTGCCCCAGACCGTGGCCGTTGGCGCGCCGGACTCCTTCGCTTCGTGAAACTTGCGGATCAGCGCCGGCAGCACGTGCGAGGAGGCCAGATCGAAGTTGTCGCCGGGGCCGTAGAGGTTCGTCGGCATCAGCGAGATCGCATTGAAGTCATGCTGCTTCGCGAAGGCCTGGCAGAGCTTGATGCCAACGATCTTCGCGATCGCGTACCCCTCGTTGGTCGGCTCGAGCGGTCCGGTCAAGAGCGCGTCCTCGCGGAGCGGCTGCGGCGCGAGTTTCGGATAGATGCAGCTTGAACCCAGAAAGGCGAGTTTCCCGACCCTGTGACGATGCGCGGCGTCGATCACGTGCGTCTGGATCTCCAGATTGTCGCGGAGAAACTCGACCGGATAGCTGCAGTTCGCGAGGATCCCGCCGACCTTCGCGGCCGCGAGAATCACGTATTCCGGCCGCTCAACGCGGAAGAAGCCATCGACGGCCACCGGGTCGCGGAGATCGAGCTCGTTGCGGGTCCGGGTGATTACATGGTCGAAGCCGCGCGCGTCGAGTGCGCGGCAGATCGCGCTGCCGACGAGGCCACGGTGCCCGGCGACGAAGATTCGCGCATCGGATTTCATCCGGTGCTCACTCGTGGTACTTGAAGACCGGGTAGCCCTTGCGCTTGACGAGGGCATCGCGCTCGGCAAGCGCGAGATCCTCGCGGACCATCTCCTCGACGAGGCTCGCGAAGCCGATTTCGGGCCGCCAGTCGAGTTCGGCGCGGGCGCGGCTCGCGTCGCCAAGCAGCGTGTCGACCTCGGTCGGCCGGAAGTAGCGCGGGTCGATCCGGACGACGACCTTGCCGCTCGCCGCATCGATGCCCTGTTCGTCGAGACCGCGGCCGCGCCATTCGATCGACATGCCGAGCAACCGGCCGGCCGCCTCGACGAACTGGCGGACCGAATAGTGCTCGCCGGTGGCGATCACGTAGTCGCGAGCCTCGGCCTGCTGCAGCATCAGCCACTGGGCGCGGACGTAGTCGCGCGCATGCCCCCAGTCGCGCAGCGCGTCGAGATTGCCGAGATAGAGGCAATCGTCGAGACCGGTCCGGATCCGCGCGAGTCCGCGCGTGATCTTGCGCGTGACGAAGGTCTCGCCGCGGATCGGCGACTCGTGATTGAAGAGGATGCCGTTGCAGGCGTAGATGCCGTAGGCCTCGCGGTAGTTGACGGTGATCCAGTACGCGTAGACCTTCGCGGCCGCGTAGGGTGAGCGCGGATAGAAGGGCGTCGTCTCGCGCTGCGGAGTCTCGGCGACCTTGCCGAACATCTCCGAACTCGAGGCCTGGTAGAAGCGCGCGCGCCCACCCAGATCGCAGATCCGGATCGCCTCGAGCAGGCGCAGGGTGCCGAGCGCGTCGCAGTTGGCCGTGTATTCGGGCGTCTCGAAGGAAACAGCGACGTGGCTCTGGGCCGCGAGATTGTAGATCTCGTCCGGTTGGACCTCCTGGACGATCCGGATCAGGTTCGTCGCGTCGGTCAGATCGCCGTAATGTAGGATCATCCGCCGGTCCGACTCGTGTGGATCGCGGTACAGATGGTCGATCCGGTCCGTGTTGAACAGCGAGGCCCGCCGCTTGATCCCGTGGACGACATAGCCCCTGTCGAGCAGAAACTCGGCGAGATAAGCGCCGTCCTGACCGGTAATACCGGTGATCAGCGCCCTCTTCGGAGAACCGCCGATGCTCACGATGCGAAGTCCTCTTTGTGCCTGCTCAGGCCGCGCGAACCGCGCCATTGTAGCCTTCGCGAAGGCCGCTTCGTCATCACCGCCGAGACCGTTCCGCCGCTGTCGGCGGCGCCGGAAGCCCTGCTCGGCGAGGCCCGGGCGCTCCAACCCAGGGTCGACGCGATCAACGTCTCCGACGCCCGCCGGGCGGACGACGATGAGCCGCTTCGCGGGTGAATCCTGCTCGCGACGCTCCTCGAGGAGGGACTTCTCGTGCGGCTCGATTTGACCCCACAATACTGCGCCCCGTCGAGCCAGTCAGCCGTGTCAACTGAGATCGCATTCGATTCCCGCCGCACCAAGATTTTTGCGGCCCGGGAATGGGTGCGCGACCGCGTACTGAGGCACATCAACCGACTCCGCCGGGCACGCAGCGGCGAGCTGCTCGTCGTAAACATCCATTGCTGGGAGGGGTTGTTCGCTCACCTCGAGTGGTTCCTCGAGATCGCCCTGCATTGCGAGCGTTTTGCATTGCGACCGTGCTTCATGTCGTCGAGTCCGCAGTACGTGGAGCCTGCCCAAGGGCCGGATTGGTACGCCTACTTCTTTTCGAACCCTCAGCTGACCGCCGAAGACGAGATGCGCATCGAGCGCGGGCGTGTCCCCGTCTGCCGAATTGAGAACATTCGCCAGCTCGGGCTGCCAGCGGATTACGATTCCGAACTCAGCTTGTCCAATGCACCCGCGCTGGTGCACAAGTACATCGGCGTGAACGACGATGTGCTCCAGAAGGTGAACGCGTTCTGCGAAACTCACTTCAAGGGCAGGACGGTGCTGGGTGTCCATTATCGAGGGACCGACAAGCGCGTGGAGGCGCCCCGGCTTACGTATGAGCAGGTGCGCGAAGCGATCGATGGTCAGCTGACACGGAGTGGACGCTTCGACTCTCTTTTCGTGGCCAGCGACGAGCAGGAGTTCATAGATTTCATGCAACGATCATTCCTGCGATCGATCCGAGTGGTCTGGCACAACGATGAGGAGCGATCCCGGGCTGGCGTGCCCGTCCATCACGCCGCATCCGGGAGTCGGTTCCGACGGGGACAAGAGGCGGTGCTGAATTGCCTGTTGTTGTCGCGATGTTCTGCGTTGCTGAAGACGCCGTCGATACTGTCCGGTTGGTCGAAGCTGTTCAATCCGGCGCTGCCCGTGACGCTATTGGCGGACCCCTACCAACGCCACCGGTGGTTCCCGGACCGCGCCCTGATGCGCGAGACAGTCGCAGTCTGACCCCCCCTGGGGATAAGCGGCGGGCAGCGCCTGGCTGCACGGCTTCTTGCCGCCCCGTTTCTTCGACCAGCTCATCGCAAGAATTCAGGAGCTCGATCAGGAAGGTGAGGTTGCTCGGATCCCACGCGACGTGTGAATTACTCGCCCGACGAAAACAGCTCGTATACGATCTTCACTGCTGGGCTGACCCTCGTGCTGCTGGCGGGGTGCTGAGGAACGGTGTCGTGCCGTCGTCGAGGTGCCGTGCATCCAGGGCGGGCACATAGCAGACGAGGATTGACTGTGTGGCAACGCCCCGCGACAAAAGAGATACGTCCGCCGTGACTTCCGTTCGGGTGCCACATAGGATGACCGGCGCGGTTCGGTCGGGCAAGCCTTGCCGGCACCGCGTGGGATCTGCGTCGATCCATCGTGCAGCAGGAAACGCTCAGCGAGCCGGCCATGTCTGATCTGCGAGTGCGCAAGTACCTCGCCAGGGGAATGCGCTGGATTCGACGGCGCAGACGCCGCCCGGCGGAGGCGCACGGACTGGTGCTGATGTACCACCGGATCGCCAACCCGACGGTCGACCCGTGGCAGATCTGCGTACGCCCCGAGCGGTTCGAAGAGCAGATGCGGCTGCTGCGCGATCGCGTCGACATCGTCCCGCTGGGCGAGCTGCGGACGCGGCTGCGGCGGGGTCGCCGCGGGCGGCCGGTCGCCGCGGTGACTTTCGACGACGGCTATGCGGACAACCTGCACGCGGCCAAGCCCGTCCTGCAGCGCTATGGCGTACCGGCGACGGTATTTCTGGCCACGGCCTGCGTCGGCAGCGCGCGTCGTTTCTGGTGGGACGCGCTGGCGCAATCGGTGCTGGCGGCCGACGCGTTGCCGCCGCGGCTCGAGCTGGAGTGCGCCGGCCGGCGGTTCCACTTCGACGATTCCCGGCTGACGCTGTCGGGCGACCCCGGGCGCCGTGCACGCCGTGCCTTGCACGACCGCCTGTGGCAATGGCTGAGCACGCTGGTCGATCAGGACCGGTGGGACGCCATCGGGCTCATTCAGCGATGGGCGCCTGATGCGCGTCCCCCGGCCGCGGATGAGCTGCCGATGACTGACATCGAGGTCCGGTCGCTGATTGCGGACGGGCTCGTCGAGATTGGCGGGCACACCGCGACCCACTGCATGCTGTCCGGCTTGCCCGCGGCTGCGAAGGCGGTCGAGATCGAACGCTCGTGGCACGACTGCCGGCGTCTCGCGGGGCGGGACCCGACGAGCTTCGCCTATCCGCATGGCGATTTCGACGAGGAAAGCGTGGATCTCGTGAAGCGGACAGGATTCGCCGTCAGCTGCACGACGGAGCAGGACCTGGTCTGGTCGCAGACCAATCCGCACAAGACGCCGCGCATTGGCGTGCCCGACTGCAGCGGCCGCGCGTTGCTGCACAAGCTGCGGTGGTGGCTGGCGTAGGCCGATGTCCATTTCCTTCGGCCGGCGGACACCGTTCTGCCGGAAACGCGAAGCCAGAGCCCGCTTTCTTATCGTGACGGGCGCGCGGAATCACGCAACGCCTCGAACAGGCCACGCACCGAACCGACGAGCGCACCGGGATTCCCCCGCAAGGCCTCGCGGACGGTCAGGCGCAGGGCAATCAGGGGCACGCCGATGATCGCGAAGCCGACCTTCTGCAGGAACGTTCCGTGCCGGCGGAGGAAACGCAGCCAGTGCCGTGCCTTCGAGCGCGCGTATCGGGTCGTGTAGCCGCCGCCTTCGAAGGTATGGCTCACCTTGTGATACGCGACGGCCCTCGGGACATAGAGCGCCCGATAACCCCGTTTCTGCAGACGGAGCGAAAAGTCGATGTCCTCGGGCCCGAACGGATCGAATATCGCGTCGAAGCCGCCAAGTTCCTGGAACACATCGGTCCGGACCAGCATGGCTCCCCCGCATGAGATACACGGTACTGTCTCGTCGCACTGACCGCGATCGATCTCCCCACAGCCAACGGGGTGCGTGCGCCCGAGCCAGAAGTTGATACGACAGCCGCCGCCATCGTTGATGCGCGTCGGCTCGTCCATGTAGAGAAGCTTCGCCTGGGTCTGCCCCAGGCGCGGCTCATGGGCAAACGGCTCCAGCAGCGCGTTTACGAATCCGTGCTTCACGACCATGTCGTTGTCCAGAAAGAGCAGGTGCGTCGGTTGATGGCGCTCGATCGCGAGTGCCGCACCGGAGTTGCGGCCGGAAGCCACGCCGAGATTCACCGGATGGTGATGCACGTGCACGGCGGGGAACTCCCGTCGGATGGCCTCAGCGGTACCATCGGTCGAACCGTTGTCCCACACGAGGATCTGCGCGTCTGCGCCATCGTCCTCGACGAGACTGCCCAGCAGACGCAAGGTTCGTTCACGCTGGTCCACGGTGAGCACGACGATCACGATCCGGGCGTTCATCGCTCGCGAACCACCCCGGCAGCGCGGTGCGCGAGGCGCAGCAATCGTGTGGTGAGGCCGGGCTGCTCAATCACGGAGCCTCCTTCCGGGCCCGGACCGCGATCAGGGTCTCGAAGTCCGGATCGAGGGCGAGCAACTCCGCCGCATCGAGCTCTTCCGCCGCTACCCCGTGGAGGAATGCAGTCGCCGCCAGAACGTTGCCGTACGCGCGCACGCGTACGTTTGCCGGTGCAAATGCCTCTTCGAAGAGTTGCCGTGCGGAGCGCGTTGTGAAACACCAGTACTGCCCCCAGCGATCCATGTCGTAACGCGAGATCCTGCTGATGCCCGGCACGGTGACCAGCGCAATGCCGCCCGGCGCGAGCATGCGGTGCAGGGTCTGCACCACGCGGTGGATGTTGTAGATAAACTGAATCGTCTGGGTGACGATCGCGCAATCGAAGGCGTTCGACCGGATCCCCTCTCCCGTGGCAAGGTTGCCCACGATCGTCACCGGGGGCCTCGCATCGGCCACGTGCAACACGTCGCTTCGGGTGACGCGGCCATCGCCGTATCGATGCGTCAATTCGGGACTGCCGATCTCCAGCACCCGTCCCCGCACGACCTCCGATTCCGAAGATAGGAACTGATCGATGTAGAAACGGTCGATGGGCATACCCCGATCCAACCCCCACTCGGCGCTGATCGGTTTCAGGCGCCGCAGATCGCCGAAATTGATGCTGCCCACGCGCGGCCGCCGGGTGAGCGAGCGCAACCAGCGGACGAGACTCCGTCGAGTGGCTTTGGGCACGAGGCGTTCAACAATGTCCATCATGCGTCATCCCGTTTCAACTGAGCGCGTACTGCGGGAGGCGCGCCGGCCGGGATTCTGCGTTATGGTCATTCGGACACGACGCCATGACCCGCTCGGGCTCCCGATTGTACACGTCGACAGTTGCCGGCTGGGAGTTGATCGAAAACGCTTCCTGGAGGCTGCTAACATGTAGCCGGCTCCGAGCAGCATACCGGGATCGCCGACGCGCTTCCGAGACAACGAGTATACGCGGCATTGGAGCGCGATCGGCGAGGGAGCGTCACTTGTGTCCGTAGTGCTTGGCATCTCCGACAGCGTGACCTGCGGTGCGGCGTTGATCGTCGATGGAAGGGTCGTGGCCGCCGTCAACGAGGAGCGCCTCAATCGCAAGAAGATGTGCTTCGGCTTCCCGAGCCTCAGCATCGCCGAAGTACTGCGCATCGCGGCGGTTACGCCTGCCGATGTCGATCGCATCGCGGTTGCCGGTCTCGATCATTTCTGGCGGCCGGAAACCGTGGCCCTCGAGGACTATTTCCGCAGGACCAAGGGCGGAGCCTACCAGACGCTTCTTGGCGCAGGCTCGCGGTTCTCGAGACTCGCCGGAGGATTCGGCCCTGCCCGACACACTTACCGGAAACTCAAGTCGCTTCTCACGCGGGAGCGGCGCAGCGCCCTCGCCGCGGCACTTCGCGAGCGACATGGTTTCACGGCCCCCGTCAAGTTCTACGATCATCATCTCTGCCACGCCGCGTCCGCCTACTTCACCTCGGGGTTCGACGAGGCGACGGTCATCACGCACGACGGCGCGGGCGACGGCAAGTGTTCGCGCGTCTATGCGGTGCGCAACGGCCGCTTCGAGTCCCTGACGGCGCTCGACAGCTACGATTCGATCGGCAACTACTACGCGTACGTCACGCACCTCTGCGGCTTCAAGGCGCACAAGCACGAGGGCAAGATCACCGGGCTCGCTGCCTTCGGCGAACCGGAGTACCTCGAGGTACTGGAGCGTTTCATCTCCTTCGACGGGGCGACGGTCCGCAACATCGGGCGTTGCTTCGATCAGTCGGCGATCGACAGGTTGACGCGCGCCCTGCCGGCGAATTTCTCCCACGCCAACCTCAGCGCGAGCATACAGGTGCTGCTCGAGCGCGCCGTGACCGCGTACTGCAATCACTGGGTGGCGCGGTCCGGAATTCCACAGCTTGCGCTGGCAGGCGGCGTGTTCGCCAACGTCAAGCTCAATCAACGCATCCACGAGCAAGCCGGTGTGCGGCGGCTGTTCATTCATCCGGGGATGGGGGACGAAGGTCTCGCCGTCGGCGCCGCGCTCTTTGCGGATGCACGGCAGACCGGCTGGAGGCCCGGGCCCGTCCTGCAGGACGTGTATCTCGGTGGGGAGTTCGGAGAACGCGAGATCGATGCAGCGTTATCGGCCGCGGGGCTGCACGAGTTCACACGCAGGCGCGAGCTGCCGGTGACGGTCGCCCGCCTGCTCGCCGAGGGCAAGGTCATCGCGCGTTGTGCCGGGCGCATGGAGTACGGCCCGCGGGCGCTCGGTAATCGCACTATCATGTACCGGACGACCGAGCCGGCCGTGAACAAGTGGCTCAATGAGCGGCTGGCGCGCACCGAGTTCATGCCCTTCGCCCCGGTGACGCTGTGGCAATTCCGCGACGAGTGCTACCAGGACCTCGAGGGTGCCGAGGATGCCGCGCGCTTCATGACCATCACGTTCGACTGCCGCCCGCGAATGCGGGAGCTGTCGCCCGCGGTCTGCCACGTGGACGGCACGGCACGACCGCAGCTCATCCGCGAGGCGGACAACCCGGCATATTACGCGATCGTGCGCGAGTACCATGCGCTCACCGGAATCCCTAGCCTGGTCAACACCAGCTTCAACATCCACGACGAGCCGATCGTGCACTCGCCGGACGATGCCATCCGTGCATTCCTGCAGAGCCGGCTCGATGGACTGATACTGGATGACGTGCTGATCGACGCGCCTCGGGCGGAGAGCAGGCACACCGGCAGTACCGCGGGGCACGGGTCCGCAGCGGTCGATCGGGCCGCCTTCGTCGGGAAGGGAGAGTGACTTGAACGCAGGCAATGACCTACGGGTGAGTGCGGTCCGTTCCTACTGGGACACGCACACCCTCGGTCTTCAGTACGCGAGCGATCCGACGCTCGAGCCCGGCAGCGCGGAGTTCTTCGCGCACATCCGTCCGTGGATGAATCCGTACAAGTTCCCGTGGATCATGCGGCGCATCGAGTGCGAAGCCGCCTTGCTCGCAGGCAAGCATCTGCTGGAAGTCGGTTGCGGCATGGGCTTCGACAGCCTCGAGTTTCTGAAGCGGGGCGTGCGGGTCACGGCCACGGATCTCACCGAGAATGCCGCGCGTCTGGCGCGCCGTCATTTCGAGCTCGAGGGTGTGAACGCCGAGTGCGTGCAGGTGGAGAACGCACTCGCGCTCTCGTTTCCGGACGCCACTTTCGATGCGGTCTGGGCGAACGGCGTGCTGCACCACACCGGTGACGCACGCAGGGCGGTGCAGGAGGTGCGGCGCGTCCTGAAGCCCGGCGGTCGGGCGATCATTTCGCACTTCTACCGCCGCCCGTCCTGGATGTGGACGCTGCACCGCCTCGGCCGCGAGCCGATCGAGGCGCACGAAGAGGATGCGCCGGTCAGCGAGTTCTACACCGACGACGAGGTCCTCGGCTTCTTCACCGGGTTCGAGATCGTGGAGGCCGTGCGTGAGCACCACCGCGCGCTCCCCGTGGCGAAACGGGGCGCCAAGGCGGCGCTCTATCGTTGGGGATTCCGGCCCGCGTACAACCTGTTGCCCGAGCCTCTCGCGCTGAAATGGGCCTACAAGCTGTCGGTCACGGCGATCAGGCGATGATCGGGACTGCCGGCGCATGCCGGACCGCTGCCGTCGGGAAGAAGCCGTGCGAATCGGCGTGATGTTGCGCACCTTCGACGAACGGGGAGGGGTCGCCGTCTACAGCCGCAACCTGCTTGACACGCTGCTCGCGATTGACCGGCGAAACGAGTACGAGGTCTTCTACCGCACGGCGAAGCACCGGGGCCTCTTCAGTGCCTGCCCGAACGTCACGGAGCACGTCGTGCGCGCATGCGGGAAGGCGCACTGGGATCAGGTCGCCATTCCCCGGGTGTGCAGACGGCGCAGGGTCGACGTGTTGCTGCATCCCAAGTTCACTGTGCCGCTGCTTTCCGCGGTGCCCTCGGTCATGGTCGTCCACGGTGCCGACTGGTTTCTCCCCGAAGGGGCGACCTTCTACACGCCGCTCGACCGGATGTACATGCGGCTCTTCCTGCCGTTGTATCTGCGCAAGGCCGCGGCGGTCATCTCCGTGTCGCAACTGACGACGGAGGACTTCGTTCGGATATTCCCCTACTGCCGCGACAAGATCGCGACCGTGTACTTCGGTCCGGCGCCGCATTTCCGGCGCGAGACGGATCCGGAGCGGATCGCGGAAGTCAGACGCAAATACGGACTGCCCGAGCGTTACATCCTGACGCTGCAGAAGCTCGATGGGGATACCCGGAAGAACCTGCGAGGGATCCTCGCAGCCTGGCGCCTGCTGCACGGCCGGATCGACCAGAAGCTGGTCGTGGGCGGGCTCGGCTGCGAACGGTTCCGTGAGGACTACGCGATACCCGGCGACGGCTGGGGGAGCAGTATCCTGTTCCCGGGATACCTCGACCAGGCGGACCTCCCCGCGATCTACACGGCGAGCGACCTGTTCCTCTATCCCTCCAATCTGGAAGCGTTTCCGATCCCGATCACGGAGGCGATGCGCTGCGGCGTCCCGATCGTGACTTCACGGATCAACGGACTGGCGGAGATTGCCGGCGACGCGGCGGTTCTCGTGGACCCGGGAAATCCGGTCGAGATCGCCGACGCCGTCTGCCGCGTGCTCGAGGAGCCGGAGCTGCGGCAGCAGTTGGCGGCGCGCGGCCTGGAGCGGGCCCGGCTCTTCTCGTGGGAGAGCTGCGCACGGCGCACACTCGAGATTCTCGAGCGCGTCGGGCGGGGGCAATCGCGCGGCGCGCCGGTCGGGCAGCAGACATGACGAGCAACGGCGTGAGCGTCGCGCCCCGCCGGTGATCGGGTCGAGGGTGATCGGGCAGCGGCAACGGAAATGGGCGCCATCGCGGGAGAACGGATTCGGGTCGTGCTGTTCGGAGGGAGCTATCTCGAGGCCGGCGCCGAGCGGTTTGTCGTAATGCTCGCCGAGCATCCGGAGATCGAGCTGGCTGGAGGGTTCTTCCAGAGCAGAGGCATGGATGCGCGGAGCCGCTTTCGCGATCTCTGGACCAGGCGCCGCTGGATCGCGCTTCCCGTTGCGGTAAAGGACATGCTCGTCTCGCTCGCCCACGCCTCGCTGCAGCCAGCGACCGCGAGAGCCTTGCAGCGGCGGGCGGCGCGCCTCCTGGCCGGGTTCGAGAAGGTGAGTGATCTGCACGCGCCCGAAGTGATCTCGCGCGTCGCGGCGCTCGAGCCGAATCTCGGGATCATTTACGGGGCACCGATTCTGCGCCCGGAGCTCTATTCGATTCCGCGGCACGGCACGCTCGGCATACACCATGGCCGGGTACCGCAGTATCGCGGCAAGAAGACGACGTTCTGGGCGATGTATAACGGCGAGCGTTCCGCCGGCGTGACGATCCAGCGCGTGAATGCGGGCATCGATACCGGAGAGGTACTGAAGACTGGCGAGGTCACGATCGAGCGCAAGAGCTATCGCCGGGTGGAGCGGGAGGTGCAGGAGCTCGGCTTTCGCCTCTACCTCGACGCGATTCTGGACGTGAAGCACGGCAGAGCCGTCTTCCGTCCGCAGGAGACCGGGTCGTTCGGTCTGCGCAAATACCGCCAGCCCTCGGCGGCCGACATCTGCCGTTTCCTGATACGGCGATTCCGGCCTCGAGTGTGACCACCGTGCAGGGTCGAGCTGCGGTTGCGATGCGCTGGCGAGCGGTCCAGCTCGTCGGCGTCGAACTGGTCTACCTCCTGCGGTTACTGGTGCTCGCCAGGATCCTCCTGCCCGAGGCATTTGGCCTCATTGCGATCGCGGTCACATCCGTCGGGATACTGATGTCCGTGAGCGAGGTCGGAATGGTGCAGGCGCTGGTTCAGGCGCCACACGCGACCCGCGAGCAGTACGACGGCGCGTGGACCGTGGGGCTGCTCCGTGCTGCAGTCGTGACCGTCGCACTGATCGCTGCGGCGCCCGTCATCGCGCACCTGTTCGACGTCGCCGATGCGACGCCCATCATTCAGGCGCTGGCGTTCCGGCCGCTGATCG
>Ga0268386_10002389_pt1 | contig 13353 bp, 9 predicted proteins | sample RVTome_15_FD_200260 | JGI IMG/M metagenome (GOLD analysis project Ga0268386, IMG submission 200260) | Soil microbial communities from uranium-contaminated site in the Upper Colorado River Basin, Wyoming, United States - RVT150D86... ...
CGAAGTAAAGAATAATAACGACGGCGATAAACGCTTCGAGAATGAGAATGAATTTGCCCTGAGTTATGAGATAGGTCTTACAGGTCACATAGATCAGTTCCGAGATCTCGCGCATTGCGCGGTGGACTGGCATTTTCTTCAGGTTCATGTACATGGCCAGGCCGAAGCCAAGGCCCAGAACACAAACAATGATGCCAAACAACAGCAGATTATGGCCGCTGATCCCGTCCAGGAAGGTCACCTGCGTAAGGTCTGGAAGCTGTAAGTTGGCCTCACCACCCTGGTGCTGCTGCGCATAGGTTGGGAGTGCAAAAGCCAGGGTCGCAAGCGCGGCCCCAACGCCAATGGCCACGCGTCGGAATGCATTTCTAAAAACAAGCGCTGCCGAGCAAACAACCAGCAGGCTGATAAAGGAGATCAGCGATATTTCCACTTTGGAGATCCTTTCCGATTCTCTAGAAGATGGCGAGATTCTGTAACGAAAGCGCGTATTATTGCCGATCTGCCGCAAGACTGTCCAATCCACCGAATTGGCTGGCAGCAACAGAACCGAGCGCGGTAGCGCCGCGTCAATTGAATTCGATGGCTCTCTTATTGAAACATTGACCCGGCGCTACCGCGCTCGGTTCTGTTGTCACACGACTTGTTGAATCGGTGTAACTTCTGGATGATTCCGCGTTCCCAGCCAGCGCCGGATCGAGTCGATCATAATTATGACTGCGGCAACCATTATGATTGCGGTGAGACCGGTGTTGATGAGGCCCTGTAGCGAGGTTTCGGGCCTTTGCGCCAGCGGCCAGAAAATGTCGGTTATTGATTTGAACCCGGCGACCAGCGTGGTCGTGCTCACAAACGACAACGGAACGATGGTCACCCAGGCGTATCTCGCCTTTCCGGAGTTGATCAGAATTGTCGTCGCAACGCACAAAGCCACTGAGGCTAGCAATTGATTCGCAATTCCAAACATCGGCCAGATCGTGGAGATCGAGCCCGACCAGATGAAGGCTGCCCACGCCGAAACCACGAGTAAGGAAGTAATAATTGAGCCTGGCAGCCACGTTGGCTCTTCGAGCTTCTTGTAGAAGCGGCCGCCGAACTCGCCTACCAGAAAACGTGCCACGCGCGTTCCCGTGTCGATCGTGGTGAGGATAAAAAGAGCTTCAAACATGATCGCGAAGTGGTACCAGTACTTCATGAAACCACCGAGGCCGGGTATGCCTGCAAAAATCTTGGCAATACCGAGGGCGAGCGTGACCGCTCCGCCCGTGCGTCCACGAAGATTTTTCTCGCCTGACTCCGCTTCCAGCCGATCGATCTCCTGCGGTTGAAGATTGAAGCCTTCGGCGGTGTGCGAGTCGACCATGAGAACGTATGCAGCCTTCTGCGCATCAGTCCCCTGCGCTGTGTTGATAGCGAAGTAGTCGCCCGGGAATAGAGACGCGGCGGCAATGAGCGCCACTACGCCGACAACGCCTTCCATCAGCATGCTTCCATAGCCAATCATCCGCGTGTCGGTTTCTTTCGCGATCATCTTCGGCGTCGTGCCTGAAGAGATCAGCGCGTGGAAGCCGGAGATCGCGCCGCAGGCGATAGTGATAAAGACGAATGGATAGAGCTTTCCGGGAATCACTGGACCACCGCCGGCCGTGAAGGGTGTGAACGCCGGCATGTTGAGATTCGGAGCGACCACAATTACACCGAGAATCAAAAAGGCAATAGTCCCAATCTTCAAATACGAAGACAAATAATCACGCGGACAGAGCAGCAACCAGACAGGCAACACCGAAGCGATGAAACCGTAGGCAGCCATGATAACGATCAGGCTGTTGCGCGATAGTGTGAATGCTTCGGCGAAAGACGACTCGGCAATCCGACCGCCGAGGTATACAGCAAACAGCAGCCCAACGATGCCGATGATGCTCGCTTCGGCAATCTTCCCCTTGCGGAAGCGATACATGTACAAGCCCATCAACAACGCAAGCGGAATCGTAAAACCTACCGTAAAAGTTCCCCACGGCGATTCGGCCAGGGCATTGACGACAACTAAACCGAGGCCGGCCAGAGCAATTACCACGATAAAAAGAATGGCAACACCGGCGACCAGTCCGGACAACGGACTGATCTCTGTGCGCGCCATCTCCGCCAGGGATTTACCCTTGCGTCGAACACTGCCGGCCAGGATCATGAAGTCGTGCACGGCGCCGCCGAGACAAACCCCGATTACCAACCATAATAGTCCCGGCAAGAAACCAAACTGTGCCGCGAGTACTGGTCCAATTAACGGGCCGGCGCCGGAGATCGCGGCGAAGTGGTGTCCAAACAAAACCCACTTGTTGGTGGGGTAGTAGTTGTGACCGTCGTACATCGTTTGCGACGGCACGGGACGCGAATCGTCAAGCGCGAGGACTTTTGCGGCAATAAATGCGGAGTAGTAGCGATAGGAGATCGCGATTACGCAGAGTGCGCCGATGATGATTGGAAGCGCGTTCATTGTTGATTCTGTTTATCGGCAGTGGCCTAAGGTCAGTTTGATTATCCCGACTATTCCTTCTTCGAACTACCGAGCGCAATGCCAAGTGCGCCGCCGAGCAAGCCTCCGATGATGATCAGTAGACCATACAAAGTCTGGGTGTGCTTCTCGGCGCTCGCATCGAACGCCTCGGCCAACAGTTCTCGAGGCGCCACGTCGTGAGGTATGACGAAGAGACCTACGGCCACGAGAAAGAAACATACCGCCGCAAACTTAAGACCGGCCGGCGTGCGCGACGGTCGCCCCAATTTCTGTCCAATACCGCTGCGCGTGTACCCGTAGGAAAAATAGATCGCCAGACCCAACATTAGCCATCCAATAAAGCGCCAGTAGGAGCCTTCAGGTAAGAAGTAGATCAGGAGTCCACACGAAAGCGCCCCTAATCCCGGTAAAAAGTACGGCCCAAACGGGACCCTGAAGGGCCTGTGTCTCGTTGGATCCTTATGACGCAATACCATCACGCCAATACAAACGAGGATGAACGCGAAGAGAGTGCCGATATTGGTTAAGCTCACCATTTCATCGACGGTGGCAAACGCGGCTATGCCGCCAACAGCAACGCCCGTTAGAATCGTCGTGACGTGCGGTGTCTTAAACTTAGGATGGACACTCGCGAAGACCGAGGGGAGCAATCCATCTCGGGCCATCGAAAAGAAGATGCGCGGTTGTCCGAGTTGAAACACGAGCAGCACCGCGGTGTGGGCAATCACGGATCCAAAAGCGATTACCGTATTTTGCCACAGGGCCTGTGGCGCTACGGTTTCCAAAGCCATCGTGAGCGACTCGCCGCGTTGGGCGCTGGTCCAGCCTCGAATCGTCTCCCAGGGAACCATGCCCGTGAATACTGCCGCTACTATGACGTAAAGAATGGTGCAGATCACCAGCGAAGCGATGATCCCGATAGGCAGATCTCTGGAGGGATTCTTCGTTTCCTCCGCGACGGTACTTACGGCGTCAAAACCAATGTAGGCAAAGAAGACTATTGCCGCGCCTGTTAGTGTTCCAAACCATCCTTGCGGCTGGAAAGGCGTCCAGTTTGTGGTCATCTGCGCAGGCGACACGTAGTAAAGAGCAAGTCCCACGAAGAACAGCAATACGATGACCTTGATGAACACCATTATTGCGTTGAATTGGGACGATTCTTTGATACCCCAAACCAGCACGACGGTGATTAGCGCCACAATGCCAAACGCCAGAATATTGAAGACTATCGGTATGCCAAAGATTTGAGGCGCAGTAGCGAGTGTTTCTTCAGTTGCAGTGCGATAGTTTGACGTCAACCAATCGGGAACGTGAATGCCGAGGTTACGTAATAGACGATTGAAAAACTCGGCCCAGCTAATCGCGACCGCGACATTGCCGATCGCGTATTCGATGATCAGGTCCCAGCCAATGATCCAGGCAACGAGTTCGCCGAGCGTCGCGTAGGAGTAGGTGTAAGCGGAACCTGAGATCGGAACCATTGAAGCAAGTTCGGCGTAACAGAGCGCTGTAAAACCACAAACTATCGCCGTGATGATGAACGAGATCATGAGCGAGGGACCGGCCCCGGCGCGTTCAGCGGTGCCGGACGCAGCAGTGCCGATGGTGGCAAATATTCCCGCGCCGATTATTGCTCCAATACCGATAAGGGTTACGCTGAAAGCGGTGAGCGTGCGTTTCAAAGAAAACTGCGGGCCGCCAACACTAGCCAGAATTTCGTCAAGACTCTTGGTACGAAAAATTCCTTGAAGCAAGGTGTTCGCCTCCGGGAGTGGATTTCGATAACTCTCACTTGCAGTTGGAAAGCTTGCGGAGTTTGGCACGGAAGTCCGGCTCTTGTAAATCCTTAGACATAATTAACAGAATTTACAGGACGTAATGCTGATGGTAGTGTTCGGATAATGTTTCCCTTCAGAAACATCCTTTTTCCTACTGATTTTTCTACGCACTCGCGAGCTGCGCTTAAGTACGCCGCGGCGTTTGCTCGCCACGGGCGCGGGCGGGTCCTGCTGTTGAATGTCCAGGACACGAAGGTTCCCGCAAATCTGTCGAGTCAGCTAAAGGATTTGCTTTCCGATCCACTGTTGACGGGTGTAGACACGGAACAGGTTTTGGTGGAGGGCGAGCCGAGGGTTGAGATTGCTCGAGAAGCAGTTGACCACGACGTCGATCTCATAACCGTCGTGATGCGTGAGCGGAATCGTCTGTCACGCGCCTTTGGCGCTTCCATCGCTGAAGAGATTGTGGCCGAATCGCCATGCGCCGTACTCGCCATCCGCCCATCTCAACGCGATTTTATAGAGTATCGAGGCGGTGAAACTAATATTCGGCTTAAGCGGGTTCTCCTGGCTACAAACTTCCGCCCGTCATCGGTCGCGGCCACTCATCTCGCCACACAGATTTCGAACCAGTTCGGCGCGGAGCTTCACGCGGTCTACATAATCGGGGATTACTTCGATCAGATCTCAGCGCTGTTTCCCGAAGGCGGCCTGGCGGCACTAACACGGCTACGCAGTTACGTGCAGGAACGCATGGGCCAACTGTCGCGCACCGACGGCGCAGCCGCCACGACCCACATCACTGAGGGCAGACCCTACCAGGAGATTGTCAAACTCGCCGCAACACTCGATGCAGATCTCATCGTGATCGGAACAGCGGTTCATGGATCGTTGTTTGGAAACAGTCAGGTGTTGGGATCGGAGATTGAACGAGTGATCAGGAACGCGCCGTGTCCGGTGCTTTGTGTTCCTGCGGCCAGGGTTGTTACGCCTTTACCGGCCCTGGTGACGCAGGCTGTGCCTCAAACGTGAGGAATTGCGAATTGCGAATTGCGAATTGCGTTGGTCGAAGAAGGCAACTTGCTATCAACGAGTTCGCATTTCGCAATTCAAAATTCACCTACTTCTTCTCCACCGGCCTTCCTTCCTGCTGCCACAACTGAAAGCCGCCCAGCAAAGCTACCGCATTTTGAATACCTTTTGTTTTGAGTGTGACCACCGCACCGGCGGACGTTTGTTCTTTCGCTCAAGAACAATAGGTGACAATTGTCTTGTCGCGTGGAAGCTCGTCAATGTGATCCAGGACCTCGCCCGAGGGGATAAGCTGCGAGCCTGGAATGTGTCCCATGTCGTACGAATCCTGATTTCGAACATCCACGACAAAGGCTTTCCCTTCCCTCAGCAACGTCTCGAGTTCACTGGTTGTGATACGACGCACGCCATCGGGGTAAACTTTTTCGGGAGTAGCGGCAGCAGTAGCGCTGAAGTTCTTAGAGTTGCTATTCAAAGCGGTATCGGCAGCGTTACACGATGCCAGAATAACTGTGGCGGCAAATATCATTGCCGAATACATGAATTTACGACGCATTACGAACCTCCGAAATCAACTACTAAATGAAACTACGTTAATGTGTTACGCCGTTCAAGATTTGTCAATGTCCATCACCGGGAGGTCGTGTCCTAGTTACATCTCTGCGTAATCTCTGCGTTCCTCTGCGCCTCTGCGGTTTGTTTGTTTTTATGCCTGGATCACCGCAGAGTCGCAGAGGGACGCAGAGATTACGCAGAGAAGATTTTCAGATTAGGATACCACCCACCGGGGAAATGTTATAGTTTGGGCTTCCGAACAGGAGCCTTTATATGATGGAAGCCTCAGACCCGGTTCAGTGGGCCAAGGTAATTGACCATACGCGCTGCATCGGCTGTCACGCCTGCACTACGGCGTGCAAGTCTGAAAATCTCGTTCCGCTTTCTGTAACGCGCACGTACGTCAAGCACGTCGACATCGGAGTCTTTCCACAAGCGCGCCGCGCGCACCAGGTTACCCGGTGCAATCAATGCGCTCATGCGCCGTGTGTAACCGCCTGCCCTACCACTGCTATGTTCAAACGGGCCGATGGAATTGTCGATTTTGATAAATCGATCTGTATCGGCTGTAAAGCATGCATGGCAGCTTGCCCATACGACGCAATCTTCATCAACCCGGAAGATCATTCCGCTGAGAAGTGCAACTTCTGCGCGCATCGCATCGACATGAATCTCGAACCGGCATGCGTAGTTGTTTGCCCCACTCAGGCGATTCTCGTTGGCGACATGAACGACTCAAATTCGTATGTCGCGCAAATCATCAACCGGGATACTGTTGCGGTGAGACGTCCTGAAAAAGAGACCTTGCCGAAACTTTTCTACAAAGGCGCGCATCAGGCCACGCTCGATCCGCTCGCAGCCCGACGGCCTGAAGGCGGGCTCTTTATGTGGAGTGAACAACAAGAAGGCGCAGGTTTCGTAACTTCCGGAAATCCCAACTACAGCAACTCTTCCGCGGCAGCGCTGCTGTCGTACGACGTCGCGCATTCAATTCCATGGGATTGGCGTGTGAGTCTTTACACCTGGACCAAAGGTATCGCATCCGGCGTTTACCTGATTGCCTCGTTGCTGGTTTTGCTTGGCTTTCTCGACGTGAACGACTCGATTTGGTTGTGGGCCACGCCAATTATCTCGGGCGCGTTTCTCGCGATCACCGGTGGACTGCTGCTTTGGGACCTCGAACGTCCGGAGCGTTTTTATCTGATCTTTACGCGACCACAGTGGCGCAGTTGGCTCGTGAAGGGCGCTTTTATCATCGCCGGCTATACACTTGTTCTGGCGCTTCACTTCATTGCAAGTTGGGCTGGATCGAGGTCTTTTCAGACGCGATTGCTGCTCGCCGGAATTCCATTGGCGATTCTGACTGCGGTCTACACGGCATATCTTTTCGCACAGGCCAAGGCGCGCGACATGTGGCAAAACCCACTGCTGCCGCCGCACCTCTTTTTCCAGGCAACGCTCTTAGGTTCGGCAGTGCTTTTGCCGTTGATAGTAGTGATAAGGAGTACGTCTGCCGTTGAGCGATTCATGGGCTTCATGCGTCCTGAAGTAAGCTTGTTGCTTTGGATATTGGCAACAACAAGTTTGATTCATTTGCTTATGGTTTGGGGCGAAGTCTCTCTGACGCATCCGACAGCGCACGCACGGCTGGCCATCTGGGAGATGGTGAATGGAAGATATAAGAACGATTTTTGGGTAGGCACTATTCTGTCGTTGCTTGGAGGTCTGCTGCCTCTATTGGCGGTTCTCGACATTTTGAATGTGTCAATCGGCGTAGCGGGTGCGCCGCTGGCTTTAATCGGCCTGATGCTCTTCGAGAATGCGTATGTACAGGCCGGACAAGCAGTCCCGCTGGCTTGAATTGATTAGGTGTGCTTACGGCATGTAGACTAAAAATATGGAAAAGAGAATTAGCACTTACGAGGAGATAATGAGCGCCGCATTGGCTCTTCCACCAGGCGCAAGAGCGATGTTAGCGGAGCATCTAATGGAGAGCTTGGACGCGGAAGATCAGGAGAAGATTGATGCGCTCTGGGCTGATGAAGCTGAGCGGCGCGATAGGGAATTAGAGGATGGAACAGTGGCGGCCATTCCAGGCGCGGAAGTGATGAATAGATTGCGGTCCCGATATAAACGATGAATTACTCTTTTCACCCTCACGCTGAAAAGGAACTTGAAGAAATTGAGACTCACTACGACATATTAGCGGTGATGCATCTGCATCGCAAACCAAACTACTGGACATACCGCATTTGACAAGACAACAGAACCCAGACGCCGAGACCTTCTACCCGGGGCCGAGTCGCAGTCATCTCGCCGCGTTCCCACCAAAGGAACGCTGGGATGATTGGACCGAGCTCGATTCGCGTGCGTGGCCGCAACGAAAAGAGCGGCACTACTCGCTTGTCCCCACCACTTGCTTCAATTGCGAATCAGCCTGCGGCCTGCTCGCATACATCGACAAAGTCACCGGCCAAGTACAGAAGTTCGAGGGCAATCCCGAACATCCTGGCTCGCGTGGCCGCAACTGCGCCAAAGGACCAGCCACACTGAATCAGGTAACAGATCCGGATCGAATTCTTTACCCACTCAAACGCGCAGGAAAACGAGGCGAAGGAAAATGGGAGCGCACAACCTGGGATGAAGCACTCGACACGATCGCCTTGCGTATTCGAAATGCAATTGTCGAAAACCGGCGGCACGAGATCATGTATCACGTGGGCCGGCCTGGTGAAGACGGCTTCACGGAACGCATTCTCGCTGCATGGGGGATTGACGGACACAACTCACACACCAACATCTGTTCATCCGGCAGCCGTGAAGGCTATCAACTCTGGATGGGACTCGATCGCCCGAGCCCGGATCACGCAAACGCAAAGGTCATTCTTCTAATCAGCGCTCATCTCGAATCAGGGCACTACTTCAATCCACATGCGCAGCGCGTCATCGAGGGTAAAGCAAACGGCGCGAAGCTCATCGTGTTTGACACGCGACTCTCGAACACAGCCACTCATGCCGATTACTGGGTTTCGCCGTATCCCGGCTCTGAAGCTGCCATCCTGCTCGCCATCGCAAACTATCTGATCCAAAACAATCTCTACGATCGCGAGTTTGTCGAGCGCTGGTGGAACTGGAAAGAGTTTCTCGTGGTCGAACATTCCGAAAGAGAAGCGACTTTTGAGAGTTTCGAAGCGTTGCTGCGCGAGCTCTATGAACAGTACTCCTTTGAATTCGCGTCGGCAGAGTCGGGCGTTGACGCGCAGGTGATCGAAGAGATTGCGAAGCTTGTCGCTTCGGCAGGCACGCATTTTTCAAGTCACAACTGGCGCAGCGTGGCGTCAGGAGTTAGCGGCGGCTGGGCCGTAGCGCGCTGTCTCTTTATGTTGAATGCGCTGCTCGGCGCCATCGCTACCGAAGGTGGTGTCTATCCAAACGCGTGGAACAAGTTTGTTCCACGACCGATCTACACACCGCCACATCCGAAGATGTGGAACGAAACGACATGGCCGCGCGAGTATCCCTTGTCGATGAATGAAATGTCGTTTCTGCTGCCGCATTTCCTGAAAGACGGTCGGGCAAAACTCGATGTTTATTTCACACGCGTCTACAACCCCGTATGGACCAACCCTGACGGTTTTTCGTGGATCGAGATGTTGACGGATCCCGATCTCGTTGGTTGCTACGTCGCGCTCACTCCGACGTGGAATGAAACTTCTTACTACGCTGACTACGTTTTGCCGATGGGAGTTGGGTCGGAGCGACACGATCTTCATTCTTATGAAACGCACGATTCTCAGTGGCTGGGTTTCCGCCAGCCAGTGATGAAGGCGGCTCGCCAACGTGATGGTGAAACGATCGACGATACGCGCAAGGTCAATCCGGGCGAAGTGTGGGAGGAGAATGAGTTCTGGCTCGAGTTGACCTGGCGCATCGACAGTGACGGAACTTTGGGTATTCGCCAGTATGCAGAATCCAAAAAGAACCCTGACACTCGGCTAGGCATCGACGAGTATTACGAATGGATCTTCGACAACTCGGTTCCCGGACTGCCTGAACGAGCTGCCGCGGAAAATTTGACTCCGCTCGAGTTCATGCGTCGTTACGGCGCGTTTGAGGTGAAGCAAAAGATCGGAAGGATTTATGACGAGGCAGTCGATCCGGAAGAGTTGGACGACGTGCATGAAGATCGCTTTGGCAGGGTCTTTACTCGGGCGGCGAAAACTGCTGGTCCAAACATCGTTCCGCTTCCACTGCCTGATGGCGATGAGGATGGGCGCCGTTTAGTGGGCATCAACGTCGCCGGGAAAATCAAACGCGGCTTTCCAACGCCGAGTGGAAAGCTGGAGTTTTATTCATCCACGTTGAGCCGTTGGGGATGGCCCGAGTTTTCGATACCTGGTTATTTCAAGAGTCATGTTCACAAAGATAACCTCGAGGAAGGCCAGACGATTCTAATATCAACCTTCCGCCTTGCCGTGCAAATTCACACTCGTAGTGCGAACGCAAAGTGGCTTGATGAGATTGCGCATACCAACCCGCTTTGGATTTATCCCACTCATGCGGATAAGCTCGGTGTGCGTACCGGCGATCTTCTGCGCGTTGAAACTGAAATTGGTTACTACGTGGTGGCGGCCTGGGTTACGGAAGGAATTCGACCCGGCATCGTGGCCTGTAGCCATCACATGGGCCGTTGGAAACTGACTGACGAAGGTCAAAGACAGTTGATGGCGACTGTGAAGTTGGACCACAAAGGAACCGAATGGGGTCTGAAGCGCGAAAAGGGGATCGAACCGTACGAGTCAGACGACATGGACACGTTGCGCATCTGGTGGAAGGATGCTGGCGTTCACCAGAATATGACTTTTCCGGTTCATCCGGATCCGATTTCGGGAATGCACTGCTGGCACCAGGCAGTTCGCGTGCGTGCTGCCGATCCTGATGACCGGCCGGGCGACATTTTTGTCGATACTCAGAAGTCACGCGAGGTCTATAAGAAGTGGCTGGCGATGACGCGCCCGGCTGATAAGTATTCGCCGGATGGCACCCGCCGGCCTTACTGGATGCTGCGTCCATTGAAACCAGGGCGGGAGTTTTATAAATTGACGTAGTGGGGTAATAGTGTGTTGTTGAACTAGTGTCCTGTCTCTAAAGTTCGCTGAGAAAGCGGAGCGGGGCATTAGCCCGGATAATCAATTCAGCGAACTTTGGAGACACCAAACTAGGTGAGAGAGCGTCATGGTCCAGGCCGCAGAGCGGCCAAATGTTTATGGCTCGCGTCCAAAAAAAACTAGTCGCTCCGGAGGAGCGACATGTCCCTTGCGAAAGAAAACATGCGTCTCCTCAGGAGCCGGACTCTAATATTGCGGAGAATCTATAAACATTTGGTCCCTACGGGACCGAAAACCTTTGTTTCGCCAACACACTATTACACCACTAACTAAATTGACGTAAACTTGATGTCTCTAAAAGTTCGCTGAATTAATCATCGGGGCATTAGCCCGACCGTCAGGGAGGGCTCATTGGTTTAGCGGCGTAACAGGCAGAGCCCTCCCTGACGGTCGGCTGCCCGCTTCGCTTTCTCAGCGACTTCAAAGACACCACACCAGGTACAAGCACAAAGCTCAGAGGGTTTCGAAATGTATTTCAAACAGTTTTATCTCGCATGTTTAGCGCACGCGTCGTATCTAATTGGTTCGGATGGCGAGGCCGCAGTCGTCGATCCGCAGCGTGACGTCGACGAATATCTTTCAGAAGCTTCCGCGCACGGGCTCCAAATCAAGTATGTGATCGAAACGCACCTGCACGCTGATTTCGTCAGCGGGCACCAGGAGATTGCGGCCCGTACGGGCGCACAGATCGTCTTTGGTGAAAAGGCCGGCGCGGAATTCGAACATCGAGCCGTTCGAGAGGGTGAAGAGATCCGCATTGGCAAAGTTGTCCTGCGGTTTATCGAAACTCCAGGTCACACTCCCGAGGGAATTTGCGTTCTCGTAACCGACACCGAAGCTCCCGATCGACCGCAAAAACTTTTAACGGGCGACACGCTTTTTATCGGCGATGTCGGGCGACCGGATCTTGCGGGAGGTAAAGGCTACACGCCGCAAATGATGGCTGAGATGATGTACGACAGCCTTCATGGAAAGATCCTCAAACTGCCGGATGACGTCGACGTTTATCCGGCTCACGGCGCCGGGTCGATGTGCGGGCGCAACATGTCGAAGGAAACCTCTTCAACTATCGGCGAGCAACGTAAATTCAATTACGCATTGAAGCCGATGAGCAAAGAAGATTTTGTGGCAATGATGACCGCGGATCTTCCGGAGGCGCCCGTGTACTTTCCGAGGGATGCGGAGATTAATCGATCGGGCGCCCGCGAACTTTCTGAGTTGCAACCTCCAAAGGCGTTAACGCCGCAGCAGGTTCTTGAACTGCGCGCGGAGGGCCATGTTCTGCTGGATGTGCGATCGTCAGCCGACTTCGGCGCCGGTCATGTGCCGGGTTCCATGAACATCGGACTCGGCGGGCAGTTTGCAATGTGGGCCGGCAGCTTGATTCCGCTGAGTGCTTCCATCGTCGTTGTCGCTGATACCTCAACTCAGATCGATGAGTCGGTTGTTCGCCTTGCGCGCGTTGGGATTGAGAGTGTGAAAGGCTATTTGGATGGCGGCGTTCAAAGTTGGCAGGAGGCAGGACTGCCGATTGATACGATTGAGCAGATTACCGTAGCTCAGTTGAAGGAGCAGATGGCGAACAGCGATTTACAGATACTGGATGTGCGACGTCAGACAGAATACGGCAATGGACATGTGCCACGCGCATTCAATGCGCCGCTTGCCAGCCTGGATAAAAGTCTTGGTCCATTGCCACTTAAGAAAGACAGGTTAACGGCAGTCATTTGCGCGGGCGGGTATCGATCGAGCGCCGCTGCGGGTCTGCTGCAAAACCAGGGCTTTTCGAATCTTCTCAATGTCTCCGGCGGGACAGGTGCCTGGATTAAGGCCGGCTATCCCGTAGAATAACTTTTAGACAGGATAAACAGGATTCCCAGGATTCTGCTAAAAGCATACTAGTGCGGTGTCTCTAAAGTTCGCTGAATTGATCAGCGGGGCATTAGCCCGACCGTTAGGGAGGGCTCATTGGTTTAGCGGCGTAAAAGGCAGAGCCCTCCCTGACGGTCGGCTAATGCCCCGCTTCGCTTTCTCAGCGAGCTTAGAAGAGACACGACATTGGGAATTCTGTAAAGGGACAGAGGTTAGATGTTATCGATCCGCTTACTTTCAAACTCCTGATCGCGGTTGGCATTATCGTAATCGCCACCATTCATGGCTACGGCGCGGCCTGGTTGGCAATCTGGATGCTCTTCCATCCATATAAATCAGTTAAGCTTTTTGGCATCACTGTCTGGCCACAGGGGATGATTCCCCGTCATCGTGAACAGTTGGCCCAATCGATCGGCAACGCAGTCGGCAACGAACT
>Ga0268386_10002390_pt1 | contig 13352 bp, 14 predicted proteins | sample RVTome_15_FD_200260 | JGI IMG/M metagenome (GOLD analysis project Ga0268386, IMG submission 200260) | Soil microbial communities from uranium-contaminated site in the Upper Colorado River Basin, Wyoming, United States - RVT150D86... ...
TTCCGACGTGGGCGCGGAGGCGCGCCGGCTGATCGGCGAGGCGGGCGTGCCACCACGCGGCGCTCGCCCTCGCATCGCGATGCACCTCGGCGCCGCGTACGGTCCGGCCAAGCTGTGGCCGCTCGATCGAGTGCGGGAGTTCTGTCGGCTGCTCGCCACCGAGGACGTCACCGCGATCCTGCTGGGTGCCCCCGGCGACGCCGCGGCCGCTGCCGCCATCGCTGCAGCGGCCCCGGTGGTGAGCCTGGTGGGGCGCGACCGTCCCGCCCTGCTGCCGGCCGTGCTGGCGGAGGTCGACGTGCTGGTGAGCGGCGACACGGGTGTCGCCCACCTGGCGGCGGCGCTCGGCACCCCCGTCGTCACTCTCTTCGGCCCGACCGAGCCGCGTCTGACCGCGCCGCGCGGCCGGGCCACCGTCGTGACCCACCCCGTGCCCTGCGCCCCTTGCTTCTACCGCGCCTGTCCCGTCGAGCACCCCTGCCTGCATGGCATCGAGCCTGCCGATGTCTACGCCCGGGCCATGGCGATGATGAGCGCGCGGACCGAGCCCGCGATCCGGGAGCACTCGGCGTGAGCGCGCCCGCACTCCGCGTGCTGCATCTGGCGGCCAATCGGTGGTGGACGGGCAGTGCCGATCCGATCATCCGGCTCGTCGGCGGCCTGCGCGCCCGCGGCCACCACGTGCTGCTCGGCGTCACGCCCGGCGACCGCTTCGAGGCGAAGGCGCGCGAGGCCGGGGTGCCACTGGTCGAGGGCCTGCACCTGCGCGCACGGCTGGCGCCGGTCGAGCTGGCGCGGGACGCCCGGCAGCTGCGCGCGCTGGTGGCGGCCGAGGCGATCGACGTCATCCACGCGCATCACTCGCACGACCACTGGCTGTCGCTGCTGATCCGCGCCCGGCGCCCACACGGGGCGCCCGCGGCGCTCGTGCGGACGTTCCACAACGCGCGCTCGGTCAAGCCCTCGGCACTCGCCGGCGGGCTCTATCGCCGCACGGCCGCCGTCTTTGCGGTGTCGCGGCAGATCGAGGCGCGCTGCCGTCAGGTCGGTCTGCCGGGGGAGCGCGTGCACTGGATCCCGGGCGCCGCCGACCTGCCGCGCTTCGACGAGGCCGGCGACGGGCAAGCGATCCGCAAGGAGTTCGAGCTCGGCAACGCCCCGGTCGTGGTCTCCGTGGCGCGCTTCGCCGCCAACCGCGGCCACGAGCAGCTGCTGGCCGGCTTCAGGCAGCTGCTCGGCCGCGTGCCGGAGGCGCGGCTGCTCCTGGTCGGCAAGGGAGAGCGCCGCGAGCGGCTCGAGCAGCTCGTCGCCGAGCTCGGCCTCGGCCACCGCGTGATCTTCACCGGCTATCGCGACCGGGATCTGCCGCAGGTGCTGGCCGCCGCCGACTGCTTCGCGCTCATGGCGGCCGGCTCCGACGAGTCGTGCCGGGCGGTCCTGGAGGCGATGGCAGCGGGCCGGCCGGTCGTCGCGCGCGCGGTGGGGGCGCTGCCCGAGACGGTCGTGGACGGCGAGACCGGCCTGCTTGTCGGCGACGAGAGCCCGGGCGCGGTAGCGGCCGCCCTGGGTGCGATCCTCGGTGACCCCGCCCGGGCGCGGGCGATGGGAGAGATGGGGCGCCGCCGCGCCATCGAGGAGTTCAGCCCCGAGCGCTCCGTGACGATCGTCGAGGCCGTGTACCGCAGCGTGGCCGCGCCGTGAGGATCCTGCAGCTCGTCTCCTGCCGGGGCTGGTCGTCGGACGCGTACTGGGCGGCGCGCATCGCGCGCGAGCTCGAGCGGCGCGGCCACGACGTCACCCTCGGCTGCCGCCGCGGGACGGAGCGCGCCGTGATGGACCGCGCCCGCGCTGAGGGCGTCACACGCGTGACGAGCTTCGAGTTCGTCGGCGGCCTGCGCCCGCGCACCGACGCGGCCGATGTGCGCCGCCTGCGCCAGGCCGTCGCCGGGGCGGACGTCGTGCACGTACACCGGGGCAAGGAGCACTGGCTGGCCGTCCTGGCGGCGCGGCTGGCGGGTGGCCGGGCGGTCGTGCGCACGCGCCACATCGTCCAGGCAGTCCGGCCGCACGCGGGCAACCGCTGGCTGTACGGCCGGGCCACCCAGCTCGTCGTGGCGGTGACCGAGGCGATCCGCGGCCAGGCGCTGGCCGCGGGCCTGCTGCCGCCCGAGCGCATCGTGACGCTGCCCGGCGGGGCCGACGCCGAGGCGTACCGGCCGGCACCGGCGAGCCCCGACATCCGGCGCGCGCTCGGCGGCGAGGCCGGCCGGCCGCTGGTCGGCATGGTGGGGGGGCTGCGCGTGATGAAGGGCCACCGCCTGGTGGTCGAGGCCGTGGCACGGCTGGGGCACCAGGGGCTACGCCCGCGGATCGTCTTCGTCGGCCGCGGCCCGATGGAGGGGGCGGTGCGGCAGGCGATCGCGCAGGCCGGGCTCGAGGCCCAGGTCACCCTCGGCGGTTTCGTGCCCGCGCTGCCCGCGGTGATGGCCGCGCTGGACCTGGCCCTTTACGTGCCGCTCGAGTCGGAGGGCATGTCGCGCGTCGTGTTCGAGTACCTGGCCGCCGGGGTGCCGCTGCTCGCCGCGCGGGTGGGCGTCGTGCCGGAGGTGCTGGTGGACGACGAGCACGCGGCGCTGGTGCCGGCCGGCGACGCCCGGGTGCTCGCCACGACGCTCGCGGGCCTGCTCGAGGATCCAGGGCGCCGCCGCCGCCTGGGTGAGGCGGGCCGCCGGCTGGTGGTCGAGCGATTCTCGGGCGCGCGGGTGGCGGCCGCGCTCGAGGACCACTACGCGCGCCTGACCGTCGCGTGAAGATCTCCGTGCTCGCCTTCGACCTGTCCGACAATGCGACCGGTCGGGCGGACCTGCTGGCGCGACTGCTGGCACCACGCTGGGAGGTGGAGGTGGTCGGGCCCCGGTTCGGCGAATCCGTGTGGCCCCCGGCGCTGGGCGGCGCGGTGGTCCACCGCGCGGTCGCGGTGGGTGGCGCCCGGCGCTACCCGCGGTTCGCCCGGTACTGGGGCGAGCTGCTCGCGCGAGCCGACGGCGACGTGCTCTACGCGTCCAAGCCCAGGCCGACCAGTTACGGCACGGCGTTGCTCGCGCGCCGCCGCCGCCGCCGGCCGCTCCTGCTCGACGTCGATGACTGGGAAGTCGGCTTCTTCCGCCGCGGCGGGGCGTGGGGCACGCTCGGCCGCGCGCTGAACCTGGCCAACCCCAACGGCCTGCCGTGGACCTGGCTGATGGAGCGGCTGACGGGCTCGGCCGACACGATCACCGTGGCCTCACGGTTCCTGCAGCGGCGGTTCGGCGGCACGCTGATCCCCCACGTGCGCGACACCGAGGCGTGGGATCCCGCTCGCTACGACCGCGCGCAGGCCCGCGCGCGGCTCGGTGTCGGCGACGAGCGCGTGGTGATGTTTCTGGGCACTCCGCGCGGTCACAAGGGCGTGGACGACCTCGTGGAGGCTGTCGGCATCATGGGAAAGGACGTCAGGCTCGTGCTGGTCGGTGCCGACCCCGGGGCCGAGGCCGGCCGGCGCTGGGCCGCCCGGCCATGGGTGCGGCTGGTCGGCGAGATCCCTTTCGACGAGGTCCCCCGGTATCTCGTGGCGGCCGACGCCGTCGCGGTCCCCCAGCGGGCCACCAGCGACACGCTCGGTCAGGTGCCGGCCAAGATCTTCGACGCCATGGCGCTGGCGCGGCCGATCGTCTCCACGGCGGTGTCGATGATCCCGGAGATCCTGCGGGGATGCGGTGTGCTCGTGCCGCCCGGCGACGTGGTAGCGCTGGCGACAGGGTTGCGGCAGCTCCTGGACGATCCGGCCAGCGCGCAGGAGCTGGGCCGCCGCGCGCGCGTGCGCTGCCAGGCACACTACAGCTTCACCGCGGCCCGGGCCGCCCTCTTCCCGCTGATCGAGCGTGCCGTGGTGGCGCGGTGAGGCTCCTCGTCGTCTCGCGGCCGTTCGCTTTTCACGGCGGGGTCGAGCGCGCGACCGCCGGGCTCCTCGAGGCCCTGGTCGCCCACGGCCACGACGTCCACCTGCTGAGCCCGCGCGGCCAGCCGCCGGTCCCGGGAGTGACACTGCGCACGCTGCCGTTGCCGCCGGTGCCGGGCCCCGCGCGCGTGCTGGTGCTTCCGATCGCGGTGCGCCTGGCCGTGCGGCAGCGGGCGTGGGACGCCGTGCAGAGTCACGAGCGCACGCTCGGCCAGGACGTGTACCGGGCGGGAGAGGGCTGCCATCGCGGCTACCTCGACGCGCTGGGCACGCCCGCGTACCGTCGCCTGATGTATCACCGCCTCGTGCTGGCCCTGGAGCGCCGGGTGTACCGCACGACGCCCCAGATCGCGGCGATCTCGCGGCTCGGGGCTGCCGAGATCGCGCGGCTGCACGAGGTGCCGGAAACCCGGCTCACCGTGGTGTACAACGGCGTCGACCTCGCACGCTTCCATCCCGATCACCGCGCGCGGGAGCGGGCTGCTGCACGGGCCGAGGCCGGCGTGCCCGCCGGCGCGTGGGTCGTGCTCTTTGCCGGCAGCGGCTTCGCGCGCAAGGGCCTCGACACCGCGCTACGAGGCGTGGCCTTGCTGGCCGATCGCACGAGTCGCATCCTGGTCGTGGGCAGGGGCGATCCGCGTCCCTATCGTCGTCTGGCCGAGCGGCTGGGGCTCGGCGAGCGCGTGCGCTGGCTCGGCCCGCGCCCCGACGTCGAACGCTGGTACGCCGCCGCCGACGCCCTCGTGCTGCCCACGCGGTACGAGCCTTTCGGCAACGTCCACCTCGAGGCGCTCGCCTCGGGGCTGCCGGTGGTCACGACGACGGCGGCCGGTGGGGCCGAGGTCGTCGGGCCCGAGAGCGGTGCGGTCGTTCCGCCGGGGGACGCCAGGGCCGTGGGCAGGGCCCTGGAGGGCCTCCGGGCTACCGAGCCCGGCCGCCTGGCCATGGCAGCCCGGGCCGCGGCCGAGCCTTTCACCTACGCGCGCCAGGTCGCCAGCTTCGAGCGGATCTACCGGCGGCTGCCTGCGGTACGCACCGATTTTACGTTGAGAAATCGCTAGCATCGGACTTACACTGTGATTTGTGACCTCACGGCCGGCCGTCTTCATCGACCGGGACGGGACGCTGACCGAAGAAGTGGGCTACGTCAACCATCCCTCGCGCCTGCGGCTGCTGCCCCGCGCGGGCGAGGCCATCCGGCGGCTGAATGCCGCGGGGATCCCGGCAGTGGTGGTCACCAACCAGGCCGGCATCGCGCGCGGCTACTTCTCCGAGAGTGTCCTGCACGCCGTCAACGAGACGCTGCACGCGCAGCTGGCGCGGGCAGGTGCCCGGCTGGATGGTCTCTACGCCTGCCTGCACCATCCGAGCGAGGGTGAGACGCCCTATCGCGCGCAGTGCGACTGTCGCAAGCCCAGACCGGGCCTCCTGCTACGCGCCGCCGGCGAGCTCGGCCTCGACCTCGCACGGTGCACGATGGTCGGCGACAAGGTGAGCGACCTGGTTGCCGCCCGCGCGGTGGGCGTTGGCGCGGTGCTCGTGCTCACGGGCTACGGGCAGGGCGAGTGGGAGTACCGGCGCGAGCGGTTCGAGGTCCAGCCCGATCACGTCGCCGCCGATCTGCTCGACGCCGTCGACTGGGTGCTGGCCCGGCGAGTCGCCGAATGAGCGCCGCCCGCCATCGGCTCGCCTCCACCGTCGAGGCGTTTCGCGCCCGGACCGTCGTGGTGGTCGGCGACCTGATCGCCGACGAGTACCTGTTCGGCAAGCCCTCGCGCATCTCGCGGGAGGCGCCGGTGCTGATCCTGCGCTACACCGAGCGCCAGGTGCTGCTCGGCGGCGCCGCCAACGCGACGCACAACGTCCACGCGCTGGGCGCGCGCGTGGTGCCCGTCGGTGTGGTGGGGCGGGACGCGGCGGGCGACGAGCTGCTCGGGCTCCTCCACGCGGCCGGCATTCCCACGGACGGCATCGTGACCGAGAACGGGCGGACCACCCCGGTGAAGACCCGCATCATGGCCGGCGGCTACCAGGCGACGCGCCAGCAGGTGGTGCGCCTGGACCGCGAGCCCCAGAGCGAGCTGCAGACCATCACCGAGGATGCGCTGGTCGGGCGCGTGGCCGGGCTGGCCGAGCGGGCGGAGGCGATCGTGGTCTCGGACTACGGCTACGGCACGGTCACGCCGCGCGTGTTCGAGCGGATCCGTGCCGTCGCCCGCCGCACCGGCGCCGTGGTGAGCGTCGACAGCCGCTATCAGCTCCCGCGCTTCACCGGCGTGACGGCCGCTACCCCGAACGAGGCCGAGCTGGAGCAGCTGGCGGGCACCGCGGTCGACGACGAGCGCGGCGTGGACAAGGCCGGCCGCGTACTGCTGGACCGGCTCGACGCCCGCCTCCTGCTGGTCACGCGGGGCAGCCGCGGGATGGCGCTGCTCGAGCGCGACGGGGCCGGCAGCTTCCTGCCCATCCACGGTACCGACGAGATCGCCGACGTCACCGGCGCGGGCGACACGGTGATCTCGACCTTCACGGTGGCGCTCGCCGCCGGCGCGGCGCCGATCGACGCCGCGGCGCTGGCCAACATGGCCGGGGGCATCGTCGTCATGAAGCGCGGCACGGGCACCGTGTCGCCGGCCGAGCTCGTCCAGGCCCTCGAGGCGCCGTGACACCGGAGGAGGCGGGAGCACTGGCCGCGCGCCTGCGGGCCGCCGGCCGGCGCGTGGTGCTCGCCAACGGGTGCTTCGACCTGCTGCACGTCGGCCACGTGCGCTATCTCACCGCCGCCCGGGCCCTGGGTGACGTCCTGTTCGTCGGGCTCAATTCCGACGCCGCGGTCGCGCGGCTGAAGGGGCCGGGCCGCCCGCTGATGCCGGCGACCGAGCGGGTGGAGCTGCTGGCGGCCCTGCGCGTGGTCGATCACGTCGTCGTCTTCGACGAGGACACGGCCGACCGGCTGGTGGCCCTCGTGCGGCCGGCCGTCCACGCCAAGGGCACGGACTACACCGAGGCCAGCGTCCCCGAGGCCGCCAGCGTGCGCGCGGCCGGGGGCCGCGTGGCCATCGTGGGCGACGCCAAGGAGCATGCCACCCGCGACCTCATCGCCCGGATCCGGGAGCAATCCGATGCTCCAAGCTGATGCTCCGCGCATCGCGCTCGTCAAGCTCTCCTCGCTGGGTGACGTCGTCCACGCGCTGCCGGTGGCCGCGACGCTGCGCGCGGCCCGGCCCCGGGCGCGCCTGGCCTGGATCGTCGAGCGTCGTGAGGCGGCCGTGCTGCGCGAGCATCCCGGCCTCGACGAGGTCATCGTCGCCGACACGCGCGGCTGGCGCCGCGCGCGCCGGCCGGCCGCCGTCCGCGCGGCGCTCACCGACATGCGCGTCCTGCGCCGGCGGCTCCGGCAGGCGCGCTTCGATGTCGCGCTCGATCTGCAGGCCCTCATCAAGAGCGGCGCGGTCACGCTGGCCACCGGGGCGGCGCTGCGGATCGGCTTCGCAGCGGGCTGGGGTCGGGAGCCGCTGAGCGCACTCTTCACCAACCGTCGCGTGCAGCCGCCGCCGTCGGCGGGCCACGTGGTCGAGCAGTATCTGGCGCTGCTCGCCCCGCTGGCGCTCGAGAAGCCGACGCTCGAGTTCCGGCTCCCGTCGTCGCCGGCGGCCGAGACGCGGATGGAGGAGTGGCTGGCGACGGCCGGTCTCAAGCCGCACCGGCGCCTGGTCGTGGTCAATCCGGGCGCCGGCCGCCCGGCCAAGCGGTGGCCGCTCGCGCACTTCGCGACGCTGGCCCGGCGCCTCGCCCTCGAGGCCGACGCGGGCGTGCTGGTGACGTGGGGGCCGGGCGAAGAGCCGGCCGCGCGCACGGTCGTCGAGGGCGCGAAGTCGGCGGTCCTGGCGCCGCCAACCGATCTCGACGCGCTGCTGGCCTTACTGCGGCGGGCCAGCGTGGTGGTGGCCGCCGACACCGGGCCGCTGCACATGGCGGCGGCGCTCGGCACGCCGTGCGTGGGCCTGTACGGCCCCACCTCCGCCGTGCGCAACGGGCCGTACGGGCCCGGCCATCGCGCACTGTCGAGCCCCGACGGCACGATGGCGGCACTGTCGCCCGCCAGTGTCCTGGCCGCCGCCGTCGAGGCGCTGGGATGAGCCGGCAGCGCCTGTCGGTGGTCGTGGTGACGCAGAACGAGGAGGCGCGCATCCGGGCGTGCCTGGAGTCGGCGAGCTGGGCCGACGAGCTGATCGTCGTGGACGCGGAGTCGTCGGACAAGACGCCGACGATCGCGCGCGAGCTGACCGACCTCGTGTTCGTGCGCCCCTGGCCGGGCTTCGCCGCCCAGAAGAACTTCGGCCTCGAGCAGGCGCGCGGCGACTGGGTCCTCTCGCTCGACGCGGACGAGATCGTCTCGTCCCCGCTACGCCAGCAGATCGCGGCGATCCTCGCCGGCGGCGGCGAGCACGCCGGGTATGCGATCCCGCGTCGCAACGTGTTCTGGGGGCGCTGGATCCGTCACGGGGGCCTGTATCCCGACTGGCAGCTCCGCCTCTTTCGCCGGGGCCGGGGCCGCTTCGCCAGCCGGGTGGTGCACGAGTCGGTGACGGTCGACGGCAGCGTTGGCCGCCTGACCGGCCACCTCGAGCACCGCTCCTATCGCGACGTCGCGGACTTCCTGGAGCGCGCGGACCGGTACTCGACGCTGGCGGCCGACGAGTGGCTGGCGGCCGGCCGCCGGGCGCGTCCGCTCGTGGATCTCGTGCTGCGTCCGGTCGGGCGCTTCCTGACGATGTACGTGGCGCGCGCCGGGTTCCTGGACGGCTGGAGGGGATTCCTTCTCGCCGTGCTCTATGCCTACTATGTGCTCATGCGGTCGGCCAAGGTCTGGGAGAGGACGAAGCGCTGATGGCGACACGGGAGCGCGTGCTGTCGGGGATGCGCCCGAGCGGGCGGCTGCACCTGGGCAACTACCTGGGTGCGCTCGCCAACTGGGTGACGTTGCAGGACGACTACGACTGCTTCTACTTCTCGGCTGACTGGCACGTGCTCACCGATCGCACCGACGTCAACGACGTGCCGGCCAACACACTCGAGATGACGGCCGACTGGCTGGGCGCCGGCCTCGATCCCCAGCGCTCCACGCTCTTCATCCAGTCGCTGGTGCCCGAGCACGCGGAGCTGCACCTGCTGTTCTCGATGCTCACGCCGGTGGGCTGGCTGGAGCGCGTGCCGACCTACAAAGAGCGCATCGAGCAGCAGGGGATCGCCTCGCCCTCGTACGGTCTGCTCGGCTACCCCCTGCTGCAGTCGGCCGACATCCTCATGTACAAGGCCCGGTGGGTGCCGGTCGGTGTCGACCAGGTGCCGCACGTGGAGCTCACGCGCGAGGTCGCGCGACGGTTCAACAACACCTTCCGAGCGGTGTTCCCGGAGCCCGACGCCAAGCTCACCGAGATCCCCAGGGTGCCGGGGACGGACGGGCGGAAGATGTCCAAGTCGTACGGGAACGATATCGAGCTGGCCGATTCGCCGGAAACCATTCGCGTCAAGGTCCGGCCGATGGTGACGGATCCGGCCCGCAAGCGGCGCCGCGACCCCGGCAACCCCGACGTGTGCCCCGTGTACGACCTGCACAGGATCTTCACCCCGCCCCAGGCCCGTGAGGCCTGCGCGACCGGTTGTCGCACGGCCGCCATCGGGTGTCTGGACTGCAAGGACGTGCTGCTCGAGCACATGCTGCCGCCACTCTCCGCGATCCGGGAGCGCCGCCAGGCGTACGCGGAGAAGCCGGATACCATCCGGCAGGTGCTCGTCGAGGGCTCGCGCCGCGCGCGCGCGATCGCCCAGGAGACGATGGCCGAGGTCCACGACGCGGTGAAGCTCACCCCGTGAACGAGCCGACCAGCGAGCGCACGCCCGAGGCGGCGGCGAGCAGCGAGCTGCGGCTGCGCGTCGGGGCGTTCGAGGGCCCCCTCGACCTGCTGCTGCACCTCTGCCGCACCGAGGAGATCGACCTCGCCGCGCTGCCGGTGCGCACCATCACCGATCAGTACCTCGCCCACCTGGAGGCGATGGAGTTCCGCGACCTGGAGACCGCCGGGGCCTACCTGGTCATGGCGGCGACTCTCATCTACCTCAAGTCCAAGCTGCTGGTCCCGCCCGACGAGACGGAGGAGCAGCTCGACGACGAGGCACTGGCGCTCAAGCAGGAGCTGGAGGAGCGCCTGCGCGAGTACGCGCGAGTGAAGAACCAGGGCGCCTGGCTGGGCCAGCGCGAGGCCGAGCAGGCGCTCGTGTGGGGCCGCCCGTCCAGCACGCTGCCCCCGCTTGAGGACGTGCCGCTGGAGGACCTGTCGGTCCACTGGCTGGAGCGCGCGCTCAAGCGCCTGATCGAGGAGCAGCAGCGGCGGCGCCCGCGCCAGATCGAGCCGAACCCGCCCTCGGTGCTGGAGCGCATGACCGAGATCCTCACGCTGCTGCGCGACACCTGGTCGCTGCTCTTCAGCTCGATGACGGGCGGCGAGCGGCGCCGCTCGGAGGTGGTCGTCAGCCTGCTGGCCGTGCTGGAGCTGTGCCGGCAGGGGAAGATCCGCACGCAGCAGACCGAGCTGTTCGGCGACATCGTGATCGAGCGCCGGCCCGACGCCGACGCGGTCGTCGCCATCCCCACGTCCATCGACGAGCCGGCGGGGGGCGTGGCCGCCCTGGCGCCGGCGGAGGAGACCCCGAGTGCCGAACCCCGTTGACGTGGTCGAGGCCATTCTCTTCGCCTCCGACGTGCCGCTCGAGGCCGAGCGCATCCGCGAGGTGCTCGACCTCGAGAACGCCGCTGCCGCCCGCGCGCTCGCCGAGGAGCTGATGGCCCGCTACGAGGCCGACCCGCGTGGCCTGGCCATCGTGGAGGTCGGCGGCGGCTACCGGATGGTGACACGGCCCGACCTGGCGCCGTGGCTGGTGCGCCTGGCCCGCGCCCGCACCCGGGTCCGGCTGTCGCGGCCCGCGCTCGAGACGCTGGCGATCATCGCCTACAAGCAGCCGGTGTCGCGCCCGGAGCTGGACGCCGTGCGAGGGGTGAACTCCGAGGCGGTCCTCGACAACCTGCTCGAGCGCCGGCTGGTCCGCATCGGCGGGCGCAAGGAAGCGCCCGGCCGTCCATTCCTCTACGAGACGACGCGCGAGTTCCTCGTCGCCTTCGGGCTGCGTGACCTCGACGACCTGCCCAAGGTCGAAGGCGAGCTGGTCATACCGGACCTCGCCGGGGACGCGGCCGCCGCCGAGCATGGCCAAGCTGAGACTGAACAAGATCCTGGCCCGGGCGGGACTGACGTCCCGGCGCGGGGCTGATCAGGCCGTCCTCGAGGGCCGCGTCGCCGTCAACGGCGTCGTGACCCGGGAGCCGGGGACGCTCGCCGACCCGGTCGCCGATCGCATCACCGTCGACGGGCACCCGGTGCCCCCCCCGGAGTCGTCGCAGTATCTGCTCCTGAACAAGCCGGCGGGCGTGGTCACCACGGTGCGCGATCCGCACGGGCGGCGGGTCGTCACCGACCTGTTGCCGCCGACCGTGCGCGAGCGTGTCTATCCGGTGGGCCGGCTGGACGCCGACGTCGAGGGCCTGCTGCTGCTGACCAACGACGGGCCTCTGACCCATCGGCTGCTGCACCCGCGGTACGCGCTGCCCCGTCTCTACGAGGCCGAGGTGACGGGGCGGGTGACCGAGGCCGACGTGCCGCGCTGGCGGCGAGGCGTCACGCTCGACGACGGACCGGCCGTGCCGCTGGCCGTCGAGCTGATCCGCAGCGCGAGCGCCTCGAGCACCGTGCGGCTGGCGTTCACCGAGGGGCGCAAGCACGAGGTCAAGCGCTACTGCGACGCGCTGGGCCACCGCGTGCGGCGCCTGCGGCGGATCGCCTTTGGCCCGCTGCGCCTCGGCGCGCTGCCGCCGGGCGGCTGCCGCGCGCTGACCGCCCAGGAGCTGACCGCGCTGCGTGCAGCCACCGCCCCGGGGAGGCCGCCGAGGTGAGCGCGCCCCGATCGCGGGCCGGGCGATGCGGGGCGGTGGCGGGCGCCGGCGCCGAACATACGAACTTGCGCGGCGTTGCGGCGTCCGCCTATAATGCGCGGTACTCACTAGAGGGTGCGCAGGAGTTCCTATGGACCTGGGCGATTGGCGCTCCAGGATCAACGACATCGACAACCAAATCCTCAACCTCCTCAACCAGCGCGCAGAGGCCGCCCTTCGGATCGGAGACCTCAAACGACGGCAGGAAGCGCCGTCGTATGTCCCGGAGCGCGAGGCCGAGATCCTGACCCGTCTGACCGCCGCCGCCCGCGGTCCGCTGCCCGCCGAGGCGGTCCTCGCGGTGTGGCGCGAGATCCTGTCGGCGTGCCGCGTCCTGGAAGGACCGCTGACGGTCGCCTACCTGGCACCCCAGGGCACCTTTACCCACCAGGCCGCGCGCGAGCGCTTCGGCGGCGCCGCTCGCTATCATCCATCGCGGACGATTGCCGAGATCTTCGACGACGTGGAGCGCGGGCGCGTGCAGTTCGGGGTGGTGCCGGTGGAGAACTCCACGGACGGCGCCGTCAACGTCACGCTCGACCGGCTGGTCCACACGGAGCTGCTGATCTGCGGCGAGCTGACGCTCGAGATCGCCCAGCATCTGCTCTCGAAGGCCACCGACCTCGCGGAGATCAAGCGGGTGCTGTCGCATCCCCAGGGCTTGGGCCAGTGCCGGAGCTGGCTGGCCGAGCATCTGCCGGAGGTGCCCCAGGAGGAGACCGCCTCCACGGCCGGCGCCGCCGAGGTGGCGGCGGTGGATCCCCGGGTGGCCGCGATCGCCTCCGAGCTCGCCGGTCAGCTGTACGGCGTGCCGATCCTGCGGCGGCGCATCGAGGACAACCGCCACAACGCCACGCGGTTCCTGGTGCTCGGGCGCCGGGCCAGCGGACCCAGCGGCCGTGACAAGACCTCCATCGTGTTCGCGATGCCGAACCAGCCGGGCGCGCTCTACCGCATCCTGGAGCCGTTCGCGCGGTCCGGCCTGAACCTGACCAAGATCGAGTCGCGGCCAGCCAAGCGGATGCCCTGGGAGTTCGTCATGTTCGTCGATTTCGAGGGGCATCGAGGCACGCCAGCGGTCGCGGCGGCGCTGAGCGAGGCCGCGGAGCGAACCGTGTACTTGAAAGTGCTCGGCTCGTACCCCGCGGCCTGAGGAGAGACCATGCAGACGCAGTGGGAAGCCCTGGCCAACGAGCACATCCTGGGTATCGCGCCCTACGAGCCGGGCAAGCCGATCGAAGAGCTCGAGCGCGAGCTCGGTATCCACGACGCCATCAAGCTGGCCTCGAACGAGAACCCGCTCTCGCC
>Ga0268386_10002391_pt1 | contig 13349 bp, 11 predicted proteins | sample RVTome_15_FD_200260 | JGI IMG/M metagenome (GOLD analysis project Ga0268386, IMG submission 200260) | Soil microbial communities from uranium-contaminated site in the Upper Colorado River Basin, Wyoming, United States - RVT150D86... ...
GCCCCCGGTCAGTCGGCGATCAGCGTGCCGGGTTCGCGTAGATCAGCCCGCCCTCGAGGAAGGGCGCGTTGAACGACCCCTCGCGGGTGAGACCTACGGGCACCAGGTGGGCCTCGTAGATCTCGTCGTAGTTGCCCACCTGGGTGATGGCCTGCAGCCAGGCGTCGGCCGGCAGGCCCATCACCGTCTGGAACTCGCCCTCGCCGCCGAGCAGGCGGGCCACCTCGTCGTCGGGCGGCGTCGCCGCCATCTCGGCCGCGTTGGCCGAGGTGACGCCCTTCTCATCAGCGATGATCAGGGCGTAGACCAGCCAGTTGACCACGTCGGCCCAGATCGAGTCGTTCTGGACGTAGGCCGGGCCCAAGGGCTCCTTGGAGATGGGCTGACCGGGGAAGATGAACCACTCCTCGCCCTCGGGTTGCAGCTGGGCCTTGTTGCCCACCAGGCCGGAGCCGTCGGTGGTGACCACGTCACAGGAGCCGGCCAGGAACTGCTCCATCACGATCTCGAAGTCCTCGAAGGTGTTGAGGGTGATGGTGACGCCCTCGGCCGCCGTGGCCTCGCTTATGTTCAGCTCGGTCGTCGTCCCTGCGTTGGTGCAGACCACCGCGCCCTCCAGGTCGGCGATGGTGGAGTCGGCGGAGAAGCCGTCCGAAGCCCTGCCCATGACCTGCTGGCCGTCGTAGTAGGTGGTGGGCCCGAAGTCGAGCGCCAGGTCGGTGTCACGGCTCTGGGTCCACGTGGTGTTGCGGAACAGCACGTCGACGTCGCCGGCGGACAGCGCGGTGAAGCGCTCGGCCGCGGTCAGGGCCGTGAACTCGACCGCGTTGGCGTCGCCGATCACAGCTGCGGCCAGGGCTCGGCAGAAGTCGGCGTCGAACCCGGTGACGCTGCCGTCGGCCTGGGTCTCGGAGAAGGCCACAGCGGCGCCGCTCACGCCGCATCGCAAGGTGCCCCTCTCCTGGACCGCCTCGAGCAGCGACCCCTCACCCTGGACCAGCGTGACCTCAGACTCGCCTTCGCCGTCCGCTGCCGTGTCCTCGGTGGCCGCCTCTTCGGCTCCGTCACCGGATTCGTCGCCAGCGTCGTCGTCGCTGTCGCCACAGGCCGCGGCCAGCACGGTCAGAGCGAGCAGGGCAGCGAGCAGCTGCCACCATCTGGTCTTCGTCATGATCCCCTCCACTGTTAGGCGGTCCCCCGACGCCAGCTCGACCCACACGACGGTGCGGCGGCAGTCACGGCGTCCGGGGATCGACCGACCGTAGCCCACTCGGCCCGGATGTGTCATCGGACACACCTTGCGGCTACATCACGACTATCCGTCGCTCATGTGACAGAAACGCCCCCACCTCCGTTAGAGATGATGTCCGCCGCGTTGACGTCCTGCGGGCGGGTCGGGCACCGTGTCCTGGCCGCGCCGCCCCCTGCTCGGATCACCCACTACCCCAGGAGCCGTGATGCCCACTCACCTGATCGCCCCGCACGGCGGCGAGCTCGTCGACCTCTACGTGTCCCCCGACAGAGCACGCGAGCTCAGGGAGCAGTCGGCCGGGTTCGTCGACTGGGACCTCACCGAGCGGCAGATGTGCGATCTCGAGTTGTTGGCCAACGGAGGGTTCTCGCCCCTGCGCGGCTTCATGGGACAGGCAGACCACCAGGCCGTGTGCGAGTCCATGCGGTTGGCGGACGGCACGCTTTGGCCGATCCCCATCACCCTCGACGTGAGCGAGCAGGTGGCCGATGGACTGCAGGCCGGTACCAGCGTGGCCCTGCGCGACCCCGAGGGGGTGATGCTGGCCGTCCTGACCGTGAACGAGGTCTGGCGGCCCGACCTGGAGGCCGAGGCCAAGGCCGTCTTCGGCACCACTGACCTGCTCCACCCCGGCGTCGCCTACCTGCTGCAGCGCAGCCACCCGTGCTACGTCGGAGGCACGGTCGAGGCCGTGCAGGCGCCCATCCACTACGACTACGCCCTCCTGCGCATGACCCCGGCCGAGGTCAGGGGTCAGTTCGAGCGGCTCGGCTGGCGCAAGATCGTCGCCTTCCAGACCCGCAACCCCATGCACAGGGCCCACTTCGAGCTGACGCTGCGCGCGGCCAAGGGCCTCGAGGCCAACCTGCTGGTCCACCCCGTGGTGGGCATGACCAAGCCCGGTGACGTGGACCACTACACCCGGGTTCGCTGCTACCAGGCCATCATGGACCAGTACCCGCACCGCACCGCCATGCTCTCGCTGCTGCCGTTGGCCATGCGGATGGGAGGGCCGCGCGAGGTGGTGCTGCACGCCATCATCCGCAAGAACCACGGCTGCACCCACCTCATCGTCGGGCGCGATCACGCCGGCCCTGGTCAGGACTCGTCTGGCCGGCCGTTCTACGGGCCATACGACTCCCAGGAGATGCTGGCCAAGCACTCCGAGGAGCTGGGCGTCACCATGGTGCCGTTCCAGATGATGGTGTACGTCGAGGATCAGGACGCCTACATGCCCTCCGACGAGGTGCCAGACGGGGTCCGCACGCTCAACATCAGCGGCACCGAGCTGCGCCAGCGCCTGGCCGAGGGCAGGGACCTCCCGACCTGGTTCACCTTTCCCAAGGTGGCCACCGAGTTGCGCCGGTCATACCGACCCAGAGCGGCCCAGGGCTTCACGGTCTTCTTCACCGGGCTGAGCGGGTCGGGGAAGTCGACGATCGCCAACGCCCTGCTGGTCAAGCTGCTGGAGATGGGCGGACGGCCAGTGACCCTCCTCGACGGGGACCTCGTCCGCCGCCACCTCTCCTCCGAGCTCGGCTTCTCCAAGGAGCACCGCGACATCAACATCCGGCGCATCGGCTACGTCGCTTCGGAGATCACCAAGAACGGCGGCATCGCCCTGTGCGCGCCCATCGCCCCCTACGAGTCGGTCCGGCGCGAGGTGCGTGAAATGGTCGCCCCCCTCGGCGGCTTCAACCTTGTTTGGGTATCCACACCACTCGAGGTCTGCGAGGCCCGCGACCGCAAGGGCCTCTACGCCAAGGCGCGGGCGGGCATCATCGGTGAGTTCACCGGCATCAGCGATCCCTACGAGGAGCCGACCGACGCCGACATCGCCATCGACACGACCGGCACCACGCCCGACGAGGCCGCCAACCAGATCATCCTGCACCTCGAGCAACAGGGATACATCGACGCCCGCGCCGCCGACTGAGCCCGGCGCACGCCCACAGGGCAGACTGCCCCCTCCATGCCCACACCGACCGATCACGCCGCCGCCGCCCGCATCGCCTCCGACGCCGGACGGCTGCTGGTGGAGACCCGTGACAACCTCACCCGGCTCTCGGTCGACACCTGGACGCTCCGTGACGAGGGCGACCGCAGGGCCCACGACTTCATCGTCGCCGCCCTGCACGAGGAGTTTCCCGATGACGCGGTCCTGTCCGAGGAGGGCAAGGACGATCCGGGCCGCCTCAGCGCCGACCGGGTGTGGATCGTCGATCCCCTCGACGGGACGCGTGAGTACTCAGAGGGCAGGGACGACTGGGCCGTCCACGTGGCCCTGACCGAGGGCGGCGCCGCCACCGCCGCCGCCGTGGCCCTGCCCGCCCTGCAGCGGACGTTCGGCACAGACCCGGCCCCGTCGATGCCCGAGCGCGGCGACGGGCCACCCCGCCTGGTGGTGAGCAGGTCGCGCCCCCCGGCGGCGGCCGTGATCATCGCCCAGGCCATCGGCGCCCAGCTCGTGGCGCTGGGCTCAGCCGGTGCCAAGGCGATGTCGATCCTGCTGGGCCAGTCCGACATCTACGCCCACTCCGGTGGCCAGTACGAGTGGGACAACTGCGCCCCGGGGGCGGTCGCCGCCGCCGCCGGCCTGCACGTCTCGCGGGCAGACGGCTCCCCCATGACCTACAACCACGCCGATCCGTGGCTGCCGGACCTGCTCATCTGCCGGCCCGAGTACGCCGAGGTCAGCCTCACCGCCATCCACCAGTACCTGAACGAGTAACCCCCGCGGCCGAACCCGGCATCAGGATGGCCACATACGGCCGCGCTGATGCCAGGTACGCAGGCAAGCGACAGCAGTGCCGAACCCGGCATCAGGATGGCCACATACGGCCGCGCTGATGCCAGGTACGCAGGTCGGCGGCTGCATGGCAGTGTCTGGGCATGGAGCTCAGCGCGACGCGCTACGAGGTGGCGGACAGGGTGGCCACGATCCGCCTGCACCGGCCCCACCGCCACAACGCCTGGACCGGTCGCATGCACACCGAGTACCGGTCCCTGCTGCAGGAGGCCGAGGACGACCCCGAGGTGCGGGTGGTGGTGGTCACCGGCAGCGGCGACTCGTTCTGCGTCGGCGCCGACAGCGATGCCCTGGCGGGCCACGCCGAGCGCGGCGGATACGACCCCGGCACGGGACCGGACCTGGCCCGCCCCGGCTTCGGTGCGCGCCCAGAGTTCGACGCCGACTTCGCCTACCACTACGGCCTGTCCACACCGGTCATCGCCGCCGTGAACGGGCCGTGCGCGGGGGTCGGGCTCGTGCTCGCCTGCTACGCCGACCTCCGCTTCGCCGCCCGTGGTGCCACCCTCAGCGCAGCCCACGGCAAGCTCGGGTTGCCGGCCGAGTACGGGCTCGCCTGGGTCCTCCCCCGCCTGGTCGGCATGACCAGAGCGGCCGACCTGCTTCTGTCCAGCCGCAAGTTCACGGCCGCCGAGACCGAGGGTTGGGGCTTGTTCAACGCCATCGTCGAGCCCCATGAGCTGGCGGATCGGGTCGCGGCCTACGCCCTCGACCTGGCCAGCGCGGTCTCGCCGGCCTCCATGCGGGTGACCAAGCGTGCCCTCTACGCCGACCAGCACCGCGACGTCGGGGCGGCGGTGGCGGAGTCGGGGCGCCTGCTGGCCGAGATGATGGGCGAGCCGGACTACCGCGAAGGCGTGAAGGCGCTGCTGGAGCGCCGTCCTCCGTCGTTCTGAGCGGGACCTCCCCCAGCGGTGGACGCCGGCCCCACCACATCGTGGCGACGGTGGCGACAGCCGCGCCGGCCGCCCGCCCTCACGGCTTGGACCCGCTGACCATGGTCAGGACGCCGGGCACGAAGTCCTCGGCCCCGACGGCCCCGAAGCCGGCGTGGCGCAGGTAGCCCAGGCACTCGGTCACCGAGTGGGCCCGACCCTCGCTGCCGTAGAGGACCTCCTGCATGCCCCACAGGGCCGGGTCGAGGGGTCCGACCCCCTCGGGGCCGAGCATCTCGCCGACCAGGTGGAAACGGCCACCGTCGGTCAGGGCTGCGAACACCTTTTCCACCACTGCGGCGATCACCTCACCGTCGTAGATGGGCAGGTTGGAGGCCATCACGGCCACGTCACACCCATCGGGCAGCGGATCGGCGGTGAAGTCGCCGCCCACGGTGGTCACCCGGTCCGTCACGCCGTGGCGGGCCAGGTGCTCAGCGGTGACCTCGACGACGGGCGGGAGGTCGAACACGATCGCCTCGAGCCCCTCGTGGGCCTGCACGGCCGCGATGCTGTAGGCACCGGACCCACCGCCCACGTCGAGCAGACGGTGCCGGTCGGCCAGGTCGACCCGCCTGGCGAATCGCCGGCCGGCCCCCAGGCCGATGCTGGCCGTGGCCTCGTGGTAGGCCCGGGCCCTGTCGACGTCGAGGTCGGCGTACATGCCGAGGCGGCTGGGTGGCTCCGGCGACCGCAGGCGCGCGGTCAGGTCGAACCAGCCGGCCACGTCGGGCCGGGTGAACTGCATCCACGCAGCCGCGTAGGACCGCTCGCCGGCCACGAGGTACTTCTCGACGTCGGGGGCGTTGACGAGCCGGTCGCCGTCACGACCCAACAGACCCATGGCCAGGCACACGGTCACGAGGCGCTCCGCGTTCAGCGGGGACACCTGCATCGCAGTGGCCAGCGCCTCCACGTCGGACGCCCCGCCCGACACATGCGTGAACAGCCCGAGGTCGATGGCGGTGAACAGCACCGCCGACTGGCAGTAGGCCCTGGCCAGGTGCTGCAGCCGGGTGGTGTCGACCCTGCCTGTCGGTGCCGTGTCCATCGGTCCCTCCCGTGGTCTCCGTCGGTCGTGTGGTCAATCGTTGGCGGTGCGGAACCACTCGGGTTTGCCCAGCGGCCACCACTCCCCCCAGACGTGCTCGCCGCCGGTGACCTCGAGGGTCGTCCCCGTCACGAAGTCACCGGAGGGGCCGGCCAGGTAGGCCACAGCCTGGGCCACGTCCCAGACGTCCCCGAGTCGGCGCATCGGGTTGTGCGCCAGGCTGGGGCGGGCCGTCTCGGGGTAGGTGCCGAGCCCCTCCGACGCCACCACGCCCACGGCGATGCAGTTCACCCGGATGTTGTGGGGTGCCCACTCGACGGCCAGGCTGCGCGACAGGTTGATGGCACCGGCACGGGACGCCGCGGTGTGGGGGATGCCCACCGATGCCCGTCCGGTGATGGTGGCGATGTTGACCACGCTGCCAGGCGACTCCTCGGCGATCCAGCGCCGAGCCGCGGCCTGCATGACGTACCAGGTTCCGTAGAGGTTCGTCTCCACGACCGCATGCCAGCCCTTGGGCGTGATGTCCACGGCCGGGGCCGAGAACTGACCTCCGGCGTTGTTGACGACGACGTCGAGCCCGCCGAACCGCGCCCAGGCCCGCTCGACCAGTTCGGCCACCTGGTCGGGATCACGGATCGTCATGGCCACCGTCTCGTGGTCGATGCCGATGCGGGCGAGGTCGGCGGCCAACGCGTCCAGACGGTCCTGGCGGCGGCCGCAGGCCACCACGGAGGCGCCCAGCCGGCCCAGCAGGACGCAGATGGCGGTGCCGATCGAGCCGGCACCACCGGTGACCAGCACGGTCCGCCCGGCGAACAGGTCGTCGCGGTACACGGTGGGCTCGGCGGCCAGCTCGTCGAAGCTGCGGACGTGGTAGGCGTCTCGGGCCACCATGTCAGGTCAGAGCCGCCCGCTCACGGGCCGCGTCGCCGGTGATCGGACCCCTCTCGGTCCCGACGTCGTGCCTGCAGCTCACGACCCCTGCACGGTAGTGGCCGCGACGGCGACGGCCGCACCCGCCGGTGCAGGTGCGGCCGTCGAACGGATCGCCGGGCGGACGTCACCCCCTCGCTCCGCCCGCCCGGCAAGGTCCTCCGGGCCAGTGATCGAGGTGAACCCCCTCGTCCCGACCACGGACCCGCGGACCTCAGGTCTCGATCACTGTCACCTTCCCGGTGTCGCCGTCGACCTCGATCAGGGCTCCGTCGGGGATGCGCCTGGTGGCGTCGGTCAGCGACACCACGCACGGGATACCCAACTCGCGGCTGACGATGATTGCATGGCTGAGGGGGGCCCCGACGTCGACGACGACGGCTCCCGCCCCCACGAACAGCGGCGTCCATGACGGATCGGTGATCGGAGCCACCAGGATGTCGCCGGGGCCGAGCGCGGTCGGGTCATGCGGGTCCAACACGACGCGGGCCCGGCCCTGCGCCGTGCCCGGGCACCCCGGTATCCCCTGCAGCACCGCGCCGGCGAGCTCCAACTCCACCTTCGCCTCGTCCCGGCGCCGGTACGTCGACATGGGAGCTGGCTCACCCACGAACAGGAACGGTTCCTGCAGTCCCTTGACCTCGTCGTAGAGGGCTTCACGGGACTCCAGGCGCTCGCGCCAGCCCGTCGGCTCGTCCACCAGCCCGTAGGCCTCGGAGCGGGTGAGCATGCCGTAGCTCTCGATGCGCGGGAAGACCCCCCGCTCGTGGCAGCGCCGACCCCACTCGCGCAGGGCGACGCGCAGCTCGTGGATGAGCTTGATGCAGTTTGTCTTGGTGCGCTCGCGACCGGGCACGAAAACGCCGGCGGCGCTCACGGCGGCGCCGAACTGGGCCTGGATCGCCGGGTCCCCGGAGAGCCGCTCGGCCATGGAGCTGGCCAGGGCCTCGCGGTTGGCGACCAGCACCGCGTGGTGCTCGTGCGGCGAGGCTCCGGGCGGGGACACGCGCATGCGGTCGATGGCGGCCAGGGCCAGATCTGGGTGGGTCTCCCAGGTGGGGGACCGGGTCTCCCACTCGTTGGGCCCGCGGCTGCCGAAGCGCAGGCCGAACTCGTCGAAGGCGGCCACCCAGGCCTGCACCTCCTCCTGGCCGCTGGCCCGGAGCCGGCTGTCGAGGCCCCGGTGACCCTGGTCGAAGTACCTCGTCAGGGCCGACGACGACGCCACCTCCCGGCCCAGGTCCCACATGGCCATCGAGGGTGCCGCCGACTCGACGTCGCCGAGCCCGGCGATGAGCCTGAGGACGGCGCTGGGGTCGCCGACGGCGGTGGCCACCTTGGTCACGACCGTCAGCGGCAGGGATGCCAGGAAGGTGACCAGGATGTGCTCGGCGAAGAGCTCGCGGAAGTGGGTGGTGGTGAGCCCCCAGCCATGATCCAGCAGCTCACGGTCGGACATGGCGGTGAGGTCAGGCCGCTCGGCCCTGAGCCGGTTGACCATCGCCTCGTGCTCGGCGGCCCTGGTCAGCTCGGTGGCGCTGAACACCCATTCGAAGGTCTCCCCGATCCGGGCCGTGAGGTCGGGGCGATCGTCGCCGGGTCGGGCCTCGAACGCAGGGACGCCAGGAGCGTCGCCGAAGAAGGCGTCGTCGATGTCCTGGGCGGTCATGTCAGGCGCCCGGTGGCCGAGGATGCGAAGCGCCGAGGCGTTGAGGTAGCAGTAGCCACCTGCGACACCCAGGAACACGCACTCGTCGCCGGGCAGCTCGTCGGGCTCGAAAGCGCCGATGCGGTAGAAGGCGTCCCGGAAGCCGAGCTCGGCCCCGCCCAGGCCGTCGGCGTTCTGGAAGCCGAACGAGAAGGTGGCCGGCGCCACCGGATCAGGGAACACCTCGCCGACGTTGGCCCTCGTGTAGAAGGGGTAGCGGTCGCTCAGGGCTGTTCGCACCAGCCACGCATCGGCCAACTCGTTTCCCCCTTCGTCACCCGGACCGGTCCCCAGTGACCCCTGGGCGAGATCCCGCCTCCACGTCCCCGGTCCGGACGCGACCCGACACGATACTCATCCGGCGCGAGGTGTCGACAACAGCTCTGCGCTGATTGAATCGGGATCGTCATCATGGACGGACCGAGCGCCACCCCACCCCACGACGTGCGTCAGGAGCCCGTCCCCCTCGACCTGGCGCACGGGACGTTCTCGTCGCACCCACCGTGGTTGGTGGACCCCGAGACGATGCCATGGCGCACCGGGCTCGACGAGGTGCGGGCCCGCGTGCGGCGCTCGGTGCCCCGCCTGGTGGCGCCGCGCCGCCTCCCGCCCGGCCGGCGGGTGGGCCTGACGGTCTGGACGCTCGGTCGCGCCGTGGGGGGTTGGTGGATGGTGGGCCGCCGGCGGGGCGGGTCGGCCTCCAAGGCCGATCTCAGCCACCGGATCCGCGTGGCCATGGAGCGGCTGGGCCCCACCTACATCAAGCTGGCACAGATCATCTCGGCCGGCGAGGGGCTCTTCCCACCGGAGCTCACCGACGAGATGAAACGCTGCCGGGACCGGGTGACCCCCGAGCCGTTCGAGGTGGTGATGTCGACGCTGCAGCGCGAGCTGGGCCGAGACCCAGGCGAGGTCTTCGCCCACATCGATCCCGTGGCCAGGGCTGCCGCCTCCATCGCCCAGGTGCACGAGGCCCGCCTCGTCACCGGCGAGGAGGTCGTGGTGAAGGTGCAGCGAGCCACCGTGGGCGAGCGCGTGGGCGATGACCTCAGGGTGCTGGCATGGCTGGCGCCACACCTGGTCGGGCGCATCCCCGTGGCTGCCCTGGCCAACCCACCGGCCCTGGTCGAGATGTTCGCCAACACCATCAGCGAGGAGCTCGACTTCCGCCTCGAGGCCGAGAACCTGCTGGACGTGGCCAGGGTGCTGCGCGAGCTGGCTCAGGACGACTGGGTCATCCCCCGACCTCACCCGGTCCTGGTCAGCCCGCGCATGCTGGTCATGGAGCGCGTCGGAGGGTTCGCCTTCGAGGACGTGGCCGGGATGACGACCGCCGGCGTGGACACCCACGCCGTGGTCCGCAACGTCATGATCGCCTTCCTCGAGAGCGCCACCCTGTACGGCATCTTCCACGGGGACTTCCACGGCGGGAACCTCTTCGTGCAGGACGACGGCAAGGTGGCCCTGCTCGACTTCGGCATCACGGCGCGCATGACCGACCGCGAGCGCGGCGCCTTCCTCCGCCTCATGGTGGGCGGCACGACCAACAACATCCGGCTGCAGATGTCGGCCATGCGGGACCTGGGCGCCCTCCCGCCCGACACCGATCTCGACGCCGTCATCGCCGACCTGGGGCTGACCGAGCCCGTCGTCGACCCCACCAGCCTCTCCCAGGAGGAGCTGCTGGCCGAGGTGCAGCGCGTCACCAAGGCGCTGCTGGCCTACGGGGCGCGCATGCCCAAGGTGTTGATGCTGTTCGTGAAGAACATGATCTTCCTGTCCACGATGATCGAGCACCTGGCGCCCGACATCGACGTCATCGGTGAGGTCCAGCAGATCGGTCTGCGGTTCGCCATCGAGCACGGGCAGCGCATCGCCAGCGAGAGCGGCCTCACCCTCGACGCCGACGACGTCGACATGACCGGCTTCAAGGCCTCCCTGGGCCTCGAGGCCGACACCGACGCCATCACATACGCGCAGCTACGCAAGCGCCGTGAGCTGATCCTCAAGCGCATGGGGGGCACCGAGGTGTAGCGCCGGCCACCACGGCCGGGCCGTGACGGCCGGGCCGTGGTGGCGGCTGGTCGTGAGGTGGTGGCTGGTCGTCAGGTGGTGGCGGAGGTGCCGAGGGCCTGCGCCTTCAGGCGCCCGAACTCCTCCTCGCTGATCACGCCCCGATCGCGCAGGTCGGCCAGCTTGTGCAGCTCCTCTGCGGCGCTGGTGCCGCCGCCGCTGCCGGCCACGGTGCGGACGTACTGGCCGAAGGCCTCCTGCTGTTGCTTGGCCTCCTCGATCCGGCGGTGCTGCATCTTGCCGCCCCTGGCGATCAGGTAGACGAGGACGCCGAGCCAGGGAAGGACCACCACGAAGACCACCCACAGCGCCTTGGCCCAGCCGCTGAGATCGTGGCTGCGGAAGATGTCGATGAAGACGGTGATCAGCAACCAGATCCAGATGAAGAAGATGAAGAAGTACAGCATCGTCAGGAACACGTCCGCGAGCGTGTACGCAGCGAATGTCACGAGATCCCTCTTTCGTTCGTCGTCGGATCCAACCGGCGATCGAACACGCTTGTACCGGACGGATGGCGCCAGGGCAAATATTGCGCCTCCCTTACGGTGCTGCACCGGGCCGGCGGCGACGACCGCTACGGTCCCGCCCAATGAGCGCGAGGGCCTGAACGTGCGCTTGATCGTGGCACGCTGCCGGGTCGACTACTCCGGTCGCCTCGAGGCCCACCTCCCCGTGGCCAACCGCTTGATCATGGTCAAGCGGGACGGCTGCGTGGCCGTGCACGCGGACGGAGGGGCGTACAAGCCGCTCAACTGGATGAACGCCCCCAACACCCTCGTCGAGGGCGATCCCGAGTGGGTGGTGACCAACCCCAAGGGCGAGCGGCTCGTCATCCACATCGAGGAGGTCCTGAGCGATACCTCCTACGACCTGGGGACGGATCCGGGACTGACCAAGGACGGCGTCGAAGCCCACCTCCAAGAGCTGCTGGCCGCGGCGCCGGAGGTGCTGGGCGAGGGCACGGTGCTGGTGCGCCGGGAGTACCCGACCGACCTCGGGCCCGTCGATCTGCTGTGCCGGGACGGGCACGGCGTCGCCATCGCAGTCGAGGTCAAGCGGCGAGGAGAGATCGACGGCGTGGAGCAGCTCAGCCGCTACCTGGATCGGCTCAACCTGGACGGGACGCTGCGGCCGGTGCAGGGCGTGCTGGCGGCACAGGAGATCAAGCCCCAGGCCCGGGTGCTGGCCCAGAGCCGCGGCATCCGCTGCGTGACCCTCGACTACGACGAGCTCCGCGGCGTGCAGGCTGCGCAGATCAGGTTGTTCTGACCGGCCTAGCTGCCTCGCACACCGCCGGCGTCGATGACGACGCGACCGTCGCTGCCGACGGTCTGGAACACTGCCCCACCGCTGCCTGTGTCCCACATGTTGACTGTGAGGGCCTCACCCGGGAGCACCGGTGACGTGAAGCGACCCTCCATGGCACCGAAGCGGAGCGGATCGTTGCCGAACAGCTGGGCCAGCAGGGCGCGCCCGGTGAAGCCGTAGGTGCAGAGGCCGTGGAGGATGGGCTTGGGGAACCCGCCCACGTCGGAGAACTGCTTGTCGGAGTGCAACGGGTTGCGGTCACCCGACAGCCGGTAGAGCAGCGCCTGGTCGGGGCGTGTCTGGTAGGTGATGCTGTGGTCGGGCTGGCGCGCGGGCGGCTGGTTCGGCTTGCCCGACGGCCCGCGGTCACCACCCCAGCCCCCCTCGCCGGTGATGAACACAGAGGCGGTGGAGTTGAACAGCGGCTGCCCGTCGCCCACCAGCGTGGCCGAGCTCGAGGTGGCCACGACCGCGCCACGACCCTTGTCGTAGATGCCGGTGACCTCGTCGACGATCTCGACCTCGCCCCCTGTCGGCACCTCCCGCAGGAGCTCGATCCCCTGCTCGCCGTGGACCAGCATCCGCGGGTCGAACGTGCCGATGGAGCTCATGGCGCTGCGCCCACCGGTGGCGGTGAAGCCGAGGACGACGGCGAAGGTGGGCAGCACCCGCTGGGTGACCCCGTGGGTGTTCTCCGTCGTGAACTGCAGCTCGGCCCCTACCGGATCCTCCATGCCTGCCCCCACGCCCAGGGCGTAGAGCAGGCAGTCGCTGCTGTCCCAGGTGGCGCGGCGGGGTTCACCCTTGGCGCCGACGGCATCGGGATCGATGGGCATGGTGGCTCCTCGCTGTCCTTGTCGGGGTGAGACCGGCGACTTCAGGCGTCGCTCAGGCCGCCGTCGAGATCACGACCGTCCATGCCAGCGTTCAGGCGCGCCTTGGCCACGAGGTCGAGGGCGACGGGGCCGATCTTCTCTGGATCCTCGACCGGCTCGACTGTGGGCCCGCGGTGCCAGCCCTCGGCGATGCCGAGGACACGGCCGGAGGCCTCGAAGACCCGACCGGTCACGCCCTTGGACTCCGCCGACACCAACCAGGTGGCGATGGGAGCGATCCAGCGCGGCGACATGATGTCCTTCTGCTCGTCTGACAGCTTGCCCATGCCCAGGTCCTCGGTCATGCGGGTGAGGGCGCCGGGAGCGATGGCGTTGACCGTGACGCCGTAACGGGCCAGCTCGCGGGCGGCGATGATCGTGAACGAGGCGATGCCCATCTTG
>Ga0268386_10002392_pt1 | contig 13347 bp, 7 predicted proteins | sample RVTome_15_FD_200260 | JGI IMG/M metagenome (GOLD analysis project Ga0268386, IMG submission 200260) | Soil microbial communities from uranium-contaminated site in the Upper Colorado River Basin, Wyoming, United States - RVT150D86... ...
ATCTTCAGGTCCCATAGCTCGAAGCTGTCGTCTCTCATCGGATCCCCCGTCCGTCGTGCCGAGATCGCGCCGTGGAGGCGCCGCCGACCACCCCGCTCCGGCGAGGCCTCACCCGACCATGCCCGTCGCCTGCGCGGGGCGCCCGACGGCGCCTGGCATGCCAGGGGTATGTCCCTCCGGCGGAAAGCCATCGCCCCTTCAGGCACGCTCGTCGTCCCGAGCAGCGCGAGGGACCTCGACGCAGGCCCTGAGCCGTCTGCGAGGGATCTGCGCGATCGACGGCGTCGCCGGTTCGGTCCGGGCTCGGGGCCTGCCCCTGCCGGCCCTCGGGGCTGCTATCGTCCGCGCGGTGCATTCCGGGGGGCAAGGATACGCCGAACCGCTGCGCTACCGGGGCGGGGTGGCCGGGGCGCTGACGCCGTTCGGGGTGTTCCTGGCGGGGGTGGGCTGGCTGGCGCTGTCGGGGGCGCCGGACGAGCGCGGGTTCTGGCCGATCCTGCTGCTGGCGCTGACCGTCGGGCTGCTGCTGGCGCGCGACCGGACGCGGTACGCCGAGGCGATGGTGGCTGGGATGAGCCGGCCGGTGGTGCTGCTGATGGTGCTGGCCTGGCTGCTCGCCGGCGTGCTCGCCTCGCTGATGAACGCCAGCGGCTTCGTCGGCTCGCTGGTCTGGACTGCGGGCGAGCTCGGGGTGCGGGGCGCGGCCTGGGCGGTGGCGGCGTTCGTCATCGCGGCGCTGGTCTCGACCGCTACCGGGACCAGCCTCGGGACGCTCATCCTCTGCGCCCCCCTCCTCTACCCGGCCGGAGCGGCCCTGGGCACGGCGCCGACCGTCCTCATGGGCGCCATCCTCGGCGGCGCCACCTTCGGCGACAACGTCTCGCCGGTCTCGGACACCACCATCGCGTCGGCGACCACCCAGGGCGCCGAGATCGGCGCCGTCGTGCGCTCGCGGATGCGCTACGCCCTGCCCGCTGCAACCGCCGCGATGGTGGCGATCGGCCTCACCGGCGCCGGGACCCCGGCGGAGGGGACGGCCGGGCCGGCCGACGGCGGGGCACGCGGCCTCATCATGCTGGCCGCCCCGGCGTTGGTGTTGGCACTGCTGCTCGCCCGCCGGCACCTGCTCGAGGGCCTCCTCTTCGGCTGCGCCGCGGCGGCCGGGCTGGCGGTCGTCGCCGGCCTGATCGCTCCGGAAGCGCTCTTGCGCCTCGACGTCGAGGCCTTCACCGCCCGCGGCCTCGTCGTCGAGGGCGTCGAGCGCGGCCTCGGGATCTCGGTCTTCACGCTGCTCCTCATGGGCCTGGTGGCGGGCCTCGAGGAGGCGGGTCTCGTCGACCGGCTGGTCCGCCGCGCCGAGAGCGCGACGGCGAGCCCGGCCGCTGCCGAAGCCCGTGCCGTCGCCGTCACCTCGGCGGCCGTGGTGCTGACCACCCACTCGGTGGTGGCCCTGCTGGCGGTCGGCCCCTTCGTGCGCCGCGTCGGCGAGCGACTCGGGATCGCGAAGGAGCGACGGGCCAACCTCCTCGACCTCACCGTCTGCATCTGGCCCTTCCTGCTGCCCTACTGCATCCCTACCATCCTCGCCGCCTCGCTCTCGGGCAGCGGCGCCGAGGCCGGCATGCTCCGCCTCTCCGCCTGGGCGGTCGGGCTGGCGAACTACCACTCCTGGGCCCTGGCCGCGATGCTCCTGCTCGCCGTCGTCACCGGCTACGGGCGGCGCTCGGGCTGACGGTCTCCGGCGGCTCGGTCGTCGACGTCGAGGAAGAAGTCCTCGACGTGGTCGAGGAGGAAGCGGGCCCGCTTCTGGGCGATGAGATTGGCCAGACGGGCGGACGGCACGGCGTCCGGGTCGACGGCGAGGGCCCGGTCGAGGAGCTCGCGGAACTCCTCGACGTCCTGCGCCGGCACGCTCACCGAGCGCGCGAAGGAGACGTAGGCGCCGGCCCGGGCGCCGCCCGCGAGCTCCACCGCCCGCTCGAAGTGCTCGCGGGCGCGCTCGGGCGACCCGCCCATCGACTCGGGCACCGCCTCGAGGGCGATCATCGCCTCGTGGGTGGCGCCGTCCGACCAGCCCTCGTCGAGGGCGAGGACACGCTCCATCAGCGCCCTGACGGCCGGCAGGTCGACGGTCAGGTCGGGTCGGTCGAGGCCGAGGGCGATGGCGGCGCCCCAGGAGGCCCCGGTCCAGTAGAGGAGCTCCACGTCTGGGCCGCCGAAGGCCTCCAGCGCCTCCTCCGGGTGCCGCTCGAGCGCGCTGCGCACGCCCGGCGCGCGGGCGGCGAGCGAGCGCAGACAGTAGTCGCGGCCCCGCAGATAGAGCTTGCGGGCCCGATCCTCGAGACGGCGCGCCGTGGCGAGATCGGCCGGCTCCGCCAGCAGCGCGTCCGTCTCGACGAAGGCCCAGGCGTACTGCGTGAATCCGGAGCAGGCGGAGAGCAGGAGGTCGCGGTTGTCGGGCTGCTCGGCGAGCAGGGCCTCCATCGTCTTGAGGGCGAACGGCAGAGCCTCGCGCACCAGCTCGGGGTCCTCGTCGGAGGCGAACACGTCCCCGGCGCCGGCCAGGGAGCTGCCGAGGGCGCGGATCGCCAGGGCGCGCACCGAGCAGCCGGCCAGCACCGGAAGGACGAGGAGGAGAGCCGCCAGGCGCCCTGCGACCGCGCACCGCACCATTGCGGGGATTATAGACTCGCCCTCTACCCCACCATTGGACGGCCCTCGCGGGAGACTCCATGGCCGAGCCGCACGAGACGCTCACCTGGCGCAAGGTACTCGAGCCCGACCAGCTCGCCGAGGGCCGGGTCACCGCGGTCACGTGCGGCCACCGCACCCTCTGCATGACCCGGCACGAAGGGAGCTACGGCGCCCTCGACAATCGCTGCCCGCACCAGGGCGGCCCACTCGGCGAGGGGACGATCGAGAACGGGCTGCTGCGCTGTCCCTGGCACGGCTGGGACTACGACCCGATCAGCGGCAAGGCGCCTGGCTTCGACGACGGCGTCGAGGCCTTCCCGCTCGAGGTGCGGGACGACGGCGTCTGGGTCGGTTTCCCACCCGAGCCCGGGCGCGAGCGCACCGTCTCCGACCTGATGGTGGAGACGATGGTGGCGTGGGGCGTGCGCCAGGTCTTCGGCATGGTCGGTCACTCCAACCTCGGGCTGGCCGACGCGCTGCGCCGTCAGACCGAGTCCGGCACTCTCCGCTACTACGGCATCCGCCACGAGGGGGCCGCGTCCTTCGCCGCCTCCGCCTACGGCAAGCTGACCGGCCGGCCCGCGGCCTGCCTCGCCATCGCGGGGCCCGGCGCCACCAACCTGCTGACCGGCCTCTGGGACGCTCACGTCGACCGCTCGCCGGTCCTCGCCCTCACCGGCCAGGTCGACACCCAGGTGCTCGGCCCGGGCGCCTTCCAGGAGATCGACCTCGTAGCCGCCTACGGCGGCGTCGCGCAGTGGAGCCAGACGGTTCTGCCCGGCTCGCGCCACGCCGAGCTGGTGAACCTGGCGGCCAAGAGCGCGATCCTGAACCGCGGCGTCTCGCACCTGATTTTCCCCGACGAGGTGCAGAACCTCCCGGCGGGCGACGCGAAGCCCGGCGGCCCCGAAGGGCGCCTGATGCGGCGGGAGATCGCGCCGCCCGAGGTCTCGCTCGACGCCGCCGAGGAGCTCATCCGTGGCAGCCGGCGCCCCGTGATCGTGGTCGGCCACGGCGCCCGCTTCCACATGGAGCCCATCGTCGCCCTGGCCGAGACCCTCGGGGCGCCGGTGCTCACGACCTTCAAGGGCAAGGGCCTCATCCCCGACGACCACCCGCTGGCCGGCGGCGTGCTCGGCCGCAGCGGCACGCCGATCGCCAGCTGGCTCATGAACGAATCCGACGCCCTGATCGTCTTCGGGGCCAGCTTCTCGAACCACACCGGCATCACCCCGAAGCGGCCGATCGTCCAGGTCGACTGGGACCCGATGACGCTGGGGAAGTTCCACGCCGTGAAGGTCCCCGTCTGGGGCGAGATCGGCGTCACGGCGCGGGCTCTGAGCGAGCGGCTCGCCGGCCACGCGGGGGCCGAGGACCAGCGCGAGGACGTCGCCGCACGCTGGGCGCTCTGGCGCCAGGAGAAGCGACGCCGCGAGGTCGAGGAGCACGGCACCGGCCTCGGCGCCGGCTCGATCTTTGCCGCGCTGACGCGACGCGCCCCCGAAGACGCCATCCTCTGCGTCGACGTCGGCAACAACACGTACTCCTTCGGCCGCTACTTCGAGTGCCGCCGCCAAGCGGTCCTGATGTCCGGTTACCTCGGTTCGATCGGCTTCGCCCTTCCCGCTGCGCTCGGCGCCTGGGCCGCCACCCGGGAGGCGCAGACGCCGTTCACCGGCCGCAAGGTGATCTCGATCTCCGGCGACGGCGGGCTCGGCCAATACCTGGCGGAGATGACGACCGCGGTCAAGTACGGGATGGACATCACCCATCTGGTGCTGAGCAACCGCGAGCTCGGCAAGATCTCCAAGGAGCAGCGCGCCGGCAACTGGGACGTCTGGCAGACCGACCTCGTCAACCCCGACTTCGCCGCCTGCGCCGAGCTCTGCGGAGGGCTCGGGATCCGGGTGACCGAAGGCGACGATCTCGACGCCGCCCTCGACCGGGCCTTCGCCCACTCCGGCTTCAGCCTCGTCGAAGCCCTCACCGACCCGCTACTGGTCTGAGATGGAGCCCCGCGCTCAGGCCACGAGATATCCCCAGACGCTGACCTTGCGCTCCTTCGGCGCCCGGTCGTAGACGAAGACCTGCGCGTTGGGGGCGGTCCGCGTCCTCGAACCTCCCGCGCAGGCGGCGGACCCAACCCCCCCGCTGTCACCTCGCTCACTCACCACGCTGCCCGGCCGTGCTACCCTCGATGAACGGCCCGAACAGACCGCGAAAGGAGTCCACGATGAGTTCCGATCGTCGACCGGCTCGGTTCCGGCTCGGGGTGGCCGCCCTCGCCGCGGCGTTCGCGAGCGCGGCAATCAGCGAGACCGAGGCGCCCTGGAAAGAGCGTTACGAGCTCGTCCTGCCGCCCCCGATCGGTTTGGCGCCCACCAACCCGGAGCGCCTAGCCGCGGCTGAGGTGCTCCTCGTCCGGAGCGACGACCTAACCGAGGATCCCCAGTCAGGACAATGGGAGCTCGATGTCCACGCGTGGGACAGGCTCAACGGCGGCGTCGTATTCGATCCCGACAATTTTCGCACCTGGCCGTTCTGCCACATGCTGGACCCCTTCTACGGGCAGCCGACGCCGGGAGGAGGCGCGTGCTCGGCCGTGCTCGTGGGCCCAGACCTGGTACTGACCGCCGGTCATTGCGTCGCGGGCATTCCGGAGGAATCCCAGCCCCCCTACGACTGCAGCCATCGCGCGGTCGTTCTCGACTACGCCGTGAGGAGCTCCGAGGATCCGCTGGGCGACGAATGGCCAGGGGGGCCCCTGATCCTGTCGCCCGGCCAGGTCGTCGGCTGCGACGAGGTCCTCGTCGACACGCACATCAACCCTGGCACCGATCCCGATGATGCGCTCCTCGAGGGGAGCAAGGGCGCAGACTGGGCCCTGCTACGCCTCACCGAGTCCGTGGACAATCGACTTCCCGTCCCGATCGAGCGCTTCGCCCAGACCGAGGTGGGCGACCCGGTCCTCGTCCTCGGTCACCCGGCCAGGATCCCCACGAAGGGCGAGTTTTCGCAGATCGTGGAGGGGACGACCGAGACCCGGTTGCACGGTCTCGGCGGAACGTCCGGGAGCCCGATCTTCAACCTCGCCACCGGCAGGGTGGGAGCCATCGTCACCCAGACGGATGAGATCCCGTGGGTGGATATCGACTTCGAAGAGCAGTGTGTCGACCTCTGCTTCGAGTGCGATGCTGCGTTTGCGGTGGGCACGGCTGCCCTCCTCGCAGCCGGCGACGTCGACCCGATCGGCCTTCAGCTGAGCCCCGGCACCACCGCCGTGGACTACTACGGACCGCCGACCAGCGCAGCGGAGTACGAGCCCTGGACCGCCACGGTCAGCGTACCGGCCGGCAGCCTCCCACTCTTCCTGCTCGGGGTTGACTGGGCCGTCCAGCAGGAAGACGCTGGCCCGCAGTACTTCGAGGTGGTCAGCGGAGCCTCCTCCGGCGTCCTCGGGGACGGCGAGTCGGTCGAGCTCGGCATCCTGCCGGCGGATTGGCTCGTATCCACCCAGGGCGTCTACTCGAAGACCATGCCGTTCCTCGACTACACCTACGGGACCCGCGACCCGGTGACGCACCGGGTCTTCGTCGGCGTCGAGGGGTTCTCCCTCTTCCCGAGCGACCCCTTCGACGGGGAAGGCCCGGGCGCCGAGCACGGCGATTCGAGGATCTACCAGCCGACGAACCGCTGGGCGGTGTCCCAGCTGCTGACGATCCAGGCCGACCAGCCCCGGGTCCGCCTCAACGGCCAAGTCGGCACGACGCCGTTGTCGGTCACGCTTCCGCCGGCGGGAGCAATGGGATCGAAGCCCAAGATCGAAGTTCTGCTGGACGGAGCCGGACTTCTCCCGGGCGTGCGCACCGCCCAGGTCACCTTCAGCTCGGACGACAGCGGCTCACCCGCCTTCGAGCGCGTCGCCGATATCCGCTTCGATCACTGCCGGCAGAAGAACATCCACAAAGGCGTGCCCCTGCCTTTCGACATTGCTCCGGGAGAGATCGACGACACCACGCTTTCGGTCCTGTCCGCGCCGGATCCCATGGAAGACGTCGACGTGGCGGTGAGGTTCGAGGGCTGGGACCCACACTTCGAGCACAAGATCAAGCTATCCCTGGTCGACCCGGGCGGCCTGACGGTGGTCCTCAAGGACTTTTCGCACTCGTTTCAGGAGATCTACGACGACGACACGGCACCCGCACCAGGCGGTGATCTCACGCTCTTCGAAGGTCGTTCGTCGAGCGGAGTGTGGACCTTGTTGGTCGAGAGCGACATCTCGGCGACGCAGAATTTCCAGGCCGACCTTGCGCGACTTGAGATCAGACTCCACCACGAAGACGCTCCGGCTTGCGTCCCATGACGAGCTTCTTCACCCCGCTTGTGTACGCCAGTACGATTTTCGCTTTCGGGCACACGGGTTCGCCCGCCGACGGCGCGCCTGCGATCCACGGAGTTGCTCCCAGCGCTGGCGGTTCGGGAGAGATCATGAGATGGCCAGAGGAGGCCTCGCTCGTACCACCTGACGTCGCCCCGGGCGACGATTTCGGTCGGTCCGTGGCGGTTGGTCCCGACCGGATCGTCGTCGGTGCCCCGCTGGCACAGATCGAAGAGGACCCCGCACAGGGGGCTGGCTACGTCTATGTTCGATCGCCCGAGAGCCTGTGGGAGCAGGAAGGTAAGCTGGTCGCCTCCGACGGTGGTCCCAACGAGTGGTTCGCGTGGTCGGTCGCTGTCGACCCAGAGCAGGTGATCGTAGGGGCCCGCCTTGCTTCTGCCCCCGAGCTCCATCGAGGAGCCGTTTACATCTTCAACCGCTCAGGCAGTGTCTGGGCGGAGAGTCAGAAGCTCACGGCATCGGACGGAGCGAAGCAGGACCGCTTCGGAAGCGCCGCCAGTATCGCTGCCGAGCGGCTCCTCGTCGGCGCCAGTCATGCCGACATCGATGGCAACGATGCGCAGGGGGCTGTGTACGTCTTCGAACGGCTGGGAGGTGAATGGTCGGAGACCCAGAAGCTCTCCGCGGAAGACGGCGGGGCGGCGGATCTCTTTGGTCGAGCCCTCGCTGCCTCCGGCGACACGGCCGTCGTCGGGGGGGAGGGCGCCAACGGCCCCGGGGGTCCCAACCAGGGGGCGGCCTGGGTCTTCCACGAAGAGGCCGGAGTCTGGAGCCTCGAGCAGAAGCTCACGGCTTCGGACGGTCAGGACCCGGATAGCTTCGGTCACGCCGTATCGGTGTCCGGCGACGTCGCGATCGTCGGTGCGCACCAGGCCACCGTCGTCGGCCAGCCGCGCCAGGGGAAGGCCTACGTCTTCCGGCGCGAGGGGACGGTGTGGACGGAGGAGCAGATCCTCGTCGCCTCGGACGGGAGCTCGGAGGACAACTTCGGCATCGGGGTGGCGATCGAAGGGAACACGGCGCTGGTCGGCGCCGAGTTCGACTTTCCCGGCAACCCGGAGCAGGGCGTGGTCTACGAGTTCCGCTACCAGGACGGAGTGTGGACCGAGATCGGCAAGTGGCCGGGCTCCGAGGGGCACCTCTTCGACAACTTCGGCCAGGCCATCGCCCTCGACCGCCTGCGCGCCGTCGTCGGTGCCTCCTCCACCGTCCCCGGCGGCCGCGCCTACGCCTACACGCGGCCGCCGCTGTTCGCTGACGGCTTCGAGTCCGGCGACACCTCCGCCTGGTCGGTCACCGTCCCCTGACGCCGGGGGCTCAGCGGTCGCCGTACATCCGGCGCAGGAGCCGGATCTGGCCGGCGTGGTAGACGTCGTGGAAGGCGGAGGAGGAGACCAGGCGGGCCGGGGTGTGGTCGGCCTTGCCGCGCGGGCGGTCGAGGGTCTGGGGGTCGAGGGCGAGGACGTCGCGTTGGAGACGGTCGTGCCAGGTCTCGAGGAGGTGGAGGTCGGCCTTCCAGGCCTTCGTCGTGGGCTCCTCGGGGCGGGGGAAGAAGTCCGAGCCCTTGAGCTCGAAGGGGGTCGGCTCGCCGGCGGTGATCAGGCGGTGGATGCGGTACTTCCAGTACGCGCAGTGGACCGCCAGCTCCCAGATGTTGTGGCGGCCCGGCTGCGGGTGCCACGCGGCCTGCTCGAGGTCGACGCCGCGCAGGGAGTTGCGCAGGTTGGGGCCGTGCCACGAGGGGCGGTGGAACCCCCGGTCCAGCACTTCGAGGAGAAGCTCGAGGCGCGGATCGCTCACCCCGCCTCCTCCGCCGGCCGGCGCTCCTTGGCGCTGGACAGCGCGCGGCGCAGGGCCCTGCCGAAGGCGCCGCGGGCGTCGTCGAAGAGGGTGTAGAAGACGGGCACGACGAGCAGGGTCAGCAGCGTTGCCGTCGTCAGGCCGCCGATCAGCGTGAGGCCGAAGCTCTTGTAGGAGAGGCCCGTGCTCGAGGCGCCCTGCAGGGTCAGGGGCACCATGCCGCCGATCGTAGTCAAGGCGGTCATCATGATGGGCCGGAACCGGCGCTCAGCGGCCAGCAGCAGCGCCTCGGTGCGCTGGCGCCCCTCGTGACGCAGGCGCGTCACGTAGTCGACCAGCACGATGCCGTTGTTCACCACCACACCGATCAGCAGAATCAGCCCGATGCCGCCGAGCATGTCCAGGTCGTAGCCGGTCACCAGGTGGGCCCAGTAGACGCCGATCGAGGCCAGCGGGATGGTCAGGATGATCGACAGGGGGAGGATGAAGCTCTCGAACAGGAAGCCCATCAGCAGGTAGATGAAGACCACCGACACCGCACCGGCGAACTGCATCGCCGCCAGGTCCTCCTGCAGGCTGGTGCGTCCCTCGGCGCCGCCCCAGCCGATGCCCTCCGGCAGGTCGATGGCGGCGACCAGGGAGACCAGGCGCTCACGCGCCTCCTCCTCCTCCCCTTCGGTCAGCTCCAGGGTAATGGGTCGCGACGTTCTCTTGTTGCTGCGGAAGATGCGCTGCTGGGACGCGAGGAAGCGCGGCTCGCTGACCGCCGAGAGGGGGACGAAGTCGCCGCCTTCGGTGGGCACGGCGAAGTCCGCGAGCTCGTCGAGGGAGTCCCGGTCCTCTTCCCGGAAGCGCACGGTGACCGGGATCTCCTTGCCGGCGGCGCGGAAGCGCGGCAGCTTCTGTCCGCGCAGCGCGTAGCCGACGACGGTGGCGACGACGGTCGGATTGATCCCCTGGGCCTGGGCGCGTTCTCGGTCGAGGTCGAGCGCCAGCTCGTTGGGCAGCTCGTCGCCGGCCTTCTTCACCCCCAGGACGCCCGGCACGCCACGGAAGATGTCCTCCAGCCGCTCGGCGACCGCCTCGAGCTGCTCGGAGTCCTCCCCCACCAGGGTGAACACCTGGGTCGACTGGCTGCGCTCCTCGCTGTCTCCCCGCTGGTCCTGTCCGGCGAAGACCTCGACGCCGCCGCGCTCCGGCAGCTCCTCCATCACCCGCTCCGTCGCCTGGCGAGGAGTGACCCGGTTCGTGCGCGGGCTCTTGAACCAGCCCTGGACCTCTCCGAAGGTCGAGCGGTGGAAGAGGAACCAGCCGTCGAGGTCGAGCTCCTCGGCCAGCGCTTCGACGGTGCTCTCGGCAGCCAGGAAGTACTCCTCCGCCTCCTCCAGGGTGGTGTTCTGGGGCAGGGTCACCTGCAGGTCGAAGCCGCCGCGGGCCTCCTCCTGGACCTGCACGAACTTCACCTGGCGCATGGGGACCGCGGCGGTGAGGGCGAAGAGCCCGAGCACCAGCAGGATCAGGTCGAGCCGACGGCGCAGGAACAGGGCGAGCATCCGCGTGTAGACGTGGTTGAGCCAGCCGAAGCTCCGGTCGTAGGCGCGCTTGAGCAGACCGAAGAGGAAGTGCTCCTCCTCGTGGCGCGTCTCCTCCGTCCCCGGCAGGGTGAAGTAGACCGCCAGCGGCACGAGGACGAGCGCCACCACGAGCGAGCCGAGCAGCGACACCGAGATCGGGATCGACAGCCGCAGCAGGAAGAACTGGAACATCCCCTCGACCAGCGACACGGGGAGGAACACGACGACCGTCGTGAGAGTCGCCATGGTGATCGCCAGGGCGATCTCGCCCGCCCCCCGGATGCAGGCGTTCCGTCGCGACATGCCGGAGCGATGCAGGCGGAAGACGTTCTCGGCCACGACGACCGAGTTGTCGACCAGCAGCCCGACCGAGATCATCAGGGCGAGGAGGGTGAGGATGTTGAGCGACTCGCCCGCGAAGTACATGACGGTCAGGGCGACCAGGAGCGAGAGGGGGATCGCCAGGGTGACGATGATCGTCATCCGCACGCGGCGCAGGAAGAACAGCAGCACCGCGAGCGCCAGCACGCCGCCGATCATCCCGGACGAGAGCAGGGTGTCGAGGGACTCGCGGATCACGTCCCCCTGGTCGAAGAGCTCGGTCACGCCGACCAGCTGCAGGCGCGGGTTGCGTCGGAGCTGGTCGACCACCTCGTTGACCCGGTCGGCGACCTCGAGGGTGTTGGCATCGCCCTCCTTCATCACCCCCAGCGCGACCGCCGGGCGACTCATGGCGCGGACGCGGTAGTTGGTCTCGGGCAGGTCGTAGCGGATGGTGGCGATGTCGCCGAGACGCGTCTGCGCCCCGACGAGCCGGTTCTCGAGCTGCTCCAGGCTCGAGTAGCGGGAGATCGAGCGCAGCGCCAGCTTCCGGCCTCCGTGCAGCACGTCGCCGCTCGAAAGTGTGAAGTTGTCGCCCGAGAGGGTGCGGGCTAGATCGTAGATGTTGAGCCCGGCCGCCGCGGTCTTCTCGCGGTCGAGCTCGATCAGGATCTCCTTCTCCTCCAAGCCGTGGGTCTCCACCGAGGCCACTCCGTCGATGCGCTCGATCGGCAGCACGACCTCGTCCTGGAGCAGGTTGTAGACGTCGACCACCGCCGGGTCGATGGCCAGGCCGATGAAGAAGATCGGAATGCCCGAGGCGTCGTCCTTGAAGATGAAGACCTGCTCCACGTCCTCCGGCATGCGGACGCGAGCCCGCTCCACCCGGTCGCGCACCTCGCGGTAGGCGACGTCCATGTCGACGCCCTGCTTGAAGGTCAGGTTGGCCATGCCCAGGCCGGTGCGGGCGTAGGAGTCGATCGTGTCGATGCCGGCGACGGTCGAGAGCTCCTCCTCGAGCGGCAGGACGATCTTGTCCAGGGTCTCCTTGGAGGGAGCGTCGCGCCACGGTACCTGCACGGTCAGGTGCGGCGCCTGGAAGCCGGAGGGAAAGAGCTCGAGGGGCACGGAAAGGGTCGCGACCACGCCCAGGACGACGAGGGTCACCAGGATCATCAGGACCGTGATCCGGCGATCCAGGGAGAACCGTGGGAGACGCGATTCCCGCTCTTCGTCGGTCGTGTGTTCCATGGCCACTCCTTTCAGCCGGCGACGGCCTCCGGCGCCGGTCTCTCGACCTCCTCCTCACGGGCGGCGGCCGGCAGCAGCCGGGCCTTGAGGTCCTCGAGCAGGCTGTAGAGCACGGGAATCGCGTAGAGGGTGAGCAGCGTCGAGACGAGCAAGCCGCTGATCACGGCGATCGCCATCGGCGTGCGCAGCTCGGCACCGTCACCGAGGCCCACCGCCATCGGCAGGAGACCGAGCACCGTCGTCGCGGTCGTCATCAGGATCGGCCGCAAGCGCACCGCGCCGGCGGTGACCACGGCCTCCTCCCGCTCCATGCCCCGGCGGCGCAGCACGTTGACGTAGTCCACCAGCACGATGGCGTTGTTCACCACGATGCCCGCCAGCATGATCATCCCCAGGAAGACGACGATCGACAGCGTGATGCCGAGCACGAACAGGGTGACCACGGTGCCGAAGAAGGCGAGCGGGATCGAGAAGAGGATCACCAACGGATGCAGCAACGACTCGAACTGCGCCGCCATGATCACGTAGACGAGGAAGACCGAGAGGGCCATGGCCAGCCACAGGCTGCCACGGCTGCGCTCCCACTCCTCGTTCTGCCCGGCGAGGAAGAAGGTCGTGCCCGCCGGCCACTCCTGCCCGTCGAGCGCCGTGCGGATGCGGGCCACGGCCCCGCCCAGCGACGCCCCTTCCCCGAGGTTGGCGGTGATCAGGGCGACCCGGCGCCCGTCGACCCGGCGCACCTCGCTCGGCCCCTCGCCGAGGCCGACGGCGGCGACGGCCTCCAGCCGGATGGGCCGCGCGCCGCCCGGATTGACCACCAGCCGCCGAACGTCCTCGACCGACCGTCGGTCCTCCTCCTCGAGGCGCACCACGATCGGGATGCGGCGGTCCTTCAGGTTGTAGCGGGTCGCTTCGTAGCCCTGCACCTCGTCGCGGACCATCCGCGCCACCGTCTGCGGCGCCAGGTCGTAACGGGCCAGGAGGTCGCGGTCGTAGACCACCTGCACCTCGGGCGCCCCGCGCCGCAGGGTGGTCTCGACGTCGGCCAGCTCGGGCAGGGCGGACAGCGCAGCCACCGTCCTCTCGGCCAGGCGCCGCAGCTCCACCAGGTCCTCGCCGTGGACCTCGACCTCGATCGGCGCCCTGAAGCTGAAGAGGACCGGCCGCGTGACCCGGGCGTCGACGCCGGGCAGCGCGGCGAAGCGCCTGCGCAGACGGGCGATGACCTGCTCTTCGACCCGCGCATCGGCGCGATCCAGGAGCACCTTGAAGCGTGCCGTGTGCTCCCCCTCGTCCGAGCGGTTGGAG
>Ga0268386_10002393_pt1 | contig 13344 bp, 15 predicted proteins | sample RVTome_15_FD_200260 | JGI IMG/M metagenome (GOLD analysis project Ga0268386, IMG submission 200260) | Soil microbial communities from uranium-contaminated site in the Upper Colorado River Basin, Wyoming, United States - RVT150D86... ...
CACCGCCGATCCGGCAGGACCGGGCGAGGGTGGAGCGGAGCTGCCGCTCATGGCCGAGTTCGCGCTCCAGGTGGCGGCCGACGAGGCGGTGAGCGAGGTCACGATCGAGGACGCCGCGCTCTGGGTGCTCGAGGACGGGACGACGGGGCCGTGGGCGGAGGCCCGCGAGTTGTTCCACCGGGCCCGCCAGGCCTGGCGGGCCGGCGATCCGGACCGGGCGGCCCAGCTGGCCCGGGCGGCTCGGCTCGTGTTGGCCGAGGCGCTGATCGAGCGCCGCGGAGAGGAGGGCCTCGATGCTCTCGAGAGCCACGTCGAAATCATCGTCGAGCGCCTCGACGAGGCGGCCGACGAATACGCGCGCAGCGGTGCCCTGCGGGACCATCTGCTCGAGCTCCTGGCGGAGTCGAGGGAACTGCGTGGCGCGGGAGAGCTCACGGCGGCTGCCGAGCGCCTGATCCTGGCCCTTGGAATCGCCGATCACATGCGTCACCGCTTCGAGGATGCCGTGCGCGATGCCGAGGCCTATGCGACGCGGGCGGTGGCGGCAGCGGAGCGTGTGTACGGCCGGGTCGACGAGGCGATCGGACCGGACGCTGGGCCGCGGATCGAGCATGCCCTCGCGCATGCGCGGGAACTCACCCGGCGTGCCAACGCGGCGCTGGACCGTGGAGCGTGGCGCCGGGCCATCGTGCTGTCGCGCCGCTCGATCGGCTGGTCGCTGCACGCGCTGCGGCTGTTCGTCGCCTGAGCTCAGGTGATCGGAAGCTCGGCCTCGAGGAGCGCGCGGGCCACGGTGATCTCCGGCATCTCGGCCAGGTCGAGGCGCCGCGGAGGATCGACGGGCGTCCAGTCGGAGTCCCAGCGCACGAGTACTTCGGGACGCAGGATGTTGTCGGGGTTGGTGCCGATGACCCGCGCGATCGCTCCCGTCGAGAGCTGCACGTAGCTGTCGAGGGGAAAGGCCGAAATCTCGTTCACGAGGGCCGACACGACGCCCGCCTCGAAGTACTCTCCCTTCATCTCGCTCACCTGCTCGAGCGCCTCGAGCGCGGTGTAGGGGGACCGGTAGGAGCGCGGGTGCGAGAGGGCTTCGAACACGTCGGCCAGGCCGATCACCTGGGCGAGCGGATCGATCGTCCGACCGACCAGCCCCGCCGGATACCCCTGTCCGTGCATCCGCTCGTGCTCCTGGAGCACGACGGCCTCGAGCCAGGCGTAGCGCGGTTCGACGTCGGCCAGCAGCTTGGCGCCGAGCACCGGATGCTCCCTGAGCTGTTCACGCTCGGCTTCCGTCAGCCGGCCCGGCTTGCGGACGAGCTCGTCGGGGAGCCGCGCCATCCCGATGTCGTGCACGATGCCTGCCAGGATCACCCGAACCACGTCTTCGGTTCCCATCGCCATTCCAAGACCGACCTTGCCGGCGATGATCGCCACGTTGGTCGAGTGGCTGGCGAGGTCGTACGCCGCGTGCGGTTCGAGCGAGCGCAAAACCAGCCCGTTGTCCCGCAGGAGGTGCGAGTGGACGCGCTCCGCGAGCAGGCGAATTTGGTCGAGGTCCGGGGCCCGGGCCTCGCGGGCCTCGGCGAACGCCGCATCGGCCGCCTCGGCGATCTCGGCGTACAGGGCGGCGGGGGCGATGCCGCCGTCGGGCGAACGAGCGCGCACGCGGCCTTCAAGCACGCCCCGGTCGAGCGACAGTCCGCCCGCGAGGGCGCGCAGAGCCTCGGTCGATGCGGGCCAGGTAACCAGGGCGGTGCCCTCGTCGGTGTCGATCGCCTCCGCCGCGCCGGCCGACTCGGCCACGACGAGCACCGGAACCTCCGGCCCGAGGCCGAGGGTCGCCCGCGCGTCCGCCGGGCTCCCGCCGGCGAGCGCACCCGTGGTGATCACGAGCAACGAGGCGACGAGCGAGCCATCCTCCCCGCCGGCCGGCGCGAGTGCCGATCGGTGCTCGAATCGCAGTCCCGCGCCCTCCAGCCGGCCGGCCACGTCCGTCGGACCCTGTTCGGGTTCGACCAGAAGCAGAACGGGATCGACGGGGCGCTTCGCCTGTCCGGACATGCGATCGTTTCCAGTCTCGGGTGGTCCGTGGATCTTCCTCTGAACCTAGCACGGCGCCGCGGACGATGACCAGACGTCGCGCGCCGGCCGCTCCGGAGACATGTTCATCGGATGGCGAACCGATGGCTGGCGGTGGGAGCGATCGCGGCGGGGCTGGGCGTGGCCGCCGGGGCGTTCGGCACGCATGCGTTGGCCGACAGGCTCCCGGCTGACTTGCTGGACGTATTCGCGACCGGCGCACGCTACCACCTGCTGCATTCGCTCGCCCTCCTGGTCGTCGGCCTGGCGACCGACCGCGGCACCGAGCCCCGGCTGTGGAACCTGGCCGGCTGGCTGTTCACCGCCGGCATCCTCGTGTTCGCCGGCTCGCTGTATTCGCTCGCGCTGACCGGCGCCCGCTGGCTCGGCGCACTCACTCCGGTCGGCGGACTGTGTTTTCTGGTCGGCTGGGGCGTCGCTGCCGTGGCGGCCCTTCGCGACCCCGGAAAGCGGCCCGGCGGACTTACAGACGCGGGGGCGTGACGCCGCGCTGGCCCTGATATTTCCCCTTCCTGTCGGCATAACTCGTCTCGCACGGCTCGTCCGACTCGAAGAACAGCACCTGGGCGATCCCTTCGTTCGCGTACACCCGCGCCGGCAGCGGCGTCGTGTTGCTGATCTCGAGCGTTACGTGTCCCTCCCACTCGGGCTCGAACGGCGTGACGTTCGTGATGATCCCGCAGCGTGCGTAGGTCGACTTGCCGACGCAGATCGTCAGCACCTGCCGCGGGATGCGGAAGTACTCGATGCTCCGGGCCAGGGCGAAAGAATTCGGCGGGACGATGCACACGTCCCCCTGGAACTCGATGAACGAACGCTGGTCGAAGTCCTTCGGGTCGACGATCGGCGACAGCGCGTTGTGGAAGATCCGAAACTCGTCGGCCACCCGCATGTCGTAGCCGTAGCTGCTGAGCCCGTACGAGATGCAGTCGTCCCGGACCTGCCCGTCGACGAACGGTTCGATCATTCCGTGCTCGAGTGCCATCCGTCGGATCCAGCGGTCGCTCTTGATGCTCATCTATCTCTCGGTTCGAGGTCGGTGGGCGGCGATTCGCCCGATGTCGCGAAGCATGGCCTCCACCCGGCCCGGCGCCTCTTCGGTGACTCCGTGTCCGACGCCGTCCAGCACCGTGCAGGGCGCCCCGACGCGTTCGGCCCAGCGCTCCGCGTCGGCGGGCTCGATCCGGCGGTCGGCGGCTCCCGTCACCACCCTGACCGGGAGGCCGGCCGGCAGTTCGAACTCATCGAGGTCGGCCGGTCGCCAGTCGCGGAACACTCGGAGCAGGGCTCGCGCCCGGGCCCGGTCGGCGTACGGCGTGGCGTATCTTCGCACCGCGTCGCCGAGATGCGGAGGGCGCTCGCCGTATACGCGCCGGGTGAGGATATAGCGGGTGAGGGGACGGCGACAGGTGCGAAGCAGCGGTTCCACGACCCGGCGCGCCGATCGGCAATGGAGCAGGTCGAGAATCGCGGGGCGCCGGGTCCACGGTGTAACGGGACTCACGAGCAGGAGACCCGCCAGCTCCACCCGGCCGGCCAGGGCCACGGCGAGCGACGCTCCGTGCGAGTGCCCGCCGACGATCGGCCGCTCGATGTCCAGTTCGAGCAGGACCCGGAGCAGGCGCTCCGTTTCCGCGGCCAGCGAGAACTCGGCCGTGTCCAACGGCCGCGAGATGCCGCGGCCGAGCAGGTCGGGCAGCAGCACGAGATGGTCGCGGGCCAGGCCGCGAGCGACCTCGTTCCACTCGGTATGGTCCGCGCTGACACCGTGCAGGAGCAGCACCGGCGGACCCGCCCCCGCCGTCCACACGGGGAAGCTTCCACCGGCCACCTCCAGCCAGGTCGGCCGGACCGGCGGCCACGGCTCTTGTGCCGCGGACACGGTCACTGTCTCTTTCTCCCGCGCCGCGCCGTCAGCATGCCGCCGGCCGCACGAAGGGCGTAATTCCGCCGCGATTCCTTGACCGGGACGCGCGCGAACGCATATGTTCGCCGGGACTCGTGAACATTTTCACAAACTACCCCTGAACCCATGCAGCAGGCATACCTCGGGATCGCGCTCCTGTCGGCCGTCGGCCTCTTGAATGCGGTCGTCATGCTCGGGCTGTCGCACCTGCTCAGCGTGCGCCGACCGACGCCCGCGAAGGTGGCCGCCTACGAATCGGGGATCACGCCGCTCGGCGACACGCGCGAGCGCTTCTCGGTCAAGTTCTACATCGTCGCGATGCTGTTCATCGTGTTCGACATCGAGACGATATTCTTTCTACCGTGGGCCGTCATCTATCGCGATCTCGGTCTGTTCGGGTTGATCGAAATGTTCGTATTCGTGGGCGTCCTGGCGGTCGGACTCGCCTACGCCTGGAAGAAGGGTACGCTGGATTGGGACTGACGTCATGAGCGAAGCTCGCACGCTGCCGCTGGCGCGCCGCGACGACGGCTACGATACGGGAGTGCCGCGATCCTGGATGACGACGAGGGTCGATTACGTCGTCAACTGGGCGCGCCGCAACTCGATCTGGCCGATGCCGTTCGGCACCGCCTGCTGTGCCATCGAGATGATGGCGGCCGCCGCCTCGAAGTACGATATCGCGCGCTTCGGCATGGAGCGCATGTCGTTCAGCCCGCGCCAGGCCGATCTGATGATCGTCGCCGGACGGGTATCGTATAAGATCGCCCCGGTCCTGCGCCGGATCTGGGACCAGATGCCGCAGCCGAAGTGGTGCATCTCGATGGGGGCCTGCGCGAGCTCCGGCGGCATGTTCGACAACTATACGATCGTCCAGGGATGCGATCAGATCATCCCGGTCGACGTTTACGTGCCCGGCTGCCCGCCTCGACCCGAGGGTCTGATCTACGCGCTGATGATGGTGCAGGAGAAGATCAAGGGGGAGTCGCTCGCGAACGACCTCATCCGGTCGGAAAGCGCCGACGCCGTGGGCCGCCCGAACCTGCCGCCCGAGGTGATCGAGCTGGTCGCCCAGCCGTTCGGCAACTCCACACGCCAGAATCGGATCAGCGGCATCGAGCGCACCGGCGCCGTCGAACGGCCCCGTGACCGCATCGAGCGCCTGATCGAGCACCGGGACTGACGCGCATGGCCGAGACCGACATCGAGACCGTGCAGCCGCAGCTGATCACCGGCGCGCTCCGTCCGGACAGCCTCGCGGGCCTTCCGGCGGTCGAGATGCTGCACCGGAAGTTCGGTGGGTCGATTCGCGCCGAATCCATCGACGCGGCCGGCGTCCCGGTCCTGACGATCGGGTCCGACATCGTCCACCAGGCGCTGTCCCGGCTGAAGACGGAGCCCGACCTCGGGTTCGATTTTCTCGTCGACGTGATGGGGGTCGATCGGGGCGCCGGACGGCCGATCGAGGTGTGGTATCAGTTGTGGTCCAATTCGAACGGCCGGCAGCTTCGGCTCGTCGCTCCGGTCCCGCTCGACGATCTGACGGTCCCCAGCGTGACCGACCTGTGGCGCTCCGCCAACTGGCTCGAGCGCGAGGTCTACGACATGTTCGGGGTCACGTTCGACGGACATCCCGATTTGCGCCGGATCCTGATGCCCGAGAACTACGACGAGGGGTTCCCGCTTCGGAAGGACTTTCCGTTGCGCGGCCGGTTCGGCCGGGCCGAGCAGGTACGCCGGGCGCTGAACCGGGCGATGGACGACACCTACGCGCGCGAAGAGCTGGCGATGGCCGGCCTGCTCGATGAACAGGGCCGGGTCACCGGCGAATTCGAAGGCGCCGCTATGGTAGACGTTCCTCACGACGCCGAGCCGACCGACCTGGTCGACGGTCTCGAGGGCGAGCGCATGCTGATCAACATGGGACCCCAGCATCCGGCCACGCACGGCGTGCTGCGGCTCGTCCTTCAGCTCGAGGGAGAGACGGTCGAACGCTGCATTCCCCACCTCGGATACCTGCACACCGGGTTCGAGAAGACCTGCGAGTACCGCGAATGGAACCAGGTCGTTCCGTACACCGACCGGATGGACTACCTCTCGCCGATGCTCTACAACATCGGGTATGCGCTGGCGGTCGAGAGCCTGCTCGGGGTCGAGATCACGCCGCGTTGCCGGGTGCTGCGGGTCATCCTGTCCGAGCTGAACCGGATCCTCGGTCATCTGCTGTGGCTCGGGACGACGGCCATCGACCTCGGGGCGTTCACGGTCTTCCTGTACACGTTCCAGGAACGCGAGCGGATCTATAACCTGCACGAGGCCTACTGCGGGGCCCGGCTCACGACGTCGGTCACCCGGATCGGCGGGATGCTGGCCGACCTGCCGGCGGGCTGGACGACGGCCTGCAAGTCGTTCGCCGAGGGTATCGACGCGACGCTCGACGAGTGCGAGCGGCTGCTGACCAACAACAGCATCTGGCTCGGCCGCACGATCGACGTGGGCGCGATCGACGCCGACACGGCGGTGAGCTTTGGGCTGACCGGAGCCAACCTGCGGGCCAGCGGCGTGGCGTACGACGTGCGCAAGGCGCGGCCCTACCTCGGCTACGACGCGTACGACTTTGACGTCCCCGTCGGGAGGCACGGCGACACGTACGATCGGTACATCGTGCGGGTCGAGGAGATGCGCCAGGCGGCGCGGATCATCCGGCAAGCGCTGGAGCGGCTGCCGGACGGCCCGATCAACGTCGACGACCCGGCCGTCATCCTGCCGCCGAAAAGCAAATCGATGGCGAGCATCGATTCGATGATCGCCCACTTCAAGCTGGTGATGGAGGGGCTCCAGGTGCCGGCCGGCGACGTCTGGTACTCGATCGAAGGCTCCAAGGGCGAGCTCGGCTTCGGCATCGTGTCCGATGGAGGCTCGAAGCCGGTGCGCTGCCGCTTCCGGGCACCGTCGTTCGTCAACCTGGGGGCGCTGTCCTACCTGGTCGAAGGTGCGCTCGTCGCCGACGTGATCGCGGTGAATGCGTCGCTCGACATCGTGCTCGGCGAAATCGACCGATGAGCGACCGCAAGAACGAGGGGATCCATCCCGCCGTCGTGAGCGCCCAGCCGTTTCAGCTCGCGAGCCGCCGACCGGTCGACCGCCTGTTCGGCGACGGCGAGGGCTGCGATCGCCTGGAAAAGGCGATCAGCCGCTACCCGGAGAAGAAGGCCGCGTTGCTGCCGATGCTGGCCTATGCCCAGGAGCGCAACGGCTGGATCTCGCCCGACGCGATGGAGGAAATCGCCGGGGCGCTCGAGCTCACGCCCGCCTACGTCCGCTCGGTGGCGACCTTCTACACGATGTACAACAAGCATCCGACGGGTCGCAACATCATCCAGGTCTGCACCTGCACGGCGTGCCATCTGTGCGGGGCCGACGACGTGTTCGAGGCGTTTCTCGCAGCGACGGGGACGCGGCCGGGGGAGATGTCGGAGGACGAGCGTTTCATGGTGATGGAGGCCGAGTGCCTCGGGGCGTGCGGGTTCGCGACCGCCGTCCAGGTCAACGATCGCTACTTCGAGAACGTCACCCCCGAGTCGGTGGCCGACGTGCTGGCCGCACTCGAGGTCGAGGAGGAGGCCTGATGGGCTTCCCGCACTCGCACGACCTCGAGGCGGGTACCATCCTGTCTCGCCATTTCGGCGACGCGTCGGCGCGGCGGCTCGAGCCCTGGACGGGCATGGGCGGCTACGACGGACTGAAGAAGGCCGTCGGCATGGAGCCCCCCGAGATCACGGCCGTGGTCAAGGACTCGGGGCTGCGCGGGCGCGGCGGGGCCGGCTTCCCGACCGGACTCAAGTGGAGCTTCATGCCCCAGGAGCCGACCGGCCCGCACTATCTATGCTGCAACGCCGACGAGAGCGAGCCCGGCGCGTTCAAGGACCGCGAGGTCCTGCGCTGGGTGCCGCACCTGCTGATCGAGGGCTGCCTCATCGCGGCCCGCGCGATCCGCGCGCAGCACGTCTACATCTACGTGCGCGGCGAGTACTTCCCGTACACGAAGATCCTCAACGACGCCGTGGTCGAAGCGTACGAGGCCGAACTGATCGGAAAGGACATCCTCGGCAGCGGCTGGGACTGCGACCTGACCGTGCACATCGGGGCGGGCGCCTACATCGCCGGCGAGGAGACCGGACTGATGAGCTCGCTGGTCGGCGGGCGGGCCGAGCCCCGGGTGAAGCCGCCGTTTCCGGCCCAGTCGGGCGTGTTCGGCCGGCCGACGACGGTGAACAACGTCGAAACCCTGGCCGCCGTGCCGATGATCCTCACGGGTGGCGCCGAGTGGTACCGGCAGTGGGGCACCGAGAAGAGCCCCGGCACGAAGTTGTGGTGCTGTTCCGGCCACCTCGAGCGCCCCGGCACCTACGAGCTGCCGCTCGGCGTCCCGCTGAAGGACATCATCTACGACGTGTGCGGCGGCATCAGGGGGGGGCGCAAGCTCAAGGCCGTGATCCCGGGCGGCTCTTCCACGGCGCTGCTTACGCCCGACGAACTCGACTGCCCCTCGACCTACGAGGGCCTCCAGGAGGCGGGCAGCTCCCTCGGCACCGCCTCACCGATCGTGATGGACGAGAACACGAACCTGGTCGCGGTCATCCGCCGCACGGCCGAGTTTTATGCCCACGAGTCGTGCGGGCAGTGCGTGCAATGCCGTGAGGGGACGGCCTGGGTCGCGAAGATCCTGCACCGGATCGAGACGGGCGGGGGCCGCCTGAAGGACATCGACACACTGTACGATCTGTGCGAGCAGCTCACGGGGCGGACGATTTGCGTGCTGGCCGACAGCGTGGTGTTTCCCCTGCGTTCGTCGCTCGACAAGTTCCGGGCCGACTACGAGGCCCTGATCGGCGGTGGAGCGCGATGAGCGACGGCGGGACGACAATGGTCAGCCTGACGGTGGATGGCGTTTCCGTCACCGTGCCGGCAGGTACGCCGGTCATCCAGGCGGCCGAGCGCGCCGGGATCGTCGTTCCACACTACTGCTACCATCCTGGCATTCCCAGCCGCCCGGCCCAGTGCCGCATGTGCCTGGTGGCGATCGAGGGTCAGCCGAAGCTCCAGCCGTCCTGCGTGATGGTCGTCCAGGACGACATGGTCGTCCACACCCAGATGGAATCGGAAGAGGTGCGAGACGCGCAGCAGGCCGTGATCGAGTTCCTCCTGCTCAACCATCCGCTCGACTGTCCGATCTGCGACGCCGCGGGGCAGTGCATGCTCCAGGACTACGCCTACGAAACCGGCCAGCTCGAGTCCCGGCTCGTCGACCCGAAGCTCGTGATGGGCCGCGACCGGATCGCCGACGACATCCTCTACTTCGCCGACCGCTGCATCATCTGCACACGCTGCGTGCGGTTCATGGACGACATCGCCGGCGAGAACTCGCTGATCGTCGCCCAGCGTGGCCACAAAGCCTACATCGACACCTTCCCCGGTAAGGACCTCGACCACCCGTTCCGCGGGAACATCGTCGACGTTTGCCCGGTGGGCGCCCTGGTGCACGAGGACTTCGTGTTCAAGGCCCGCGCCTGGGACTTCGACACGTCGCCCGGCGTGTGCGGCGGCTGCAGCCAGGGTTGCAATATCGATGTGAACGTGAAGGAGAACCAGGTCGTCCGGGTGAAGCCGCGCTACAACCCCGACGTCAACGGGTACTGGATGTGCGACGAGGGACGCCGGCACCTGGTGATGGCGAACCGGGGCCTGCGGGCGGACGTCCCGCTGATCCGGCGCAACGGCGCGCTCGAGCCGGTTACGTGGGCGGAGGCGCTCGAGTGGGTGGCGGAGCGCCTGCCGGCGGGGCGGGGCGGGGTGGCGCGGGTCACTGCCTCGGAGAGCAACGAGACTCTGCATGCGCTCAGGGGGCTGCTCGCGCACCTCGGAATCGACGGCGGCACCTTCGCGGTCCGGCGCGGCGAAACGGCCGGGCTCCCCGGGTTCCCGCAGCTCGAGCTGCGCGCGGAGCGCGCGCCGAACGGGGCGGGAGCCCGTCTGCTCGGCTACACCGAACGGGGCGAGCTTCCGGAGGCCTCCGGCCGGACGCTCGTCGTCCTCGGCGATCGCCTGGCCGACGCGGATCCCTCGTTCGGGGCCGACGCGGCGTTCTTCCTCTACCTCGGCTCACACCTGAGCGCGGCGGCCCGGAACGCGACGGCCGTGCTGCCGATCGCCGGGGCCGGCGAGGCGGAAGGCACCTTCGTCAACGTGGACGGACGCGTGCAGCGATTTCACCAGGCCATGCAGCCGCAGGGCGTGGCCCGGCCCGGCTGGATGGTCGTGGCCCGGCTGCTGCGCGAGGTCGACGGCGAGCGGGCGGCCGTCCGCGACGTGAGAAGCGCGTTCGCCGCGCTGGCGGACGCGGTTCCCGAGTTCTCCGGTCTGTCCTGGCAGGGCCTGGGACTCAAGGGGGCGCGCCTCCCAGCGATGTCGCCGGCCGGAAGCGGCGCCCGATGACGCCCGTCTCCGGAGCGGCGTTCGTCGTCGCCACGGCCGTCAAGGTCGTCGGGTTCTTCACGCTGCTGCTGGTGTTCACGGCGCTGTCGACCTACGTCGAGCGTCGGGTCGCCGGATTCATCCAGGATCGGAGCGGCCCGAACCGGGTGGGCCCCCTCGGTCTTCTGCAGGTTCTGGCCGACGGGCTGAAGTTCATTCTCAAGGAGGAGGTCGCGCCGCAGGGCGCGAATCGGGTGTTCTTCTACCTCGCCCCCGCGATCGCCCTGGTGCCGGCGACGATCCTGTTCGCGGTGATCCCGTTCGCGGCGCCGCTGCCCACGGAATGGGGGCTCGTCGAGCTGATCGTAGCCGACGTGCCGATAGGGTTTCTGTACGTGCTGGCCATCGCCTCGCTAGGCGTGTACGGGATCGTGATGGCGGGCTGGGCGTCGAACTCGAAGTACTCGTTCCTCGGCGGGCTTCGCGGCTCGGCGCAGATGATCAGTTACGAGATCGCGCTGGCGATGAGCCTGGTTCCGCTGCTCCTGCTCGCCGGCAACGTCGCGATGCCCGAGATCGTTTCGATGCAGCAGGGCTTCGGCGAAGGCATGGAGAGCTGGGGCGTGTGGTTAGCGCTTCCGCTCCTGTTCTCGTTCTTCCTGTTCTTCGTGTCGAGCCTCGCCGAGACCAACCGGCTTCCGTTCGACCTTCCCGAGGCGGAAGGCGAGCTCGTCGGGGGGTACCACACGGAGTACTCGTCGATGAAGTTCGGCCTGTTCTTCCTCGGCGAGTACGCCCACCTCGTCACGACGGCCTGCCTGGTCACCGTGTTCTTCCTCGGCGGCTGGGACATCCCGTTCTGGTCGGGTGACGACATCGCGGTGCTGGCCGACGGGTCCGTGCTCGGCGACCCCACCTGGTGGAAGACCGTGCTCACGGCGTTCGCGTTCTTCGTGAAGGCGTTCGCCGTCGTGTTCGTGTTCATGTGGATTCGGTGGACTCTGCCGCGGTTCCGCTACGATCAGCTCATGAACCTGGGCTGGAAGGTGTTCCTTCCGCTCCTGATGGTCTACATCATGGGCATGGCCGTGCTGATCTACGCACTCGACACCGCCGAGCTCCCCACGGGGCCGACGTACGCGTTCATTCTGGCGGGCGCGAATCTGCTCCTGATGATCGTGCTGGTGCTGTTCGTCGACCGCGGGCTCACGGTGCGCGGCGCCGCGTATCGCGAGGTCGCGGTGGCGCCCGGCACGGAGGAGACCTGACATGCCCGGAAATGTGAAGCTCATGGAACGCCCCGAGCACGGCGCATCGTATGTCCGTGCGGTAGCGAAGGGTATGGGTGTCACCTTGAAGCATTTTCTCGACACCGGGAAGGTCACGCAGCAGTACCCGGATGAGAAGTGGGAACTCTCGTCGCGCTACCGCGGCACACACCGCATGGCGACCCACGAGGACGGCAGGGCGAAGTGCGTCGGCTGTGGCCTGTGCCCCACCGTCTGCCCGGTGAACTGCATCAAGCTGATTCCGGCCGAGGACGAGAACGGTGAGCGCTACGCGGCGGTGTACGAGATCGACGAGTTCCGCTGCATATTCTGCGGGTTCTGCCAGGAGGTCTGCCCGGTCGAAGCGATCCACGTGGGGGTGCACTACGAGAACGCGGAGTACAGCCGCGAGCGCTGGGTGTACGACCTCGAGCGCCTGACCGAGATGGAGCACCCGGTTACGTCTCTGTGGGACCCCTCGGACCCGGCTTCCGAATGATCGCCGAGTTCTTCTTCCTGCTGTTTCTGGTGATGGCCGCCTCGGGCGCCGTGATGATGGTCGCCAGCCGGAATCCGGTGGCCAGCCTGATGTTTCTCGTGCTGACGCTGTTCGCGATCGCGGGGCTGTTCGTCCTGCTCGACGCGCACTTCCTCGCCGCCGTTCAGGTGATCGTCTACGCCGGCGCGATCATGGTGCTGTTCCTGTTCGTCATCATGTTGCTGAACCTCGGCCATGAGCAGGCGAGCGACCTGCGCGGGCTGTTCGGGCGGGGCACGGCGCTGATCCTCGGGGCGGCCCTGTTCGCCGCCCTCGGCACCGCGCTGCGCGCCGGCGGATGGATCGCGGCCGGCGCCCCGCGGGTCGAGGACGCGGCCGCGGCGGATCCGCGCGGCGCGGTTCAGGTCATCGCCGACCCGCTGTTCCGCGACTACATGGTGCCGTTCGAGGTGACGTCGCTGCTGCTGCTCGTAGCGGTGGTCGGAGCGATCGTGCTCGCGCGGCGACGGGCACCCTGACGTGGAAGCGATGCTCGAGTTCGAAACCGGAGCCATTGTACTCGGTGCGTTCCTGTTCGCCGTCGGTGCGGCGGGCGTGCTGGTCCGTCGGAACGCGATCCTCATTTTCCTGTGCATCGAGTTGATGCTGAATGCCGTCAACCTCACACTGGTGGCATTCTCGCGCTCGGGGGGCATCGAGGGCCAGGTGCTGGTGTTCTTCGTGATGGCCGTCGCCGCCGCAGAGGCAGCCGTCGGGCTCGCGATCATCATCTCCGTCTTCCGCCACTATGAGCTGGTCGACGTCGACCGGGTGAACCTGCTGAAATGGTAGCCGCGCTCCAGGCCGAATCGGGCTTCACGCCGCTGATGCCCGCGCTGATTCTCCTGCTGCCGCTGCTCGGCGCTCTGGTGAACGGGATCGCCGCGCTCGCGGCGCCCGACCGCAAGTCGATCCCGACGATCGTCGGGCCCGCGGCGATCGTCGGTGCGTTCGCCGTCGTGCTTGTCAATTTCTTCGCCATGCTCGCCGCGCCGCCCGACACGGCGGTGGTCGTTTCGCTCTGGCAGTGGATGCAGTCGGGCGACCTGCGGGCCGGG
>Ga0268386_10002394_pt1 | contig 13339 bp, 11 predicted proteins | sample RVTome_15_FD_200260 | JGI IMG/M metagenome (GOLD analysis project Ga0268386, IMG submission 200260) | Soil microbial communities from uranium-contaminated site in the Upper Colorado River Basin, Wyoming, United States - RVT150D86... ...
TGACGAGCAGGTACGATGCCGGCTCGAGCCCCAGTGCCGAGATCTCCGCCGGATCGGCCGCTGCGGGTCGGTAGCGCTCGAGCGAGTCGATCATCGTGTTGCCGACGAGGTGGATCTCGTCGGCGGTGTGTCCTTCGCGGAGCAGATGCTCGTCGGCGTCGGCCGAGGTCGTGAGCAGGATGGTCGACAGCGCATCGGCCACGATCCGGTTGATCTCCTCCGGCATCGTCCGGTCGAAGGAGCGGAGCCCCGCCTCGATGTGCGCCACCGGCACGCCCTGCTTGGCCGCGACCACGGCGCAGCCGAGGGTCGAGTTCACGTCGCCGATGACGGCCACGCAGCCGGCTCCGGCATCGGCGAGCCAGCGCTCGAACTCGACCATCACGCGCCCCGTCTGCTCCGCGTGGCTTCCCGAGCCGACGGCGAGGTGCACATCGGGCGTGGGCATCTCGAGGTCGGCGAAGAACGCGTCGCTCATCGTCGCGTCGTAGTGCTGGCCGGTGTGGACGAGGATCGGCTCGAACCGCGGATCGTCGTGCAGCGCTCGCAGCACCGGAGCCGCCTTCATGAAGTTCGGGCGCGCCCCCGCGACCAGGACCACGCGGACCGGCGTCAGCGCCACGTCCCCGGCTGCGGCGAATCGGCGGTGATCTCGCGTGAGCCGAGCTCGATGGCGTCGTCGATGATCCGCCACGCGTCGTCGATCTCCAGCCAGCCGGAGACCCGCGACTCGCGCTTCTCGAGGGTCTTGTAGGTCTCGAAGAAGTTCTCGATCTCGCGAAGCCGATGGGGCGCGAGGTCGGCCATCGTGTCGACGCGCTCCCATCGGGGATCGTCATTCGCGACGGCCAGGATCTTGTAGTCGTGGCCCTTGTCATCGGTCATGTCCAGGGCGCCGAGGGGTCGCGCGCGCACGACGCAGCCGGGGAAGGTCGGCTCCGAGATGAGCACCAGCACGTCGAGCGGGTCGCCGTCCTCGGCCATCGTCCCCTCCAGGAAGCCGTAGTCCGCGGGGTAGTGGACGCTCGAGTAGAGGATGCGGTCGAGCACGAACCGATGGCGCTGATGGTCGTACTCGTACTTGTTGCGGCTGCCGGACGGGATCTCGACGATCACCTCGATCGGGCCGCGGTCCGTGGCCTGCTCCATGCGCGGAGTATGCCGCATCGGCGGCAACATCCGACCCGGGCCCGACGTCTCTTCAGGAGGCCGCCCGGGGGCGGCTATACTCGCGATTCCCCCGATGACGCCCGCTGGAGCTGGAGTGACTCGACCTCGCCTCGCGCGCCGAACCGACCCGCGTTCCGCCGCCGCCGCAACCCTCTCGTTCCTCTTCCCGGGCCTCGGTCAGGGCTACAACGGGCAGTGGGCCCTGGCGTCGCTGCTGGCCGTCCCGGTGCTGCTCATCGTGGCGCTCGGGTTCATCGTCGTGGCCGGCAGCGGATCGGGCATCCTCAGCCGGCTCCTCGACTCGCGGATCCTGCTGGGACTCGTGGTCCTCAACCTGGCGCTTCTCGGCTGGCGGCTGGTGGCCATCCTCCAGGCGCACGTGGACCGGGATCGGCTCACCCTGCGCACGTGGCCGACCTGGGTGACCGCGGCGCTGGTGGTCGCCACGCTTGCGATGCACGCCCTGCCGACCTACTACGCGGCCAAGGCGATCGACACGCTGGGGGCCGTGTCGCTGGAGGGCGGTGGCAGCCTGCTCGACGACGGCATCGGCGACGACGAGCCGATCGCGGCGCCCTCCTACCAGCCGGAGGTGGCGCGCGGCGAGCGGGTCACGATCCTGCTCGTGGGCGTGGACTTCGCGCCGGGGCGGGTGACCCACCTGACCGACACCATGCTGGTCGCCACGCTCGACTCCCAAACCGGCGAGGGGGCGATGATCTCGATCCCGCGCGACCTCTACGGCGTGCCGCTCGGGGACGGCCGCGTGTACAACGCGAAGCTGAACTCGCTGATGGCCACCGCCAGCGCGGACCGATCCACCTATCCGCTGGGTGGGCCCGCGACGCTCAAGGCGGCGATCGGCGACCTCCTGGGGACGCGGATCCACTACTTCGCCGCCATCGACATCGAGGGCATGCGGGAGGTGATCGACACGCTCGGCGGGGTGACGGTCACGGTGGAGCGCACGCTCAACGATCCGCGCTACCAGGACACGCTCACCGGCCAGCGCGGCCTCTACATCGAGGCAGGGGAGCAGCACCTCAACGGCTACGCGGCGCTCGGCTACGTGCGCTCCCGCATGAGCGCCGGCGAGAGCGACTTCACCCGCGCCGAGCGGCAGCAGCAGCTCCTCACCGCCATCGCGGCGCAGCTCACCGCCGGCAACCTGCTCGTGACCCTGCCCGGGCTGCTCGACGCGGTGAAGGGCAACGTGGCCACCGACATCCCATCGGCCCGGATCTCGGCCCTTGCCGGCGCGATCCAGGAGGCCGATCTCGGCGGCCTCGAGCGCGTCGTGCTCTCCCCGGACCAGGGGTACGTCACCGTCGACGCCACCAGCGCCGCGGGCTACGTCCTCTACCCGAACCTCGACGCCATCCGTGAGCTGGCGGACGGGATCTTCGAACCGGCTGAGACGAGCGCAACGCCGTAGGCTCGGCGCCGGGCCCACCGGATCCGCTCCGGTCCGATATCCTGCGTGGTGCGCCGAGTCCTCACGGCGACCGAACCCAACCTGGGGAGGAGAACGGCCTGAAGGGCGTCGTCCTTGCCGGCGGAAGCGGATCGCGCCTCTTTCCGCTCACGCTGGTCACCAACAAGCATCTGCTGCCGGTCTATGACCGGCCGATGATCTATTACCCGCTCGCAACGCTCCGCGACATGGGCTGCGACGAGGTGATGGTCGTGGTCGGTGGTCGGTCGGTGGGGGACATCCTCGAGCTGCTGCACGACGGATCGGATATCGGGCTGAGCCTGACGTACCGATACCAGCGGGGCGCGCTCGGCATTGCTCACGCCATCGGGCTCGCCGCCGAATTCGCCGGTGACGATCCGATTGCGATCGTGCTCGGCGACAACATCCTCCACGGCGGTTCGCTGCACGAGTTCGCCAAGGAGTTCGAGGACGGCCAGGCGGGCGCCGGTGCGGTGCTTCGTGAGGTCCCCGACCCCGAGCGCTTTGGCGTCGCCGAGCTCGACCAGGATGGACGCGTCGTCGCCTTCGAGGAGAAGCCGGCGCAGCCAAAGAGCAACCTCATCCCGATCGGCGTGTACCTCTTCCGCCCGAGCGTCTTCGACGTGATCGCTCGGTTGGAGCCGTCGGCCAGGGGCGAGTTCGAGATCACCGACCTCCTCAATCACTATCTGCGGCAGGGCAGCCTCATCCACACCGTCTTCGACGGCGAGTGGCAGGATGCCGGGACGATCGAGTCGCTGCTGGAGGCGAATGGGTTCGCCGCCACCTTCGCCACGGAGATGCCGGTCCAGACCGGCCACGATCCGAATGAGGTCGACGCCTGATGGGACGTCTGCCCGCCCGACTGCTCGTCACCGGTGGGGCGGGGTTCATCGGCTCCGCGTTCACGAGGCGCGTCCTTTCACGCCATCCCGATGTCTCCGTGACGGTTCTCGACAAGCTGACCTACGCCGGGAACCGTGCGAACCTCGCCGATGTCGAGTCCGACCCGCGGTTCACATTCGTCCAGGGCGACATCGCTGATGCCGAGCTCGTCGCGCGCCTCGCGCCGGACGTCGATGCCATCGTCAACTTCGCCGCGGAGTCGCACGTCGACCGCAGCATCGAGGAGCCGGACGCGTTCATTCGGACCGATGTGTACGGGACGTTCGTGCTCCTGGAGGCGGCGCGGCGGAGTGCACATCAGCGCTACATGCAGATCAGCACCGACGAGGTCTACGGCCACGTTCCGGACGGAAGCTCGGGAGAGGGAGATCCGCTCCACCCGCGCAGCCCGTATTCCGCCAGCAAGGCGGGCGGAGACCTGCTGGTCGGCGCGTATCACACGACCTACGACGTCCCGACGCTCCTCACGCGGGCGAGTAACAACTTCGGCCCCTACCAGTATCCCGAGAAGATCATCCCGCTGTTCGTCACCAACGCTCTCGATGGCGAGCCGCTGCCGCTCTACGGCGATGGCCTCCAGATCCGGGACTGGGTATTCGTCGACGACCACTGCGACGCGCTGGAGCTCGTGCTCGCCGAGGGCGCGCCGGGACGGACCTACAACGTCGGCGGTGGCAACGAGCGGACGAACCTGGAGCTCACGAGGGCGATCCTTGCGCTGCTCGATCGGCCGATGTCGCTCGTCCGCTCGGTGCCTGACCGCGCCGGTCACGACCGCCGGTACTCGGTTGACACCAGCGCGCTCCGCGCCCTCGGCTGGGCACCCGCGCACGACTTCGACACCGCACTGCGGCTGACGGTCGATTGGTACCGCGATAACGAGCCATGGTGGCGGCCGCTGAAGAGCGGCGAGTATCGCGATTACTACCGGCGGCAGTACGGCGACCGCCTGGCCTCCGGTACCGCAATCGAGTGATGCAGCGCATCGCCATCACCGGGGCGGGCGGCAGGTTGGGTCGTGCCTTGGTCGATGCCCTCGCGGCTGCAGACACGCATCTCCTCGAGGTGGCGCGGCCGCACCTCGACATCACCGTGGCCCAGGATCGTGCCCAGATCGAGGCATGGCGCCCCGACGTCATCGTGAATGCCGCGGCCTGGACCGATGTGGACGGTTGCAGCCGCGATCCCGACCGAGCGTTCGCGGTCAACGGCCATGCCGCAGGCGAGCTCGCCGCGGTCGCTGCCAGATGCGCCGCGCGATTCATCCAGGTCAGCACGAACGAGGTGTTTGCCGGAGACGCCGAAGCGCCGTACGACCCGGGAGATCCAGTGCGGCCGCGCAGCGTCTACGGGGCCTCCAAGGCGTTGGGCGAAGAGCTGGTCACCGCATCGGGTGCGTCGAGCACGATCGTGCGCACCGCCTGGCTGTTCGGACCGCATGGCCAGAACTTCGTGACGAAAATCCTCGCCGCCGCCGAGCATGCGGCCTCGGCCAGCACGCCCCTTCGGGTGGTGGACGATGAGTGGGGCAATCCCACATGGATCCCCGCGCTGGCTGAGCGGATCCGAGCGCTGGTCAACGCCGCGAGCCCATCGATCGTGCACGTGGCCGGTGCTCCCCCGACGTCGCGCCACGGCTGGGCGGTCGCCGTTCTCGAGGCCGCTCAATCGCAGGCGCGCATCGTTGCGATCTCGAGCGACGCGTTCGTCCGGGCATCCGACCCGCCGCGGCGAGCGATATTGGCGCTCGTGCCATCGGAGTCACTCGATTGGCAGCGGGCCACGATTCGCTACGTTCGCGGGCTGGCAGCCGCCTCCTCGAGCAGCAGCGACGCGATGCGTGACGAGGAGCGCCCGTCCAAGGGTCCGACTGCCCGCTCCAGCGCCTCCGATCGCTCCCCGAGATAGCGACGCCGGCCCGCATCGGAGGTCACGTCCTCCGCAATAGCCACGATATCTCCATCGGTCCGCGCCACCGGCGGCGCGAGGTTCCGGAGCTCGGCATCGGCGCCCGAGGTTGTTCCCGCAACGCCGATCACGGCGATCGGCGTGCCGTACGCGAGCGACTCCAGGGCGACGGTCGAGCGATGGAGCAGCGTCAGGTCGGCCCACCGCAGCAGCGGTGGGAGCGCTTCGGCGCGGGCGATGCGCACGCGATCCGCGGCCAGGCTTGAGCGGACCTGGCCCGCGACCCACGACCACTCGCCCTGTCCGGGGTGGAGCTTCACGACAAGCCGTGCCTCCGGCAGCCGCTCCAGCGCCGCGAGGGCGGTCGCTACGAGACTGGGGTTGGCGTCGCGACCGTCGGGACTGAGCGCGAGGAGGAGGTTCGGCGAGCCGCTGATCCCCAGCTGATCCCCGACCAGCTGTTGTGAGGGTGCGCGGCCGCCGCTTCGCGCGGCATCGAGCCGTGGGTTCCCGGTGACGATCACCCGACCCGGATCGGTCCCGTGCGTCGTGAACCATGCCGCAGACTCGTCGGACCATGCCGCGACACGGTTGGCCACCACCGGCAGCAGGCCGACCGGTATGCGAGGCAGGCCGTGCTGCGCGACGATGGACCGGACGCCCATCTCTCGGGCGACCTGCGACGTGATGCGCCCAATGCGATGTTGATCACTCGCCAGTAGAACGCTCCTGGCGCCCGACGCCGTCAGAAACTCCCGCAGGGCAGATCGCTCGACGCCGGCCCAGGGAATTGACCGGGATGCGATCGGCAGCAGCGTCTCGATGGCCTCGTGCCCAACGTCGACGCCGTCGAGCGGCATGGCTGGCGGGTCTCGGCGGAGGGACGTGAGGAGCGGACGAAGCGCCCGTCTGCCCTCCCGCAGCGCTTCCCGCTGCGCGCCGAGCGGGATGACCAGCGCCCTCGGTCGGAGGCGCTCGGCCGCGAAGCGACGGTACACTCGGGGATCGGCGGCTCCCACCGCGACACGGCTGCCCAGCTCTCGGGCGACGGCGACCAGCGGTTCGAGCATGGACGGCGTGGGGATCTCACCGATCACGGCAATGGGTCCTTGGTCGCTGGAGGTTCGGCTGGTAGCGTTCAGCAGCCGGAGTCCCCACGAGCGCGCCTGGCGGTCGTAGCCCTGGCGCTTCAGGACCGCCACCGGGTGCATGGACTGCGGCGACACGCCGTCGCGTTGCTCCCGTGCCAGTCGCACCAGCGCCTCGAACGATTCGACGTGGAAGGCCCATCCGCCACTCGTGCCATCCGGCAGCGCAAGGCGATCGTCTCCGAATTCGTCGAGGAACCACCGCTGAGCCCATGTGGCGGCCCACTCGACCGCATCCGGCCGGTCCGGGACGCGGCGGTTCACGGACGCGCAGCGGCGGGCGGTGCGTCCTCATCGACGTGGCGGCCAGCCAGGGGAAGGCTGCGCATCACGACGAACGCACTCGCGATCACGATCCAGCCCGCGGCTCCCATCCGCACGTTGAACAGGTGGGAGTTCGTAATTTCCGTCAGGGGGTAGAGGGCGGCACCGATGACCAGTGCGACCGTCGCGAAGCTCAGCGGCTCACGGTTCCGCCACGCGGCGCGGAGGATGCCGGTCCCGGCGACGGCAAGCAGCGCCACGTACACCGCCATGGTCGCGAAGCCGTACTCGGCGGCGAGCTGGAGGTAGGCATTGTGCGGATCGGCAACCACCTGGACGGCATCCGGTTCGCGCTCATAGCGAACGAAGTTCCACTGGTACGGACCGACGCCGGCCACCGGATTCTCCACGGCCATGGCAGTGGCGTGAGCCCAGAACTCCGAGCGTGAGCGAACCGGTGACCATTCGGGCTCGTCCTCGGGATTGGTAATGATGTCGACGGTGCCGCCCGGATCGAGCAGGCCGGAGAGCGCACGTCCACCCTCGGCAGTCAGGTTGGCGGTGGCCATGGTCGCGACGAGAACGGCGATGGCAATCGCGACCGCGCGGACCATCGGGCGGAGGAGCCAGAAGCGGGAGATGACCAGGCCGGCTGTGAGCGACGGGACCAGAGCCAGAACCGCCATCCGCGTGCCGGTGGCGAGGGCGCCGTAGATGCAGGCCACCGCCACGACCGACGGAGCCAGGATCACCCAGCGGGAGCGATCTCCGCGCTGGTGGAGCCAGAGAGCCAGGCCTCCGGTCCCAACGGCCGCCAGGACAAGAGCCAGCGCGAAGCCGTTGCGCCCGAAGGTGCTGGCCGTGAAGCGCTCGAGGTCACCAGCCGTGGAGGTGTACAGACCGTTCCCGAGCAGGGCCACGCCCCCGAGTGCCAACGACGCGACCACCCACCGTCCGTCGGCGAGTTCGCGCTGGAGCGCCACGGCCAGCAGGACGATCGCCGGAATTCGCGCCAGGGTCAGCGCACCGCGGATGGCCGCCGCCGGCTCCACACCGCTGACGACGGCCACCCCGGCGCTGAACGTCGCCACCACGGCAAGGGCGATCCCAAGCAGCACGGCAATGCGGGCAAACCCGGAGCCGCTCCTGACTCGACCCTCGCGGAGGGTCAACAGCAGCGCCCAGCCGATCAGCAGGTCGACCACGGAGATCGCCGGCGCCGTGTTGTTGACGAGGAAGTTCGGATCGAGCCGCATCTGCGGCATGAGGTTGTCCACGTTGCCCGGGATCGCAAGGATCGCCACCAACAGCGCGGGAAGGCGATACGCCGGCCGAATCATGATCGCGGCGGTGGCAATGGCGGCGAGGATGCCGCCGACGAGAATGACTGTTGTCAGCGTTGACCCCCTCTCAAGCCCGCGTGCACGCGGTCATCCTAGAGCGTAGCCATAGATGACGTTGACCGACCGACGAGGCCGCCTGCACGAAGACGGTACACTGCGCTGCGCATCAGGAGGGCGGCACTCTGAAGGTGGCAATCCTCGGCACGCGCGGCGTGCCCGGCAACTATGGTGGCTTCGAGACCTTCGCCGAGGAGCTGTCTGCCCGGTTGGTGCAGCGCGGCCACGATGTGACCGTCTACTGCCGCTCGGGTAACGTCCGAGGCTCCCCGTCCAGCCATCGCGGGGTACGCCTCATCCACCTTCCAGCCCTTCGGCTCAAGGCCGCCGAGACGCTCTCGCACACATTCCTCTCGGCATTTCATGCGGCGTTCCAGCCGTACGAAATCGTCTACGTGTGCAACTCAGCGAACGCGCCGCTGTGCTACATCCCCCACCTGCGGGGGCAGCAGACGATCCTGAATGTCGACGGCCTGGAGTGGCGCCGTGAGAAGTGGGGGCCGACCGCACGACGGTATTACCGGTGGGCGGCCAGGCGGGCCGCCGCGATGCCGATCGAGGTGGTGACCGACGCAAAGGTGATCCAGCGGTACTACCGGGAACGCTTAGGACGAGAGACTCCCTGCTTCGCGTACGGCACGGAGCTCTACCCGCGTGGCCATATGGCAGAACGGCTTGCGCCACTCGGTCTGGAGGCGGACCGATACATCCTATACGTCAGCCGGTTGGAGCGAGAGAACAACGCGCTCCTGGTGGTTCAGGCATACCGGGCGGTCCGCACCGACATTCCACTGGTCATCGTCGGGGACGCTCCGTACGCGAGGGAATACGTGAACGAAGTCAAGGCTGCAGCCGACTCGCGCGTGAGGTTCCTCGGCTATCGCTTCGGAGACGACTATCACGCACTCCAGGCGAACGCACGTATCTACGTTCAGGCAACGGAGGTCGGAGGGACGCATCCTGCCCTGGTTGAAGCGATGGGCCATCGAAACGCCGTGCTTGCCCACGATGTTCCCGAGCACCGCGAGGTGCTCGCGGACGCCGGGCGGTACTTCGGCCTTCGCGACGTCGATGACCTTGTCCGTCAGCTGCAGCACCTGCTCGGTGAGGAGGCTGCCATAGCAGAGATGCGGCGCCGGGCGGAAGAGCGGGTGATGGATCACTACTCCTGGGACGCGGTGACGGCGGCGTACGAGAGCTACTTCGAGGAACTTCTGGCCCGTCGCCGGGAGCGCCCCACCTGATGCGGGTGATCGGGTCCCGGCTCAGCGGCCTGCTGATCATCGAGCCTCTGGTCCGGTCGGACGACCGGGGATTCTTCCTCGAGACGTTCAGCCGGGAGCGGTATCGCCAAGTCGGAATCGACGTCGATTTCGTCCAGGACAATCACTCGCGGAGCGGGGCCGGGACTCTGCGCGGGCTCCATTACCAACTCCCGCCCGGGCAGGCAAAGCTGGTGCGCTCCGCGCGCGGCCGCATTCATGACGTGGTCGTGGACATCCGGCGCTCGTCGTCGACGTTCGGCCAATACGAGTCGTTCGAGCTGGATGACGTGCATCACCGTCAGCTCTACATCCCAGCCGGGTTCGCGCACGGGTTCTGTGCCCTGAGCCCCGAGGTTGACGTCGTCTACCGCGTGTCAACGTACTACGATCCCGCAGCCGAGATGGGGATCGCCTGGAACGACCCGGACGTGAGCGTGGCGTGGCCAGTGAGTGCCCCGCTGGTCTCCGATCGCGACCGCCGTCTCCCGCGCCTCGCCGACGTCGATCCAGCCGAGCTCTTCTGAGCCGATGCGCTTCCTCGTACTTCATCGCGCGCTGCGGAACGCCGGGGATTTCCTGATCCGACGGCGCGCAATCGAGCTGATCCGGGCCGCGAGGCCAGCGGCCGAGCTCGTGGAAGGCCAGGCATGGAGGCCACTGGAGGAGCAGTTCACGGCGCCGGGCCTGGAGAGGTTCGACGCCATCGTCATATGTGGTGGACCAGGATTCCAGCCGAGGATGCACCCCGGCATCTATCCCCTTATGCCGCTCGACCGGATGCGTGCCCCCCTCTTCCTCCTGTCGATGGGTTCATTCTTCTTTCCGGCCGATAGGGACTCCATCGCGTCACACCGCCTCGATCGGGAGACCGTCGCATTCTTGCGCTGGGTCTCGAGGCGCGTCCCGATGATCTCCACCCGCGACCAGCTATCAGCCGATCTGCTCGAGCGGGAGGGCATCGACGGTGCGACCATGACGGGGGACGTGGCGTGGTACGCCTCCGCCACCGAGATGCGACCGCTCCCGACCCGCATCGAGCACGTCGCCTTCACGCCACCGGCCAACCCCTTGTTCTTCCGCGATGGGATCGCCCTGCTGCACACTGTGCGACGGTACGCACCTGCGGCCGATCTCACCGTCGTGTTTCACCGGAATCGGCAGGAGCCATTCGAACAGGCGGCCCGCGCGCTGGGGGCCGAGACGGTCGACATCTCGGGGTCCGTGGAGGGGTTCCGCCACTACGACACGACCTCACTTCACATCGGCTATCGCCTGCACGCGCATCTCTACTGCCTCAGCACGGGGGGTGTCAGCTACCTCGTGGCCGAGGATTCGCGAGGCGTCGGCGCGCTGCAAACCTTGGGGAATCTCGGCGTCGATCCGTTTCGGAAACGGCCAGCGCCGACGATGCTTCGTCGAGTGTGGTCCGCCATGCCACGACTCGGGAATCCTGCTCGAAGGCCGACGCGGCCGATCGGCCTCGCCGTCTCGAGGGTCCTCGGGTACGGCGACCCCTCGTCCAGGTTGACCGCACAGCTCGATCGAGATGTCTCGGACGGCTTCGCCCGCCACCGAGCGGTCGGAGATCAGATCGCTGCGACGCGAACGGCCATGGATCGGGCCCTCCAGATGCTCCCGTGACCGCCGCGTCCGTTCTCGTCGTGATCCCGGCGCGCGGCGGGTCGAAAGGCGTCCCTCGCAAGAACCTCCGCCGGTTGGGAGGTCGTCCCCTAATCGCCCATGCGATCGACACCGCCCTCGCTTCGCGCCATGAGCCCGAGGTGGTGGTTACCAGTGACGACGACGAGATCCTTTCGATCGCACGAGCGCTCGGGGCAGCGGTCCTCAAGCGAGCCACCGAGCTGGCGGTCGACGACGCGACACTCGATGGCGTTGTCCACGACGCCCTGCATCGGATGGAGACCAACACCGGCGCGACCTACTCGATCGTCGTGACGCTGCAACCCACCTCGCCACTGGTCCGTACCGCGACGCTGGACCGCGCCATAGATCGGCTCATTCACGACCAAGGTCTCGACACCGTGATCTCGGGGACGGACGATCGCCATCTGCGCTGGGTCCGAGAGGCCGGCGAGTTCCGGCCGGCGTATGCCGAGCGGCTGAATCGTCAGTACCTCCCGGAGGTCTATCGGGAAACGGGAGGATTCCTGATCACCCGGGGCCACCACGTCACGCCACGGTCTCGCATTGGGCCGCGTGCTTCGCTCGAGATCGTCGATGGCGCCGAGGCGATCGACATCGATACGATCGAGGACTTCACCCTGTGTGATGCGCTCCTGGCGCGTCGCCGAGTGGCATTGGTCGTGGCGGGCTTTCCCGAGATCGGCCTCGGTCACGTGCAGAACGCTCTGACGCTCGCCGGTGAGCTCGTCCGTCACGACCTTGTATTCATCGTGCCGGCTGGCCATGATCTCGCCGCGGAGGTCATCGCCGCGCACCACTATCGCGTCTCCCGGCAGGATGGGCCGAGCCTGGCTCGCTCGGTCATCGCGTCGAAGCCGGATGTCGTCATCAACGACATCCTCGACACGGACGAACCCTACGTGCGCGCGCTGAAGGCGAGCGGGCTCACGGTGATCAACTTCGAGGACCTCGGCGACGGGGCGCGCCATGCCGACCTGGTCCTCAATGCGATCTACCCCGAGCGAGAGGCGCTCGACAACCACTACTTTGGCCCGCGCTACTTCATGGCGCGGAGCGAGTTTCTGCTTGGACCGGAGGACGAGCTCCGCCCCGACGTTCGCCGCGTGCTCGTAACATTCGGTGGCACGGATCCGGCCGATCTCACGCGGCTCGTGATCGGGGCCATCGAGCCGTACTGCGGCAAGCGATCGATTGCGGTCGATGTCGTCCTCGGCCGCGGATACGCCCATCCTCGACCGAGCAGCTCGGGCACGGTCACGGTGTATGAGAGCGTCGGGAACATGGCCGATATGATGCGTCGGGCTGACCTTGCCTTCACCTCGGCTGGACGCACCGTGTTCGAACTCGCGCTGGTGGGGATCCCCTCGGTCATCCTTGCCCAGAACGAGCGCGAGCTCACGCACCTCTTCGCCTCGGATGAGAACGGGTTCCTCAACCTCGGCTTGGGTGAAACGTGCTCCCCGGAGCGGGTCCTTGCGGCGCTGGTGGGGCTCGTCGATGATCCAGCGCGCCGCCGCGGCATGCACGACCTCATGCGGAAGACCGACCTGCGCGGGGGGCGCGAGCGAGTCGTTGCGCTGGTTGAAGATGCGATCATGGGCCGATGAGCCTCGCCGCACTCTTCGATCGACACCCGACCGAGGTCGGGCAGCCCTACGTCATCGCCGAAGCGGGCGTCAACCACGAAGGGTCGATGGACACCGCTCGTCGACTGATCGAGGAGGCCACCGCCGCCGGCGCCGACGCGATCAAGTTCCAGACGTACCGGGCAGAGACCCTGGCGTCCCGGGACAGCCCGGCCTATTGGGACACCACGAAAGAGCCGACGAGCAGCCAGTACGAGCTGTTCAAGCGTCACGACACCTTCTGGAAGGCCGAGTTCGAGGAGCTTCGACGGCATTGCGAGGCGACCGGCATCGAGTTCATGTCGACTCCGTTCGACCTCGAGTCGGCGACGTTCCTGAACGACCTCATGGACGTGTTCAAGATTTCGTCGTCCGACCTCACGAACCTGCCGTTCATCGACCACATCGCTTCCTTCGGCAAGCCGATCCTGCTCTCGACCGGTGCCTCGTACCTGTGGGAGATCGGAGAGGCGGTGGAGGTGATCGCGCAGCGTGGCAACCCGTTTTGCCTCATGCACTGCATCCTCAATTA
>Ga0268386_10002395_pt1 | contig 13339 bp, 13 predicted proteins | sample RVTome_15_FD_200260 | JGI IMG/M metagenome (GOLD analysis project Ga0268386, IMG submission 200260) | Soil microbial communities from uranium-contaminated site in the Upper Colorado River Basin, Wyoming, United States - RVT150D86... ...
AATAGGAGGCCCCCCGGCCGCGTACCCGCCACGTGAGAGGGCGCGCGGAGCTCGGCGGGGGACGGGCCCCGGGATGGCTCCGCGACCCGCGGGTCTGGCAGATCGGCTGCCTGGCCGGCCTCCTCGCCTACGGCCTGGCCGTCCTCGACTTCGGCGTGTCCCCGGCCCAGGTGGGGCTGACCCTCGGGGCCGCCCTCGCCGCGCAGTACGCCTTCGGCCGGGCCCGGGGCGTGGGCTTCGAGCCGCGGAGCGCCCTCATCTCGGGCCTGTCCCTGTGCCTGCTCCTGCGGACGGGGGACCCCGCCTGGGCAGCGGCGGGCTCCGTCCTGGCCGTGGGAAGCAAGTTCCTCCTCCGGGTCTCCGGCAAACACGTCTTCAACCCGACGAACTTCGCCCTGGTCGTCCTGCTCCTCGCCACGGACGCGGTCTGGGTGTCGGCGGGGCAGTGGGGGGCCTCGGCCTTCCTCGCCTTCCTGGTGGCCTGCGCGGGAGGACTGGTCGTCCACCGGGCCCTCCGGAGCGACGTCTCCCTCTCGTTCCTGCTCGCCTACGCCTCCATGCTCGTGGCCCGCGCGGTCCACCTGGGCGATCCCCTCTCGATTCCCCTCCACCAGCTCCAGAGCGGGGCTCTCCTGCTCTTCGCCTTCTTCATGATCTCGGATCCCCGCACCACCCCCGACTCCCGCGCGGGCCGGGTGGCCTTCGGAGTCCTCGTGGCGGCGGGAGCCGCCTTCGTGCAGTTCGGTCTCTTCCGGCCCAACGGCCTCGTCTGGTCCCTGGCCGCGTGCTCCCCCCTCGTCCCGGTCCTCGACCGGGTCCTGCCGGGGGCGCGCTACCAGTGGCCGGGGCGGGTCCCGGCCGTCGGCCTGCAGGCGGAGCGCCTGCGGAAAGGAGCCTCCCGTGCACCGGTCCTGGGTCTTCCGCGCCCTGGCGGCGGGGGCGCTCGTCGCCCTCGGCGCCCCGCCGGCCTCTTCCTTCTGCGGCTTCTACGTCGCGAAGGCTGACACGCGCCTCTTCAACGAGGCGTCGCGGGTCGTCATCGTCCGCGATGGCGACCGCACGGTCATGACCATGGCCAACGACTTCCGGGGAGACCCCCAGGAGTTCGCGGTCGTCATCCCGGTGCCGACGGTCGTCCGCCGGGACCAGATCGAAGTCACTGACCAGGCGGTCCTCGACCACCTCGACGCCTACTCGGCCCCGCGGCTCGTGGAGTACTTCGACGAGGACCCGTGCCGGCCCGTGCGTGAGGACTACTTGCTCTCCATGAGGGCGGCGCCGGCCCCGGCCGGCGAGAGGGACGCCCCGAGCCGGGGCGTCACCGTGGAGGCGCGCTACACGGTGGGGGAGTACGACATCCTCGTCCTGTCCGCGAAGGAGAGCGGGGGCCTGGAGGCCTGGCTGGTGGAGAACGGCTACCGGATCCCCCGGGGAGCGAGGGGCGTGCTCGCCAGCTACCTCCGCCAGGGGATGCGGTTCTTCGTGGCCCGGGTGAACCTCCGGGAGAAGGCGCGGCTCGGCTTCACGTACCTGCGGCCGCTTCGGGTCGCCTACGAGTCGCCGAAGTTCATGCTCCCGGTGCGCCTGGGCACCGTGAACGCCCAGGGGCCGCAGGAGCTGTTCGTCTTCGCCCTCACCCGCCGGGGCCGGGTGGAGACGACCAACTACCGGACCGTCCGGCTGCCCACCGGGATGGACCTGCCACCCTTCGTGAAGGAGGAGTTCGGCGAGTTCTACCGGGCCATGTTCGCCGAGCAGGTGCGCCGGGAGGACATGCGGGCGGTGTTCCTCGAGTACGCCTGGGACATGGCGTGGTGCGACCCCTGCGCGGCCGACCCGCTGTCACCCGAGGAGCTGCGGAAGCTCGGGGTCTCCTGGCTCGACGAGCCGGGAGGGCAATCCCCGCGCGCCCGGCCCGGCTTCGGGGGGCCGGTGGACGTCTTCCTCACGCGGCTCCACGTGCGCTACGACGCCGCGCACTTCCCCGAGGACCTCGTCTTCCAGGAGACCGCGGATCGTGAGACCTTCCAGGGACGCTACGTCCTGCGCCACCCCTGGATCGGAGCCGCCGTCTGTCTGGCCGGCCGGCAGTATCGCGAGGACCTCGACCGGCGCCGCGAGCGCGAGGCGCAGAGCCTCGCCACCCTCACCGGCTGGAGCCTCGAGGAGGTCCGGCGCAAAGGGGAGGCGCCGGCGAGGATCACGGCGGAGCCGGCGAGGGGCTTCTGGGGCTGGTTGCTCCGGAAGTGAGCGGGGACCCCTTCGGCCCCGTCCTCAGATGCCGTCGACGCACGGCGGCCGCCAGGGCAGCGGGGGCGTTTCGTCGGGATCGAGGTTGCGTTCGGGAGCCTCGTCCGACGGCCGTCGCCGCTGGCCCGGGCGGTCCCGCGGATCCGGGTCCCCCCCGGGATCGCGGCCCCGCCGATCCTGGTCGGGATCGTCCGTGAGCTGGTTCCTCATCACATCCTCCTCGTCCGTTCTCCGAGCAAGGGCGGTGCCACCCGCCTGGGGGCGGCGTCGAGGGCCCCGTCCGTCCCCTCGGCCACCCGCGCCCCACATAGCATGCTTGATCGATCGGCGGCCCTGAAACGACGAAGCCCCGGGGCAAGACGAGCCCCGGGGCTCCCTGGGTGACGGGACGGCCTTCAGGGGACCGTCACGGTCTTGGTCGTGGTCACGTACGTGATGGTCTGCGCGACGGGCTCGCCCGGGTCATTGGTGGCGAGCGGCAGGATGGAGATGGTCTTGCCGATCACCAGGTCGGCGGGCACCTGCGACTTGGCGTTGATCAAATAGGTGACCTTGCTGCCATCGGATCGCGTGATGGTGAGGGTCTTGCCGGGTGTGTACGCTTCGACCTTCCCGGAGATGCTCGTGGTGGTCGTGCGGGTGGTCGCCCCGGACGGCAGGTTGCGGGTATCCTCGGTGGTGCGCTTGACCGCACCCTCGGGCGTGATGCTGGTGGTGGTGACACGCGAGACGATCTGCGTTCCGCCGTCCCGGCCGGGCTCGGTGTAGAGCGTGACCCGGCGACCGACCTTGACCTCCGCCGGCACCACGATGGTGGGCGAGAGGTTGTAGACGATCTCCTTGTTGTCCGCGCCCCGGATCACGATCACGCGTCCCGGGTCGTAGCGGACGACGTCGCCGTCGACGGTCACGTACTTCGTCTCGGTCTGGGTGGTCTGGGCCAGGGCTTGCCCTGAAGCGCCGATGATGCAGAACCCCGCGATGAAAACGGTCAACTTCATGTTCGTTGTCTCCCCAAAAAACACAAGGTGCGAAGATCGACTCCCGGTATGCGTGGCGCCTACCCTCGCCCTTCTCAACTGAGCTTCAAGACTTGGAGATCCCAAGTCGCTAGCAGCATTCGCGCCTGGCCTCGCCAGGTACGTCCCGCTGCCAGTGTCTGGTGGAAGCAAGAGCGATGCCATTGCTCCGCCCGGAGTCCTGCGGGGGGCGAGCTCCAGAGGTTTCAATCAAGAGAGGCCGCGGTGCCACCGTCGGCTCGAGGCCGGCCGGCGGGACAGACTCCTCCTCGGCGGGCGCGCGGTAGCTTCTACAAAGCTCCTGCCGGCCTATTCCTCCTCCCGGCCCATCCGCCGGGTCCAACGAAAAGGAGGAAGGGCCGAGGCGCGTCTCGCGAGGGGCGGTCGACGGTCAGCGTCCGCGCCCGCGCTCGAGCGCCGACGCGGGGGCCTTTTCGGCCGTCCGCTCCGCGGATGCCGGGATCTTCAGGTTCACCTGCTGTGCGGCCTCGAACCGTGCGGCGATATCGTCCCAGTTCCACACCTTCCACAAGGACTTGAAGAACGCGGCCTTGTCATTCCTGTACTGCAGGTAGTAGGCGTGCTCCCAGGCGTCGATCACCATCAGGGCGATCCCACCCTGGCTCAGATTCGACTGATGATCGTAGATTTGGCAAGTGAGCAGCCGGTGTGCCATGGGCTCCCAAACCAGGGCCGCCCAGCCCGAGCCCATGATCGTGGCCGCGACCTCGGTGAGCTGCTCCTTGAAGCTCTCGAAGCTGCCGAAGTCGCGCGCGATGAAGCGCCCCAGCTCTCCGCTCGGAGCGTCGCCCCCGTCGGGCGTGAGGTTCTTCCAGAAGATCGAGTGGAGCACGTGGCCGGAGAGGTTGAAAGCAAGTGCCTTTTCGAGCCCCACGAGGCGCGAGAAGTCTCTCTGGCCCCGCGCCTCCTCGAGCTTCTCGAGGGTCTCGTTGGCCTTGTCCACGTATGCCTTGTGGTGCTTGCCGTGATGGAGCTCCATGATCTTGCCGGAGACGTGAGGCTCCAGGGCTCCAACGTCATAGTCGAGGTCGGGCAGAACGTAAGCGGTCACATTCCCTCCTTGGCGGCGGTGCCGGCGCGCCTGCGATACGCCGCCGGCCTCTTAGGCAAGTTCCATTCCCCCTTCCTTGGCGATCTCGATGGTGGCCGGCATGGCGCTTGCTTGACCATCAGAGGCCGTCGATGGTGACCGCGTGCACGTCGGGAGGGTTCATCCATCGGCGGCCCGGGCCATGAAGGCGACCGTGCTCTTGAACGCATCCGCCGGGCTGATCGCAGGCTCGGAAGCCTCCGCCATGGTCTCGCGCGTTCGGGAAGCGTTCCAGCGCGCCAATCTGGAAGCGGAAATCCTCGCGATCGGCCATGAGAGCATTCCCGAGGCGGCACGGAAGGCGGCCGCCTCGGACGCGGACGTGGTCGTCCTCGGCGGCGGTGACGGCACCCTGGGTGCGGGTGCGGCGTCACTCGTTGGCGGCCACAAACCCCTCGGCATCCTGCCCCTCGGTACGCTCAACCACTTCGCCAAGGACGTCGGCATCCCCCTGGATCTCGATCAGGCGGTGGGGACGATCGAGCAGGGGCACGTCAGGGAGGTGGATGTCGGAGAGGTCAACGGCCGCATCTTCTTGAACAACTCTTCCATCGGCCTGTACCCTTCGGCGGTGGCCCATCGTGAGGAGCTGCGTCATCGGCACGGCGGGGGCAAGTGGCCGGCCATGCTCAATGCCTGTGTGGACGTCTTCCGGCGCTTTCCCCTCCTCGCGGTCACGCTGCAAGTCGAAGACCGGGCCGTCGCGCTGACCACCCCCTTCGTCTTCGTGGGCAACAACCGCTATGACATGCGCCTGTTCTCCCTGGGGACGCGGGCCAGCCTGCAAGGGGGCGAGTTGAGCGTATACCTCGCGCGAAACGGGGGGCGGATGGGGCTGCTCCGGCTCGCCTTCCGAGCGCTCCTGGGGCGTCTGGCCCAGGACCGCGACTTCCATTCGCTCACGCTTCCCGAAGTCGAGATCCGGCATCGCCGCCGCTCCATGCGGGTCTCCCTCGACGGCGAGGTGGTGCGGATGGCGTCGCCGATGCGCTTCCGCCTCCGACCGCGGGCCCTGCGCGTGTTGGCCCCGCTGCCGGACGCTGCCCCGGAGGCATGACCACCCTCGCGCACATCTCCGACCTCCATTTCGGCGCCGAGAGCCCGGAGATCGTCGAAGGCCTCCTCGAAGACCTCGTGTCGGTCGAGCCCTCGCTGGTGGCGGTCAGCGGCGACCTGACGCAGCGGGCGAGGAGGAAGGAGTTCGCGGCGGCCCGCCGGTTCCTGGATCGCATCCCGTTTCCCAGACTGGTCGTCCCCGGAAACCACGACATTCCCCTCTTCGACCTCGTGAGGCGCTTCGCGCGTCCGCTCGCCCGTTTCCGGCGCTACATCAGCGAGGACGTCGATCCCTTCTTCTCGACGGACGCGGTGGCGGTCGTGGGGATGAACACCGCCCGTTCGAGCACCTGGAAGGACGGGCGCGTCTCCGCGGCCCAGATCGCGGACCTTCGACGGAAGCTGTGTCCTCTGCCGCCGCATGTCGTGAAAGTGCTCGTAACCCACCACCCGTTCCTGCCGCCCCCGGGGGACCCGTCGCCCCCGCTCGTGGGGCGGGCCGCCGAGGCCCTTCAGGTTGCCGAAGCCTGCGGAGTCGAGCTGGTCCTTGCGGGGCACTTGCACCGCGGCTACACCGGCGACATTCGGACGCATCACATGGACATCCGGCGGGCGATCCTGGTGGCCCAGGCGGGAACCGCGACCTCCCATCGCGTCCGGAACGAGGCCAACAGCTACAACGTGATTCGGCTCTCCCCGCAGCGGCTCGGCTTCTCCCTCCGGGTATGGGACGGCAAGGGCTTCCAGGAGGCCCGCTTCGTCGAGTACGTGAAGAGCGGCTCCGACTGGCGGCCGACCCTCGGCCGAGGCTAGTCGCGGGGTACTTCGCCGTCCGCTCTCGGGCCGTCCCGTTGCTGTTAGCATCGGGCGTCCCCGAGAGGTCCGACGATGACGCGGCGCGAGACGTCTCGTCTCCCTGGCCGAGAGATCCCCGGCGAGAGCCGGCCGGACGGGTGGGGCGTCGACCGTCGTCGCTTCCTCCGCCTGGCCGCGGCCCTGCCCGCCGCGGGGGCGGGGGTCCTCGGCGAGGGCTGCGCGATCGACGACGGCGCGCCCCTCCCGAGCCCCACTCCGGACCCCAGCCCGTCGCCGTCTCCCCTCGGCCGGCCCGTCCCCCAGGTCAACGGCGGCATCAACGTGCAGCCGGTCCGGCGCCTGGACCAGGACCCGAACGAAGGCGAGCCGGTCATCGTCCCCGACCTGGTGGCCCTCCAGCTCCGGGCGGTCTACGCGCTGGGCTTCGACGGGATGCGGATCACCACCCCGTTCGGCGACCGCGCCAACTTCCTGGCCGCGATCCCCTACGTGCGGGCCGCCCGGGCGGTGGGGATCGACGCGGTGGTGGTGCTCCACGACTTCGCCGGCTTTACCCTGGCCCAGGCCCTTTACGACCCGGCGCGCCGGCCGGACGTCCTGCGCCTCTACGCGAGCGTGTTCGCCGTCCCCCCGCCCCCGGCGGCCCCGGGGCTGCCCGGCCTCGGCCCGCGAGGGGCCGGCCGGATCGCGTTCCAGGTCCTGAACGAGCCGGTGCACTTCCTCGGGATCCCCGCCGACGTCTACGTGCGCGACTTCCTGTCCCCGTGCTACGCCGAGCTGAAGGCGGAGAGCCCGAACGTCATCGTGGTCTCCGCGGCCGAGGTGGGCAACGTCGATGGGGCGGGGCGGATGCGCTCGATGCTCGAAGCCGGCCTCGAGGGCGCCTGCGACCGCATCGCCTATCACGTCTACAGCCGGCAGGCGATCCCGCTCCTCTCCGGGAACGTCCGCGGCCTGGTGTGGGTCACGGAATCGGGGGCGGTGGGGACCGCCCAGCACCTCCCCTGGGTGCGGGACACCTTCCCCGAGATCGCCGCGGGGATCCCCGACGTCTCGCGCATCTTCTACTACCAGCTCTTCGACCGCGACCCCGGCGTCCACCGCCTGCTGGACATCCAGCCGTCGGGATCGGGGTACCGCGCGGTCGTCGAGTCCACCGCGCTCCACGCGTGGTTCGAGGGACACGTGCGGGAGGCGGCGGCGGGGGGGCTGCTCCTCTCCTTCGACGACCTCGTGCCCGACGTCCGCGCCTACTTCCCGACCGAGAGCGACCGCCGGGCGTACGACTCCCTGGCCCGGTCGTGAGCCCCGCCTTCGCCGTGCTCTGGATGGCCCTCCAGGCCGGCCCGCCGGAGCCGCCGGCCGTGCGCTACCCTCTGGACCTCCCGCCGTCCCCCGACTTCCTGGCCCCCGGCCAGCCGTTCCAGCTCGTCGACCTGAGCTACGACCTGCGCGACACCTTCTCGACCCGCCACGCGTTCTCGGCCCGGCTGCGGGTCCGCGACGGGGGCTACCTGACCGCCGGCTTCGAGGGGGAGCGCCGGGACCTCGTGCTCTCCACCCAGCGCCTCGACCTCGTCGCGTCCTCGGAGGAGGGCTCCTACGACTTCTTCGGCCGCTACCGCGCCCCCTGGCTCGTCGCCACCGCCGGGGGGCGCCGTCACGGCCGCGGGGAAGGGGAGGGCTGGCGGCTGGGGGGGTCGCTGGCGGGCCGCCTCTCGCCCAGCTTCGAGCTGCTCGGCCGCCTCGACGGCGAGACGTCCGCCCCCGACGACCGCTTCCTCCGTTTCGCGTCCCTGCGCTTCCTCTGGCAGCGGGGCCCGGGCTTCGAGGCGGCCGGCGAGGCGTCCCACGAGCGGGTGCGGACCGAGGGCGGGCTCGACAACACCCGGGATGCGGGGACCCTGGGCGTCGCGGGCCTGGCGTGGGGGGCCGAGCTGTCGGGCACCGCCCGGCTGGAGCGAACCCGGGGCCGCTTCCCGCGCGAGGAGGGTGACGCCGCGATGGCCGCCCGGGTCCCGATCCGCTCCCGTCTGCTCGCCGAGGGGGGGATCCGGTCCCGGTACGAGGTGGGGGTCAAGCGGACGTACTACGAGTACCGGGGGGCGCTCACCTGGTTCGGGCGGCGTTTGACCCTGCCTCGGGCGGGCGAGGCCGCCGCGCGCGCGCGGGACCTCTCCCGGCGCGCCACCGCGATGGGCTACAACGAGCGGCTCGTGTTCGACGACGACGGCCTGCGCGCGCTCCGGGAGCGGCTCTCGCTCTCTCCCCGGCGCGACGAGCTGCTCGACGGCATGGCCGCGGTCTACGCGGCCCAGGTCCAGGAGCGGACCCTGCCCCTCCTGGGGGTGGAGTACGTCTACCAGTCGGACGCATTGACGGGGACGAGCGTCGAGACTGTCCGGGCGATCGCGGGGATGCCCTGGCCCCCGGCCTGGCCCTGGAGCGCCGGAGCGGACGCCACCCCGTTCCTCCGCCTCGACGTCGAGTGGCAGCGGCACGTGTCGGGCCCGGCCTTCGCGGCGGACGCTCACGGGTTGGCGCTGACGGTGAGCCTGAACCGGGAGATGGACCTGGTGCTTCGCTGGAGGCGGTCCGACCCGACCGCCCTCGACGCGATCCAGGGCGTGGGGCGGCCGCGCACGTTCGAGCTGTCCTATGTCTATGCGCGGGGCCGGTGAGCGGGATCGGCCTGCGGGCCCGACCCGATGTTGTCCGCGGAGCGCCGATACACCACGTCGAGGTCGAGGGTGAGGCCGAGGGGCTTGGTCCCCACCCCTGACGGTCGTCCGGGCTGGAGCTAGGCCTCGGCTCCCGAGCCCCGGTCGAGCCGCATCTCCATGTGCCGGTCCACCCGCGCGTAGCGCGAGGGGGGGGCCTCCTCCGGCGGAAGGTGGCGGAAGCCCGCGCGCTCGTAGAGCCGGACGGCGGCCTCGAGGCGGCTGTTCGTCTCCAGGTAGATCCGGGGGGCGCGCCGTGAGCGCGCCTTCTCGACGCAGGCGTGGAGGAGCAGCCGGGCGATCCCCTGTCCCTGCCGGGACGGCGTCACCGCCATCTTGCCCAGCTCGAAGCCGCCGTCGTCCATGCTGAGCAGGGCGCTGCAGCCGACCGCCTCGTCCCCGTCGACCGCCAGGAAGATGAAGCCCCCCGACTCGAGGATCTTCCCCCGGGGGTCGCCGAACAGCTCGCGGTCCTTGTCCTCGAGGGAGAAGTAGCGGCGGATCCACTCCTCGTTCAGCCGACGAAAGGCGACCTCGTCCCCCGGCTCGAACTCGCGGATGCGGACGCTCACCTCCCGAGCATACGGCGGAATCGGCGACCGGTGATCGTTCGCGGTCGCCGTTTCTGCAATTGGCAACGGTAGCCTCACCGGCAACTGACTGACCGATCTAGGGATCCCGGCTGGCAGGCTTCCTGCAGTGACTCTCCGCGTGGCGTAAAGGGCCGGCGCCGAAGCCAGCCCGGGAGGTCGCCATGAGGTGGCTCTTGATTCCGCTCGTCGCATCGACCGCGATCGCTTGTCGGGGGGCTGGCCCCGGGCCGGCGGCTCCTTCGGAGCTCTCGCCGCCGCTCGCGTCTCACGCGGTCCCGACCGCGCTCGTCCTCGTGTCCGGCGAGACGGAAGCCCCGATCGCGGGGGCGCGTCTCTCCGTGGGAGGCGACGAGCTGGTGAGCGACGCCGGCGGACATGTCGTCCTCCCGGCCGGCGCGAGCGAGGTGCGGATCGTGGCGGCGGGCTACCTGGAGCGGTGGACCGCGGTCTCCACTCCGCTTCTCAGCCTCTGGCCGAGCCTGAGCCCGACCGGCCTGGACGAGGCGGCGACGGGGAGGCTCGTCTACGGCTGCGGGGAGCTCGGCTGTCCGGGAGGCGGAGCCCCGCTGGTGCGCCTCCGGCACGGGGGGGCGACCCTCGTCCCGGCGCCCGAGCTGCTCGCCGACGCGGCCGCGATGGACGCGCTCGAAGAGGGGGCCCGCCGGCTCTCCTCCGCGACCCGCGGCGAGGTGGTGATCGACGTCGCGCCCTCGGCGCCGGGGAGCGGCCCGGTGGTGACCGCGACCATCGACCCCGCCGACCCGGTCATCGTGTCGCTGGGGGCGGGGGCCGTCACCCGCCTCCACCTCGACGGCCGGCTCGAGATCGCCAGCGCGGCGATCGCGTTCCGGAGCCTCGAGCTGGCCCGCCGGCTGCCGCTCGTCCTCCACGAGCTGGGCCACGCGTTCGGCCTCGGGCACTCCGCGCGGAGCGACGACCTGATGTGGCCCGGTCCCGAGATCTACGGACGGAGCGGCTTCTCCCCCCGGGAGGTCCTCGCCGTGAGGCTGATGCTCCAGCGCGACGCCGGCAACCGGTTCCCCGACGACGGACGGGGAAGGGCGGCGGCGGAGGCGGCGCCCCGGACGGCGGTCTTCGCCTGCGTCCGCCGCTGAGCTGAGGGCGGCACCCCGGCTCTACCGGGAGCGGCCCCGCAGACGCTCGATGCCGATCACCGACGGGCAGAGGCCGCCCGTGGGCAGGCTGCCCGGTCCCAGGGTCAGCGCCACCCGGTCGCCGGGGCGGACGGACCGCAGGCCGTACGCGGCGTCGGTGCGGACGGGGAGCGCGTAGTGGGTCCCCGTCTCGTCGACCACCCCCAGGAGTCGCTCCTGCCGGTCCACGCTCGTGACCTTGACGGAGCCGAGCAGTCCCGCGGTCATCTCCTCGGAGAGCGCGGCCGCGCCGAGGGGCGGCCCGGGGTCGGGGGGCGCCGCGGTGATTCGGAGGTCCAGGACCGCCTCGGGCGCCGCGGGGTCGAGCGCGCCCGACCGGCAGGCGAGGAGGCCCCGCATCCCCGGCCGGAGCCGGGGCAGGGCGGCTCGCGCCGCCCCTTCCACCGGGAGCGACAGCTCGCTGCCGCCGTCGCGGACGACGACGATCCGGCCCTCGGCGACGTCGATGCGGGCCAGCTCGGCCTCGAGGTACACGGTTCCGCTGTGGGGACCGAACGCGTCGCGGGCGGCGATCACCACGAGCCCGGCCAGCAGGATCGCGAGGATGAGGGTCCGGCGTCTCGATGAGCGGGGCATTTTCGGGTGCGACTCCCGGCCGTCGCGCAGCAAGGGGCGTGCCGCCTTCGTCCTCTGCAGGCGAGCGGCAAGTCGTTGATCGCCCGCCGCGTCGATCAGGTCGCGCGCGACGCTCGTGTGTATACTGTACAAACCACCGTCGCCCATCCCTTCGACGAAACGCCCGAAGAAGAGAGCGAAGAGAACGAAAGCGGCCCATGCGCCTGAGCGTCAAGGCGACCCTCCTCCTGCTCGCGGGGTACGTGCTCCTGATGGGGGCCCTCGCCCTCGGGATCGACCGATGGCTCCACGCCGCCGAGCGCGCGATGACCGCGGAGTCGGTGCGGATGCTCGCGCGGGAAGGGACGGCCCTGCTGGTGGAGCGGATCTACGGCGCCCTCGAGGCGCCCGACGCCGCTTCCCGCCAGCTCCTCCGGGAGCGGATCCAGGACCTCGTGCTCCTGTCCGAAGTCGTCTCGTCCTTCGTCGTGGTGAACGAAGACGGAGAGGTGGTCGGCAACGACGGACGCGACGCCCCGACGCGGCTGCCCCGCCCGTCCGAGGTCTTCCGGGACGGCCTCGAGGTCAAGGCCCTCCCCCTGACCTCGGACTCCTTCTTCCAGGGCGGCGACTACGTGGTGCTCCTCCCCCTGGAGGACCGGGGGCGGCTCCTCGGCTACGTCCGGGTCGAGCTGCACAGCTCCCGGGTCGCCCAGCTCTACGCCGACGCGCGCGGCCACCTGCTCCGCCTCGGCATCGCCGGCCTCGCCGGGGTGGTCCTCCTCGGCTTCCTCCTGATGGTGCAGGTGGCGCACAGCGCGGCCGACATCCGTCTCGCCCTCGGGGAGGCGCCGGCGCCCCGCTCGATCCTCCCCCACGCCGACGACGAGCTGTCCCGCACCCTGGACGCGGCCAACCGCATGCGGCGCGCCCTCAACGAGGCCCGCCGGGAAGGCAGCCGGCTCCATCTCGGCTTCGACGCGCTCGCCCAGGTCACGAAGACCGGGGTCCTGCTCGTCGCGGTGGACGGGACGGTCGCCTTCGCGAACCCAAGGGCGCTCGAGCTGTTCGGGGCGGACTCCCTCGAGGCGCTCTCTCCCCGGTGGGCGGATGCGGGGCCCCGCCTGGACGAGGCGTTCCGGGGGGCCGACGGGGAGCCGGAGGCCCCCGAGGCCTGCACGCTGGAGCTGCCCGCCGCGGACGGCCGCCGGCTCCTCCGCCTCGAGGCCTACCGTCTCGGCGACGCCGGGGAGAAGCTCGTCCTGGTGAGCGACCCCCGCATCCGTGACACCCTGGAGAGCGACGTGCGGCTGGCCAGCCAGCTCGAGGGGCTGGCCCGTACCTACCGCGCGGCCGCCCACGAGATCAAGGCCCCGCTCTCGGCGGTGATGATCAACCTCGACCTCCTCCGGGAGGCCCTGGGGGAAGGGGGCGACGCCGGCGACTCGAAGGCCCGCCAGGAGCGCTACGTGTCGGTCCTCCGGGAGGAGCTGACCCGGCTCAACCGCTCCCTCGCGGAGATCCTCACCCAGGCGCTCCCCTCGCCGGCGGAGCCGCAGCGCCTCGACCTCGCGCGGATCCTCCGGGAGCTGGGCTCGCTCCTCGCCCCCCAGGCCCGGCGCCAGGGAGTGGCCCTCCGGCTGGAGGTGGCCGAGGAGGAGGTCCCCCTCGTGGGTCACCGCGACCGCCTCAAGCAGGCGTTCCTCAACGTGGCGGTGAACGCCCTCGAGGCGATGCCCCAGGGCGGCAAGATGGAGATCGAGTTGAGGCGCGAGGCCGACCGGGCGCGGATCCTGGTCCGGGACACCGGGCCGGGCATCCCCCCCGAGATCCTGGACCGCCTCTACGAGCCGGACTTCACGACCAAGGGGACGGGGAGCGGCATCGGGCTCTACGTGGCCCGCGCCCTCGTCCAGCTCCACGGGGGGACGATCGCGGTGGCTTCCGAGGCCGGGCGAGGCACCGAGGTCCGGATCGAGCTTCCCCTGGTCGCGGCGGGCTGAGCGGGCGGCCGTCGCGGACGGCACGCCCCTCCCCGGGCCCG
>Ga0268386_10002396_pt1 | contig 13338 bp, 15 predicted proteins | sample RVTome_15_FD_200260 | JGI IMG/M metagenome (GOLD analysis project Ga0268386, IMG submission 200260) | Soil microbial communities from uranium-contaminated site in the Upper Colorado River Basin, Wyoming, United States - RVT150D86... ...
CTCGACGCGGAGATTCGGCTCGTCGGCTCGGACCTCGACGAGGCGAAGGACGAGGCCCGCCGTCACGCGGCCGCACACCGCCTGCCCTTCTTCGAGGACGGAGCCGAGCTCGCCCAGTTCGAGGGCTACGGCGGGATCGCCGACGAGATCCTCGACGAGCTCGACCTGGCACCCGCTGCGGTCGTCGTCCCGGTCGGGAACGGCGCCCTCCTCGGCGGCATCGGCCTCCGCGTCTGCGCACGCTCCCCGGACACGCTGCGCGTAGGAGTCGTCGCGAAGGAGGCGCCGGTCATGGTGGAGTCCTGGAACGCTGGTCACGCGGTCGAGAGCGAGCGCAGCGCGACGTTCGCCGACGGGCTCGCCGTCCGCGTGGCCATTCCGCTCGCGGTCGACGTCCTCGGCGAGGTCGCGAGCCGCATGCTCGTCGTCTCGGAACGCGACATCGCCCGCGCGGTGGGCGCGTACGCCGCAGCGGGGATCCGCGTCGAAGGCGCCGCCGGCGCCGCCCTCGCCGCCGTGCCGCAGCTCGAGGACGTCGACGGGCCGGTCGTCCTCGTCGTGACGGGGCGCAACATCGACGACGACCTGCACGCGCGCGCCTGCGAGCAGCCTCGCTCGTTCCCGGACTAGGAGGGTTTGGCGGAATGTTGCGAGGCCTGGCTATGCCATGCTCCTCCCTCCCGTGGTGGAGCGGTAGACCCCGTCCGCGGCGGCCACCAGCCCGGCGAGCTCCAGCTCGGTCAAGGCCGCCGCCATCGCCGCGCTCTCGAGGCCGGTCAGGCGCCCCAGCTCGTCGAGCGTGCGAGCTGTCTCGGACAGGGGCGCGAGCAGCGTGCGCGCGCCGCCGGAGAGGGTGTCCGGCACGCGGGGCGGCGACCGCTCGAGGCCGAGCGCCTCGAGCACGTCGGTCGCCGTGAGGAGCGGAGTAGCCCCCTGGCGGATGAGGTCGTTCGTGCCCGCCGAGAGCGCCGACGTGATCTCGCCGGGAACGGCGAACACCTCCCGGCCGAGCTCGAGCGCGAAGTCGGCGGTGATCAGGGCACCGGACCGCTCGCGGGCCTCGACGACGACCGTGGCGCGAGCGAGGCCAGCGACGATGCGGTTGCGCGCCGGGAAGCGCCACGGGGAGGGCTCGACCCCGGGCGGGTACTCGGAGACGACGGCGCCGCTCTCCACGATGCGGCCGGCGAGCTGGGCGTGCGCGCGGGGGTAGTCGCGGTCGATCCCGCAGCCGAGGACAGCCACCGTCAGCCCCCCCGCGGCGAGAGCGCCGCGGTGCGCCTCGCCGTCCACGCCTCGGGCCAGCCCGCTGACGACGACCGCGCCGGCGGCCCCGAGCTCCCGCGCGAGCTCGCGCGCGACCTGGGCGCCGTACGCCGAACAGCTCCTCGCGCCCACGATCGCGACCGCCGGCAGGTCGAGCAGGTCGGCCGGGCCGCCCCGGAGGTAGAGCCGTGGGGGCGGGTCGTGGAGCTCCTGCAGAAGCGCCGGGTAGCCGGGTCGCCCTCTCGAGACGACGGGATACGTCACGTGGCGAGTTCCTGCGGAGGCCGGTAGGACAGCGCCTCTGCGACGTGCGCCGTCTCGACCGTGGCCGCTCCGGCGAGCGCGGCCACCGTCGCCGCAGAGCGGGCGACGCGCGCGCGGCCGCGAGCGGAGAGCGGGAGCGTGTCGACGGCGCGCGTGAGCAGCGCCCGCGCCTCGTCGCCAAGCGGCGGTCTCGACCCGCGGAGCGCCTCGGCGGCGGGCTCGACCCGCTCGCGCACCGGCGTGGAGCCCTCGCCCGGAGGAGCGTCGAGCTCGCGTCCGCGGGGGCGAGGCATCGTCACCACGAGGTCGAAGCGATCGAGCAGGGCACGTGAGAGCTTCGCCGCGTACGCGGCGAGCTTCTGCTGGCTGCACGTGCACTCGACACGGGGGTCGCCGCGCGCCCCGCAGGGGCACAGGTTCATCGTGCCGACGAGGACGAAGCGCGCCGGGAAGACCGCCATGCCGCCGACGCGCGAGACTGCGACGACCCCGTCCTCGAGCGGCTGCCTGAGAGCCTCGAGCACGGGACGGTGGAACTCGGGAAGCTCGTCCAGAAGGAGCACCCCGCGGTGGGCCAGGCTGACCTCCCCGGGCCGCGGGCGCGGCCCGCCGCCGACGACCGCCGCCGTCGAGGCCGTGTGGTGCGGCGCACGGAAGGGCGGCCGGTCGACGAGCGGGCGCGAGGCAGGGAGCACGCCCGCCACGGAGTGGATCCGGGTGACCTCGAGCGCCTCGTCCAGCGTGAGCGCCGGGAGGATGCCCGGCAGGCGCCGCGCGAGCATCGTCTTTCCCGTGCCCGGGGGGCCCGCGAGGAGGAGGTTGTGCCGTCCCGCCGCGGCGATCTCGAGGGCGCGCCTGGCGCGTTCCTGGCCGCGGACCTCGGCGAGGTCGGGCCACGATCCGTTCGTGGACGGAGCCGCCGGCTCGACCGGCTCCGGCTCGAACCGCCCGCGCAGGTATGCGCCCGCCTCCGCCAGGTGCCGAAGCGGCACCGGCTCGATGCCCGCGAGCGCCGCCTCCGGTGCCGACTCGAACGGGCACAGCAGCCTCGTGAGCCCCGCGCGCCTCGCCGCTTCCGCCGCGACGATGATGCCGGCGACGGGACGTAGCCGGCCGTCGAGCGCCAGTTCCCCGACTGCGGCGTGCTCGGCGAGGCGCTCCGGCGGGACCTGCCGGGAGGCGGCGAGGACGGCGAGGGCGATCGGGAGGTCGTAGCCCGAGCCCTCCTTGCGCAGGCCGGCCGGCGCGAGGTTGACGGTGATCCGGCGCAGGGGCCACTCGAGCTCGGCGCTCGCGATCCCGCTCCTCACACGCTCCTTCGCCTCCTGACAAGCCTTGTCCGGGAGACCGACGATCGCGAACGCCGGCACACCCCGCTGGAGGTGCGCCTCGACCTCGACCGGCCTCGCTTCGAGTCCGACGAGCGCATGGGTGACCGCGCGCGCGAGCACACTTTCGAACCTACGGAGGAGAGACGCGCGCGTGGCGCCTAGAACGTGCCGACTCTGTGCCGAAGACGCTCGGGTCAGTGCAGGGCGGCGCGCTCGATCTGCCGGCCGCGGACCGCGACGACCTCGAAGGACACGTCGAGGTCCGCCAGCTCGCGCCTGCGGGCGAGCCAGGCTTCGGCGGCCTGCTCGACGCGTCGAGCCTTCTCGGAGCCCACGGCCTCCCAGGGGTCTCCGAAGTCGGGACCGCTTCTCGCCTTCACCTCGCAGAAGACGAGCCGCCGGCCACGGCGGACGACGAGGTCGAGCTCGTAACGCCCGGCCCAGGCGTTCGCGGCGAGGATCCTGTAGCCCCGCAGGCGGTAGTGGAGCCGGACGCGCCGCTCGGCGTCAGGCCCGAGCCGCCGCGACGGCGGCCTCGTCCTCGAGCTCCGCATAGCAGCGCGCCTCGAAGGAGCGCCGGTGGATCGCGCTCGGGCCGATCCTGCGCACGATCGCCGAGTGGCCCGGCGTGATGTACCCGACGTGGGAAGCGAAGTCGTAGCGCGGGAAGACGGCGTCCAGGCGGCGCATGGTGCGATCGCGTACGACCTTCGCGACGATGGAAGCGGCGGCGATCGCGGCGCTCTTCGTGTCGCCGTCGACCACGGCCTGGTGCTCCGGCGCGAGGGGACCGAGCCGGAAACCGTCGACGAGGCACGCCTCGGCCGGCGGGCAGAGGCCGGAGAGCGCCTCCCGGAGGCCGCGCAGGTTCGAGCGGTGCAGGCCGTCGCGGTCGATGGCGGCCGGGGGGATCACCCGGATCGATATGCGCGTGGCGCAGCACACGACCGCGCGGAACAGCTGCTCGCGCCTGGCCGGGTCCACCTGCTTCGAGTCGTTCAGAAGGGCAAGTGGGCGGACGGCGTGGTCGTGCAGGCGCTCGTAGTCCAGGAGAACGCCCGCCGTGACCAGCGGACCCGCGAGGCTACCCCGGCCCGCCTCGTCGGCGCCCGCCACGAAGCGAACGCCGAGACGGCGGTCGAACGCGAGGAGCTTGCGGCCCGGACGGCGGACTGTCGCCACGGGCGCGAGGATAGCGCGGCGGCGCGACGCCCTCGTACCGTCGGCACACATTCGCGACGGATTCGCGTCGGACCTGGGACGTTCTCGGCGCCGGCCGAGCTAAGAACCCGATTCAGAATGAGCACTGAGGCGCCGGGCCGCGCCGGACGGCGCGATTCTGCGTTCTCAGCGCACCCGTATTCACGAAAACGGGCACTCCCTGCGTCCCTTGCCTCGCACGCGCCCAGCACACCCCGGCGACGAGGCACATCCCGAACCGGGTTCTAGGTCCGCTGCTTCTCGCGGACGCGCGCCTTCTTCCCCACCTTCGAGCGAAGGTAGTAGAGCTTGGCGCGGCTCACGTCGCCGATGGCGCCGACCTCGATCCTCTCGATCTTCGGCGAATGGAGCGGAAACGTCCGCTCGACACCGACGCCGAAGGAGTTCTTGCGAACCGTGAAGGTCTCACGGACACCGGCTCCCTGGCGCTTGATGACGATGCCCTCGAACACCTGCACACGCCGGCGCTGCCCTTCGATGACCTGGAAGTGCACCCGCACCGTGTCGCCTGCCTTGAACTGCGGGATGTCGTCGCGCAGCTGCCTGCGCTCGAGGATGTCGATCGGCGTGGTCATGAAAAGGGCGGCCGAAGCCGCGCCGAAATGCTAGCGGATGCCCGCCGCCTCGGGGGCCGGACGCACGGGTAACGGCCCTGTCCTGCGGGGCGCCGGCCGGAACGGCCGCCGCGGGGCCGGCCGCGGGCCTCCCTCCGCCTCAAGCGTATCGCCGCCGAACGCGCTCGTGGTGCCCGCATCGTGCCGGAAGCGTCACATCCGCACGAGCGTGCGAGAGGGGCGCCCGCTCCGGCGACCGTGCGTCAGCGGAAGCCGATTCGCTGCGGCGGCCAGTACAGGGCGAACACCGGGCCGATGAGGTTCTCGCGCGGAACGGGGCCCCAGTCACGGCTGTCGCAGGAGCTGGCGCGATTGTCGCCCATCATGAAGTACTGCCCTTCTGGGACAGTGATGGGCTCGAAGGCTCGGCCCGCGTCGCCTCCGGCCACGTACGGCTCGGAGAGCGGCTCGCCGTCTACGAACACCGCGCCGTCACGCCCCTCCAGCGTCTCGCCGGGCAGCCCGATGAGGCGCTTGACGAACACCCCGCCGGGGCCGGGGCAGACGTTCTCCGCCTCCGGCGGCGTCTCGAAGACGACGACGTCGCCGCGGTCGGGGTCCGTGAAGTGGAAGACGAAGCGGTTGGCGAGCACGCGGTCCGAGGTGCCGGCCCGGCACCCGGCGTCCTCGGGCGAGGCCGCGCAGTGGAGCGTCGGCTCCATGGAGGACGAAGGGATGCGGTACGGGTTCACGACCCACGCCTTGATGGCGAGCACGGCCGCGACCGCGATCACGATCGTGACGACCCAGTCGACGACGGTCGGCCAGGGGTCGGGAAGCGATTCGAGCCGGCTGCGAAGGAAGACGGGCCTCCGGGTCAGTGCCTCGTCCGGTGACGTCGCCCCGCGCCCGGCACGCGAGACGCCCGGCACGAAAGGACGCAGAGGGCCCGCGTATCCGTCGACACAGGGGCGACTGGGGACGCCGCGTGGCGCGGCGTTGCAGCCGTCGGGGGCGTGGCGGTCATCGCCGGGCGGGGCACTAACGCAGGCCGAGGCGCGTCGGCGGCCAGTAGACGGCGAAGACCGGGCCGATGAGGTCCTCGCGGCTCACGGGTCCCCACTCGCGGCTGTCGCAGGACTGTCCACGGTTGTCGCCCATCATGAAGTACTCGTCGGCCCCCAGCGTCCGCTCCGGGAAGTCCAGGCCAAGCGGGCCACCGTTTACGTAGGACTCCTCGAGCGGCGAGCCGTTGACGCGCAGGATGCCGCTCCGCTGGACGATCGTGTCGCCCGGGAGGCCGATGAGCCGCTTGACGAACGTGCCGCCGGCGCCGCAGCGCTCGACCGCCTCTTCCGGCGTCTCGAAGACGACGATGTCGCCCCGCTCGGGATCGCGGAAGCGGTAGATGAACCGGTTGGCGAGCACGCGGTCCGACGCTCCCGCCTGGCAGCCGACGGCGGGCGCCGCGCAGTGGAGAGTCGGCTCCATCGAGGAAGACGGGATCCGGTAGGGGTTCACCACCCACTCCTTGATCGCGAGCACGGCCGCCACGGCGATCGCGATCGTCACGACCCAGTCCACGATCGTGTCCCAGGGGGAGGGCAGCGAGCCCGTCAGCCGGTCGAGGGGCCCGCTCACGAGAGCGACCGCTCCCGGCTCCGTTCCCGCCGCCACTCCTCGATCAGCCCGTGGTTGCCGGAGAGGAGCACGTCGGGGACGCGCCAGCCGCGGAACTCCGCCGGGCGCGTGTAGTGGGGGAACTCGAGCCCGCCCTCGAGCGCCGCGGAGAAGCTCTCTACGGCGCCGCTCTCCTCGCGGATCGCGCCGGGAAGGCGACGTGCGACCGCGTCCAGGAGCACCATGGCCGGCAGCTCCCCGCCGGAGAGGACGTAGGGGCCGAGCGAGACGGCGTCGGTCGCGACGTGCTCGACGATGCGCTCGTCGAAGCCCTCGAAGCGGGCGGAGAGGAGCGTGAGCGCGTCCTCGCCGGCGAGCTCCTCCACCAGCGGCTGGTCGAGCTGCCGCCCCTGCGGCGTGAAGGCGATCACGCGGCGCGCGGCGGAGTCCCCGTAGACGGCCTCGAGTGCCGCGCACACGACGTCGACGCGGAGCACCATGCCCGCGCCGCCGCCGTATGGCTCGTCGTCCACCTGCCCTCCGGTGAGCGGCGTGTAGTCCCGGTAGTTGAGGAAGCGGAGCTCGAGCTCCGAGCCCAGCACCGTCGCGAGCGGCCGCTGCTCGGTGAGCCAGGAGAAGGCGTGCGGCAGCAAGGTGAAGACGTCGATCTGCACGGTTCCTCGAATCTAGCCGGGTGCGAACCCGCGGGCGACCACGATCCGGCCTTCCTCCAGATCGACCGCGCGCACGCACTCCTCGACCATCGGAAGGGCGATCCCGCCCTCGAGCTCGAGCACGTCGTTCGCCACGCCGGGGACGACGTCCTGCACGCGCCCGAGCGAGCGTCCCCCCTCCTCCTCGACGCTCAGCCCCACGAGCTCATGGACGTAGTATTCGTCCTCGCCCGCCGGAGGGAGCTCCGACACGGGAACCTCGAGCGCCGCTCCGCGCGGCGCGGCGCCGTCGAGGCGCACGACCAGGCGCCCGCCCGACCGCTTGGACTCGACCACGGCCACGGGCTCGCGGCCGACGTAGACCGTCGCTCCCGTGGCGAAGCGCTCCGGATCCTCGCTCGCGTCCTCGACGACGAAGGCGCCGCCGAGCCCGTGCGGCCGCCCCACGCGCCCGACGGCGACCCACCCGTCAGCGCGCGTCAACGATCTCGAGGAGGGTGCGCTCCTGCCGGCGGCCGCCGCTCGCCCGCGCGAGCGTCCGCAGGGCGCGGGCGATACGCCCCTGGCGCCCGATCACCTTGCCGATGTCTTCCTCGGCGACATGCAGCCGCAGGACGACGGCGCCGTCGCGCTCCGTGCGCTCGACCCGGACCTCCTCCGGCCGGTCGACGAGGTTGCGCGCGAGGTAGTCGAGGAGCTCTTCCACCGGTTTCCCGTCGGCGCTCAGAGGCCCTGCGCCTTCATCAGGCGCTTCACCGAGTCGCTCGGCTGCGCGCCCTTCGAGACCCAGTCGCGGATCTTGTCGCCGTCGAGGTCGATCGTCGAGGGGCTCGTCTGCGGGTTGTAGCGACCGACGATCTCGATGAAGCGCCCATCCCGCGGCGAGCGCGCGTCGGCCACGACCACGCGGTAGATCGGGTTCTTCTTCGACCCGACGCGGGCGAGTCTGATGCGAGTTGCCATTCCGTCCTTTCTACCGCCGCTTCTGGGCGGCTGCGAGCGATTGCAGGTTCGGCATCTTGCCCTTTCCCATCTGCTTCACCATCTTGGCCATCTGCTTGCGCGCCGTGAGGAGCTTGTTCACCTGCTGCACGGTCGTACCGCTCCCGGCCGCGATGCGGGACCGCCGCGACCCGTTGATGATCTCAGGTCGGCGGCGCTCCTCGGCGGTCATCGAGAGCACGATCGCCTCGACGCGCCCGAGCTCGCGGTCGTCCACGTTCACGCCCTGGAGCTGCTTGCCGAGCCCCGGGATCATCCCGACGACCGACTTGAGCGAGCCCATGCGCCGCATCATGCGGTAGCTCTGCAAGAAGTCGTCGAAGGTGAACTGGCCGGCGCGGAGGCGGCGCTCCATCTCCTCCTGCTCGTCCTCCTCCGCGGCCTCCTCGGCGCGCTCGATGAGCGTGAGCACGTCGCCCATGCCGAGAATCCGCGACGCCATGCGGTCGGGGTGGAAGTACTCCAGCTGGTCGAGCTTCTCCCCGGTCGAGGCGAGCTTGACCGGCTTGCCCGTGACCGCCTTGACGGAGAGGGCCGCACCGCCGCGCGCGTCGCCGTCGAGCTTGGTGAGTACGACGCCGTCGAAGTCCACCCGCTCGGCGAACGCCTCCGCGACGCCGACCGCCTCCTGCCCCGTCATCGCGTCGAGCACGAGGAGGACGTTGTGCGGCTTGATCTCCTTGCGGACCGCCGCGAGCTCCTGCATGAGCGGCTCGTCGATCTGCAGGCGGCCGGCCGTGTCCACGATCAGGACGTCGCGTCCCTGCGCCTGCGCCTGCTCGAGGCCGGTGCGGGCAACGGCCACCGCGTCCTTCGTGGAGCGGTCGGCATAGACGGGGATCTGGATCTGCTTCCCGAGCTGCTCGAGCTGGTCGATCGCGGCCGGGCGCTGGAGATCGGCGGCGACGAGCGCGGGCGCCTTCCCCTCGTGCTTGCGCAGGAGGAGCGCGAGCTTCGCGGCGGCGGTCGTCTTCCCCGAGCCCTGGAGCCCGGCGAGCAGGATCACGGTAGGCGGGCGACCGGCGAAGGCGAGCTTCGAGCTGCCCGAGCCCATGAGCTCCGTCAGCTCCTCGTGGACGATCCGCACGACCTCCTGGCCGGGCGAGAGGCTGCGCGTGACGGCCGACCCGACCGCGCGCTCCTTCACACGGGCGACGAAGTCCTTGACGACCTTGAAGTTGACGTCGGCCTCGAGCAGGGCGAGGCGGATCTCGCGCGTAGCGCGCGACAGGTCCTCCTCCGTGAGGACGCCGCGGCTGCGAAGATCGCCGAGCGCCCCTTGCAGCTTGTCCGAAAGCGTGTCAAACATGGGCCGGCGGGAAGTGTAGCCGTGCCCTTTTTCCCGATCCGAGCCAAGGAGGAGTCGAGATGGCGAATATCGCCAAGGTGATCCGGGTCATCGGCCAGTCGGAGGTGAGCTTCGCCGACGCCGCGCGCGTCGCGGTGCGGGAGGCAGGCCAGACTGTGCGCGACATCAGCGGGGCCCACGTGATCGAGATGAGCGCCGTGGTCCAGGACGGCGACATCACGCTGTTCCGCACGACGGTGGACATCGCTTTCGGGGTGGAGCGCTAGCGCGCAGCGGGCGGCTCGAAACCTGGGCCGGGAACCGTTCACCGCGGCGGCCACGGTGGGCCCGTATCGGTGCGGGTAACGCGGCTCGCCACGAAGGCGTTTTTCCTTCGACGGACACGGCCGACCCGGGCGGGCCGACCTAGCCGCGGCCCGTGGAGCCGGGCGCCCCCCACTTCGAGCGTAACGCGAAAACCCACGCGAATGGCGCGCGGAAGCACGCCGAAAGAGCGTCTATTCGCGGCCGACCAGCGCCCGCGCGAAGTCCTGCGGGTCGAACGGCTGGAGGTCGTCGAGCGTCTCCCCCACGCCGACCAGCTTCACCGGCAGCCCGAGCTCGTGCGTCACGGCGACCGCGACGCCGCCCTTCGCCGTGCCGTCGAGCTTCGTGAGCGCGACGCCCGTCACGCCGACCGCCTCGTCGAAGAGCTTCGCCTGCCGAACCCCGTTCTGGCCCGTCGTCGCGTCGAGGACGAGCAGCGTCTCGTGCGGCGCGCCCTCCAGCCGGCCCGCGACCACCCGCCGCACCTTGGCCAGCTCCTCCATGAGGTTCGTCTGCGTGTGGAGGCGGCCGGCCGTGTCCACCACGACGACGTCCCGCCCGCGCGCCTCCGCCGCCGCGATCGCGTCGAAGGCGACCGCGGCGGGGTCGGCCCCGCGCTGGGAGCCGACGAAGTCCGCTCCCGAGCGGTCCGCCCAGATCTCGAGCTGCTCCTCGGCGGCGGCGCGGAACGTGTCCGCGGCGGCCAGCACGACGGAGCGCCCCGACTCCCCGAGGCGGTGCGCGAGCTTGCCGATGGTCGTCGTCTTGCCGGTGCCGTTGACGCCGACGACGAGCACGACGGAGGGCGGACCGCCGAGGGCGAGCCGATCCTGGCCCTCCACGGTGACGAGCTCGGCCACCACTTCTTCGAGGCCCTCGAGGAGGTCTGCGCGACTGGCCGGCTCGCGCGCCTCGAGCCGCTCGACGATCTCCACCGTCGCGCCGACGCCGCAGTCCGCCGCGATCAGCGCCTCCTCGATCCGCTCCCACGACTCCTCGTCGCTCGGGTCGAAGAGGAGCTCCCGCGTCAGCGCCTGCCGGCTCGACGAGAGCGACTCCCGGAGCCGGCCGAGCCAGCCGTGGCGCTTCTCCTCGTCGGCGGCCGGGGCGTCCTCGCGGTCGCCGAGGAAATCCGCCCAGCTGCGCGTCACGCGCTGAGAGCCCGCGCTTCGGGCTCCGCCGCCAGCCGCTTCGAGACGATCTGCGAGATGCCGTCGGCGCCCATCGTGACGCCGTAGAGGATATCCGCGGCCTCGATCGTCCGTTTCTGGTGGGTGACGACGATGAACTGCGCCCGGTCGGAGAAGTGGCGCAGGAGATCGGTGAAGCGCGAGATGTTCGCGTCGTCGAGGGCGGCCTCGACCTCGTCGAGGAGGTAGAAGGGACACGGTCGCGCCAGGAAGAGCGCGAACAGGAACGAGATCGCGCCGAGCGCCTTCTCGCCGCCCGACAGCAGCGAGAGCCGCGTGATGCGCTTGCCGGCCGGCTGGAGCTCGATCTCGATCCCCGGCTCGCCGCCCTCCTCATCGCCCTCGACCCGGATCAGGCGCCCGCGGCCGCCCGGGAAGAGCGTCCCGGCGACCTCCTCGAAGTGGCGCTCCACCTCGCGGAGCGTCTCCTCGAAGCGGCGCTCCACCGTCTCCGTGAGCTCGTCCCGCAGGGTCTCGAGCTCCACGAGCGAGCGCTCGAGGTCCTCGCGCTGCACCGTCAGCTCCTCCAGGCGGGCCTTCTCGCGCGCGTGCTCATCGGCCGCGAGCGGGTTCACCTGGCCGAGCGCCTCGCGCCGCCGCTCGAGGCGGGCGACCTCGGTCCGCAGCTCCTCGGCCTCTTCGTCGGTGAGCGCCTCGGCCTCCGCCTCCTCCGGGAGCCGTCGCAGCACCTCCTCGCGCTCGGCCTCGAGCCGCGCGCGCTCGATGCCGACCGCCGAGACGCGCTCCGCGGCCTCGGAGGCGGCGCGCCGCAGCTCGGCCTCCCAGCCGCCCAGGCGGCGAAGCTCCTCCCCCAGCTCGCCGGCCCGGCTCCCACCGGCGTCGACGCGCGCACGCAGGGCCGGCTCGTAGCGAAGCCCCGCCTGCGCGGCGGCGGCGAGCGACACCGCGGTCCGCTCGGCGATCTCCGTCAGCGTCCGCAAGAGGTCCTCGCGCCGCGAAGGCTCGAGCTCCGGCGCAGCCGCGGCGCCGTCCGCCGCGAACCAGCTCTCCCCGCCGGAGAGCGCGACGAGCGCGTCCCGCCGCTCGGCGTGCGCCCGCTCCAGGCGCGCCACGGCCTCGGCAAGCTCCACCGGCTCGGGCGCCCAGGCGCCCGCGGCGGCCAGCGCACGCTCGTAGCTCGGCGGCTTCGGCGCCGCGACGGCGCGCGGCCGCTCGGCGTCGGCGCGCAGGGCGGCGGCGGTCTCCTCGGCGCGCTCGCGGCGCAGCTCGAGCCGCTCGACGGCGCTCCGGAGCCGGTAGAGGGCCGCAGTGGCTTCCTCATGGCGCCCGGCCGCCTCGGCGAGCCCTTCCTCCGCCTGGCGCCGCTCGGCGAGAACGCCCTCGAGCCGCTCGTCGCGGCGGCGCCGCTCCTGGGCCGCCTCGGTCATCCGTTCCTCCACGTCGGCGAAGCGGCGCTCGATGCGCTCGAGCTCGGCGGCTGCGAGGCGCGCCCGCAGGCCGTCGATCTCGTCGCCGAGCTTCCGCGCCCGCTCGGCCGCGGTGGCCTGGAGCGCGAGGGGCCGCAGCCGCTTTCGCACCTCGTCCTCGAGGTCGCGGGCGCGCTCGACCTGCACCTGCACCCGCGCCAGCTTCAGCTCCGCGCGGTGGCGCCGGCGCTTGAACTTCCCGAGCCCGGCCGCCTCCTCGACGAGAGCGCGCCGCTCGTGCGGCTTCGAGCCGAGGATCTCCTCGACCCGGCCCTGACCGATGATGGAATGCATCTCGCCGGCAAGGCCGAGGTCGGCGAGGAGCTCGACGACGTCGGTCCGCCGCACGCGCGCGGCGTTCACGAGGTACTCGCCCTCGCCCCCGCGATGGAGCCGCCTGACGACCGAGAGCTCGGCGACGTCGAGCGGCCCGTCGCCGTCCTCGTTGTCGAAGAGGAGCTCGACCTCGCACCAGTCCGCGGCCGCGCGCTCCTTCGAGCCGGCGTAGAGCACGTCGTCGGGACGCTCGGCGCGCAGCTCGGTGGGGCTCAGGCTCCCCGCGGCCCAGACGATCGCGTCGGCGACGTTCGATTTGCCCGACCCGTTCGGCCCGACGACCACGGCGACGCCCGGCTCGAGGCGCACCTCGACCGGCTCCGGAAACGACTTGAAGCCCCGGATCGAGACGGAGCGGAGATACACGCCCGGAAGTCTGCCGATCCCGACGGACGGGGCGTCGCAGGAAACGGAGGCTCTAGGCTGGCGGGCCGTGGCCTCCGCCGAGCCCATCCGATGGACGACACCGGCCTGGCTCGCCGAGGCGCACGCCTGGATCGAGGCGGAGCTCGCACGGCTCGGTCTCGAGCTCAGCGGCCGCGTCGAGCAGCCGCACGTGCGGCCCTGGTCGACCGTGCTGCGGGCTCCCACCCCGGCCGGCCCCGTCTGGCTCAAGGCCAATATGCCGGCGCTCGCGCACGAGGCCGCCGTGCTGCAGGTGCTCGCCCGGCGGCGGCCCGACGCCGTTCCCCGGCTCCTGGCCGTCGACCTCGAGCGCGGGTGGATGCTGCAGGCCGACGGAGGCGTCCGCCTGCGGGAGCTCCTGGCCGGCGATCCCGACCCGGCGCGCTGGGAGGAGCTGCTCCGCCTCTACGCCGGGCTCCAGATCGACGCCGCG
>Ga0268386_10002397_pt1 | contig 13338 bp, 12 predicted proteins | sample RVTome_15_FD_200260 | JGI IMG/M metagenome (GOLD analysis project Ga0268386, IMG submission 200260) | Soil microbial communities from uranium-contaminated site in the Upper Colorado River Basin, Wyoming, United States - RVT150D86... ...
GCGGATCCACGTCGGGGGTGAGATCGCGCTTCGTCCCGACCACGAGGCTGGGCCGCGCCGCCATGGCCTCGTCGTACGCCTCGAGCTCCGCGCGGACCGTCGCGAGATCGGCCGCCGGGTCGGGGGACGACAGGTCGACCACCAGCACGAGCGCCCGGCAGCGGCTGACGTGACGAAGGAACCGATGGCCGAGACCCTTGCCCTCGTGCGCTCCCTCGACGAGGCCGGGGACGTCCGCGACGACGAACCGCTCCTCCTCCCCCGCCACTCCGAGGTTCGGCGACAGCGTCGTGAACGGGTAGTCGGCGATCTTCGGATGCGCGGCCGTGAGCGTTGCCAGCAGGGTCGACTTCCCGGCGTTCGGCAAGCCGACGAGCCCGACGTCGGCCACGATCCGCAGCTCGACGGAGAGCCGCTTGTCCTCGCCGGGCTCCCCCGCCTCGGCGCCGCTCGGGACGCGGTCGCGGGAAGTGGCGAGCGAGGCATTGCCGCGCCCGCCGCGCCCGCCGCGCGCGATAACTGCCCGGATCCCCGAGCCGACGAGGTCGGCCAGCAGGCCGTGCTCGTCCTCGACGCGGGTCCCGTCCGGCACGAGGATGACGAGGTCCTTGCCCTCGGCCCCGGTCTTGCCCCGCTTGCCGCCCGCGCTGCCGCTCTCCGCTCGCAGGTGCGGCTGATCGGCGAGCCCCGAGAGGTCCCGGACGCCGGTGGAGACCTCGAAGACGACGTCGCCACCCTTGCCGCCGTCCCCGCCGTCGGGACCACCGCGGGGGTTGTACGGCTCGCGCAGGATCGAGGACGAGCCGTTTCCACCACGGCCCGACCGGGCGAAGACGGTCAGCTCGTCGACGAAGGTCATGGACAGATTGTGGCCGAAGCCGCACGTCCGCGGCATGATGGGTGTCGTGCCGCGAGCCGTGACCGTGTGGGCCGTCGAGCTCGGGAAGGACGTCCAGCCCGACGAGACCAAGGGCACGCTCGAGCTCGCCGGCCAAGCCCTGCTCTTCACGCCCAACGACGACGCCCGCCCGGCCGTGCGGCTGCCGGTCTCGGAGATCGCCAAGGTCCGCCGTCTCCGAGGCTCTCCGGTGCTGATGGTGGAGCGAACGACCGCTTCCGGACCGCGCCGAATCGCCTTCTATTTCGTGCAACCGCCGCCGCTCAGCGCGATCCTCGGCACCACGGTGGAGCGGCCGTCCGGGCTGGCCGCGTTCCGCAACCCAAAGCGCAAGGCGCGCCGTGACAACGTCGGGTACCTGGGGACGACGAACCGCGAGAAGAAGGCCGCGCTCAACGAGTGGGTTCGAGCGGTGAGGACGGCCGCGGCGCGCGCCACTTCGGGGCCAGACCAGCCAGCCGCGGACAGCTGAGGGAGTCCCGGCGGCCCGAGCCCGGGCAGCCTATCGAGCCTGAACCGAGGCGTAGCGACGGCCGCGCGACTCGTGGTACGAGACGACGCCGGGCTGCGTGGCGAACAGCGTGTCATCGCTGCCTTTGCCCACGCCCTTGCCGGGGTGGATCTTCGTCCCCCGCTGCCGAACGATGATCGATCCGGCGCTCACGTCCTGACCGCCGAACACCTTCACCCCGAGCCGCTTGGACTCGGAGTCTCTCCCGTTGCGGGACGAACCGCCACCCTTCTTGTGTGCCATCGCGCGTCCGAGCGTACCAGACGGTTTCGGGCTACTCGGCGGCTTCGGCCGCGTCCGCGCCCTCGGGCGGCTCGTCCTTCGCGGGCTTCTTCGCGGCGGCGCGTTTGGGGGCGCTCCCGAGCTTCACGTCGGCGATCTCGACCAGCGTCATCAGCTGGCGGTGTCCCTGTCGGCGGGCGTAGCCCGACTTGTTCTTGTACTTGAAGACGTGGACCTTGTCGCCCTTCTGCTCACCGAGCAGCTTGGCGGTGACGACAGCTTGCTGGGCCTCCTTGCCGTAGTGGGTCGTGCCGTCGTCGTCCACCACGAGCAGGGGTTGGAACGTGACCGTATCGCCGTCGCCGTGCATCAGCTCGACCTCGATGACGTCGCCGGCCCTCACCTTGTGCTGCTTACCACCGGCCTTGATGACCGCGTACATCGCGTCCTCCTACCTAAGTCTGGCCTAAGTCTGGCTACCTCGAAGCTGGCTACCTCGGTCTGGGCGCTTCGGTTGCTCGTTGCTCAATCGACGTCGTACGTGATGATCACGCCACGACCTTCGCAGGTGGGGCACGTCTCCGAGAACGCCTCCAAGAGTCCACCAGACACGCGCTTGCGCGTCACCTCGAGGAGCCCTAGCGGGCTGATGTCGAAGACCTGGCTGCGCGACTTGTCCTGGGCCAGCGACTCCTTCATCGCATCGATCACCTTGCTCTTGTTCTGCTCGAGCAGCATGTCGATGAAGTCGATCACGATCATGCCGCCGATGTCTCGTAGCCGCAGCTGGCGAGCCACCTCGCGAGCGGCCTCGAGGTTGGTGTTGACCACCGTCTCCTCGAGGTTGGACTTGCCGACGGACTTCCCGGTGTTCACGTCGATGACCGTCATGGCCTCGGTTCGGTCGATCACGAGGTAGCCACCCGACGGCAGCCAGACCTTCCGGTCGAGGCCTTTGTGGATCTGCTCCACGATGTGGAACTCCTCGAACGCCGACAGTGGACCCTCGTGCAGTCGGACCTTCGAGAGCACCTCCGGCGCGACGCCGCGGAGGTAGTCGGTGACCAAGCCGAAGATCCGCGGCGAGTCGGTGACGAGCTCTCGGTACTCCTCGTCCGTGAACAGGTCCCGGACGACCCGAACGGTGAGCTCGGGCTCCTCGTACAGGACGGCGGGCGCCTTGGCCTTCTTCGCACGCTTCTCGATCTGCTCCCATTCCTCCAGCAGCCGCCGGAGATCGTCGGCCAGCGCCTCCTCGGGCGCGCCCTCGGCCGCGGTCCGCACGATCACGCCGTGCGCATCTGGCTTCAGGCTCTTGATGATCGGCTTCAGGCGTCGGCGTTCGGCGTCGGGGAGCCGCCGGCTGATCCCGGAGACGTCGGAGTTCGGCGCGAGGACCAGGAAGCGGCCGGGGAGGGAGATCTGCGCCGTGAGCCGAGCGCCCTTGCCCCCGATCGGGTCCTTCGTCACCTGCACGAGGACCGACTGTCCGCTCTTCAGCACGTGCTCGATCCGCGGAGGCGCGCCTTCGAGATCCTCGGGCGACCAGTTGACCTCGCCGGCGTAGAGCACGGCGTTGCGCCCGCGGCCGACGTCGACGAACGCGGCCTCCATGCCGGGCAGCACGTTCTGGACACGCCCGAGGTAGACGTTGCCGACCATCGAGCGCGCTCCCGCGCGGGTCACGTAGTGCTGCACCAGCTCGGGCCCCTCGAGCACCGCGATCTGATCGCGCTCGCCGTGCTGGGTGATCACCATCAGCTTGTCGGTGACGCGGGGCACGACCGGCATCGACTCGCGCCGGCGACGGACGGTCGTGCGGCCCTGTCGCTGCCGCCGGAGCCGGGTCGGCGCGGAGGTCTCGGCCTCGTCCTGCTTCGCGGGCTTGGCGGCCTTCTCCTCCGACCTCTGGGGTCCGGGCTTAGCCCTTCTCGGTTGGTCGGCCTTCTTCGATGGCTCGGTCTTCCTTCGGGTCGTCGTCTTGCCCGAAGCGGCTCTCGTCGAGCGCTGGGGGGCGGGCTCCTTCCCGTCCGCGTCCGTGCCGGCCTCGCCGGCCGCATCGGCTTCCGAACCCTCGCCGGCGGGCTTGGCCCTGCCGCGACCACGGCCGCCGCGCGAGCGGCGTCGCCGCGTGGTGGTTCGCGGCGTCACCTCTGCCTCCGGCGCGCCATCTACCCCGCCGTCGGTCGTCTCGGTCGCCGGCTCGGCGACGGGCCCGTCCGATGCGGCGACGTCGGTCTCGTTCGGACGTGCGGTCGAGGACGTCGCGCCTCCGGACCGGCCACGACCGCGGCCGCCTCGCGACCGCCTCCTCGTTGTTCCGCCGGTCGAGGCGGTCGCCGGGCTGCGCTCGACCTCTCCGGGCTGTGTGTCCAGATCGATCTCGGGCTGCTCGGTCGCGGTGGAGGTTGACTCGTCTCCCGCCGGAGTGCCCTCGGGCGGTCGGACACCGTCGGCCGCGCCCGCGCCCGATCGCGATCCGCCGCGCCCGCCTCGGCCTCGCCCACCGCGCCGGCGCCTGCGGCGCGCGCCCGAGCCCGGAGGTGCCGAGCCACCCCCCTCCGAGCCCGTGGTCGGCTCGGCCGGTTCGAGAACCTCCGTCCCGGAGGTCGTGGAACCCTTCTCGTCGTTCATCGTCGCTCCCTTCGCGTCGGGAGGGGCGATGGCAGCGTTCGCCGAGGGCTGGGGGTCGTCGGATGCGCCGGAACGCCTGGTCGGGCGCCGGGTGGGGACGGGCGGGCCGGACGGCCTCGCCTCGTCGGATCTGCGCACGGACGTGGGGTCGTCCCCCTGTCCTTGCGGCGCTTCGTTGCGCACGCGGAAATCCCCGTTCTCGGCGGGCTCATCCGGCCGCGGCCCTCCGGGTTCGGACCCGGGGCCGGCGTGGCCGGTGCCTCGCCTCTCCTTACCTCGCCGGTTCCTCGCGGCCCCATGGCCGCAACCCGGCGGGCAAACCTGGATCCAAGGATACCGGACGCACCAACCGCCGGCCGCCACCTCGGCTTCGAACCTGATCGACCGGCCCATAGGCTGACTAGGTCGTTCGACCTACCCACCGTGTCGGGTCGTGTGCGCCGCGAAACCCACACCCGCCGGATGGCGCCGGACGCGCGCCCCCCCGAGACTTCCGCTCATGGAACCGGCGGTCCTTCCCCGCCCGGTTGGTCACGCCAGGCCGATCCGGGTGCTCGTCGTCGACGACAACGCCGGCTTCCGTGAGTCGCTCCTGTCGCTGCTGGAGGCGGGGAACCTCCAGGTGGTCGGTGAGGCCGGCTCGGGCGTGGAGGCGCTCGGCCTCGTTCGCTCGCTCGCACCCGACGTCGTGCTGATGGACGTCCGGATGCCGACGATGGACGGGATCGAGGCGACCCGGCTGTTGAAGGCGGATTTCCCCGACCTGGGGGTCGTCGCGCTCTCGGGGCACGAGGACCAGGAGATCGTCCGCGGGATGCTCGTCGCCGGCGCCTCCGGGTACGTCCTGAAGGACTCCGACGGCGACGAGATCCTGACCGCCGTCAGCCGCGCCGCGCAGGGAGGGGCGCTCCTGTCGTCGGGAGTGACCTCGCACGTGATCGAGGAGCTCACCACAGCGCTCGAACGCGAGCGCCGGCGTACGGGGGAGCTGGAGGCAGCGCAGGACGCGCTCGTCGAGCGTTCGACGAGACGGCAACAGCTCGTCGCCCGCCTGTCCCACGAGCTCCGGACGCCCGTCACGGTGATCCTCGGCGTCGCCCAGACGCTGGCCAAGGTGGAGGCCTCGCCGGAGCAGGAGGCCGAGCTCCTCGCTCGGCTCGTCACGCGGGCTCGGGACCTCGCCCAGCTCGTCGAGCGCTTCGAGCTCGCGATCGACGCCGGGTTGACCGAACGGGTGGACGTCGGCGAGGTCGCCCGGGATGTGGCCGCCCGGGACCAACGCGTGCGCGTCACTACGGCGGAAGGACTGCCGCCCACGAACCTGAACCGCGGCGTCGCCGGCCGGATCCTGGAGGAGCTCGTCGACAACGCGCTGCGCTTCTCGGCGCCGGAGAAGGACGTCGTCGTGATGGTAGGCGCCGGCTCGGATGGGATCGAGGTTCGCGTGGTCGACGAGGGACCGGGCATCGACGCCCGCGAGCACGAACGCGTCTTCGGTCCGCTCGAACAGCTGGAGGAGCTCAACGTTCGGATCCACCAGGGAGCGGGCATGGGGCTGGCGCTCGCTCGTACCGCCGCTCGCGCGATGGGCGGCGACGTCGTGATCGAATCCTCGGGCGCCGCCGGTTCGACGTTCCTGTGGACGATCGCTCTCTCGAGCTGACCCGCGCGTTCAGGCGAACCGGCGCATGTGCACGTTGATCAGCAAACCGACCGCTGCGAGGTTCAGCAACAGCGAGCTCCCCCCGTAGGACACGAAGGGTAGCGGGATGCCGGTGATCGGCATGATGCCGATGTTCATGCCGACGTTCACGAACATCTGTAACGCGAGCATCGATGCGATCCCCGCCGCAAGATAGGTCCCGAACGGGTCCCTGGAGAGCAACGCCACCCGGAACGCCCGCCAGAGCAGCACGCCGTACAACGCCAACAGGGTCGCCGCGCCCGCGAACCCGAATTCCTCGCCGACGACGGTGAAGACGAAGTCCGTGTGCTGCTCGGGCACGAAGTCGAGGTTGGTCTGCGACCCCTGGAGGTACCCGACCCCCGTCAACCCACCCGACCCGATCGCGATCTCGGCTTGCTCCCGGTTGTGGAGCGCGTCCTCGCTCACGCTGGCCGGATCGAGGAAGCCTCGGAGACGTTCGATCTGATACTCGCGCACCAACCCCACCTGGAAGCCCGCGACGATCAGTACGACCGCCGTCAGCGCGAGCACCCCGAGGTAGCGGGCCCGGGCGCCCGCCACGACCAGCATCCCGACGAGGATCGCCACGAACACGATCGACGTGCCGAGGTCGGGCTGGAGGAACACGAGGAACGCGGGGACCGCGGCGAGCCCGGCCGTTCGGAACACGTCCCGCAGGGTGAGGTCACCTCGGAGCTCCGAGAGGAACGCGGCGAGCATCGCGATCAGCGCGAGCTTCGCGATCTCGGACGGGGCCAGCTGGAAGCCGAACAGCTCGAACCACCGCTGCGCGCCCTTGACGCTCGTGCCGAGCGGCGTCCGCACGAGCACGAGCAGCACCAGCGAGGACACGTAGATCATCCCGGCGTAGACCTTCAGCAGCCGGTAGTCGAAGCTCAGGGCGAGCATGAGGACGATCGCTCCGACCGCGAGAAACGTGACTTGGCGCTTCACGAAGCGTCCCGGGTCCAGGCCCACGGCCGCGAGCGACTGGTGGGTGGCCGAGTAGATCGCGAACAGGCCGATCACCGCGAGCCCGACCGCCGCGGCCACGAGGATCGGGTCGACGTGGCGGATCGAGTGGCGTTCCCGCACGGTCATTCTGCCGGCTGCCAGGTCCATCAGTCGGTCCCCTCGATGTCCGTGAACTGGGAGAACTCGAGGCCGTAGATGCCCTCGATGATGTGACGCACGATCGGCGCAGCGGTCGTCGCGCCGTGGCCCCCCTGCTCGACCAGCGCCACGACGACGTGCTCCTGTCCCCCGGCCGCCGTCATCGCCGCGAACCACGAGTAGTCCTGCTTGGGGTCGACCTCGGCCGTCCCGGTCTTCCCGGCCACCCAGACGGCGTCGAACGGGAACCCGGCGAACGCAGCTCCTGCGGTGCCGCCGCCCGTCACCGTTCCGGTGAGCGCGTCGCGCACGTACCGCAGGTGACGCTCGTCGATCCGAACGCGTCGACGGCAATTCTGCTGGTACTCGCGCACGAGCGTCTCGTCCGGCGCGACCACCCGGTCCAGGACGTGGGGCACGCAGATCTTGCCGTCGTTCTCGAGCGCGCCGAAGGCGGTGGCGAGCTGCAGCGGCGTGACGAGCGTGTCGCCCTGTCCGATCGTCATGAGGATGAAGTCGCCGGGGAACCATTCACCTTCGGGGAAGGACTCGGGATACGCCTCGTGGATCGTTCGCTTCCACTCGGCGTCGGGGACCCGTCCGTCCTGCTCGAACGAGAGGTCCACCCGGGTCTGGGAGCCGAACCCGAACGCCTCGAGGTCGCGCTGCATCGGCTCGTGCGAGACGATGTCGTTCGCCGCCTCGTCTTCGTTCACGTAGAACAGGTCCCAGTACCGGTAGCCCATCGGATAGAAGATCGTGTCGCACGACTTCGCGAGCGCCGTCGCGATGCTCATGTAGCCGAGGTCCGCCGTCGTCCAGTTGTTGAACACGTACTGCATCGCGTCGGGGTCGCTCTCGTCGAACGGCGCGGTCCAGCTGGGCGGGCAACCGTACGTCTGGCCGGTCGTCACGATCTCGCGCTGGAGCGCGGAGGCGGCGACGAACGGCTTGTACGTCGAGCCCGGCGGGTACTGGCCCTGGATCGCCCGGTTCAGCAACGGCCGCCCGCGCGCCCAGCCGAACCGGTTCTTAAACTCTTTCTCGGAGATGCTCCGCGTGAACACGGACGGATCGAACGACGGGAACGACGCCATCGCCTCGATCGCGCCCGTCTGCGGGTCGAGAACGACCGCCGCCCCCGCGTTGGCCTTCAGGTAGCCGCTCTCGGATTCGACGAGGGTGCGGGCGTGCTCGATGCCGGCCTGCAACGACTGCTCGGTCAGCTCCTGGGTCTGTGCGTCGATCGTCAGCCAGACGTCGTTGCCCGCGACGGGCGGCTGCTCTCCGATCCGGCCGAGGTTCTGCCCCGCCGAGTTCACCCGGTACTTGACCAGCCCCTGCGTTCCGGCCAGGTCGCGCTCGTAATAGCTCTCGACCCCCGACACGCCGACCAGGTCGCCGGGCTCGTAGTCGGCGAACCCGGGATCCTTGAGCTTCTCCTTGGACACCTGGCCGAGGTACCCGAGGACGTGCGCGCCCACGGACCCCGACGGGTACCGGCGCACGGGCACCTGCAGGACGTCGACGCCGGGGAAATCGGTGTCGTGCTCCTTGATGTAGTACGCGATGCGCCTGGGCACGTCGATCGCGACCGGGATCGGGCTGAAGACGTAGTAGCGGGGGTCGTCCAGCCGCGACCCGAGCTCATCGGCCGGGACATCGAGGAGCTGGGACAGGTCGAACAGGACGCGCTCGGTGTCGTCGCCGAGCGCCTCACGATTGATCGTGATGACGACGCTCGCTCGATTGTCGACCAGCGGGTCGCCGTTCGCGTCGTTGATCACGCCGCGCGGCGCGGGCACCTCGATCAGGCGGACCGCGTTGTCCTTCGCGTCCTTCTTGTACTGCTCGGCGGCGAGCACCTGGAGGAACCAGAGCCGCGTCGTGAGCGTCGCGAACATCACCAGCACCAGCGTGGCCAGGACCTTCACGCGAAGGCCCATCCGGGGTTCGGTCACGGTCGCCTCACGGCTCTCTCACCAGCGGGCCATGCGCCGCGAGCGCGAGCCCTCGGCCGCCCGGCGGAGCAACGGGAACACGAGCGGGGTCAAGATCGCGTTGTACAGACCGGAGAGCAGCGCCACGCGGAACAGGTAGAGCCATCCGACGCTCAGCTGGCCGAGCAGGAACGACACGATCCCATAGAACACGACGCCCGCGAACGTGCCACCCCCGACCAGGAGCACCGGCAGCACGGGCGAAGGGGTCACGATGTACTGCCGCGCCATCCCCGTCGCGTAGCCGAGGAGCGTGAGCGTAAGCGCCGTGATGCCCTTGGGCGCGTCGAGCAGGAAGTCCTGGGCCATCCCACCCGCGAACCCGGTGATCGCTCCGGACGACGGCCCCTCCAAGATCGCGAAGCAGATCGTGAGCAGGAACATCAGCTCGGGCTTGGCGCCCAGCAGGTTGACCTCGGCGAACACCGTGGTCTGCAGGATCAACGCGGTCAGGATCACCGCCGAGAGAAGGAGCGCGCGACGCACGGATGACGACCCTACCCTCGCGTGTCACGGGACAGCACCACGAGCACGAGGGAGAGCGAGGAGAAGTCCACCGCCGGCCGCACGGTCAGGAACTTCTCCGTCGCCGAGTCCTCGTCCAGGACCCGCGAGACCGTGCCGACCAGGACGTTCGGCGGGTAGAGACTCTCGGCCACACCCGCGATCCGGTATCCGGCCGTGACGACGTGCTCGTCCGGCGCGACCTCGACCGTCGGTTCGACCAGGCTCATCTGCAGGTCGGCCGGCCCCTCGCCCGAGAGCAGCCCGGTCTGGCGGGAGACGTCGAGCCGTCCCGCGACGGAGGAGTCGGGGTCGATGATCAGCTGCACGACCGACGAGCTCGTCCCGACGTTGACCACGTGCCCGACGAGCCCGGCGCTCGCGACCACCGGCATGTTCTCGTGGATGCCGTCGCTGGAACCCTTGTCGATCGTGATCGTCCACTCGAAGTTCGAGACGCCGTTCGCGATCACCTGGGCCCCGGTCGTCTCGATGCGCTGTCCGAGGCTCTCCTGCAACCCGAGCAACGCCTCGGTCTCGCCGAGCCGGGCCTGATTGGCTCGAGTCTCGGCGAGCTGGGTCTCGAGCGCATCGACGCGTTCGCGCAGGACGTCGCGCTCGTGACGGATCGACGGGAGTCGGAACAGCGTTGAGAAGAAGTTCCCGATCGGATGCGTGACCTTGGACACCGCTTCCTGGAGCGGGCTGACGACGGCGAGCGCGCCGTCGCCGAGCGACGCCAGGGGCCCGTCGGTGCCTTCGCGGTAGTCGACGGTGATGGTCACCAATGAGACCGAGACCAGGGCGACCACGAGCACGCGAGTGCTGCGCGCTCGGCTGCGCAGGGCCACGGCGGACCTACCTCCTGGACGGGCTCACCAGGACCCGCTGGAGGATCTCGAACTCCTCGAGGCACTTGCCGGACCCGATCGCGACCGAGGAGAGCGGGCTGTCGGCGATGTAGACGGGCATGCCGGTCTCGTGCCGGAGACGCTTGTCGATCCCTCGCAACAGGGCGCCGCCGCCGGTGAGCGTGATGCCCTTGTGCATGATGTCGCCGGCGAGCTCCGGGGGCGTTCGGTCCAGGGTCGCCTTGATCGAGTCGATGATCGCGCCGACCGGCTCCTCGATGGCCGCTCGGATCTCACCGTCGGTGATCTGCAGGGTCTTGGGGAGCCCGGAGACCAGGTCGCGTCCCGGGATCTCGGCCACGAGCTCCTCCTGCATCGGGTAGACGGCCGCGATCGCGAGCTTGATCGCCTCGGCCGTCCGCTCACCGAGCAACAGGGAGTATTCCTTCTTCACGTGGTTGATGATCGCCTCGTCGAGCTCGTCGCCGCCGATCCGCAGCGACGACGACGTGACGATGCCGCCGAGCGAGATCACGGCGACCTCGGTCGTTCCGCCACCGATGTCGACGATCATGTTGCCCGCCGGCTCGTGGATCGGCAGGCCGGCCCCGATCGCCGCCGCCATCGGCTCTTCGATGATGTAGGCGCGACGGGCTCCGGCGGCGATCGTCGCCTCTTCCACCGCGCGCTGCTCGACGCCGGTGATGCCGGACGGGACGCAGACCACGACCCGCGGCTTGGCGAGCAGGCGCCGCTTGTGCACGCGCTGGATGAAGTAGCGCAGCATCTTCTCGGTGATGTCGAAGTCGGCGATCACACCGTCCTTCAGCGGACGCACCGCCTGGATGTGGGACGGCGTTCGTCCGATCATCCGCTTGGCCTCGTTGCCGACCGCCAGCACCGCGCCGGACAGCGTGTTGATCGCGACGACCGAGGGCTCGTTGAGGACGATGCCCGCGTGCCGAACGTAGACGAGCGTGTTCGCGGTTCCGAGGTCGACTGCCATGTCCTGACCCAGGAACCCGAGGACCCCTTCACCGCCCGCGTTTCGACGGCCTGGGGAAACGGGAAGTCCGCGACGAACCTTCTCGGCCATAGGTTCGCGCTCTTTGTACAGGACGGGTTTGGGGGTGGCAACTCTCGACCAGACGTGGAGGCAACCTTAGGGTTCACGCCTGCTGTGACCTGCGGTTTCACTGTGCCTAGACCCGCGCAGTAGGGTTCGTTCAACGTTGCTCGAGGCGAGGCGAATGCACGCAGCGATCGTGTTCCCAGGTCAAGGGTCACAGTTCGTCGGTATGGCAGACGTGTGGATAACCCACGACGCCGCGCGCGAGGTGCTCGACGACGCAACCGACGCGATCGGACGCAACATCGTCGCCGGGTGTCGCGACGAGGCGGCGCTCACGACGACCGAGTTCGTCCAGCCGGCGCTCCTCGCGTGCGACGTCGCCGCGTTCCGCGTGCTCGATGCGCTCGGGGTCACGTTCGTCGGCGCGGCGGGGCACTCCCTCGGCGAGTTCGCGGCGCTGGTGGCCGCCGAGGTGGTGGATCTGGCAGATGCGCTGCGCATCGTGGCCGTGCGCGGCCGGGCGATGCAGGCCGCAGGTGACACCCGGCCGGGCACGATGACGGCGCTCCTGGGTGTCGGGGGGCAGGACGCCGCCGTCCTGTGCGACGAGGCGCGCGAGGGCGACGTCCTGCTCGTCGCGAACGAGAACTCGCCGCAGCAGGTGGTGATCAGCGGCAGCGTCGCGGCGATCGAACGCGCGGAGGCGCTCGCGGGCGAACGCAAGATCCGCGCCGTGCGCCTGAACGTAGCCGGCGCCTTCCATTCGCCGTTGATGGCGCCCGCGGTCGAGCCGCTCGCGGCGGCGATCGGCCAGGTGCCGTTCGCTCCGCCCCGCTTCCCGATCGCGTCCAACGTGACCGGCGCCCTCGTGACCGATCCGAAAGAGCTCCGAGCGCTGGCCGAACGACACGTCGTCTCCCCCGTGCGCTGGGAGGCCTGCGCCGGGGCGCTCCGAGCCGTCGGCGCGGATACGTTCGTCGAGGCGGGGCCGGGCGACGTGCTGACCAAGCTCGCCAAGCGGGCGGTTCCGGGAGCGCGTGCCGTCGCGATCGGATCACCCGAAGCGGCGGCCTCGTTGGCCGCCGAGCGTGCCTGATCCCCCCGCCCCGATCGGCCCGGCCCGCCGGCGGCGCGCGTCGGCGCGCACCCGCGGGCGATATCCTCGACCTTCAGGTGGGCGGCGAGCGCCGCCCCGAGGGGGAACCGTGAGCTCTCAGCCACACGCGACCGTCGTCGGCCTGGGTTCGGTCCTGCCCGAACGCATCGTGTCCAACGAGTGGTTCGAGTCGTTCATCGACACCAGCGACGAGTGGATCCGCGAGCGCACAGGGATCCGAGAGCGGCACTACGCGCTCGACGGTCAGACGACGTCCGATCTCGCCACCGACGCGACCCGGCGAGCGTTGGAAACCGCCGCGATCGCGCCGGAGCAGATCGACCTCCTCGTCTGTGCGACCCTGACGGGAGACACGCCCATCCCCTCGACCGCCGTGTGGGTGCAGCGCAAGCTCGGGATCACCGCACCCGCGTTCGACGTGAACGCCGCGTGCGCGGGGTTCTCGTACGCGCTATCGACCGCGACGGCGTTCATCGAGTCCGGCCAGGCGGAGACCGTCGTGGTCATGGGCGCAGAGATCCTCTCCCGCGTGATGAACTTCCACGACCGGTCGACCTGCGTGCTGTTCGGTGACGGGGCGGGCGCGGTGGTGCTGCGACGTTCGGAGGAACCCGGGGTGCTGGGATCGGTCCTCGGAGCCGACGGACGTGCGGCCGAGATCCTGATCATCCCGGCCGGGGGCTCCGCGGCGCCAGCGAGCCACGCGTCGGTCGATGCGAACGATCACGC
>Ga0268386_10002398_pt1 | contig 13336 bp, 11 predicted proteins | sample RVTome_15_FD_200260 | JGI IMG/M metagenome (GOLD analysis project Ga0268386, IMG submission 200260) | Soil microbial communities from uranium-contaminated site in the Upper Colorado River Basin, Wyoming, United States - RVT150D86... ...
CGAGCTGCTCGGCTGGCCCGATGCCCGACAGGAGCAGCAGCTGCGGCGAGTTGATCGCGCCGGCGCAGAGCAGGACCTCCCGAGTGGCCTGCGCCTGCTTGCGCTCACCCTCGTGGCGGTAGTCGATTCCGGTCGTGCGACCGTTCGCAAGCCGGAGCCGCTCGACCAGTGCGCGGGTCACGACGGTCAGGTTCGGGCGTGCCATTGCCGGGCGCAGATAACCGACGGCCGCGCTGCAGCGGCGCCCGTCGCGTTGGGTGACCTGATAGAAGCCGACGCCTTCCTGGGTCGCACCGTTGAAGTCGTCGTTGCGCGCGTAGCCGGCCTCGACGGCCGCGGCGACGAACACAGGCGACAACGGATTGCGAAACCGCAGGTCCTCGACCGCCAGCGGCCCGCCGACGCCGTGGAAGGCGGACTCACCCCGCGCCTGATCTTCCGACTTGCGGAAATAAGGCAGAACGTCGGCGTAGCACCAGCCCGGGTTGCCGCCGGCGCACCAGTGGTCATAGTCCTCGCGCTGACCGCGCGTGTAGCACATTGCATTGATCGAACTCGAGCCACCGAGCACGCGCCCGCGCGGCCAGTACAGGCGGCGGTCATTCAGCGCCGGTTGGGGCTCGGTGTAAAAGCCCCAGTTGATCCGGGTGTTGTGCACGAGCTTCGCGAGCCCGGCTGGCATATGAATGAACGGATTGCGATCTGCGCTGCCGGCTTCGAGCAACAGAACGCGACAAGCCGGATCGGCGGAGAGCCGATTCGCCAGCACGCAGCCGGCTGAGCCTGCGCCAACGATGATGTAGTCGTACATGAACGCTTACCTCGTCGCGCCGGGCTCGATCTCGTCTATCGCAAACGGCGCCGGTGTGCCTGCCAGCAGCCGCTCCATGATCGCGGTTTCACGCCGCACGACCGCGGACAGGAACTCGTCCGCGCCCCCCATCGTGCGAAACGCATCGAAGCCGCGCTCGAGGAACGCCTGGAGCGCGCCGAAACCGGCGGCATGCGCCGGTCCGCGAACCAGCCTGATCAGGCGCCGAATCATCGGGCGCGCGACCAGTTCGTCGAGATAGCGGCCGCTCGTCTCGATCAGCTCGATCTGACGCCGGCGCTCCGCATGCATTCCGGCCCGGCGGTAAGCCTCGGCATACAACGGCGGGGTGATCGACCCGGACTCGAGCTCGTCGGCAATCGCGAGGTCGAGCCGCTGCGACAGCACCTCGAGCTCGACGGCATGCGTCAGCGCTTCGCGCGCCCGTGCGGGCAGCATCCGCTCCATCACCTTGTGCACACGCAGCAGATCGGCGTCGCGGTCGGCGAAATCGTGCGGCCCGTAGAGATCGTGCAGGAAGAAATCCACTGCAGCCCGATAGCGCGGTGTCGCGCTGAAGTCTGCGTAGGTCGCAGCGAGTCGGTCAGACTGCCAGCGTTGCAGGGCAGTGAGCCGCGCGGTGTACTGTGGCGTGGCGGCTGCCCGTGCCCGCAAGGACTGATTCTCGACCAGCAGTTCCGTGAGGCGGGAGTGACTGCCGTTGCCGGTCATCGGGTGTGCTCGAGACGCACTGCGACGGCTTGCAGCACCGGCGCCGTGAACAGCAGCTGCAAATGGCCGATGTCGCCACACGACAGATTCTCGGCACCTTCGAGCAGGGCGCTCGATTGCGGTGCGACGAAATTGTCGATCTCGCTGTACATCGCCGTCACGGGCACGTCGGTGCCGAGGGGTGGCAGACCCGTGACGCGCACGCTGCCGACATTGAGGTCTCTGCCCGCCGGATCGAGCGCCCGATGACCGAGGCTCGTCCCGTGATGCGGCGAGCCGAGCGTCACGAGCCGTGCCACCCGATCGCGCCCCTGGTCGCTCGCGAGGTACAGCCGGCCGATGACTCCGCCCATGCTGTGGCCGACGAGCGCAATGCGCGCCTGACCGCTGCTTGCCAGGATCTCCTCGACCTGGACCGCGATGAACTGCACATGCGCATCGAGGCTCCGCCATGCCGGCAGGTTCACGGTGTACACGTCGCCGCAGCGGCTGCGCCGCAGGACCTGGCGCAGCGGCCACCAGATGCCTGAATTGCAATTCCAGCCGTGCAGGAGCAGGACGGGCGCACGGCCGGACTCGCCTCGACTCACGCGGGCCATGAGCGGGGCGCACATCATCAGGACGGTGGCTGCAGTGAACGCAGCCGTTTCTGTGAGTGCCCATGCTGGCCGGGGCGCGACGCGCGACAGCCGGAACGTCATCAGGATGAAGCCGGTCCGCCACGACACGGCGAGCGCCACGCACAGCGTGAGCGCAGGGCCCCACTGCCAGCCGAGTCGCTGCAGTACGACGGTCAGCAACGTGTACAGGGCGAGTTCCAGCGCCGCGCCGATCCAGAGAACCGCGGCGATCATTGCGCGGGTCGCCTAGCCGAGGGCAGAGGCAAGGCATCGAATCCGGGTCCCGCGGCTGCCATCCCACTGCGACATCCTGCTAGCGCACCGCCTGGAGCGCGGCGTGCAAGTGGTCGAGCGTCTGGTCGAGCTTGCGAAAGACGGCGTGCCGCTCGCGGCGCTCCTGCTCGATGGCCGTTCTGAAGTGCCGGTGTGGATCGCGCAGTAGATCCATGCGCAGTTCGAGGCCGTGACGCGCAAGCAGCGGCCGCAGGTCGGTCGCGTTGAACAGCAGGTCGCGTCGGGTTCGCTGGTAGGCGTGGTCGACCAGCTTCTGACGGTCCGAGTACCGAAACACGTTCACGAAGAACATGCGCTCGTCATTGCGATCGGGCTCGAAGAGGAGCAAGTCCGCGTGCGGGTACCGGCCGCGATAGCTCGCCATGCCCACGTACATCCGGGACTGGATCAAAGCCCGGAACGTCTGACTCAGCACGACGGGCAGCCCGCCTTCCATCAGATTGTGGCTCAGCCGGCGCCGGCCATCCTGCGCGCCGTTGAATGCCACGAGCGGGTTGATGCAGATCACGAAGTCCGCGCCCTGCTCGAGCGCGAGCGAAGCGTTCATCGTGCGGATCAGCGCGCCGTCGACGTAATAGTGGCGCCCGATTCTGACCGGCGGGTACAGGCCGGGCAGCGCGGTACTCGCCTGCACGGCACGGGAGATCGGCACGTGATCGAACCCGGGTTCTCCGAAGCGCACGGACTCGCCGCTGTTGAGATCGGTGGCAACGATGTAGAGCTGCCGCTCGAGCTTTCTGAAATCGTTGGTTCGATCGCCGGTCGTGAACAGTTGCTCGAGAAAACGTTCGATCGGCCGGTTGTCGAACAGGCCGGTCGGTACCGTCTGAGCGAGCGAGCTTACCGAGCCTGCCAAGGTCTGGTTCCAGGGATCACTGACGTATTGCAGAACCGCGCGTCCGAGTGCACCGGGTACGCCGGCCAGCCGTTGCAGATACTCGGCGACGGCAGGACGAACCAGGAGACCGGGCGGCAGCGGGAACTCGATCGCTTCGTTCGTGATGAACATGCGGCCCATCTCGACCGTCGAGAGCCCGTTCGCGAGCCCGGAGGCAACCAGCGAACCGGAGCTCACGCCGACATAGGTCGCGCAGTCCGTCAGATCGAGCCCCGCGATGCTTTCGGCGATCGCATGCAGGGCGCCGAGTTCGTAGAAAGCCCCGAGCGGGCCACCGCCCGCCAATGCCACTCCGAAACGCAGCGAACTGCTGCGCTTCGGTTGGAGGGCGGGCTGCGGGGTCAGCATCTCGGCGACTGCCGGACCGGCAACTCCCGTTACTGGACCGTGCTGGCCGCTCGCGCGCCGCGACCGCGGGCTCTGGCCCCATTCGCTTGTCGGCGGCGCGGCGCCTTCAGGGTTGCCGACAGCGCCTCGACGTTGCGGTTGAGCGCGTTGACCTTGCGAGTCAATGCGGTCATCTCGTCCGAGGTCGGGACGCCGAGCTGATGCAGTGCGCGGTGCACCCGGGTCTGCACGAGCCTTTCGACGTTGTCGATCGTGGTCGAGGCTTGCAGACGCGCGTTATCGACACGCGATTCCACGGCCCCCTGGACTCCCTCGATCGCGTCGCGGATCGCCTTCTCGGTCGCCGAACGCATCCGGTTCGTCGTGTTCAGGCCCTCGCGCACCAGGCCGTCGAAGACCTTCGGGCCTTCCTTCTGCGCCCGCGACAGCGCGCCGACGCCTGCCATCCAGATCTGATTGGCAGACTCGACGAGATTCGGCACCTCGGGTGCGTGCGCCCGGTTGCGGCCGGTTCCGCGGGTCGTGGTCTTTCGGGTCGTTTTGCGAGTCGCTTTGCGGGTGGCCATGTGTGCCTCCTACCTGCCTGTGAGATCGTTGCCGCAGCAATCGGCGTCCGCTCGGGCAGGCTTCGATGTCCGGCGGCAGCGCGCTTGAGGTCCGGTCTGGGAGGCGGGCTGGACGCCGCTCGGAAACCGGCGGTGACGATTCTGCGGCCGAACAAAATTACCATTCATTTCAACGGGCTTGGCCCCTCTGTGAAATCTTGAGACTGCCTCGTGGGACCCGGCACCGCTCCAGCCTGCCGGCAGACTAGCACAATGCTGCTCCGCAGCAAACGTGGGTAGTACGGGTCCCGGAGGGGATGGAACGCAGCAATTTCCGCGGGCAACTGCGGAGCGATCGATCCGCCCGTCGGTCAGGCGTCGAGCGCAGCCTCGAGCGCGTCGAGCGCCTGCGGCAGTCGGTTCACGACCCGTTTGGGGTTCGGGATCAGCATCCGGTCCGCAATGAGGCCGAAATGGACGCGGTCGGTGTAGGTCAGGATCGAGACGCCGATACCGATGCTGCCGGATTGGGGCACCCAGAACATCTGCTCCGCAATCCTGCAGCCCGCGACGTACAACGGGTCGCGGGGCCCCGGGACGTTCGACAATACCAGCGACGCTTTCGAGCTGAACAGGTCCACCGCCGGCCCGTGGAGTCGCTCCGGTGCCGCGCCGAGCGCCGACAGCACCGTAAGCACCAGGACCGGCTGATACGAGCGCTTCAGGCCATCCATATGCTGGTGCACCCGTTTCACGCGCTCGATCGGATCCAGCTCGCCCACGGGGAGCGAGACGAAAACGAGACCGAAGCGGTTGCCGAGCGTGGGCTCCTCGGTTGCCGGACGCAGATTGACCGGAACCGATGCGCGGATCTCAAGGCCCGGCGCCAACCTGCCCTGGTCGCGCAGATGGTCGCCCATGACGCCGGCAACCAGTGACATCAGCACGTCGTTGACGGTGCAGCCGAGCCGTTTACTCAGCGCCTTCACACGCGCGAGCGGCACGGGTCGAGCCCACGCGGCCTGCTTGTGGCCGCTCAAGCTGCCGCGAAGGGACGTGTCAGGATCGGCAGGCAGCAGCGCCAGCTTCGCGAGCTCTGCGGCGAGCCCCGCCGCGTGCTTCGCGAGGTCGAGCGCCTTGTCCGGATGGCGCATCAGCTCGACACCGCTGCCGAGAAGACTCTGACCCTGTTTCAACGCGGTCTCGATCATCTCTGCAGCCGGTGGATACAAGGTGCCGAGCCAGGCGAGGCTCGAGGGATCGGCGACCGCCGCACGGGCGGCACTCAGATCCGCCTGACCCTCCAGAGGCTCCAGGCTTGCCTCCCGGCTGGCCGAGGTCAACGACAGCAGCACACGGATCATCGCGATGCCGTCGGCATAGCAATGATGCATGCGCATCACGATCGCGCTCCCGCGTCCGAACTTCTCGACCACGTGAAACTTCCAGCGCGGCCGGTCCGGATCGAGCGGGGTACTCGCGAGGTTACTGACGAGCGCCTCGAGCTCCCGCTTGCCGCCCCGGCCGGGCAAGGCCGTGAGCTGCACGTGCAGGTCGAGATCGAAATTGCGCTGATCGACCCAGACCGGACCGAGCACATCGTCGAGCACTCGCTGGCGAAACCGGTGGTAGCGCAGCCAACGCTCGGTCAGCAGCCGCTTGAACGCGTGCATGTCGAGACGCTCTGCGAGCACCATCAGTCCGACGATCATCATGTGATTGGTCGGCCGGTCCATGCGCAGCCAGGCGACATCCACGCTCGCCATCCGTTCGCGTCGACGACTCATCGGGCAGCTCCGAGGTCAGCGCGTTGCAGTGCAGTACGCGATCCGCTGGCGCGTTCCGCGATGCGCGCACACAATGAGCCCCTCTCCGCAGGCCACACCGAAAAATCCCACCCGGAGACCGATCGATCCATGAGCTATTTCCTGACCGGTGCGACCGGCTTTATCGGCAAATACCTGGTACGCCACCTGATGGCCCGCAAGGGCACGATCTACGTTCTCGTCCGGCCGCAATCCTTGCACAAAGCAGAGGCGCTGAAACAGTGGGCCGGTGACACGACCCGCCGCATCGTGCCGATCGCAGGGGACCTGGCCGAATCAGGCCTCGGGGTCAGTGACGACGACCGTGAAGCACTGACGGACCGGATCGACCATTTCTTCCACCTGGCCGCGATCTACGACATCGAGGCGTCGGACGAGGAGATGGATGTCGCCAACATCGTGGGTACCGACCATGCGCTCGCGTTCGCGGCCGGAATCAAGGCGGGCTGCTTCCATCACGTGAGTTCGATCGCCGCGGCCGGACTGTACCGCGGCGTGTTTACGGAGGAGATGTTCGAGGAGGCCCAGGGCCTCGAGCACCCGTATTTCCGGACGAAGCACGAGTCCGAAGCGCTGGTACGCAAGCGCGCGAAGATTCCGTGGCGCGTCTACCGTCCCGGCATGGTCGTCGGGCATTCGCAGACGGGGCAAATCGACAAGATCGACGGACCCTACTATTTCTTCAAGGCCATTCAGAAGATCCGCGAGAACGTGCCGAGCTGGTTCCCGCTGATCGGGCTCGAGGGCGGCTACGCAAATCTCGTGCCGGTCAATTTCGTCGCAGCCGCGATGGACTACCTCGCGCACCTGCCGGGTCACGACAACGAGTGCTTCCACCTGACGGATCCGCGGCCGCGCCGGATGGGCGAGATCATCAATCTGTTCGCGAAGGTCGGACACGCCCCGACGATGACGGTCCGCCTCGATCCCAAGCTGTTTCGCGGCGTGCCCGAAGCCGTCGGTCAGGCGCTCGCGCGGGTCGAGCCGGTGCAGCAGGTCACCGATCAGATTCTCCATGATCTCGGCATTCCACACAGCGTGATGCAGTTCGTTAATTACCCGACGCGCTTCGACAGCCGCAGGACCGAGGCGCTGCTCGAACCGGCCGGGCTCCGCGTGCCCGAACTCGAAGACTACGCCTGGCGACTGTGGGACTACTGGGAACGGCACCTCGACCCGGATCTGTTCGTCGACCGCACGCTCTCCGGTGCGGTCCGCGGCAAGGTCGTGATCGTCACGGGTGGCTCGTCGGGCATTGGACGCGCTTCGGCGCTGAAGCTTGCGGCGGCCGGCGCCAAGATCGTCATCGTGGCGCGCGACCCGGAGAAGCTCGAGGAAACCCGCGCCGAAATAGAAAAGGCCGGCGGCAAGGCGTTCACGTATCCCGTCGACCTCGCGGACATGGAGGCCTGCGATGCATTTGCGAAGCAGGTCCTCGCAGACCACGGGCACGTCGACGTGCTGATCAACAATGCGGGCCGTTCCATTCGACGCGCGATCGAGTTGTCATATGACCGCTTCCATGATTTCGAGCGGACGATTCAACTCAATTACTTCGCGTCGGTGCGACTGACGCTCGCGTTGCTGCCGTCGATGGTCGAGCGCAAGCGCGGCCATATCATCAACATCTCTTCGATCGGCGTGCTGTCGAACGCGCCGCGTTTTTCGGCGTACGTGGCCTCGAAGGCGGCGCTCGAGTCGTTCTCCCGCTGCGCTGCAGCGGAGTATCGCGACAAGCGCATCAGCTTCACGATCATCAACATGCCGCTCGTGCGCACTCCGATGATCGCGCCGACGAAGATCTACGAGCAGATGCCGACGATCATCACGCCGGAAGAAGCGGCGGGCATGGTCGCCGAGGCGGTCATCTACAAGCCGCAGCGCATCGCAACGAAGCTCGGCATCTTCGCCGAGATCCTGCATCTGATCGCGCCGAAGCTGACCGAAGTGGTCATGAACCAGGCGTACAAGATGTTCCCGGACTCTGCGGCCGCGAAGGGCGCCCCGGGGGAAGGCGCGGAGCCGAAGCCGCCATCGCAGGAGGCGATGATTTTCGCGTCGATCATGCGGGGAATTCACTGGTAGCGAGCGCTGCGCTGAGGGGATCCGGGATCCGGGATCGGGGATCGGGGTAAGGAGGCGCTGGGCGCTGGACCCTCGGCCAGCCGGCCTCCGGCCACAGACCAAAGACCACAAGACTACGGACCCCCGATCCCGGATCCCCAACTCCAACCTCGCATTTCTGCGGGATCCGGGGACATTCGACCGGTGGGACCTGCTCCCGATGCTGGCTACGCTGCCCGCATGTTCACCGGCGTCTTCAATGCCCGTGCGAGTCGCAGCACGACCCGCGCCCGCACGGTCGATCAGGCGCTGCGTCTCGTGCTCGAGACTCGGCCTTTGCGCACGTATCGTTTCAAACGCCGCCAGACCATCGGTCCGTTCATCGTCGATGCGGTCTGTTCCGAACGGGCGCTCGTGATTCAGATCGAGCGCGAGCATCTGGCCTTTCGGGCGACCGAGGAGGCCGCACGCAGCGTACTGCTCGAGCGTATGGGCTACCGCGTGCTCAGGATCTGGGGCCGGGACCTGCTGACGCGTCCCGCTTACGTTGCGCGGACGATTACTGCCGCACTCGAGTGACACCTGCGCCAGGGCGGCGCACGCCGGTGCTCCGTGCATCGCACAATCGCGGCCACCAGAAGAGCGCTGTGCAGGCAGTTGACATTCGCGGCGAAAAGGCCAATCTAGCGGCTCGCCGCCGCACAGGGCGCGACTGCCTGGATCCGCTCGCCTGCTCCTTCGGCGAGCCCGTCCTCCAGGTGATTCGACAATAAGTAGTAAAAGGGCCGATCGTTGACTGATCCGGTGTTCGAAGGTTTGTCTGCGCCGCTGTCCGCCGACAGTCCCGGTGGCGAGGACCTCGACGAGTCGGGTTTCCTCTATTCTCTCGACGCGGCGCGCGTGTTCGGCCGCGACACCCCCATCGGAGACGACGTCGACTGGCGGGCGCTGCGCGCACTGGCGCTCGAAGGTCTCGCGAAGAGCCGCGATCTGCGGGCGCTCGGGCATCTTGCTGCGGCGGGTTTGCGAACCAGCGGCCTCGACGAGTTCGCGGCGGCCGCGAACATCGCCGCAAACTGGCTCGAAACGATGGGCGAGCAGGTCTTCCCGCGCGTCGAGGAGGACGCGATCGAACGCAAAAACGCGCTCAATTGCTTTGCCGACCGGATGGCCGTCGTTGATGCAATCCGCCGTTCAGCGTTCGTGCGACATCGTCAGCTCGGAATGTTCTCGTTGCGCGATCTTGAGGTTGCACGCGGCGATCTGAAACCGGCGGACGGGGAAGGCGAGCCGCCGACAGAAGCCCAGATCGACGCCGCCTGCGCGGATGCGCCGCTCGAGGAGCTCAAGCAGACCGCGGCAGAGCTCGCGCTCGCTCTGGATGCGTTGCGGCGCATCGAAGCCGTGATGAGGGACAGCGGCGGGTCAGAGGCCGTCCCGGATCTCGACCCGGCACGCGACGTGCTGGCGCGCGTGCGCAATTTTCTCGTGGAGCGCATCGCACGGCGCGAGCCCGCGGAGCTGCCCGGCGCGGAGGCAGAGCCGGGTGCCGGCGCGGCCCCGGCCGCAACGGGTTCGGGCCGGATCGCCTCGCGCGAGGACTGCATGCGAGTCCTCGACAGCGTCGCGCAGTATCTGCGAGCGGCGGAGCCTTCGAGCCCGGTGCCGTTGTTGCTCGAGCGCGCCAAGCGGCTCTTGTCCAAGGACTTTTTCGCCGTGTTGCAGGACATCGCGCCCGACGCCGTGGATCAGGCGAAGTTCGCAACGGGATTCAGGGAACCCGAGTAGATGATCTTTGAGGAGGTGTGTCGTGGCCAAGCCGAGTAGTCAGAAATTCATCGCCCGCAACCGGGCGCCGCGCGTACAGATCGAGTACGACGTCGAGTTGTACGGTGCCCAGAAGAAGGTGCAGGTGCCGTTCGTAATGGGCGTGATGTCGGATCTCGCCGGCGACTCGAAGGAGCCGCAGCCGGGCGTCGACGACCGCAAGTTCCTGCAGTTCGACCTCGACAATTTCGACGAGCGCATGAAGTCGATGAAGCCGCGGGCTGCGTTCAGCGTGCCGAACACGTTGACCGGCGAGGGGAATCTCTCCGTCGACATCACGTTCGAGAGCATGGACGACTTCTCGCCGGCTGCGGTCGCGCGCAAGGTCGATGCGCTCAACAAGCTCCTGGAAGCCCGTTCGCAGCTGTCCAACCTGATCACCTATATGGATGGCCGCGCCGGGGCGGAAGACCTGATCGCGAAGGTGCTCAATGATCCGGCGCTCCTGAAGTCTCTGGCCGAGAAGGCGAAGCCCGAAGACTCCGGCGAAGGCAATTAAGTAAAGAGAGGGTCCGCACATGGCCGAAGCCAAAACCGAACAACAGGGCGCAGCCGGCGTCGTCGAAGCCGATGCGCTGAGCGAGCTCCTGACGAAGGAGTTCAAGCCCAAGACCGATCGCGCACGCGCCGAGATCGAGAACGCGGTGCAGACGCTGGCCGAACAGGCGCTGCGTGAAACGGCGGTGATCTCGGACGACGTGATCAGCACGATCAAGGCGCTGATCGCCGAGATCGACAAGAAGATGTCCGATCAGATCAACGTGATCATGCACAACGAGCGCTTCCAGCAGCTCGAGAGTGCCTGGCGCGGGCTCGATCACCTGGTCAGCAATACCGAGACCAGCGAGATGCTGAAGATCCGCGTGATGAACATCTCGAAAAAGGAACTCGGCAAGACGCTGAAGAAGTACAAGGGCGCCGCGTGGGACCAGAGCCCGGTCTTCAAGAAGCTGTACGAGCAGGAATACGGGCAGCTCGGCGGTGAGCCGTACGGTTGCCTGGTCGGCGACTACCATTTCGATCACACGCCCGGGGACGTCGAGCTGCTCGGCAACATTGCGCAGGTGGCGGCCGCAGCTCATGCGCCCTTCATCACGGGTGCAGGCTCCACGCTGATGGGCATGGACTCCTGGCAGGAGCTTGCGAATCCGCGTGACCTCGAAAAGATCTTCTCGGCACCGGATTACGCCGCCTGGCGATCGCTGCGGGACTCCGATGACGCGAAGTACCTCGGACTTGCGATGCCTCGCTTCCTCGCGAGGGTTCCGTACGGCGCAAGGACGAATCCGGTCGAGGAATTCGAGTTCGAGGAAGAGACCGGCGCCGGTGACCACAGCAAGTACACCTGGGCCAATTCGGCCTACGCGATGGCCGTCAACATCAACCGGTCGTTTGCGACCTATGGCTGGTGTACGTCGATCCGCGGCGTCGAGTCCGGTGGCTCGGTCGAAGGCCTGGCCGTGCACACGTTTCCGAGTGACGACGGCGGCGTCGACATGAAGTGTCCGACCGAGATCGCGATCAGCGACCGGCGCGAGGCCGAGCTCGCGAACTGCGGCCTGATGCCGCTCGTGCACCGGAAGAATACCGACGTCGCGGCGTTCATCGGGGCGCAGTCACTGCAGAAGCCGACCGAATACACGGATCCCGATGCGAGCGCGAATGCGCGGCTCGCGGCGCGTCTGCCTTACCTGTTTGCGACCTGCCGTTTCGCTCACTACCTGAAGTGCATGGTTCGCGACAAGGTCGGATCGTTCAAGGAACGCGAGGACATGGAGCGTTACCTGTCCGACTGGATCAAGAATTACGTGCTCGGCAATCCGTCGACCGCCGGTGAGAAGCAGAAGGCGGAAAAGCCGCTGGCGGGCGCCGAAGTCAAAGTCGAAGAAGTCGAAGGCAATCCCGGCTACTACTCCGCGAAGTTCCATCTGCGGCCGCACTATCAGCTCGAGGGCGTGAGTGTGACGCTGAGTCTCGTGTCGCGGCTGCCTTCGCAGCGAGGTGCTTGAGTCAACGGGTGTTGCGAGTCCGTTGCCTGGTGAGTGGTTTGTCGCATCAGAAGCTTAACGATCGGGGAGAAGGTTCATGGCCGTAGACATGTTTCTGTTACTGGACGACATCAAGGGCGAAACCAAAGACAAGGAATACAAGTCGAAGAACGCGATGGACGTGCTCGCCTTCAGCTGGGGGCTGTCGCAGTCGGGCACGTTCCACAGCGGCGGGGGCGGCGGCGCGGGCAAAGCCAACTTTCAGGACATCTCGGTGACCAAGTGGGTCGACTCGGCGTCATCGATCCTGATGACTTATTGCGCGAAGGGAACCCATATTCCGAAGGGCAAGCTCGTCGTCCGCAAGGCGGGCGACAAACCCCTCGAGTACATCATTTACGAACTCGAGCAGATCATGGTTACGTCGATCAGTACCGGTGGCAGCGGCGGTGAAGACCGGCTGACGGAGAACATCTCGCTCAATTTCGCCAAGGTGAAGCACGTCTACTGGCCGCAGGACGAGAAGGGCGGCAAGGGCCCGGCGTCGATGGACTTCGAGTTCGACATCGCGGCGAATGCCCAGAGCTGATCCGCACCCGGCCGAGCTGTGACGCGCTGGTTCGGAGCCCTGCTGCCGGGGCTCCGGACCAGCGCGTGAAAGGGCAACGCGATGAATGGAGCCGAGCAGAAATTCCGGGACGGCGATCTCGCCGGGTGCCTCGCGGAGCTGCAGGGTCTGGTACGGCACAATCCGGCAGACGGCAAGCTGCGCGTCTTCCTGAGCCAGGTACTGATGGTGCTCGGCCAGTGGGACCGCGTATTGAATCAGCTGCAGGTGCTCGGGGAGATGGATCCGAGTGCCCTGCCGATGGTGAGGACCTACGAGACCGCCGTCCATTGCGAGTTGTTCCGTGCGGAGGTCTTTGCCGGCACGCGCACACCTCTCGTGTTCGGCGATCCCGAGCCTTGGGTCGCTCATCTGCTGCAGTCACTCGATCTGATCGCAAAGGGGCATGCAGAGAAGGCTCTCGCGGTGCGCGAGCAGGCATTTGAGGCCGCGCCTGCGACGAGCGGCACGATCGACGACCGGCCCTTCGAATGGATCGCGGATGCGGATGGGCGCTTCGGGCCGGTCTTTGAAGCGGTGTTGAACGGCAAGTACTACTGGATTCCGGCCCACCGACTCACCTCCGTGACACTCGAGGCACCGAGCGACATTCGGGATCTGATCTGGCTGCCAGCCGAGCTCACCTTCGCGAATGGCGGGCAGTCGATGGCCTTGCTGCCTACGCGGTATCCAGGCACTGAGAGCGATGCCGATGGAGCCGTCCGACTGTCCCGCAAGACGGCATGGCGCGAGCTCGCCCCGGACCTGCATGTCGG
>Ga0268386_10002399_pt1 | contig 13333 bp, 10 predicted proteins | sample RVTome_15_FD_200260 | JGI IMG/M metagenome (GOLD analysis project Ga0268386, IMG submission 200260) | Soil microbial communities from uranium-contaminated site in the Upper Colorado River Basin, Wyoming, United States - RVT150D86... ...
CGTCGTGGTCGGCGAGGAACTCGCGCAGCTCCGCGTTCTCCTTCGTCCCGCGCTCGAACTCGATCCCCGCGTAAAGGTCCTCGGTGTTCTCCCGCACGATCACGATGTCGACCCGATCGAAGTGGGACCGCACCCCCTCGTACAGCTTGCAGGGGCGGATGCAGGCGTACAGGTCGAGCTCCTTTCGGAGCTGGACGTTGATGGAGCGAAACCCGGAGCCGACCGGCGTCGTCGTCGGCCCCTTGATCCCGACTCCGTTTCGCTTGATCGACTCCAGGGTGCGATCGGGGAAGGGAGTTCCCTCCTCCGCGTAGACATCCTCGCCGGCCGGGTTCTCGTCCCACTCGAACTCGACACCGGTCGCCTCGAGCACCCGCCGAGTCGCCTCGGCAATCTCCGGACCGGTCCCGTCGCCGGGGATGAACGTGACCCGATGCGCCACCGAGGGGCATCCTTCCACACGAGACCCCGCGGGCTCGCGCCACTGCTTCTGTGAAAATGGCTACGAGGACTTCGCCAGTGCGTACGAGCAACGCCGAATCATGAGCGCGCACCTCCGCCCCGAGCTGGGTGCCGCGGCCTACCGGGTGTGGGCCGAGAAGCCCGGCGAGCACCCCTACTAGCATCATGCCACCCGGGGCTACGGATGCTGAGCGGAAGGCCGCTCCGCGCGCGCCCGCCACGGTCGTAATCACGCAGCGCGTCAAGCCCGGCCGGGAGGACGATTTCCGAGATTGGCAGGACGGGATCAACCGGGCCAGCGCGTCGTTCCCCGGCTTCCTCGGCACCGAGGTTGTCCCGTCACGGGACGAGGTTGGCGAGTGGACCGTGATCTACCGCTTCGACTCGAAGCCCCACCTCGAGGAGTGGCTCTCCAGCTCGGAACGGCAGGAGATCCTCGATCGCGGGTCCGACGTCTTCGAGGCGGAGCAATCGCAGCGGGTGCTGATAGGGGAGCGGGAGGAGGACTTCGTGACCGTCGTGGTCACGCATCCGGTCGACCCCGATCTGGTGGACGAGTTCCTCGACTGGCAGGAGCGCGTGACCGCCGCCGAGCGCACCTTCCCGGGCTTCGGCGGCGCGGAGGTGTTTCCCCCGGTGCCCGGTCTGCAGGAGGGCTGGACGACCGTCTTTCGCTTCGACACGGAGGACCACCTCAACGCGTGGCTCGAGTCACCAGAGCGAAGGAGGCTGCTTGACGAGTCGGCGCACTTCCGGGACTTCGAGCTACATCGGATCGGGGGCCTGTTCGGGAGCTGGTTCTCGTTCGGGCGCGACGACGCCGAGGTGCCGCCGGAGTGGAAGACGGCGCTCTCCGTGCTCGTCGGGCTCTACCCGACGGTCGTCCTGCTGACGCTCGCGATCAACGAGGTGTGGGAGAACGGCGAGTTGTGGGCGACGCTGCTGCTGGGGACCGCGGTCTCGGTGACCCTCCTGACGTGGGTCGTGATGCCGATCGTGACCCGGGCGCTGCGGTTCTGGCTCGTGCCCGACCCCAGCCGCGCGAGTCGGCGCCTCGACGCGATCGGCGCCGCGCTGTCGATCGGCTTCCTGACCCTCGCGGCGATCGTGTTCTGGCTCGTGACGACGCAGATCTGGACGCCCCCCTGAGCCGACGCCGCCGCCCGGGTCTGGGAAGATTCGGGGGATGGCGCAGGTCGAGCAACGCGCGGAGGGCCGCACGGACGAGGTCTTCAACCAGTCGACTCCGCTGGAGAACTACAACGTGGTCGGCGAGGACCGGCCGCTGGTCGAGGCGCTGCGGCGCGAGGGGGCAGAGTGGGCCGAGGACCGCGCCCTCGAGATGGGCGAGATAGCGGGGCGCGCGCAGACGATCCGCCGGGGCTTCGAGGCGAACGAGAACACGCCGGTGCTGCGCACCCACGATCGGTTCGGCACCCGGGTCGACGAGGTCGAATTCCACCCGGCGTGGCACGAGCTGATGCGGGTCGGGGTCGGGCACGGGCTCCACGCGCTCCCGTGGCGCGACCCGGTCCCCGGGGCTCACGTCGCGCGCGCGGCGATGTTCATGGCGCTCGCCCAGGCCGAGGCCGGGGTGGGGTGTCCGATCTCGATGACCTACTCGGCGATCCCGGCGCTGCGAGCGCAGCCCGAGCTCGCGGCCGAGTGGGAGCAGCGATTCCTTTCGCTCGACTACGACGAGCGCCTCGTCCCCGCACCCGACAAGACGGGCGCCCTGTGCGGGATGGCGATGACCGAGAAGCAGGGCGGATCCGACGTCCGCGCGAACACGACCGTCGCGGCGCCGGTGAACGGGGGCGGGCCGGGGGCGGAGTACGAGATCACCGGCCACAAGTGGTTCTGCTCCGCGCCGATGTGCGACGCGTTCCTGGTCCTCGCACAGGCGGACGGCGGCCTCTCCTGCTTCCTGCTCCCCCGCTTCACGCCTGACGGGGAGCGCAACCGCTTCCACATCCAGCGGCTCAAGGACAAGCTCGGGAACCGCTCCAACGCCTCCAGCGAGGTCGAGTTCCGGGGCGCCTGGGCGCGGCTGATCGGCGAGGAGGGCCGCGGCGTCGCGACGATCATCGAGATGGTCAACCACACCCGGCTCGACTGCACGATCGGCTCCACCGCCGGGATGCGGGCCGGCGTCGCGCATGCCGCGCATCACTGCGCGCATCGCTCCGCGTTCGGGAAGCTGCTCGCCGAGCAGCCGCTGATGCAGAACGTGCTCGCCGACCTCATGGTCGAGTCGGAGGCGGCGACGGTGTCCGCGATGCGCCTCGCGCGCTCGTTCGACGAGGACGACACCGAGCTCAGGCGCCTGGCCACCCCGGTGCTCAAGTACTGGATCTGCAAGCGAGGGCCGGCGCACGCGGTCGAGGCACTGGAGTGCCTCGGCGGCAACGGCTACGTCGAGGAGTCAGGGATGCCGCGCCTGTTCCGCGAGAGCCCGCTTTCCTCGATCTGGGAGGGGTCGGGAAACGTCCAGTGCCTCGACGTTCTGCGGGCGATGGCGCGCAGCCCCGAGTCGGTGAGCTCGTTCGTCGCCGAGGTCGAGGAGGCCGCCGGCGCGGAGCCGCGGCTCGACGCCTACGTGGCGTCGCTGCGCGAGGAGCTCGGCGACGTCGACGGAATCGAGGCCCGCGCGCGGCGCGTCGTCGAGCGGATGGCGCTCGCCCTCCAGGGCTCGCTGCTCGTTCGCTTCGGAGACCCGGCCGTCGCAGACGCGTTCTGCGCTTCGCGTCTCGCGGGCGAGTGGAGCGGCGCCTTCGGCACCCTCCCGGCGAGGACGGACTTCGGCGCGATCATCGAGCGCCACACGCCCCGCGTGTAACACCCTGGGTCGGATCGCGCCGCTCCACGCGGCTCGATTCCACCCATCTCGCCACGACTGGCTGCGCTGGACGGCCGTGCCGAGTCGCCGCGGGCAGGCTGTGACCATCGGACACCGGCTGGGTAGGGCGGCCGCACGCCGCGAAGTCCCCAATCGAGCGGCGCTGCGAGAAGGATGGGGACTTGACCGTCATATGGACCGTTAAGTCCCAAATCGAGTGCGAGCGAGCGTCGATTGGGGAGTTTGCGGCGTAGCAGAGCCCGCTGTGGGTCACCCTCCTTGCCCAGCCCTCACCGCAGGGCGATCGGGGAGACGGGCGCCTACCGTGCGCAACGAGGCATGCCGCGGTGCGAGTCCGGGTGAGCTCACATCGGCCCGCTAGATCCAGCGCTCGTCGAGGCGGCGGACGACGGCCTCGCTGAGCCGGATCACGTCGGCGAGCGTGCCGTAGTCGACGTTCTCCGGCACGTCGGTCGGCCAGTGATAGTTGGCCGGCGTCTTGAGCTCGGTGCACGAGGCGATCGAGGCGCACGGGTAGCCCGCCTCGAGGGGATACACGCCGTCCGTTGCATTGCGGAGCCGCAGGTTGGGGAACAGCGGGATCTCGAGCTCGGCGGCAAGCCCGTCCACCAGGGCGAGGGCCTCCGCGGGGTACTCCCTGACCCCGAACATCCCCTCCCCTCGCAGCACGACCAGATGTGGGGAGCCGACCGTGTCGAGGCTGAGGAAGAACGTCTCCTCGCGTGGCAGGGTTGGGAAATGACGCGCCGCGAAATGGTGCATTCCCTCGCAGGTCGCCTCCTCTGAGGTCGAGACCAGCATCACCCGGACGCTCTCGGTCCGCCGCGCCGCGAGCGCGCGGGCGAGCGCCAGCATCGCGACGACGCCGGTGGCGTTGTCGTTCGCGCCGGGCACGCCATCACGGGCGCCGAGGTCCGCCATCGCCGCAGCAACAGCGGCGCTGAGAACGGCGCCCGCCCGCATCAACCACCGGCTCCCGGTGATCGCGCCCGCCGCGACCACGCCGCCGCCGCTCACCACGGGCCACATCAGCGGCGGGCTGGTGTCGTTGCGCTCGATCAGGCCGAGCCGATCGGCGATCCGGGGGAGCGCGGGATGGAAGACGAGCCCCGTGTGGGCCGTGTCGTGATGAGCGACGATGACGATCGTGCGCGTCGCGTCCTCGGGCCCGGTCGTGGCGACCACGTTCCACGCGCGGCGCTTCGGGAGCACGCGCCGGAGGCGACGCCCGCGGGGTGGGAGGTCATCGATCGCGGCCGCGGACGCCGCCGCGCCCAGCGCCGCGCCGAGCATCCTCCGCCCCCGCAGCGCCGCTATCCCGGCAAGCGCCCCGGCGGCGGCGGTGAGCCCGAGCGGCCACCAGTAGCCGCCGTTCGAATCCTCCTCCTCGAGGCGAGCCCGCGCCCCGGCCTCGCCAAGCCGCGCCGCGACCCACTCCGCGGCCCTGCGCTCACCCTCGGTCGCGGTCGCACGGTGAATCGCCGCGAGGCTCTCCACCTCGCCGCGCAGCCACGTCTGATCCAACCACGCGGGGGCGCTCGTACTCGATGACGAGGGGGCGGTGGCCATGCGGACCGGAAAACTAGCGACCTCGGATGCCAAGCCCGGCCGCTACCTAATATGGGAGCCATGGGGGCCGGCGCCGGCCTAACGCTGTTTCGCATCCGCGGGATCCGGATCGCCGTCGACTACTCCTGGTTCCTCGTCCTCTTCCTCGTGATCCTGTGGCTGTCGGGCTTCTACCGCTCGGTGACGGACGCCTCCACGGAAGCGATCGGTCCCTACCTCCTCGCGGTGATCAGCGCGCTGCTGTTCTTCGGCTCGATCCTTCTGCACGAGCTGGGTCACGCCCTGGTCGCGGTGAGGCGCGGCGTCGGGATCGCCGACATCACGCTGTGGATGTTCGGCGGGATCGCGCGTCTGCAGCGCGACTCGGATTCGCCGGGGACCGAGTTCAAGATCGCGATCGCGGGCCCGATCGTCACCCTCGCGATCGCGCTTGTCTCGGGGGCGATCGGGGTCCTCGTCGCCGGAAGCGGCGACTTCGCCGACGCGATGCTGGTCGAGGACGGCGCCCAGGTCTCCGGCGGCCTCGCCGTGATCGCCTGGCTGACGAGCATCAACCTCCTCGTCCTCGTCTTCAACCTGATTCCCGCATACCCGCTCGACGGCGGCCGGATCGCACGATCGATCGCGTGGCGGATAACCGGGAACCGGGGCAGCGCCACCCGGTTCGCCGCCGGCCTCGGACAGATCTTCGCCTGGATCCTGATCGCGTTCGGGCTCTTCCTCCTGATCGACGGCGATCCGCTCGGCGGGATCTGGCTCGGGATCCTCGGCTTCATCCTCTACCAGTCCGCGCGGGCGGCCCATGTGCAGAGCGAGGTCGCGAGCCGGATCAGCGGGATGACGGTGGGCGACGTGATGGACCGCGAGCCGGTCGCGATTCCGGAGCAGCTCACGGTCTCCGACGCCCTGAACGAGTACTTCCTCCGCTACCGGTGGCCGTGGTTCCCCGTCGTCGACGCCGCGCAGCGCTTCCAGGGACTGCTGAAGCGCGGCGCGGCCGACGCGGTTCCGGAGATGCGCCGCGGCTCCGCCACCGTCCGCGAGGTCGCCGAGGTCGAGGCGGCGAGCGAGCTCCTGGTGCGCGAGGACGCCCCGCTCGAGTCGCTGCTCGGGAACGAGCACCTGCGCCGTCTCGGCGCGCTGATGGCCGTCGACGCCGACGGGCGCCTGAGCGGAGTGATCACCCTGAATCAGGTCGGGCGGGCGCTGCGGACCGCGCTCTCCAGCTCCGCGGGCGACTCCTAGGCGCCGTGGACGTTCGGGATAGGATCAGGCCGAGTTGCCTAGCGGACCCGAACGCCACCCCGCCCGCACTCGGGCGGCTGCAAACACTTCGCCGGCCGTCGTCCTCGGTCGCTCGCGTGCCGCTGGCACGCTTCGCTCCCTGCGTCCTAGCCCGGCTCGGTTTTCGCGCGCCCGAGCACTGACGGGGTAGCGCTCGTGCCCGCTCACGACGTACTCGTAATCGGAGCGGGGCTTGCGGGCCAGCGCGCGGCGCTCGCCGCCGCCGAGCAGGGCGTATCGGTGGGGATCATCAGCAAGGTCCACCCCGTCCGCTCGCACTCCAACGCGGCCCAGGGGGGGATCAACGCCGCCCTCCAGCCCGACGACTCGTGGGAGTCGCACGCGTTCGACACCGTCAAGGGCTCGGACTACCTCGGCGACCAGGATGCGATCGAGATCATGTGCCGCGAGGCGCCGGAGGAGATCCTCCACCTCGAGCACCTCGGCGTCACCTTCCACCGCAACGAGGAGGGAAAGCTCGGCACGCGCGCGTTCGGCGGCGCGTCGGCGGCACGCACCTATTACGTCGCCGACATCACCGGCCAGGCGATCATGCACGTGCTGTACGAGCAGCTGATGAAGTATTCGGAGCTGATCGACCGCTACGAGGAGTGGTTCACGAGCGGGCTCGTCCTCGACACCGACGGGAACTGCGTCGGCGCGATCACCCGCAACGTGGCCGACGGGTCGATGGAGCTGTTTCGCGCCAGGGCGGTGATCCTCGCGACCGGCGGGAACGGCCAGATGTACCGGCCGACCACCAACGCCCTGATCTGCACAGGCGACGGGATCTCGCTCGCGTACCGAGCCGGCGCGAAGCTGATGGACATGGAGATGGTCCAGTACCACCCGACCACCCTCGCCGTGAAGGGCTTCCTGATCACCGAGGGAGCACGGGGCGAGGGCGCGCACCTGCTGAACGCGAGCGGGGAGCGCTTCATGGAGCGCTACGCGCCGAACAAGATGGAGCTTGCCTCGCGCGACGTCGTCTCCCGCGCTGAGCAGACCGAGCTCGACGAGGGGCGGGGGTTCCCGGACGGGACCGTCGCCCTCGACATCACCGTGGTCCCGCGCAAGCGGATCCATGAGGCGCTGCGCGAGATCGTCCTCGTCGGCCGGGACTTCGCCGGCGTCGACATCACCCGCGAGCCGATCCACATCAAGCCGGGCAACCACTACACGATGGGCGGGGTGAAGACCGACGTGATGGGGCGCACGAACGTCCCGGGCCTGTACGCGGCCGGTGAGGTCGCGTGCGTGTCGGTGCACGGCGGCAATCGGCTGGGCGCGAACTCGCTGCTCGACACGCTGATCTTCGGTCGCCGTTCGGGCGAGGACGCCGCGGAGCGTGCGAAGGACGCGAACCCCCATCCCGGGAATCCGTCTGGCGCCGCGCTCAGCGACGAGGAGAGCAGGATCGCCGAGATCATGGGGCGCGAGCGCGGCTCGGGACGGCGGATCTCGACCCTGAAGGAGGAGCTCGGCGACACGCTGGACGAGCATCTCGGGGTGTTCCGGCACGCCGAGGGCATACAGGTCGCGCTCGACCGGGTGAGGGCGCTGAAGGAGCAGCTCGGGAGCGCCTACATCGACGATCGCGGCGCGGTCTTCAACCAGGACGTGATCGGCGCGGTCGAGCTGGGCTTCCTGATCGACAATGCCGAGTGCACGTGCGTGGCGGCGCTTCACCGCACCGAGAGCCGGGGCGCCCACTACCGCACCGACCACTCCGAGCGCAACGACGAGGAATGGCACAAGCACATCGTCCTGTCGCCGAGCGCGGAGGGCCCGGAGATCGAATACTCCGATGTGACGATGACGCAGTGGGAGCTCGCGGAGCGGACGTATTGATAGCGCCGATCGTTAGGGTCGGGAGTAGCGCGTATGTCTGAATTCACCCTCAAGGTCCGCCGCTTCCAGCCAGAGTCGGGGGACCCGCCCTACTGGCAGCAGTACGACGTCGAGCTCGACGAGACCCTGAGCGTGCTCGACGGCCTGCTCCAGGTCCGGGACCGTGAGGACGGGACCCTCGTGGTCCGGTGCTCCTGCCGCGCCGCGATCTGCGGCTCCTGCGGGGTGAAGATCAACGGCGAGTCGGCGCTGGCGTGCAAGACGAAGCTCCGCGACGCGGACGAGTTCGCGAACCGACGGAACGGCGGCGGACAGCCGATCGTCGTGGAGCCGATGGGGAACATGCCGGTGGTCAAGGACCTGGTCACCGACATGGAGGCCACCCACTGGACGAAGATCCGCCGCGTCACCCCATGGCTGCTCCCCGAGGGCGATCCGCCCGAGCGCGAGTACGTCGTTCCGCCGGAGTCGATGATCGATGTCACGCAATCGATGGCGTGCATCCAGTGCGGCGCGTGCGTCTCCGCCTGCCTCTCGATGGAGGCCGATCCCGACTTCATCGGGCCGGCGGCGCTGGCAAAGGCGTACCGGTTCGTCGGCGATCCGCGCGACGACCAGCATGCGGAGCGCCTCAACGACCTCGCCCAGGACCCGCACGGAATATACGACTGCACCCACTGCTTCGGCTGCATCGACGCGTGCCCGAAGGGCGTCGCGCCGATGGACCAGATCATGCGCCTGCGGCGCCTCGCCGCGGACGAGCACGGGATCGACGACGTCAACAACGGCCGCCGCCACGAGGCCGCGTTCACGAAGATCATCGAGCGCAAGGGCACGCTCGACGAATCGCTGCTGCTCCAGGAGTCATACGCCGCGGGCGTGAAGGGCAAGCTGATGCCGACGCCGGGGGCGATCAAGGGGCTGATCGGCTCCCTCCCGACCGCGCTGCGGGGCCTCAGGACGGGGAAGATGCGCTCGCTGGCGAAGCTGATCCCCGGCGTTCACCACAAGCTCCCCGGCGACTCCCAGAAGGACGTGAAGCGGATCTACGCCCACGCGGAGGACCACCGCGAGCAGCTCAACCTCTACATCAAGGGCGAGGAAGCCGAGCAGGAGGCGCCCGAGGAGGCCGTCGAGCCCGAGCCGGACGAGGAGGGGGACCGGTGAAGGTCGCGTACTGGCCCGGTTGCGTGTCGCGCGGCTTCACACCCGAGCTGCACGGCTCGATGGCCCTCGTCGCCGAGCGGCTCGGGATCGAGTTGGTCGAGCTGGACCGCGCCAACTGCTGCGGGGCGGGGGTGATCGCGGAGCACAACCAGGAGCTCGTCGACACGCTCAACGCGCGCACCTTTGCGCTCGCCCAGAAGACCGGGCTGTCGATGATGAACATCTGCTCGACCTGCCAGGGGGCGCAGTCCGAGTGCCAGGAGCGGCTCGATGCCGACACCGCGTACCGCGCCCACATCAACGAGGCCCTGTCCGCCGAGGGCCTCGCCTACGAGCGCGGGATATCGAACAAGAACTTCCTCTGGCTGCTGGTCGAGGACTACGGCCTCGACCAGCTCGCCAACCAGGTCAAGAGCCCGCTCGAGGGCCTGCGCGTGGGCCCGTTCTACGGCTGCTACATCGTGCGGCCCAAGCACCGGCTCGGGTACGACGAGCGGCCGGAGCGCGACCTGTACCTGGAGCAGGTGATCGAGGCGCTCGGCGGTGAGGTCGTGGAGTACGCCGGCGCGCGGAAGTGCTGCGGGTTCCCGATCGTGACGATGAACCGCGAGACCTCGCTGCGCCAGGCCGGGACCCACGTCGGCGACGCGCTCGACGCGGACGCCGACTGCCTCGTCACCCCGTGCCCCCTGTGCCACCTGAACCTGGACATGCAGCAGCCCGAGGCGGCGAAGATCGTCGGCCGCGACCTCGGCCTCGCCGTGCTTCACCTTCCCCAGCTCGTCGGGCTGGCGCTGGGCTTCACCCCGAAGGAGCTCGGGATGGGCAAGCACATCGCCTCGACGGAGTGGGTCGAGGAGCGGCTTTCGGCAGTCCCCGCAGGCTAAGCCTCTTTCGCGCGCTCCTCCATCCGGCGCTCGATCCAGCGCGCCCCGACGGTGTCGGTGAGGCCGTGAGCGAGGATCGAGGACAGGATCACGAACGCCGCGACGTCGAAGACGAGCGAGCCCTCGGCGACCGCGCGATCGAGCACGAGCAGGGCGAACAGCATCGACGCCACCCCCTTGGGACCAAACCAGGCGATGAACAGCTTCTGCGGTCGCGGCAGCCTGGTGCCGACGAGCGCCGTCATCACCGCGACGGGACGCGCGATCAGCAGCGCGAAGGGGATGAAGGCGACCAGCGCCCAGACCGAGCCCTCGTAGCCGGTCGTGACGATGAAGGCGCCGAAGAGGAAGAACGTGATCACCGCGAAGATCGAGCTGACGTTCTCGGCAAAGGTGATGAAGCTGTCGGGCGAGCAGCCCCATCGTTACCGGCATCGCGAAGGCCAGCGCGCGCGCCGGCGGCCCCCAGTGCCGGCCGAGCAGCTCGTGCTCGACAGGCTTTGCTCAGCCGACCCGGACGGGCTCTCGCGCGGCCCTGACCTGACCGCGCTCGTGCAGGAGCTCGGCGACCTGGACCGCGTTGGTCGCGGCGCCCTTGCGGAGGTTGTCCCCCACCACCCACATGTTGATGCAGCGCTCGTGCGAGGGGTCGCGCCGGATCCGGCCGACGAGCACCTCGTCGCGTCCCGCGGCGTCGATCGCCAGGGGGTAGATGCCCTCGTGCGGAGCGTCCACGACCATGATCCCGGGGTGAGCGGCGAGCAGCTCGCGGCACTCCTCCGGCGGGAGGGTCTCGCGCGTCTGGACGTTGACCGACTCGGAGTGCCCGGTGACCACGGGGACGCGCACGCAGGTCGAGGAGATCCCGAGCTCCTCGGTGGCGCCGAGGATCTTGCGCGTCTCGTTCATCACCTTGCGCTCCTCGGTCGTGTAGTCATCACCCTCGGCGAAGGTCTCGACCTGGGGGATCACGTTGAAGGCGACCTGATGCGGGAAGACCTCGGGCTCGGGGCGCTTTCCCTCGAGCACCTCCTTCGACTGCGCGCGCAGCTCGTCGATCGCGCGCCGCCCGGTCCCGGACACCGACTGGTAGGTGGACACGACGATCCGCTCGATCCCGACCGCGTCCCAGATCGGCTTCAGCGCGACGACCGCCTGCATCGTCGTGCAGTTCGGGTTCGCGACGATCCCCCGGTGCTCGTCGATCGCGTCGTCGTTGACGCCCGCGACGACGAGCGGCACGTCGTCGTGCATCCGCCAGTAGCTCGTGTTGTCCACGACCACCGCCCCCGCATCGGCGAACCGCGGCGCCCACTCCGCGCTCACCGAGCCGCCCGCCGAGGACAGCACGATGTCGAGCCCCGCGATCGAATCGGGGGAGAGCGGCCGGCACTCGAGGCTGCGTCCGGCGAACTCGACCGGCTTGCCCGCCGAGCGCTCGGAGGCGAACGGGACCACCTCGCTCGCCGGAAAGCCGCGCTCCGCCAGCACCGCGAGGATCGTCGAGCCGACGGCGCCCGTGGCCCCGACGACACCGACCCTATAGCCGTTGTCACTCATGACGTCACCGTCGGCCGATGCTCCGCACCGGCGGGCTCCTCGCGGCGGACGGCGTCCTCGCCGAGCTCGAACGCCTCGTGCAGGGCCTTCACCGCGGCCGGCACCTGATCGGCGGCGACGACGCACGAGATCTTGATCGGCGAGGTGGCGATCATCTCGATGTTGATCCGCTGATCGCCGAGGACCTTGAACACCTTCGCGGCGACGCCGGGGTGGCTGCGCATCCCGGCGCCGACGATGGACACCTTCCCTATCTGCTCATCGGTCTCGACACCGCTCGAGAGGTCGAGCTCGCGGATCGCCGCGACCGCCGCCTCCAGCTCCTCGCCGGTGACGGTGAAGGAGAGGTCGGCGCCATGCTGCGCCTCGACGGGTTCGTTCTGGATGATCATGTCGACGTTCACGTTCGCATCGGCGAGCGCGCCGAAGATCCGGCCCGCCACGCCCGGCTCGTCGCGGACGCCCGTCATCGTGACGCGCGCCTCCTCCTCGGAGTGGGTCACGGCTGTCACGAGCGGTCTCTCCATGGTTTCGTCCTCGGCCAGGACGAGGGTACCGGGGGCGTCCTCGAACGAGCTGCGGCAGTGGAGCCGGACCGCGTGGTTCCGGGCGTACTCGACGGCCCGAAGCTGCAGCACCTTGGCGCCCGACGCGGCCATCTCGAGCATCTCCTCGAACGAAACCATCTTGAGCTTGCGGGCGTCCGGGACGATTCGCGGGTCGGCGCTGAACACGCCCTGGACGTCGGTGTAGATCTCGCACACGTCGGCCCCGAGCGCCGCCGCGAGCGCGACAGCGGTGGTGTCGGATCCGCCGCGCCCGAGCGTGGTCACGTCGCGGCTGTCGCCGGATACGCCCTGGAAGCCGGCGACGAGCACGATCCGGTCATCGGCGAGCTTCTCCCGGATCCGGTCCGCGCGGACGTCGAGGATCCGGGCCTTGGTGTGGGAGGAGTCGGTGACGATCCCCGCCTGCGAGCCGGTGAGCGAGATCGCCTGGTGGCCGAGATCGTGGATCGCCATCGCACACAGCGAGCAGGAGATGCGCTCGCCCACCGAGAGCAGCATGTCGAGCTCCCGCGGCTCGGGGCGATCCGAGACCTCGCGTGCCATCGCAACCAGCTCGTCGGTGCCCTTGCCGCGGGCGGAGAGCACCGCGACGACGCGGTTCCCGCGCTCGCGCGCGCCGACGATCCGCCTCGCGGCGCGCTTGATGTCGTCGGGTTCGGCGACCGAGGTGCCGCCGAACTTCATCACGACGAGATTTCGCTCTTCGGTGGCTTCCATTGGTCCGACCTTTGCGAGGGGCCGAGGATAGCCACGAGCCAGGCTCCGGTGACACTCTGTGCGCGATGAGCGGGTGGCGTCAGCTTCGCGCGATCGGCCTTCTACCAGGCACGATGACGGTGCTCGTCCCCGCGTTGCTTCTCTACCTGGGCGACGGCCCCGACGTCGGCTTCGGGCTTTCAGTCCCGCTCGCCCTGCTTCCGGTGCTCGCAGGGGTCGCGCTGCTCCTCGGGGGACTGCTCCTGATGTACCGCACGATCATCCTGTTCGCGAGGGTCGGAAGGGGAACGCTCGCGCCGTGGGACCCGACCGAGCGTCTCGTCGTCCTCGGGCCGTATCGCCACGTGCGTAACCCGATGATCAGCGGGGTTCTCTCGGTCCTGCTCGGTGAGGGGCTGGTTCTCGGA
>Ga0268386_10002400_pt1 | contig 13331 bp, 11 predicted proteins | sample RVTome_15_FD_200260 | JGI IMG/M metagenome (GOLD analysis project Ga0268386, IMG submission 200260) | Soil microbial communities from uranium-contaminated site in the Upper Colorado River Basin, Wyoming, United States - RVT150D86... ...
TGAGCAACGCGTACACGGAACCGCTGACCGCTGAAAGCTGATCGCTGACTGCTGATCGCTACCACAGTGAAATCTGAGAGACAAATCCTCAGACCGGCGGCGCTAGGTTCCTAGTCCGCCGTGACGCTCAGCGACAGGACCTCCCCGGGCCGGCTCTGCACGTAGATCTCCATCGGCCGGCAGCACACCGGGCAGTCCTCGAAGTAGCTCTGTTGCGGGCCGGCCGACGTGTCCACGTCCAGGGCCACCGGCTCCCCGCAAGCGGGACAGTCCGCGATCACCTCCTGAACCCACTCGCTCACGTCGTCTCGGGACGAGGGGGCCGGCGCGCCGACGCGAGGTAGACGTAGTGCAGGGCCGAAGCGACGGTCAGCGCGAGGGTGAGCCTGAACAGGTGGACCATCCAGGCCGGCGCCATGCCCATGGCGTTCAGGAGCAGCACCACACCGGCGGTGACCACCTGGCTGAGCGTCGAGAGCTTGCCCAGGATCGAGGGATAGAACACCCGCCGGCCCAGCGTCAGGTTGATGATGGCGACGCTCACCAGGATGATCGCGTCACGCGACAGGGTGGTGACCGTGAGCCACACCGGGATCCGGAGCTGCAGGTCGGATGCCCAGGTCAGCGCCACGAACGACGCAGTCATCAGTATCTTGTCCGCCACGGGGTCCAGCATGGCCCCGAGGCTGGTCTTCTGGTGGCCCAGCCGGGCGATCAGGCCGTCGAGCAGGTCCGTGGCGCCGGCCACCACGAAGACCACGAGTGCCCACTGGAGCTCCCCGGAGAGGATGAGCACCACCAGCAGGGGAGCCAGTGCCATCCGCAGGATGGTGAGCTGGTTGGCGACGGTCAGGACAGGGGTCGACATGGTTTCTGTTGGAGATTACCGGGAAGGGTCGCCCCGAGGCAAAAAAAGGGGGTCGCCCTTGGCGGCGACCCCTTCGTCTCCCCGACCCGAAGAGGCTACTCGAGCCGGTCCTTCTTCGCGATGATCTGTGCCACCAGAGCGGCGCATGCCGCTTCCTGGGCTTCGCCGATCGCACTTTCCTTGTAGTCGCTGGAGCTCATGCTGAAGCCCGCGCCCCCGCCCCCGCCCAGGGCTCCGACCTTCAGCCCGCCGCCCTTCTTGGAGACGCCCAGGCCCTTGGCCGAGACCAGGATCTCGCCGGTCGTGGTGTCGATCAGGCGCGCGGTCAGGGCCACCTCGGTCTTGGCCTTCTTCAGGCCCAGGCCGCCCAGCTTTCCCTTGACGAGGCCGCCGCCGCCGTAGTTCTTCTCCTCGCCCCCGAACTTGGTGATCGAGCCGGCGATGATGTACTTGACCCCCAGCACCTTCCCGACCTTGCTCAGCTTCGCCGCGCCGGGGTCCGCCCGGTCGCTGCGGGAGAAGTCCTGCTCGGCCAGGACCGTGTCGAGCTTCTTGCGCTCGATGACACGGAAGCTACCGTCGTTCACCAGCTCGTCGACTACCTGGTCCGCCATGCCCTTGCCGATGTCGTAGTTGCCCCACCAGTGATAGTGGACGGTGCCGAAGTCGAAGTCCATCACCGCCACCGAGACCCGGTTCGACTTGGACTGCGCGGGCGCCGTGCCCGCCAGCGCCACCAACGCCGTGGCGGCCGCCAGGCCGGTGACAAGCTTGCCTCTCATAATCACGCCTCCTCCGAAGGGGGGATCCTGGCGGACTATAGCCGAGCGGCCCGCAAGGGGTCAACGCTCTCACCGGCCCAGGCGCTTCAGCTCCTCGAAGATCTCCCGCTCGCGGGGCGTGAGCTCGGTCGGCAGGTCCACTCCGAGCGTGGCGAGGAGGTCTCCCCGGGTCCCCTTGGCCTCCAGCCGGGGCAGACCGTGGCCTCGGAGCCGGAGGACCCGGCCGGGCCGGCTGCCCGGAGGGACCTTGACGCCGACCGGGCCGTCGAGCGTGGGGACGTCGACCTGGCCGCCCAGGACGGCGGCCGTCAACGGGACGTTGACCGTCGTGGCGAGATCGTCTCCCCTGCGCTCCAGGGTCGGATGGGGGCGGACGTGGACCCTCAGGTAGAGGTCGCCGCGCGGCCCCTGCCCCTGGCTGGCCCCGCCCTCCCCGGCCACGCGGACGCGGGATCCCTCGCGGATCCCGGCGGGGATCTTGACGTCCACCCGTCGTCCCTGCCCCTCCTCCCCCACGTTGACGCTCCGGGTCGTGCCGCGGAGCACCTCTTCCAGGGTCAGGTCCACGACCCCCTCGAGGTCGGCGCCGGGGGCCTGCGCGCGGGCACGGTTGAACATCTCCTCGAAGCTCCCGCCCTCGACGCCGGCCCCCCCGAACCCTCCCGGACGGCCGAAGCCGCCCCCGCCGAAGAACGTGCGGAAGAAGTCCGAGAAGCCGCCGATGTCGCCTTCGCCGTAGTCTCCCATGTCCACCCGCACCCGGCCGCCCCGGCCGGCCCTCCCGCTCCGCGGCGGAGGCGGCGTCCGCGCATAGGCTTCCCAGTCGGCGCCCAGCGTGTCGTAACGTCGGCGCTTCTCGGGATCCGAGAGCACCTTGTGGGCTTCGTTGACCTCCTTGAAGCGCGCCTCCGCCTTCGGGTCGCCCTTGTTCATGTCCGGGTGGTGCTTCCGGGCGGCCTTCCGGAACGCCGCCTTGATCTCCTTCTCGGTGGCGCTCTTCGGGACGCCGAGGATCTTGTAATAGTCCTTGTATTCCATGGCGCTCGAAAGGGGCCCCCCGCCCGCCGCGCCTTCTTGCTGTCGCTGGAGAGCGTCGGGAGGACTCGCCGCAGCCGGCGGGCTGCGGCGCCGGCTTCCTCAGCAGGCGGGCCGGGCAACCTTCCTAACGCAATATAGGATCGCCTCCGTCCGGAATTCAAGGCCGCGGCCTATACTCGTCCCGATGGAACTCGAAGGAGCTTCCGCCCTGGTCACCGGCGCGGGCCGGGGCATTGGACGCGCGATCGCCCTGACGCTCGCGCGGGCCGGGCTGCGGGTGACCGCGGTCTCCCGGACGGCCCCGGAGCTGGAATCGCTCGTCCGCGAGATCGAGGGCGCGGGCGGGCGCGCCGTCGCGTTTGCGGGCGACGTCCGGCAGACCCCGGCCTGCGATGCCGCGGTGGCCCGGGCGGTGGACGCCCACGGCGGCCTGCACGTGCTGGTCAACAACGCCGGCGTGGGGGCGGTGACCCCCGTCGCCGAAACCTCCGACGAACAGTGGGACGCGGTGCTCACCACAAACCTCACCGCGGTATTCCGTCTCACCCGAGCGGCCCTGCCCCATCTCACCCGGAGCGGCGGCCACGTCATCATGATCTCGTCGCTGGCCGGCTCGAATCCCGTCTCGGGGATGGCCGCCTACTGCGCCAGCAAGGCCGCGCTCGACCACTTCGCCCGGTGCCTGATGCTCGAGGTGCGCTACCAGCGAGTCAAGGTCACGGTCGTCGCGCCCGGCTCCGTCGAGACGAGCTTCGGGGCCGGCCGGACCTCCTCCGTTGCCTCGCCCTCGCGCCTGCGGTCCGAGGACGTGGCCGAGGCGGTGATGGACCTGCTGAGGACCCGCGACGACGCCCACGTCAGCCGCGTGGAGTTGCGCCCCTTGCGTCCCAACAAGCAGGGTTGATCCGCTCCGCCGCCGCGCTGGCCTGGCAGGCCTTCATGCGGTTCCAGGGCCACGACGGCCCGGACCGCGCCGCCGCGGTCGCCTACTACGCCCTGCTCTCGCTGCTCCCGCTCCTGATCTTCCTGATCTCGCTGGGCGTGGCGCTGCTCGGTTCGTTCGAGGAGGCCTACCAGGCCACGCTGTTCCTCTTCAGCGGCGTGGTGCTTCCCCTGGACCAGGAGTCGCTGGCCACGCTCCGGGAGTTCGTCCAGCGCGCGACGCGGTTCCAGTGGCCGGGGATCCTGATCCTCGCCTGGACCTCGCGCCGCATCTTCGCCGCGCTCTCCTCGGCCCTCGAGCGGATCTTCGAGGTGCCCAGCCGCGGGTTCGCACGCGGCAACCTGCTGGCGCTCGCGATGGTCATGCTCACCGGCGCCGGCCTCCTGATCACGCTCACCCTGACGACGGCGGTCGCGGCATTGGAGGGGTTCGTCCAGCGCGTGACCGGTCCTCACGGCGCCGAGACGTTCCATGGCCTGTCCGCGATGCTGGTCACCCACGTCGTCCCCATCGCGGTCGGCTTCGCCTTCTTCTTCGCGATCTACCGAGTCGTGCCCCGCCGGGCGACGAGCACGGCCCACGCGTTCACCGGTGCATTGCTCGCAACCGTACTGTGGGAGACGGCCAAGGCTGGCTTCGCGTACTACGTCCGCAACGTGGCGCACTACGGGGGACTCTACGGGGCGCTGGAGGCCGTCCTCGTGTTGGCCCTCTGGCTCGAGCTGTCGGCCTCGATCGTCCTCTACTGCGGCGAGGTGGTCGCCCTGCTTGCCAACCCGGACATTCCCTCTCCAAGCTGAATTCTCCCTCAGGCTCAACGATTTGCCGGGAACTCACCCCAGGGCGGCTTTCTTTCTTGACCTGGGGCGAAAAATAGGCGAAAGTCTGGACCTCCTCGGGACGGCCCCGGAGCTATCGTGCCGGTGGAGGCAGACCTTGACCTTGATCGAGTTCGTGGCGGCGGCGCTGGTGGTCGGGACGAGCGCGTTGATCCTGGCGCTCGTGTGGGTGATGGATCGGGAGGCCCCGAGCAAGCCTCTCGAGACGATGCGAGCCGAGCAGGAGCCCGAGTACCGTCGAGCGGCCTGATCGCTCCCGCTCCGTCGCGCATCTGCGGTCCCCCGCCGCCTGCACACCCGTGGCGGGCGGACACGACATGCTAAACTGCCGTCGCGGCCCACGACCCTGTGGTGCAGAGGCCCAGCACGTCACCCTTTCAAGGTGAAGACCGCGGGTTCGAATCCCGCCAGGGTCGCCAACTTACGGGGATCAGAGAGTGACAGCGACGGGCTGGGGACAGCAGCGTGGCGCTGTGCGGCGCTGGAACACGCTAGCGCTTGCGCCCTGCTAATCTGCACCGGCGTGCTCATATAGTTGCCTGAGCGGGGCCTCACGGGGACGACTTGGCCCTGGCGCGTCGCCGGGAGGGTCCGCGGGGCCCAGACTCGTACGAAGTCCCAGACCCGTACACACGGCCGGCGCTGGCGGGTTGACCGCGTGCGGCCATGCCGGACCCGGGCCGCGAGCGCCGTAACGGCCCGGTAGCCTTCGGGGTCGGCCAGTACGAGGCCCGCCGGGCGCTGTCCGGCGACCACCAGCGGGTGCAGGTGCGGCCGGTTGAGCATCCTCGCTATACTCGGGTTGACATCCCCGGAGACCACGTGACCCGACGCGCCCAAGTGGTCGTCCTGTCCGCGCTCGCCGTCAGTCCCGCGCTGGCCGCAGGGCCAGCGTCGGCCGAGGCCGCCTGGCGTTTTCCCACGCCGACCGGGCAGCCGGCCCGGGCCGCCCCAGGTTGGTACGAGCTGGAGGTCCCGGGCGGGGCCGCAGCGCTCGCCGAGGCTGCCGGCCTGCCGTCGCGCACCGAGCCCTGGCGGCTGGTCTCGCAGATCGCGCGGCGGGTCCATGCCCCCTACGGCGAGGGCCGCCTGTTCCCGCGGGCGGTGGACCGGATCGCCGCACACCTCGACGCCGTGTCGGGCCCGGGCGCACCGGTGCCCGGCGGGGGCACTGCGGCCCGTCCGGTCGAGACCATCCCGCTTCCGCTGCCTCCCGATACCTGGCACAGGGCCCTGGCGTTGACGTCGCCCGGCAACGGCGCGCTGTTGCGGGCCCTGGTCACGGACCGTGCCGCGGCACTGCTCTACCGCGGCCTCCTCTGCCTCGACGCGCCGACGCTGGCCTCGATCTCCGACGGGCACGCGATCGCCCGGATCGCCGCGCGGCATGCCGAGGTGTTCGCGCTCGTGGCTCCGGCGTTCCGCGTGCGCGCGGGCCGCGTGGCGGCACCCGGCGGAGGAGCGGAGCAGGCAGCCTGGCAGGCCGTCGTCGGTGCGCCGCTCGGCGACCCGCCCCGCTTCCTGCTCGGCCTGCTCGGGCGCGACGACGGGCGCCTCGCCATGCTCTATTCGGACCTCGCCGCCCTCGATCCGTTGCGGCAGGCCTGGGCCATGGCCCTCGACGGGACGGCCAACGAGCGTCTCGATCGGTTGCGCCGTTGGCAAAGGCTGGCGGCCTCCCAGCCTGACTGGTGGCGCGACGCCGGCGGACCGTTCCTCAGGCGCGACAACGACCTGACCGCGGCCCTCGCGGCCGTTAGCCTGGCGGAGGGCGGGCGGCTGGCGCCGTCCGACCGCCGGGGCTTCTGGAAGGCGGTGTTCGACGGGGCGACCCGCGAGGCGGAGGACGCCAGGGTCGCGGACGCCCCCTGGCTCGTGGAGCAGGTGACCGGTGTCGATCCCGGCAAGGGGCGACAGCGCCTGCTCGCGCTGCGATTCGCGCAGCGTGTGTTCGGGGCCGCCCACGAGTCCGCGCTTCCCGACGTGATCCGCGCCCTCCACGGGCTACGGGCGTTCCCGGCCCTGGCGCCGATCCTGGAGCGGCTCGGCGTGAGTGACGCCGCCCTCCACGCAGCGGCGGCCGCACGGGCGACCGGCCTCTCCCGCGGACCGGCATCGCGGCTCCCGGACGCCGTTGCGCCGTTCCAGGGCGTGCTCGCCCTGGTCGACCGGGCGCACCGAGCTGGCGTCCTGACGACCGTCGACTCGCAGGAAGCGGTCCGGGGCCTGCTCGCCGCGTCCGCCCACGACGACGCCGATGCCGTCGGCCTCGCGCGCTGGCTGGACTCGGCGCTGCTGCCGCTGCTGGCGGCGCGGACGGGCTCGGTCACCGGCACACCCGCCGAGGAGATCGTGGTCCGGGCGCTCGCGGGCAAGCGCCCGGCGGAGCGACTGCCCGAGATCCACTGGGAGGGACTGCCTTATCGCGTGGACATCGCCGGGGCGGAGGCGGCCCGGATCGGCGCCGTGCGCCGCGCGCAGGAAGCCCCCAACCTGGACGAGGCGCTGGCCGCGTGCTCGCCGACTGCGTCGACGCGGGCGGCCCGGTGCCGGGCCCCCCTGGCTCAGGCGCTGGCGGCGCTCGCCTACGCGGCCCATCTGCCGGCCCCGGTGGCCGGCGTCAGCGAGCGCACGGCACGCCGTCATCAGTTCGGCGAGGCCCAGGCCGGGGCGCCAACGGTCGCCTCGGCCGCCTGGAGCCTGCCCGAAGCAGTCTCGAGCCCGGACTCGGGCTGGCACCTCGCCGGCTCGTTGCTCGGCCTCGACCTGGCGCTGGCCCGACGCCGGCTGAGCCGCGCGGACTCCGTCCCGCCATCCTCCGCACCGACGCTCGATCCGAGCGACCGTCAGGCGCTCGCGGAGGCGGCCGCCCTCGTCGAGCCCGCCGCGCTCGACGATACCGCGCGCGACGCCATGGCCGCGGCCCTCGAACGGGGACACACGCGAGTGGCCCAGGCCCTCGGCGACCCCTCGGCGCGCGAGCTGCTGGTGGCGGACCTCGGAGTCTATCCCCCGGCGTTGCTGGACTGGGCGGCACGGCGCGGACCGCCGACCTGGAGCTCACTGTTCACCCTCGCCGACCTGTTGCGGCTGGGAGAGGCCGACCTCGACGCGCTCGCCGCCTGGGGGCTCCCGGCCCGCCGAGGGTCCGCCCGCCTGACGCCGCGGCTGCCCACGGACCCCCTGGACGAACGGGCTCTGGCCGGGCGGCCCCACCAGGGCGCCCTTGGCGAGCAGGTTGCGGACCTCAACCTGCGCATCGCCGAAGCGCTCTCCCGGAAGGGCCTGCCGGCGCGCCTGGCCGGACCGATGCTGTTGCGGGCGGCGCAAGACCTTATCGACGAGGCGGAACCCGCCTACGCGGGAGACTGCCGGACCGTCGCCCTCGCCGCGCGGGACCTCTCCGAGCACCGGATCGACGACTACGTGTCGGCTCTGGTCGGATCCGTCCTGGTGCCGGTCGTCGAATGACGGCGGCGCCCTGGCTCCTCGCCGCCGCGCTGGCCGCGGAGCCGGCCGCCCCCCTGCTGCGCATCGTCTCGCCGGAGGAGGGCGCGCCGGTGGGCGGGACGGTGACGGTGCGCATCGAGGCCCATCCTTCGGTCGTCGCGCGGGTGCGGCGGATGGCCCTCCGCGTGGACGGCCAGCCGCTCTGCACACGCGAGGCGCCGCCGTTCGAGTGCGAGTGGGAGGCCGGCAGGCGCGGCGGGATCCACGTCATCCGCGCCGCGGCCGATCTCAGGGACGGGGGCCGGATCGTGGTGAGCATGCGCACCGCGAAAGCGCCCTTGCCGCCGCAAGGCCGCCTGACCCTCCCTGCCGCCGTCAAGGTCGTGCAGGTGCCGGCCACGGTAGTCGACGAGCGGGGTCGCTTCGTGCCCGGGCTCACGGCCGATGCCTTCCGCCTCTACGAGGACGGCGCGCCTCAACAGGTCACCCACCTGCTCGGAGAGGGCGTGCCGCGGCAGGTGGTGGTGGCGGTGGACATCAGCGGAAGCATGGCCGGCGCCATGCCGGAGCTGAAGCGCGCCGTGCGCTCGTTCCTCGCGGCGCAGCGCCGCGACGACAACGTCACGCTGGTCGCGTTCAACGACGCCGTCTTCACGCTGGCCCGGTGGGAGTCGGATGCCGCGGCCCGCCTCCGGGCTGCGGAGCGCCTCGCGCCCTGGGGCGGCACGGCGCTGTTCGACGCCCTGGTCGGGTCCTTCGACCTGCTCGCGAGGCGCCACGGACGCAAGGTGCTGGTCGTGTTCACGGACGGCGAGGACCAGTCGAGCCGGGCCGCCCTCGAGGACGTACAGAAGCGGGCGGAGACGAACGACGCGGCCGTGTACATGATCGGCCAGGGCCGCGCCACGCGGGACCGCAAGCTCAAGGACGTCCTCGTGCGCCTGGCCGCCATGAGCGGCGGGCGGGCCTTCAACACCGCCGCGCCGGCCGATCTGGACGGCGTGTTCAGGGAGATCGTCGAAGAGCTCGAGAACCAGTACCTGCTGGGCTACCAGCCGGCCAACCTGGCCGAGGACGGCTCCTGGCGCGAGATCCGCGTCGAGGTGGCGGGGGCGCGGCACCGGGTGCGCGCACGGCAGGGCTACCGCGCGCTGCCGCAGCGGAAGGAGCCGGGCGAATGAAGCCACGATCGCCAAGGCCGGTCGGCCGGCGACCGCCGTCGGTCGCGCTGGCGTCGCTGGCGGCGCTCTGGGGCGCCTGCGCGGGGCCGCAGCCGGCCGCAGCGCAGCAGCAGCCGGCCGCCCCCGTCTTCCGCGCCGAGGTGGACGTCGTGGCGGTCGACGTCAACGTCGTGGACGGGAACGGACGCCCGATCCGCGGTCTCGAACCGGAGGACTTCGCGCTCGCCGTCGACGGCCTGCCGAGGCGCGTGCTCTCCGCCGAGTTCGTCGACCTCGGAACACCCGAGGACCCGCCGCCGTCGCCCCCGCCCGCGGGGGACTTCAGCACCAACGAAGGCGTCCGAAGCGGGCGGATGCTCCTGATCGTGGTCGACGAGGGCGCCCTGCGGCCGGGTGCCGGACGCCACGTCGTCCGCGCCGCCGACCGCCTGCTCGACGGGCTCGGTGCCGGCGACCGCGCCGGACTGCTGACCATGCCCGGCGGCGGGCCGCAGATCGAGTTCACCACCGAGCACGCGCGCGTGCGCAACGCGCTCAAGCACGTCAACGGCCGGGCTTCGTTCGCGGGCCGGCGGATCAGCCTCACCGAGGCGTTCGCCTTCGACGACGGCCGCGAGGCCGAATGGGTCCAGGTCGTGCAGCGCGAGTGCGGGGTGCTCAGCGGCCCCGAGCTCGACGCCTGCCGATCCGACGTCGAGGGGGAGGCCGGATCGGTGGCCCAGGGCGTTCGTCATCAGTCGCAGGTGTCGATGAAGGGGCTCAGCCTGCTGATGGAGGGCCTGCGGCAGGTCGAGGGGCCCAAGACGGTGGTCCTCCTCACCCAGGCCTTGCGCTCGGAGCGCGTGGGCGAGCTGCGCGAGCTGGCCGTCGCCGCCGCCGCGGCACGCGTCGCGTTCTACGGCATCGAGATCGACGAGGCGGGCCCCGACGCCGCCGTGCAGGCCAGGGCCAGCACCGGCCACGAGGACACGGACCTGGTCACCCGTGACCTGTACAGGCTGGCGAGCCTCACCCGGGGCGACGTCTTCAGGAGCGCCGGCTCCGCGGGTCCCTTCGACCGCATCGTCCGCGAGATGTCGGGCTACTACCTGATCGGATTCGAGCCCGAAGGCTCCGACCGCGACGGCAGGGACCACGTCATCGAGGTCTCGGTGCACAAGGCCAACGCCACGGTGCGGGCGCGGCGCTCCCTGCCGCTGGTGGCTTCGCCGACGCGGACCGACGCCCGAGACGGCCTGGCCGCCACCCTCAGGTCCTCGACGGCCGCCACCGAGCTACCACTCCGGGTGGCCACCTACGCCCTCCAGGAGCCGTCGTCACCCGGGAAGGTACGCCTGCTGGTGAGCGCGGAGATCGGACGCGGCGACGTACCACCAGCGGGCCTGGCCATAGGGTTCGTCCTGGCCGATGCCACGGGAAGGCCGGTGGCCACTAGCGCACACCAGATCGACTCCGAGGCCGGGTCCGGGGACCCCGCCCCCATCCCGTACCTGGGACTGGCGGTCGTGGATCCGGGCGTCTACACGCTGCGCCTCGCGGCAGTGGACGCGCGGGGGCGCAGGGGGAGCGTGACCCACCGCGTCCAGGGGGCGCTGACCACCGCGGGCGGCCTCGAGATGGCCGACCTCATGCTCGCGCCGCCCGCAGATCGTCCCGGCGCTTCGCTCCGGCCCGTCGTCGAGGCGCGCGGCGATGGCGCCGCCCTGGCGGCACTGGTCGAGTTGTACGGCCCGGAGGCCGCGTTCGAAGGTGCGGGCGTCAGCATCGAGGTGGCGGTGGACGCGGCCGGTCCTGCGCTCTTGCAGGTGCCGGCGACCTCGGTTCCGGGCAGCGGCTCCCGCCGCGTCGTGCAGAGCCTGGTGCCGATCTCCCTGCTGCCCCCCGGGCCCTACGTGGCCCGCGCCGTGCTCGCGGTCCGCGGCAAGTCCACCGGCCAGGTCGTCCGGTCGTTCCGCGTCACCGCCCTGGCCGCCGGTGCCCCGAGCGCGTCTCCGATTGCGGGCTTCGTGCCGGCGTCGCTCCAGTTCGATGCCAATGCCTTCCTCGGCGCCGAGTTGCTCGCGCCCTCCCTGGACGGCCTGCGCCGGACGGTCGGCTCGCTCCCGGCGAACGTCTCGCGAGCCGTCGACGATGCGGCAGCCGGGCGGCTGGACTCGCTCCTCGACGGCCTTGGAGATGCCCAAGCGACCTCGATGGCGCTGTCCTTCCTGCGCGGGGTCGGTCTCCTCGCTCGCGGGCAGCACGCCGGCGCTCTGGCGCTGTTCCGCGCAGCCGTCCGGGAGCGCCCCGACTTCGTCCCTGCCACCGTCTACCTGGCCGCCGCCGCGGCTGCCCAGGGGTACGACCAGGAGGCCGCCGGCGCCTGGAACACGGCGCTGCTGCAGGACGCGGGCTCACCGCTGGTCCATGTGGCCCTCGCCGATGCCCATCTGAGGCTGGGCCAGGCCGCAGCGGCGCTGGACGTACTCGAGCCGGCCGTGACCACCTGGCCGGACGACGCGCGACTGCGCCATCGCCTCGGCCTGGCCTACGCGTTCGAAGGTCGAGCCGCCCAGGCTCTTCCGCTCCTCGAGGCGCACCTCGAGGCGAGCCCTGAAGACACGGACTCGATGTTCGCGGTGCTCCGGCTCCTCTATGAGCCGCTCCGGACGGGCGGCACCGGATCGGACCGGCCTCGCTTCGAGCGGTATGCCCGGGCCTATGTGGACGCCAGAGCGCCCCGGCACGCACTGGTGGCGCAGTGGCTCCGAACCATGGAGTCCTCGGGGGCGCCATGATGCACCGCCTGACGCAGGCCGGATCCGTCAGTGGACGGCCGATTGGCCGGCCCAGGGCAGAAACGTGAGACAGCTCAGCCGTCGCGAGATCCTGAGCCTGGCCGGGGCGCTCGCGCTTCCGGGAGCACCGTCGTCCGCCGCCGCCCAGGCGACGGAACCGATGCCGGAGGATGCCCGCGCCGGCCGACGACCGGACCTGGCCAACCTCCACTCGATCATGGAGTCGATCGCGGCGGCCAATGCGCCGCGGCTCTCGTTCCTGGACCCGCGATGGAAGTCGATCGAAGACTGGAGGCGCGAGGCGCGTCCGGTCTACCAGGCGCACCTCCGTTACCAGCCCGAGCCCGACCCGCTGGGTGCCGAGGTGCTCTCGCGCGAGGAGCGGGACGGGTTCACGGTGGAGACGGTCCGGATCCGCGCGACGTCCGCCTACGCGATCCCGGCGAAGGTGCTCGTTCCCGCACGGCGAGGCGGGCGCGTGCCGGGCGTGGTGGCGCTGCACTGCCACAGCGGCCAGTACGTCTGGGGCCAGGAGAAGGTCGTCTCCGCCGCGGACGATGGGGCTCCGCTCCAGGCCTTCCGCGAGCGCGCCTACGGCCGCCCCTACGCGGAGCTCCTGGCCCGGCGCGGCTTCCTCGTGGTCGCCATCGACGCTTTCTATTTCGGGTCGCGGCGGCTCCGTGTTGAGGAGCTAGAATGGTCGTCCGCTCCCGGAGACGTCCAGGGCGTGCTCCAGACCCTGGCCGAGACCGAGCCGGGAAGGGCGGAATGGCTGAGGCTGCTGAACCGCGCCTGCGGCCGCTACGAAGAGCTGACCGCCAAGACCCTGTTCGCGGTGGGGGCGACCTGGCCCGGCCTTTTGGCCTGGGACGACGCGCGGAGCGTCGACTACCTGTGCAGCCGTCCGGAGGTTGATCCCGCGCGCATCGGCTGCCTCGGCCTGTCCCTCGGCGGGCTGAGGACGGCGCGGCTGATCGGCGCCGACCCCCGGATCAAGGCCGCCTGCGTCACCGGCTGGATGACGGAGTTCGGCCGGCAGATCCGAAACGACCTGCGCCACCACACCTGGATGGCCTACGTCCCCGGCCTCTACCGCTGGCTCGACCTCCCCGACGTGGCGGCGCTGACCGCGCCCGGTGCGCTGTTGGTGCAGCAGTGCGGCCGCGACACCATGTATCCTCCGGCGGCCATGAGGAGCTCCATCGACAAGCTCGCACGGATCTACACGAAGGCCGGGATCCCGGAGCGGTTCCGCGGGACGTTCCACGACGAGCCTCACTCGTTCCGCCCCGCCATGCAGGACGAAGCGCTCGCCTGGCTCGAGCGCTGGCTTTAGGAACCTAGCGCCGCCGGTCTGAGGATTTGTCTCTCAGATTTCACTGTGGTAGCGATCAGCAGTCAGCGATCAGCTTTCAGGGTCAGCGGTTCCGTGTACGCGTTGCTCCTTGCCGCC